>Ga0070741_10001090_pt1 | contig 86964 bp, 74 predicted proteins | sample Coa_R1_4_FD_66440 | JGI IMG/M metagenome (GOLD analysis project Ga0070741, IMG submission 66440) | Surface soil microbial communities from Centralia Pennsylvania, which are recovering from an underground coalmine fire - Coalmine... | ecosystem: Environmental > Terrestrial > Soil > Unclassified ... | reverse complement strand
CTCGATCGGCTCGACGCGGCCCACTTCGTCGTCGCAGTAGCCCAAATCGTAGCGCATGAATGTGGACGAGCCAGATGCGCTCGCCGACCCGCGTGACGCCCACGTTCTGGCCGGCGAACACGTGACTCGGACTGATCTTGCGCCCGTGGAAGCAGATTCGGCCGCAGTGCGTCACGGTGAACGTCGCATCGGCAAAACGGGTAGCTCAGGGCCTCGAGGCCGCTGTAAACACGAGACGAGCGCGCGTAGAGGTCCGCGGGCACTTTCGTGTCGAGTGCCTGGTGCGGCCGCTCGTGATTGTAGCGGCCGACGAAGGTATCGAACCGCGCTTGCTGTTGCAGGACGTTCGGCGCGGCCGGCTTGGCCGCTTCGGCTTTCAGGGTGTGGTGCATCCGCTCGTACCGGCCGTTTTGCTGCGGATGCCCGGGCTCGATCCGGTCGATCCGAATGCCGAGGCGCAGCCACGACACGGCGAGTTTGCTGAGACGATAGTGCACCGTCGGCGACGCGAACCGCACACCGTTGTCGATGCGTATGGCGGCGGGCAGCCGAACCCTCAATCACTCGGAAGAGAAGGACATCGCCAGCGTGTACGACCGCTACAGCTACGACGTCGAGAGGAAGGCGGCGAATGGGGGGTTGGAACCGACAGCTCGCGTCGATCAGCAGAGGGGCAACGTCGACGGCGGCGCGATTCGTGATGAACAGGCGCCAAACGTTTTGTCGCGGCCGGAAGTCCGACTCTTCGATTGTCGGCGCGCTGTCTCACGTCGCTGCGAGTTGAGACGACCCCGGCGGATCTCGATTGAACGTGCGAGCCCGAACGCCCCGCGGCGTACCACTAGAACGAGTACTTCGCCGCAATCTGCACCTGACGCGGTGCGGCCGCGCGGACGATGTGGCCGAACGTTGCACTCACGATATTGCCGTCGACCGCGCCGGCCCCGTAGAACTGCGGCGTGTTGAACACATTGAACGCCTCGAGCCGCAGCTGGATCGCATGCGCACGGCCCAAGGCGATGTGTTTCAGCACGTTGAGATCTGTATTCAGGATGCCAGGGCCGTAGAAGAACCGCCGCGGTGCGTTGCCCAGTTGGCCAATCGGAGGGATCGAGAAGCACGCCGTATTGAACGCGTTGCCCTTTGCCGGGTCGTGGTTGATCTGGAGGTCACAGCTCGGCGCGTAGTTCGGCGTATCGAGCAAGTGATTGTTCACGCCGTTTCCAAACGTGCCGAGGAGGGATGAATCGGTGTCGTTGTACAACGTGATCGGGAATCCACTGCTGATACGTGTAATCCCTGACACGCTCCAGCCTCGCGCAAGATTGACGCTGTAACTGGCGATGAAGTTGTGACGGAGATCGAACGCCGACGGTGCCCACGTGGCATCCGCGTCAAGCGGATTGATCTGTTCGCCGATGAACGACGAGGTGTCCATCGATTTGGCGAGCGTGTACGCGACGAGAAACTGTCCGATGTGTCCGGTGTAGCGAAGGTCGGTTTCGAATGCATTGTATCGAGAGCGACCAATCGTCCGCTGCGCCGTAATGCTCCCGAAATCCGGCGCGAACGGCCGCGTTCCGTTGATCACGTGACCGGCTGCCGTCGTGAAGACGCCGTTCTCGGCGAATGGACCGCAGGTTGCGCTGCCCGACGCCACCTGACTCTCGTCGCTCACGCTGAGACACAACGCGGGGTTGCCCGGATTTGTCGGCTGCACCACGAGGATGTTTCGTCCCTGGCTGCCGACGTAGCTGAGCGTCAGGATCACTCCCGAGCCGAGCTGTCGCTCAACCGACAACATGTAATTCCGCGTGTACGGCACGTCGTTGTCGAAGTAGTAGTACGGATCGCCGTTGACCGGGAGAAGCTTCGACCAGTCGACCGACGTGCCAGGATTCGTCGGTGACGCGTCGAGCGGCGCCGGCGTGTGCGGGAACGGCTGGCCGTTGTTCGTGCCGTCTGCCGCGGTGATGAATGGCGTCTCGAACAGCGGCGGAGCCGGGCTCAGGTAGTTCTCGCCATACGGAGGGATGCTGTACATGATCCCCCCGGACAAACCCGGAATCGCCGTGTAGAAGATCCCGAAGCTCGCGCGCACGCTGCTCCGGCCGTCCGCGCCGAAGAGCGTGCGCAGCGGACCGTCGTCGAACGACGGCGCCCACGCGACGCCGACGCGCGGCGAGAACTTGTGCCGCGCCGGCGACAGCGTGCGCGCGATCCCCTCGTCGCCCGGGAACAGGAATCCGGTCGGTGCGCCAGGATAGACCAAGGACCGCTGTCCCGGTACGAATGTCTGGATCTGGTTGTACTTGTCGTACCACGGTTGCATGTAGTCGTAGCGCAGCCCGTAGTTCAGGGTTACGTCCGCCCGCACGCGCCAGCTGTCCTGCGCGAACGCGCCGCCGTAACGGTTGCGTAGGAAGAATGGGGTTCCCGCTGCCTGGATGTAACTGCTTGGCACGCCGAGCAGAAAGTCCGCGAAGTCCGATCCTGTTTCGGTGCCGCTGAACGAGAACGTGCCGTTGAATTGCGCGTTCGGATCGATGTTGACTTGTGCGTACTCGAACTCGCCTCCGGCGCGAATCGTGTGCGGACCGACGACCCTGGTCACGCCGTCGGACCAGTGCCAGGTGTTGTTGGCCTGGTCGACGCCAGTCGTCGTCACGCCGATCACGAATTTTTGAAACGCCACATTCTCGACGCCTTCGAACTGTGGCGCCTGGACGACAATGCCGGGCGTGCCGGGGCCGGTGACGAATCCCTGCGATGCGATGGGAACCCCGAGGCCTCCATGCGGCCTGCCGATGTTGTTCGCATCGCGCATGTAGCTGAAGTGAAACTCGTTCACAACTCTGGAGCTGAATACCTTGTTGCTGGCGAGCGCGAACAACTGCGCGCGCCCGATCGTCAGCGCGTCGAACCCGGGCACGCTGGCGCCGCCTTGCTGCGTTGGATATGGGTTGTCGAGGTCGTAGTCGTCGAGGAAATAATACGCGGAGAGGAGGCCGAGGCGAGTATTGACGTCGACCCGCGCCGAGCCTTTATCGTCTCGCACGGTCTGCGCGTACGCGGCGGTCGAGAACGACGCGTCCCCCTCACTTGGCGCTGGAATGTACTGCAGAAGATGCTGCGCGGGCGCCGCCCACGCACGCGCCGGAACGATCGCATTCGGCAGCACGCACTGCGCCGCATTCGTGCACCCGGGCGTGTAGTACGGTTCGCCCGGCGTGACGGGATAGCCGAGCCGAGTCGACAATACACCGGCCCAGAACGGTCCGCTGACGGTTCCGCTCAGGAGGCTCCCGTCGCCGGAGAAGTTGCCGTTGCGCTCGGTCTGCGACGGCACCGGAATCAAGCCCGTTTCGATGCCCTGCGTCGTGCGGGTGCCCTGATAGTCGCCGAAGAAGAACGCCTTGCCCTTCACGAGCGGGCCGCCGAGCGTGCCGCCAGGCTGCTGTTGTGTGAACTCGGCGCGCTCGGGCGAAAAATAGTTGCGGGCGTCAAGCGACGTGTTGCGCACGAAATCGAATGCGCCGCCGTGGAAGGCGTCGCCGCCGGATTTCGTGATCACGCTGACGATGCCGCCGTTGTAGTTACCGTATTGCGGATCGAAGTTGCTGGTCAGTACGCGAAACTGATCGACCGAGTCGAGGTCCGGGACGATCGACGTACCGCCGTTCATCCGTTCCTGCACGTCGCTGCCGTTGACGAGGAAACTGTTCGCCGACTCGCGCTGACCACTGATCGACAGGTTGCCCGGATTCAATTGTCCCGACGGTGCAACGGCCCCCGTGACGCCCGCCATGATGATCGAGTCAGGCTGCATGGTCGTCGTCGGGATCACACCGGGCTGAATCGCCAGCAGGTCGGTGAAACTCCGGCCGTTCAACGACAGCGTCGTCATCGTCGCGGCCGGCACGACCTCACCGATCTGTGTCGACGCCGTTTCGACGTGGACAGCGGTTGCCGATACGGTGACTGTTTCGCTCTGCGTACCCACTTCGAGCGTGACATCCGCCTGAAGGCGGCTGTCGATGTCAACCGCGAGCGCCGGCCGTCGCACACTCTTGAATCCTTCGAGTGACGCCGTGAGGTCGTACCGCCCGACTGGCACATTTGGGAACGAGTACACACCCTGATCGTCGGTCGTCGCATCGAACGACGCGTTCAGGGCGACGTTGGTCAATGCCACCGAGACGCCGGGCAGCACGCCGCCAGACGTATCCTTGATCGTGCCGGTGACACTGCCGCCGGCTTGGGCAAACGAAGAGTTCGGTACGAGGAGGATGAGGACGAGAACGATCCGACGAATCACGGATCCGATGCTACACAAATCTCGCGAAGGTGATGATCGCGACTCGATTCAGACGGACTCGCGAGAAGTGCGAAGTCGGGACGGAGGATGCGGGAAGGACGCGAACCGCGTACCTTCCCGCACAAGACATCGACAGACTGGTGGCCCGCTGCCGGTGAACGTCCGGCGAGGACTACCGACCGCCGTCTGGCTTCTTCTTGTCCTCGCCAGGCGCGCCCGTGCCGTTTGATCCGATGAACAACACGCGCCCGTCCGGCAGCGTCACATCCCGGCCGTTCATCTTCAGCGTGCCATCCTTCGCTTGGTACCCGTCGACGACGAGGTCCGTGCCGACTGCGAGCGCGTTCTTCGTGAAACCGCGGCGATAGAGAACGTTCGGCGTGCCCGCTTCCACCATCCACGATTCGGTCTTGCCCTCGGGCGTCTTCACTTCCAAATGGAGCCACGCGTGTGGGTTGATCCACTCCATCTCGGTAACTTTGCCCTTGAGCTTGAGCGGCTTGTTCGAATCGAACTCGGCGGTGAAGGCGTGGTGTGCGCCGGCCGGCACGACAGCCACGACGAACAGGAACATCGCCGCGCCGACGATTCCGGAAACGTGTCGTCTCATGAATTGCGCCTCCATGTACTCGAAAAAACGAATCGAACGTAGCACAACTCCATAGAGCCTTCAACGGCTTCGAGCAGCTTGCGCGAATGGAATCGCGGTAGTGCCGAAACGATCTAAGGCATGCGCGTTGACGCCTGTGTTCGCTCGGACTTCAACGCTGATTCTATCCACGGTCGGCGAAGTCGCGGTCCGCTTTGCGACCAACGAATCGTTATCACATCAATAATGTTCGATGATTGACAGCTATCAGGCGCGAGCTTACGATGACCGCGTTTCCAGAGGTGGGAATCGACCCATGCCATCGAGCCGCGTGCTAGGAATTGTTCTAGTTGGCGTCGTCGCAGCGTCTGCTGCCGCTCAAAGCCCAACGCAAACCGTACAACGAACACAGACCCAAGCTCGAACCTACACGGGACGCCGACTCCCGAACGGCAAGCCCGATCTGAATGGGATCTGGCAGGCGATGAACACCGCCAACTGGGATGTCCGGCCTCACTCCGCCGCGCCTGGCCGCGTCGTGGCGCTCGGTGCCGAAGACGCCGAACCCGCGGGTGTCGGGATCGTCGACGGCGGCGAGATCCCGTATCTGCCGGCGGCGCTCGCGAAGAAGAAGGACAACTTCGAGAAGCGGCTCACCGCGGACCCCGAGCTGCGCTGCTACATGCCCGGCGTTCCGCGCGCCAACTATATGCCGTTTCCGTTTCAGATCGTCCAGTCGACCGAGGGGATTCTCTTCGCGTACCAATTCGCGGGCGCCGTCCGGACGATCAACATGGGCAAGCCGACCGAGTCCCCGGCGGATACCTGGATGGGATGGTCCAACGGTCATTGGGATGGTGACACGCTCGTCGTCGACGTGACCAGTCAGAACGACAAGACGTGGTTCGACCGCGTCGGCGACTACCACAGCGATCAGCTGCACGTCATCGAGCGCTACACCCCGACGAGCGCAACGGTGCTTCAGTACGACGCGATGATCGAAGACCCGAAGACGTTTTCTCGTCCGTGGAAGATCTCGATGCCGCTGTACAAGCACGTCGAGCCCAACGCGCAGTTGCTCGAGTTCAAGTGCACGGAGTTCGTCGAGGAACTCATCTACGGACAACTCCGGCGTCGGACCGGTGGGTAGGACAGGACGAGGCTACGCATGACCCCTAGATTCGTCGCGAAGGCGCTTCTCACGACCGCATGGATCACGGCCATGGTCATCGGTCTGACCCCGCACGTGCCGGCGCAGACACAGCGTCCGGCGAAGCCGACGGCGCAGACGTCGGCGAAGCCCGCTGTGAAGCCTGGATGGGCTGTGCCGAGGACCCCGGACGGCAAGCCGGACCTTCAAGGGCTCTGGACGAATGCTACGGTCGTTCCGCTGGAGCGCACGCCGGGCCACGGCGAGTTTCTGACGAAAGAGCAAGCCGCCGAACTGCTGCGACGCGGAAACCGCGACGAGCAAAACGAAAATGACGTCGAGCGCAGCGACAAGGCGACGGCAACTGCCGAACCAGACGCAAAAGCCGATGCGAAGGCGGGCGCGACGGCTCCGAACGCCAGGGGCGGTCGTGGCGGCATCGGCGATTACAACGCGACATGGTGGCAGCTCGGGAAACCGGTCCTCGACAACAACCGCTCGTCGATCATCGTCGGGCCGGAAGGCCGGCTACCGCACACACCCGAGACCGCAAAGCTGCTCGAGCAGAATCGTGAGTACGCGCGGCAGCATCCCGCCGACGGTCCGGAATTCCGCGACAACATCGAGCGCTGCCTGACGTGGATTACGAGCGGTCCGCCGATGTTGCCGACCTTCTACAACAACACGTACCAGATTTTTCAGACGCCGGATAACGTTGCCATCCTGGTGGAAATGATCCACGACGTTCGGATGATCCCCATCGGCAATCACCCGCAGTTGAACTCGAATGTTCGGCAGTGGGTCGGTAGCTCGCGCGGTCATTGGGAAGGCGACACGCTCGTCGTGGATACGACGAACATGAACTCGAAGCGCAACTTCATCGGGGGCGGTGGCGGCCGCTCGGGCCTGGCGCCGAACAACGATCAGATGCACGTCGTCGAGCGGTTCACGCGCACGGGGCCCGACACGTTGCTCTATCAGTTCACGGTCGAGAACCCCGCGATCTACACGCATCCGTGGTCCGGGGAAATTCCGATGAAAGCCACGAAGGAGCCGCTGTACGAGTACGCGTGCGGCGAGGGCAACTACGCGCTGATGGATATCCTGGCCGGCGCGCGTGCCGAAGAGAAGGCCGCCGCCGCGGCCGGTCAGAAGAAGCAGTAGGACAACGGCCGTAGAGACCGAATCCGCACCCGTGCACACGCGACTGTTCATTGATGGCGCTTGGACAGACAGCGCCGACGGCCGACAGTTCGACGTCTTCGACCCGGCGACGGGGCGAGTCGTCGGTACGGCGAGCCATGCCGGTCTGCCGGATCTGATTCGCGCCGTCGACGCGGCGGCACGCGGGTTCGACAGCTGGCGGCGCATCTCGGCGTTCGACCGATCGAAGATGCTCCGCAGCGCCGCGGATGGACTCCGCGCACGAGCCGAATCGATCGCGCGAACGCTGACCATCGAAGAAGGGAAGCCCCTTGCCGAGTCGCGGGCCGAGATTCTCGGGTCCGCAGACATGATCGACTGGTTTGCAGAGGAAGCGCGCCGCACCTACGGGCGCGTCATTCCGGCGCGCGCCGAAGGCGTCTACCAGTTGATCCTCAAGGAACCCGTCGGGCCGGTTGCTGCGTTCTCTCCCTGGAATTTCCCGGTAAGTCTCTCGGTGCGGAAAGTCGCCGCTGCACTCGCGGCGGGCTGCCCGGTGATTCTCAAAGGCGCCGAGGAGACACCGGCCGCGTGCGGCGAGCTGGTTCGCGCATTCCAGGAGGCGGGTCTGCCGCCCGGTGTGTTGAACCTTGTGTTTGGTACGCCGGCGCAAATCTCCGAGTTCCTCATCCCGCACCCGATCATTCGGAAGGTTTCGTTTACCGGATCCACGACGGTTGGGCGCCAGCTGGCGGCGCTTGCCGGACGGTACATCAAACGGATCAGTCTCGAGCTGGGTGGCCACGCTCCTGTGGTCGTGTTCGACGACGCCGACGTTGACGCGGCCGCCAAAAGCCTTGTCGCCCTGAAATATCGCAATGCGGGTCAGGTCTGCATCGCGCCGACGCGGTTTCTCGTCCAGCGTGGGGTGTTCGATCGTTTTGTTGCAACCTTCACGGAGACGGCCGCCGCGATCAGGGTCGGCAGCGGTCTCGAGGCCGACACGACGATGGGCCCGCTCGCTCACGAGCGACGGCTCGAAGCGGTCGGATGCCTCGTCGCCGACGCCATCGAAAACGGGGCGGAACTGCAGATAGGCGGCGATCGCGTCGGATCGAGTGGGTTCTTCTTCGCGCCCACGGTGTTGACGTGCGCGCCTGCTCGCGCTCGTGTGATGAACGAGGAGCCGTTCGGGCCCGTCGCAGCGATCACGCCGTTCAACGCGTTCGATGAAGCCGTGCAGGAGGCGAACCGGTTGCCGTATGGATTGGCGGCCTTCGCATACACGAAATCGACGCGCACCGCGACGCTCATTGCGTCGGCTATCGAGAGCGGAATGGTGACGATCAATCACCATGGTTTCGCGCTGCCCGAAGTGCCATTCGGCGGCGTCAAGGACTCCGGATACGGCTCGGAAGGCGGCCCTGAAGCGATCGAGTCGTATCTGATCAGCAAGTTCGTGTCACAGGCGGGAATCTAACGAGCGACACAGGGGACGAGATGCGAGCGTGGCGCGTGCACGCGTGGGGCGAGCCGGAATCGATGCGGCTCGAGGAAGTAGAACCGCCTCCGGTGGGTCCCGGAGAGGTGCGCATTCGCAACCACGCCGCTGCGCTCAATTTTTTCGACATCCTCCAGGTTCAGGGGAAGTACCAGCTGAAACCACCGTTTCCCTTTGTTCCAGGCGCCGAGGTTGCCGGTGTGATCGACGACGTTGGCGTGGACGTCGAGGGCTTGGTACCCGGTGAGCGCGTGATGGCCATCTCGCGCGGAAACGGCTTCGCTGATTTCAGCGTCGTCAAGGCGTCGAACGTGTTTCGATTGCCCAACGAGATGACGTTTCCCGAAGGTGCGGCGATCCCGATCGCGTATCACACCTCGTATTTCGCACTGCATCTGCGCGGGCAGCTGCGCACCGGCGAAACGCTCTTGGTACACGCTGGCGCGAGCGGCGTCGGCATGGCGGCGATTCAAATCGGCCGCGCGCTCGGAGCTCGCGTCATCGCGACGGCAAGTACCGAAGCGAAGCGCGAGTTCGCGCGCGCGCAAGGCGCGGAACTGGCGCTCGATTACGCGACCGACGCGTGGGTCGATCGCGTGAAGGACGCAACGGATGGCGTGGGCGCTCACGTGATCTACGATCCCGTTGGCGGAGACGTGTTCGACCAGTCCACGAAGTGCATCGCTTCGGAAGGGCGGCTCCTGGTGGTCGGCTTCACGAGCGGCCGGATTCCGACGATCGCGGCCAATCGGATCCTGCTGAAGAACATGGCCGTCGTTGGCGTCTTATGGGGCGGCTATCTCCAGGCGCATCCGGAGTATTCAGCCGCGGTGCATGCCGCGCTCTCCGAGTTGTACGATCAGCGCAAAATCCGACCGTCGATTGGTGCACAGTGGAGTTTTGAGGACGCGCCAAGCGGGTTGCGGGAGCTCGCCGCTCGCAAAGTGCTCGGCAAGGCAGTGCTCGTGATGTAGCCGTACAACTGAGCAAGGGTCGCGCAATTGCTGTGCACCCGAATTCGCGGGCGTCTTGGTGCCGATTTGTGTTCGGGATGGCTCAATTGGGTCGAGATTTCCGCAAAACGACGATCGATAGCGGTCCGATCTAACGACCGTGCCGAATGAGTATTAGACAGCGACCGCTCGACAAGCGCAGCATGCGGCCGCAGGTTTGCCGTCCGAACGTACGGTACTCCGCACGAAACAGCCAAGGGCACGTCGGTGTGACGCACCACCCGGAGGCGCAGTGGCGAAGACGCTCGTAATCGCGGTGCTCGGTGTTGGTGTTGTGCTGGCGAGTCAGCTCCGGAATGTCTCGACAGCCGCCGCATCGAAGCCCACGCTCACGGTCCAGGACTACATCGACATCTACAATCTTTACGGGATCTATACCCGGTACTTCGATATGGGCGCCGACGACGGCACGCGATACGCCTCGACGTTCACGCCCGACGGCGAATTCGGGCAAAGCGGTACTCGAGTCGGCCGCGAAGCCCAGAAGGCCGCGTTCATGAGTTCCGACAACATGCTGAAGCGCGACGGTCGCTCGCGGCGGCACACGACAACAAACATCGTCGTCTCGCCCAGCCCTGAGGGCGCGCGAGGATCAGCGTATCTGTTGATTTACAACATCACGGCGGTGCCGCCGTTCGTTGAGGGCGGCGGCCTGTACGACGACTGGCTCGCCAAGACGAGCGACGGCTGGAAGTTCAAGAAGAGGGCCTACTACACGTTCCCGACATTCAAACCGGGCATGCCGCAGGGAATGGACTTTTTGTTTCCGAAGGTCCCGAAGTAGAGACGCGGAGGGCGGACGTAATGTCGAAGAAGATGTTTGCGATGATTGCAAGCGTGCTGCTGGTCGGCGGCACCGCGTGGGAGGGCGTATCAGCATCGGAAACCAGGTCGAAGTTCACCGTGCAGGACTGGATCGAGATCTACAACCTGTACGGGATCTACACGCGCTACACGGACATGGGCTACGGCGACGATGGCAGCAACTACGCCTCGATGTTCACGCCAGATGGCGAGTTCAATAACAACAATCGCGCGAACAATCCACGGGTCGGGCGCGAAGTGCAGAAGACCACTATCCACAACCAGCAAGCTGGTTGGGTCAAGGACGGCCGTTCGGTCCGGCACACGACGACCAACATCGTGATCGAACCGAGTCCCGAAGGCGCCCGGGGCTCGGCCTACCTGCTGATCTTCAACATCACGGCGACGCCGCCGTTTGTCGAGAGCGGCGGTCTCTACGACGACTGGCTCGTGAAAACGCCCGAGGGTTGGAAGTTCAAGAAGCGCATTTACTACACGTTCAACACATTCAAGCCCGGGATGCCGCAGGGCATGGATTTTCTGTTTCCGACCATCAAGAAGTATTAGGGGCGAAGCCAAACGGAGACGTCGATGTCCAAGAAGGCTGCTGCGGTGATTCTCGGGTTTGCGCTCGTGGCAACAGGTGCGCACTGGAAATACGTGACGGCGGCAGGATCGAAACCGATGCTGACGCCGCAGGACTACATCGATATCTACAACCTGTATTCGATCTACACCCGCTACACCGACATGGGGTACGGCGACGACGGCACGAACTACGCGTCGATGTTCACGCCGGATGGATCGTTCGGAACCGGCAATCGCGTCGGACGCGAGGCGAACAAGACCGCCATCCACAATCAGCAGGGCGGCTGGGTGCGCGACGGTCGATCGGTGCGACATACGACGACGAACATCGTGGTCGTGCCGAGTCCGGAAGGCGCGCGCGGGTCTGCCTACCTGCTCGTCTTCAACATCACCGCCGTGCCGCCGTTTCCGGAAGACGGCGGTGTGTACGACGATTGGCTCGTCAAGACGAACGAAGGGTGGAAGTTCAAGAAGCGCCTGTACTATCGAAATCCGACGTTCAAACCCGGCATGCCGCAGGGAATGGACTTTCTCTTTCCGACGATCAAGTAAGTCCGTGCGATGAGGTTTCGTATGCGATCCAGCGTCTGGTCGTGTGTCGGGGTGCTCGCGCTCTCGCTCTCGGGTGTTCTGTTGGCGCACGGACAGGCTCCAGCCCGCGGAGCCGGCGACCAGGCCCAAGGACGCGGGCAGCGAGGCGGGCGCGGCCCGGATTGGCATCCTCTGCCGCCATTGGCCCTCGAGGCCGGCGCGACGCAGGCCGACGTGACGAGAGCGCTTGCCGCAGCGCCTGCGAATCTCGCCGCCGACGCGACCGTGATCAAGTGGAAACAGGATTTCACGTACGACGTCTTGCGGAAAGGGCTGAATCGCCTGGTCTGTTACGACCTCTCCGGGCGCCCGGCGCATCCTGCGTTCGAAGCAGAGTGCACCAGCATCGGCAACCTGCCGCGTGTCGCGCAGAGTCTGAAGTTCGAGGCCTCTGATCAGCGGCAGGCACTCCTCGACACGGCAGAGAACGAGGGCACGCGGGTGAAGCCCGAGTTTGGATCGGTCTGGTATCACCTCATGGGACCGGCCCGCTGGCAATCGCACGCGCATATGACGATCGCTGTGCCAGGCGCCACGACGCAGACGCTCGGCTTACCTGACAACGGCAAAAGCGGTGGAGTCTGGATCATGAACGCGGGCACGACGACCGCTCATCTCATGATCCCGAACGAAGTGCCATCGCCGCTGTCAGGGGGCGGTGGTCCGGGGAACAATCCGCTGCCGCTCGAACCGGGCGCCGTGCAGGCCGAGGTCAATCGAATCGTGCTCGCCGCGCCGGCAGATCTCGCCGCGGAAGCGACCGTCATCCGCTGGAAGCCCGACTTCACGTACGCGACGCTTCGCAAGGGGAAGAACGGTCTCGTATGCTACGACCTCGCCGAGCGGCCCGGGCACGCCGCGTTCGCCGCGGAGTGCACGACCGTCGGGAACTTGCCGCGCGTGGCCGAGAACCTGAAGCTCGACGCGACGGCGAATCCGGAACACAGCGTGAAGCCGGAGTTCGGGTCGATCACGTACGACCTGACGGGCCCGCACCGGTGGGATGCGCGGCTGCACCTCACCATCGCGATGCCGGATGCGACCGCACGCACCACGGGCTTTCCCGACAACAGCAGCAGGGGCGGCGCCTGGATCATGGACGCGGGCACGATCAACGCGCATCTCATGACGCCCGACGATCCGCCGTCCGCCTCGATGCTCCGCTGAGCCGATAGGTCGTTGGGCGGGCACCGACGGGCCAGGAAATCGGCTGTCGCGGCACCCGGCGGCGCCGCGTCGCAGGAGGTCCGCGACGACCGCGACGCTCGGCCGTCGCCGCGCTCGATTGGCTGGACCAGTCTCGGCATCTTCGCCGTTGCCATCGCCGTTCGACTCGCACACCTCTGGTCAGTCCGACACGCGCCGTTTTCTACCGTGTTGATTGGAGATGCCCGCGGCTACGACGCGTGGGCGCTCAGGATCGCTGGCGGCGAGTGGATCGGCCACGACGTGTTCTACCAGGCACCGCTCTACCCGTACTTTCTGGCCGTCGTGTACCGCGCGGCGGGACACAGCGTGATGCTGGTTCGTGTCGTTCAGGCGATCGTCGGGTCGTGCTCGTGTGTACTCCTCGGACTCGCAGCGCGCCGGCTCTTCTCGGCTGACGCCGGCGTCCTCGCGGGCCTCGGTCTCGCGGTGTACGCGCCCGCGATCTTCTTCGACGGGCTGCTGCAGAAATCGGTATTGGACGTGTTGTTCGTTTGCGCCGTGCTGTACTTGATTGGCGAGATTACCTCGAGGGCAGCAACACCGCGCGGCGCCGCGCTCAGAGTGTGGCCGTGGCTCGCGCTCGGTCTTGCCCTCGGTTGCCTCGGTCTCACCCGAGAGAACGCGCTGGTGTTCATCGTCGCCATCCTGGCATGGGCGGCGTGGCGGTTCGGATCACGCGCGGCAGTGATCGTGTCGCTCGGTCTCGCGATGACTCTGCTCCCAGTGGCCGTGCGCAATCACATCGTCGGCGGCGGCTTCTATCTCACCACATCGCAATTCGGACCGAATTTCTTCATCGGCAATCACGCGGGCGCCGATGGCACGTACCAGCCTCTGCGTTACGGGCGCGGCGCGCCGGAGTACGAGCGGCAGGACGCAACGGAGCTGGCGGAACTCGCGCAAGGACGGTCGCTGACGCCAGCGGAGGTCTCGCGCTACTGGACCGATCGCGCGCTTGCGTTCATCGCCGCTGAGCCGGGGGCGTGGACGAAACTCATGGGACGCAAGATCGCTCTGTTGTTCAACACAACCGAGATGGCCGACTCCGAGGATCAGGCGACCTACGCCAGCTGGTCGACGGTCTTGCGGGTGCTCGGTCCGTTGTCACGCTTCGGCTTCCTGGTCCCTCTGGCTTTGAGCGGGATGATCGTCACGTGGCCGCAGCGCTCGCGCCTCGCGGTCGTGTATGCGCTTCTGGCCGCGTATGCAGCGAGCGTGACGTTGTTTTACGTGTTCGCCCGGTATCGCTATCCACTCGTGCCGATCCTGGGTCTGTTCGCGGCCGCCGGGCTCGGGGCCATCGTTCGCCTTCCCCGAGAGGCGTACCGGTCGGCCTTCGTCCCCGGCCGGCGAGCCGCGACCGTGCTGCAGGTGACCGCTGTGATTGTCGCCGCGGTCGCCGTCAATTGGCCGATCGGGTCGACGGCCGCGATGCAAGCCGTCACCGAATCGAATGTGGGGTTGGCGCTCGACGCAGATCATCGGGTCGACGAGGCAATCGAGCACTTCCGACGCGCGATTGCGATCGATCCGGATTATGCGGCGACGTACGACAATCTCGCGACTGCGCTCCGGGAACAGAGACGGATAGACGAGGCGATCGTTGCGTGCGAACGGGCCTTGACGCGGCAGCCGCGGATGGTTGCGGCGCGCTACACCCTCGCGAATCTGTATCTCGACAAAGGGGAGGCCGCGTTGGCGATCGATCAATTTCGACGCGGCATCGCGGATGAGCCGACGTCGGCCGACGCTGACGTCCACAACAACCTGGGGATTGCGTTGGCCTCGATCGGCCGCGGCGATGAAGCGTCAAGAGAATTTCAGCAAGCGGTGAAGCAGCAGCCGGATATGTCAGGCGCGCACTACAATCTCGCGCGCTTGCTGCTTCAGGAAGGTCGGCCCACGGACGCGGTCGAGCATTTTCAACGCGCGCTCGTCGGCGGCAGCGCATCCGCGGACGTGCATGACGGCCTCGCGCTTGCCTTGGCGTCCGCCGGGCGCGCCGACGACGCTCTGCGCGAGTTCCAGCGCGCGGTCGACCTTGCTCCGACGTCCGCCAAGATGTACCGCAATTTCGGTGACGTGCTGCGGGCTCAGGGAAAAACGACCGAGTCGCTGGCCGCGTTGCAGAGAGCTGCCGAACTCAGCCCCAACGATTCTGAGACGCGCGCCGACTTTGCCCGAGCGCTCAATGACCGCGGTGTCGCCCTCGGATCGCAGGGGCGTTTCGGCGACGCGATCGAGCAATTCGAGCGTGCACTCGCGCTCCAGCCCGGTTTCGTTCAGGCGCAGCACAATCTCGCGACGGCGCGACGGGCTCGAGCCGGCGAATTGACGCAGCGCGAGACGGCGTCGCGGCGGTCTCGGTAGAGCGATCCATCACGCCGGATCCTACCGAGTGCGTCTTGGTCGCGGTGTCACGGCTTTGTCAGGCGATAAGTGTTTTGTTCGCTGTGGATTGCGAGCATCTTGCCGGTGTGATCTGATAGCAGGGCGATCTAACTAAATCGACCAAAAAGTATTAGACACATTTGCAGACCGGTCTAATCATTCACGCGAGAAATAGCACCCTCAGGCGTACCGCGATGCGGAGCGCCCGACGGTTCGTTGTCAATGGCCCGACATTTTCGGAGGACGGGCCTGACAGTTCGGGTGAATGTCAACTCGGATCTGGTGGCCCGTGGTCGAGAACCACACGGTCGTGACTGGCGGGAGGGACTGTAATGAGACGTAGAGTGCGGTTGGTCTTCGTAGTGCTGGCCTCGCTCTTGGGCCCAGCAGTCGGCATGGCTGCGGCACAGGGCCAAGCCTCATCGATCGCCGGCGTGGTGAAAGACAACACCGGCGCGGTGATGCCTGGCGTGACGGTGGAGGCCGCTAGCCCCGCGCTGATCGAGAAGATGCGCACAGCGGTCACCGACACCACGGGCCAGTACCGCATTGAAGGGTTACGGCCTGGAACCTACACGGTCACCTTCACGCTCGAAGGGTTCGGCACGGTGAAACGGGACGGCATCGAGTTGTCGGGGTCGTTCACAGCGACGGTCAATGCGGAGCTCAAAGTCGGCGCCGTCGAGGAGACGATCACCGTCACCGCGAACACACCTATCGTCGACGTTCAAAATGCCGTCGAACAGCGCGTCATGAACCACGACGTTATCGACTCGGTTCCCGTCGGCGCGAAGAACTATTACAGCGTCAGCGTGCTGCAGCCTGGCGTAACCACGACGGCGCAGGACGTCGGCGGGTACTTGGGCGATGCGATGACTTCGCTCAGCGCTCACGGCAGCAGCACGACCGATTTTCGACCGATGCAGAACGGCGTGCCCGTCGGCACGCTGATCTCGAGCGGCGGCTTGAGTGGTTCGGTGCTCAACAGCCAGGCCGCTCAGGAGATCACAGTCGACACGGCGTTTCTCAGCGCCGAACTCGAGGAAGGTGGTCCCCGCATCAACTACATTCCCCGCGACGGAGGCAATCGGTTCACGTTCACCGGCTACGCGAACTTCTCGACGAGCTCATTGCAGTCCAGCAACCTGACGCCGGCCGTGATCGCCGCCGGCCTGCCGACCGTCGACTCGCTCAAGACGCTCTGGGAGGTGTCACCGGGTGTCGGCGGTCCCATCGTCAAGGACAAGATCTGGTTCTACGGCTCGGGGCGGTACACGACCTCGGACCGGTACGTCGGCGGCATGTGGACGAACTTGAACGCCATGAATCCAGATCCGCTGGTGTATGAGGTGTTCAACCCGCTGAAGACCGAGCGTGTCATCAATCACGATTACATTCACGACCGAGAACTGCGCATCACCTGGCAGGCGAAGGAGAGACTGAAGCTGGCTGCGCACGCGGTCGTCCAGGACCGCTGCGGCTGTCCGGCGGGCATCACCAGCACGGTCTCACCAGAAGCCGCGAATACCTATCCGTTCCCGATCTCCGATTTCTTGTTTCTCGATTGGAGCTCTCCGATTTCCTCACGAATGCTGGTTGAGGGCACGCTGAGTCTTCACACGCAGCGATTCGGGAACGAGGAGATGCCGCAGAGCGTTCAGCGCTACGGCACCCCTTCGATGACGGATCAAGCGACGGGCATCACCTACGGCTCGCGCGCGACGTATCAGAACGACTGGGACAGCCAGCCGTTCTACCGTTTCTCGCTCTCCTACATCACCGGCGCTCATTCGTTCAAGGCGGGGATGAGCGACATGCTGGGGTATGTGAGCGGGATCGCATACCAATTCAATCCGATCGGCATTCGGCTGAACAACGGCGTGCCGAACCAAATCACCGAGCGCGCGGTCAACTACTCGGGCCAGTCGCACGAGAACAACCTCGGCATCTTCGCGCAGGACAAGTGGACCGGTCACCAACTCACGTTGATCGGCGGCGTTCGCTACGATTACTTCGGCTCGTATTTCCCGCAGCAATACCTCGGACCTGGCCTCCTGTTTCCGAATCGAAATCTGCTGATTCCGGCACAGGATGACCTGAGCTGGAAGGACGTCACCCCGCGGTTCGGCGCCGTGTACGATCCGTTTGGTGACGCGAAGACGGCGATCCGCGTGGGCGTCGCGAAGTACTTGCTCGGACAAGGCCTGAACGGGCTCGCGTCGAACCCGAACCCCGTGAACACGCTGTCCTCCGCGGCCACGCGGTCGTGGACCGATGCGAACCACAACGGGATCCCGGACTGCAGCTATCTGACGGTGGCCGCCAATGGCGAATGCGGCGGACTGTCGGATTCGAACTTCGGCTCGCTCGTGCCGGGCGCGACCTACGATCCAGACATCCTGACGGGGTGGGGACACCGCCAGTACAACTGGGAGTTCAGCGCGGGGATTCAGCGTCAGATCGCGCCGACCGTGTCCATCGACATCGGCTACTACCGTCGGTGGTTCGGAAACTTCTGGGCGGTCGAGAATCTATCGACGCCGGCATCGGCGTACAACCAGTTCACGATCACCGCGCCGCAGAATCCGCTGCTTCCCAACGGAGGGGGATATCCGGTCACGGCGTACGATCTGAACCCGGCGTATTTCGGTCTGCCGTCGAAGCTGTACAGCACGCTGTCCGATTCAATTGGCGAATGGACCGACCACTGGAACGGCTTCGACTTCGGTATCAACGCGCGCTTCCACGGGCTGCTGCTGCAGGGAGGCGAGAGCATCGGACGGCGCTCGGTCAACAACTGCGACCTGATTTCCAAAGACCCGGAAATGCTGTCCTACGTTGCGACGGGAGCCGAGGTCACCGGCAACCAGGCGGGAGCTGCGCCGGGAACGATCGTGTCGCCCGGAACGTGGCAGACGAGCTGTTCGTATACCACGCCGTGGGCGGCGTACACGCAAACGAAAGTGCTCGGCAGCTACACGATTCCGAAAGTCGCCCTGATCGTCAGCGGCACGTTCCAGAGCCTCCCGGGTCCGATGCTGTCCTCCGTTTATGCGGCTCCGAACGCATTGGTTGCGCCGGCCCTCGGGCGGAACTTGTCAGGCAACGCGGCGAACTCCTCGATCAACATCATCCCGGCCGGCACAACCTATGGCAGCCGGTTGAATCAGCTGGATATGCGTTTCGGCAAGCGGGTGACAATGGCGGAAGCTGCTGGCCGCCCGGTGAAGGCCACGGTAAACTTCGATGTCTACAACGTCTTGAACACCGACGTCGCGATCCAGCAGAGCACGACGTTTGGGACGATCGGCCGGCCGACGCAGTTGTTGCCGGGACGCTTCGCGAAGATCGGCGTGCAGTTTGATTTTTGAGATCTAACCTCACCGGACGGTGAGAGTGGATGAGGATGCCCTCCACCCGACACGACACTCTCATCGTCCGGCTGAGTTTAGTTTGCGCGCTCCTCACGTTCGGGGTCCGTGGCGGCGGCATCGTTGGAAACGCGATGCCTGCGACAGGTGTCAATTCGAAGACCGCCGTGCCCCCGCCGTCCCTTCCGACGTTCAATGCAGACATTGCGCCGATTCTGTACCGTCAGTGCGTTTCGTGTCACCGGCCTGGCGAAGCCGGGCCGATGTCATTGCGCACGTTTGCGGACGTCCGACCGTGGGCGCGAGCGATCAAGGCAAGAGTCCTCGCGCGGGAGATGCCGCCGTGGGGGGCTGATCCAGGTATCGGCTCGTTTCGGAGCGCACGCGTCCTGAGCCAAACGGAAGTCGAGACGCTCGTGCGGTGGGTTGATGCCGGATCTCCCGAAGGGCCCGGTACGCCGCCTCCGCCACCCAACTTTCCGGAAGGGTGGAACGGCTCGATGAACCGTCCGCCAGATCGTGTCCTCGAACTCCCGATCGAATTTGCGCTGCCAGCGTCGGGGGAGATCCCGACGTTTACGGTTTGGAGTCAGCTGCCATTCGGTGAAGACCGATTCGTCGAAGCCATCGAGGTTCGTCCGAGCAACCGGCGAATCGTGCACCACGCGGGCATCAGTGTGGGCGACCTCCCGCCAGGAACGGAGATCGGTCTTGGCCCGTTATGGGATGAGGGCCCGCTCAGCGAAGGCGTCGCCGTGTTCAAGGACGGGCGCCCGTTCCGAGCCATGATCGGTGAAGAGTTCGGGTATCCGCTGATTTTCTACGTGCCCGATGGCGGTTTCCTTCGATTTCCGCAAGGCGTGGCCAAGCGGCTGCCGGCACGCAAGTACCTCGCGTGGGGAATGCACTTCACGACCACTGGCCAGCCGGAACACACTCACCTCACGATGGGGCTGTGGTTCGCGCAGAATCCTGTCGAGCACGAAGCGCTCACGATGACGGTGAACGAGAAGGTGTTTGTCGGCGGCGAGCCGGTGCCTGTCGACGCGCACGGGCGCCTGCTCATCCCGTCGATTCCGGCGGGTGCTTCAAATTGGGAGATCTCCGGCACGTTGGCGGTTAAATCGAATGCGACCCTGTACTCGCTGTGGCCGCACATGCACTACCGTGGGAAGGACATGAAGTTCTCGGTTGTCGATCCCGACGGACACGAGACGACGATTCTGAGCGTCTCGAAGTACAGCCCGCTGTGGCAGACGACGTACGAGCTGACGAACCCGCTGAAGATTCGAGCGGGTAGTACCATCAGAGCGGTGGCGCACTACGACAATTCTCCCGGCAACCGCCTCAACCCTGCTCCCAACCAAGACGTGCTCTGGGGACCCCAAAGCTGGAACGAGATGTTCCACGCGTTCGTGGAACTGTCGACCGAGTCGCGATAACCTCCGGCCGACCGCCGAACGCCCTCGAAGTCGACAGGCAGCTACACCGCACCTGCCCGTGACAACATCAGCCCGAGAGGTTCTGATAATGTTCTCTTATGAAGATGACGTTGAATCAGCTCGAATGCTTTCGTGCGGTGGCGCGGCGCCGCCACTTTGCGAAGGCCGCTGTGATGCTTGGCCGGACCCAACCCGCCTTGAGCGTCCAAATTCAACGCCTCGAAGCGGCGATAGGCGTGACGCTATTCGAGCGGACGGGGAAACACGTCCAGTTGACGGCGGCCGGCGAGATTCTGCTGCCGTATGCGGACCGCGTCCTCGCGGGCGTGGAGGAAGCTGGGACCAAGATGGCCGAGGTGCATGGCGGCACGCTCGGCCTCGTTCGCATCGGAACGATTCCGACGGTCGCCGCTCACTTCTTGCCAGCGGTCCTGAGAGAGTTCAGAGCACGATTTCCGAACGTGACGGTGCTGCTGCGCGAGGAGGGGCGGACGCCGCTGCTCGTCGCCCTCCTCGAGAATCATGAAATCGACCTGAGCCTTGGCCTCGAGCCGCGGCCGCCGGCTGGCCTGAAGTTCACGAAACTCCTTGCGGAGGAATTTTGCGTCGCCGTGTCGACGCAGCATCCGCTCAGCTCGCTGACGAGCGTCTCAATGTCCCGTTTGCGGCGCGAGCCGTTCATTCTGTACAAGACGCCAGGTCATCACAACCGGGAGATTATTCTGCAGTGCTGCAGGACCGCTGGATTTGAGCCCGACGTTGCGTTTGAGAGCGAGCAGGCCGAGACGATCCAGAATCTCGTCGCATCAAATCTTGGCGTAACACTGCTGCCGCACATGGTGTTCCAGCAGCGGAAGGGGCAGAACATCGCGATGGTCAGGATCGAACCGCCCACGCCGCGGCGGACTGTCGTGGCGGCGTGGCGAGCTGGGCGATATCTCTCCGTCAATGCGAGGCAGTTTCTTCAATGCTGCGAAAGCGTCGCGCGCTCTCTCCGACCCCGCGACGCGAAGACCAAGTGAGTGCGATCATTTGTACGGTTGCTTCGCTGCGGCGGCCTTTTCCTCGGCGCGGGCGCCGGCGAGGATGTCGACGAGGGCGTAGTTTCCTTCGTGGCACGCGTATTCGTAGAGCGGTTCTTTCGTCGCCCGCATCGGAATCTCGCCGGACCACGGATGTGAGTAGATCGCCGGGTTTTCGACCGTGAACTGATAGAGCAGGATGTCGGGCGCTGTGCGGGTGAATTGTTCCACGACGCGCATGCGGTCGTTGTTCGGCGCCAGCCCGGAACGACCGCCGCCGCCACCGATGAAGTTCCGCTTGGAATTCAAGTTCGTCGTTTCGACGACCAGCGTGTCGCCGTCCCAGTGGGCCCGCGAGTCGCCCATCCATTGTTGTACGGCCGCGTCCACGTGCGGCTGGCGATCGAGCGGAATGATGCGCAGGTCGTGAATCATCTCGACGAGGATACCGACGTAGTGCGGCGTCTGAATAATCTGATACGTGTTGTTGTAGAAGGTCGGCAGCATCGGCGGGCCGCTGCTGATCCAGGCGAGGCAGCGCTCGATGTTGTCGCGACCGTCGGCGCTGTCGGCCGGGTGCTCTTTGACCCACTCGCGAGTCTCAGCGAGTTGCCGCTCGGCCTCGGCCGTGTGCGGCAGCCGCCCGTCGGCACCGACAATAATCGATGAGCGGTGGTTGGCGAGCGCCCGCTTTCCCAACTGCCACCAGATGGCGTTGTAGTTGCCGGTCGCCGCGTCGCCGGCGTTACCGGCTGCGACACGTTCCTGACGTCGCTCTTCGCGGGCTGCGCGGCTCGCCTGCGCGGCCGCATCATCCGCCGTGCCACGTTCGGCATCCGTGTCGGCCTCCTCGTCGCGGTTACCCCGCTTTTCAGCGGCAGCCATTTCCTCCACCGTGAGGAACTCCTTCGCGCCTTTCGGCCGTTCAAGAGGGATTACGGTGGCGTTCGTCCAGAGCCCCTGGAAGTCCGGCTTGCCGTCAGGCGTTCTCGGCACCCTCCATCCAGCCTTCACTGCGGGCTTCGTCGCCGTTTGCGGCGCCGTGCTCGGTCGGGCCGCAGGCGTTGTAGCCGGTGAGGTGGGCGCCTGCACCGCGCCCAACGGTGACAGTCCGATCATCAATGCGCCGAGTGCAATGGCGGCGGTGAGGCTTCGCGTGTACAAACGTGCGGTCATTGCACGATCCTCCTCACTGATTCGGCTGCCGTTTCAGGTGGCCATACATCAGTTCTTCGACGAACTCGCCACATTTGAACTCGAGGAGTTGCGCGTTTTTCTCGACGTGACGATACAGCGGCATGCTCATTGTCCAGGGTCGCGAAAACACCTTCGGATCGGTAATGGTGGCTTCGTACTGCAACACGCCCTTGCTGATCGGCGTATACCGCTCGACGACGTGCAGCTGATCGCTGTGGTAGTCGCCGACGCGATCGAACCACGTCTTGTCGTTCTGACTCGATACGTCGAGGACGAGCGTGTCACCGTCCCAATGGCCGTTGGACCAGCCCATCCACATGTCTGCCGGAGCTTCAGTCGGTTTGGCCGTGTTCACCTGCCGGACCGCGCCAGCAAACTGGTAGGCGATCATGATGCTTTTCGTCGACTGGATGATCTGGAACGGGTACGGCATGTAGGTCGCGCGCGGGACGCCTGGCATGAAACACTTGATTTCAGGATCGGCGGTCAGCCGGTTCTTGAAATTGTCCTGGCGTTTGGCCAACGCTGCGGGCAAGTAGGGAAGCGCGCCGCCTTCGACGACGCCGGCGCCTGCGGGCTCGGCGTCCTCCGCGCCGAGCGCCACGACGCGGCCCATCGCTGCCGAGTGCGCCTGAATGTCCCAGTTGGCCGTATTCATCGCCTGCCAGATGCCGTTCAGGTCTGGCTTTCCGTCGGCGGTACGCGGCCCTGTGTAGCCTCGCGCTTTTGGGGCGCTTTGAGCAGTCGCCAGTGCAGCGCCCAGCGCCACGACCAGCCCGATGATGAAGAAGCGACTTACGCGCATCTCGATATCCCAGTCTCGCATTCGGTGGCCGCGCGGTCGGGAGCGTTCAGTGGAAGATCTCGTATGCGTCCGAGGTCGGATGCTAGGCGAGCGGGAATGGCGGGTCAATCATTGCGGGTTATTCTATCGATAACGATTCGTTATGCGTTACCGTCCAGCGCTGAGTACACAATGCGGAGCGGTCGGACGCGTCACGGCACGTTGAAGGAGTCACAAGAGGATGGATCCCGCACGGGTCCTGGGTTGGATGGTCGGTGCGATTCTGATTGGCCTGTCCTGCGCGGACTGGGCGATGCACCGACTGCTGCACAGGTCGGTCACCCTTCCCGTCATCTCCCGTCTCACGCTGCCGACACGTGCCGTTCTCGCATGTGTCGGCCTGCTGTGCGTCGTCGGTGGCAACTGGTACGTCAGTTGGCGGCACGCACATGAACTGCCGTTCGGTGAAGACAGCGTAGCGGTGACCGCTCTTGCGCCCGGCGATTCTCTCTTTCCAATAGCAGTGGTGGTGCAGAACGACTTCCAGCGGATGACCCACGTACAACTTCGGTGCATGGTGGAGCGGTTTTCCACCAGTACAGTCGACTTCCTCGATGCCGATGTCGCGGCCCGCGTCGACGTCCGTGTTCTCGACGAAGGAGGATCGTTTCGATTCGAGTGTCCGGCGCCGCGCGAGCTGAAGCCCCCGTTTTCCTCGGCCGACGTCCGAGGAGCGCACATGACCGTCGACGTGCTGTTTTCCGTGGCGGATCGCTGGCGACGCTTGGGAGTGCGGCGTGGTTTCGATCTGACCGTCGCCAGCGGAGCGGCGTCGTGGAAGCGCGAGCCAGCCGTCCTGATCCGATAGATGCGTCGAAGCCGCTCGACTACGGACGAGCGTGCGACGGCACCGGGATGCTCTTCAGTTGAGCATCGAGTTTCCTGTAAAACTGGTCGTCCTCGCCGGGGTACCAATAACTGCGATGGCACGCCTCGCACGCCGCGTCGAGGTTGTCGCTAGCGTCCCACATCTCCTGAACGTCCTTGCGCTTGACGATATCGAGGACTTCGAGGCCGACGTTCCGGAGCGCTTCGATGCGAGCATTCCACTCGACGGGATCGCGTTCGACCTTCGCGCGAATCGCCATCGGCGACAGCTCGACGGCGTTCGCGCCCGTGCTGTTGTTGAGATCTCCGGCGGGTGCGAACGGTCGCGGAACTTTCAGGAGGTACACTCCTTCAGCCAAGCTCACGGCGCCGATCCGAATGCGCTCCCAATCCTCGTCGGTCGTCGGCACCTTCTCGATAGTGCCCGCGGCGGTCTGCTTGATGCTGACCGCGTCGAAGATGTTGTCGGCAACCGGGTCGATCATGTCCCGCATCAGTTCCTTGACGGACACGACTGGCTTGAGGTCGCCCCACAGCGCCGGACCCGGGGTGGACGCCTTTGGCGCCGAGCAACCTGCCGACGCCGTCATCGTCAGCGCGACGATCGCGACGAGCAGGGAGTGCACTCCGGCGTGTACGCCGTTCGGCGTGAGCGGTGTGCCTCGCGGGGTGTCCATAAGTGCTGACGGCCTCGGCAACCATATCCTCGGTCCAGCGCGCGTGTCCAATACCGAATGCGTATGCGATCGCGACGGAGTTTGCATAACGCACGCATCTCGAGACGCGCGACAATATTCCCGGAGAATCGGCTGCACGTAGGGCCGCGACGACCTGGGAGATGTGACATGTCGATGGGCACTACAAGAATCTCGGTTGGGATCGCGTCGACGCTATTCGGTTCGGCATTGATCGTGGCGATCGCGAGCGCGCAGTCGCCGGCGCCGGCCAAGGTACTGATGGCCGAAGACGTGTTCAAGAACGTTCAGGCGCTGAAGGGCATCCCGGCGGATGATTTCATGGCAACGATGGGGTTGATGTCCGCGGCCCTGGGATTTGACTGCGACAGTTGCCACGAACGCGCCGGCACCGACAACGTCGCGTGGGAGAAGGACACGCCCAACAAGGTCATGGCGCGGAAGATGGTCCTGATGGTGCAGGCGATCAACAAGGACAACTTCCGCGGCCGGCAAATGGTCACCTGCTTCACGTGTCACCGCAACCGCGACATCCCGTTGGTGACGCCGAACCTTGACGACTGGTACGGCGAAACCGTGCAGACACTCGACGATGTCGTGGCACCGGCCACGGGCGGACCGACGGTCGACCAGATTCTCGGCAAGTACATGCAGGCGCTCGGCGGCGAACAGAAAGCCCGCGCGCTCACGTCGTTCGTTGCGCAGGGATCCGGATCCGGGTTCGGCGGATTCGGCGGGAACACGCGCGTTGAACTGATGGCGCAATTTCCCGACAAACGTGCGACCTACATCACGTATCCGGATGATCCCAAGCGCGGAGACAGCACGCGGACCTTCGACGGTCATACCGGCTGGCTCACGACACCGCTGGCCGTGGTTCACAAGTACGAACTCACCGGAAGCGAACTCGACGGGGCGAAGGTCGATGCGGAGTTGTCGTTCCCCTATCAGATCAAGACCGCGCTCACGAACTTGCACGTTGGGCCCGTCGCGACCATCAAGGACCAAGACGTGCAGATCCTCCAAGGTACGGGGCCTCGGGGCATGATCGTGACGCTCTACTTCGACAAGACATCCGGTCTGTTGACGCGCACGGTACGGTACGGTCGTTCGCCGATTGGACGGTTGCCGACACAGATCGATTACGCCGATTATCGGGACGTGAACGGCTTGAGGCTGCCATTCCGCCTGACGTTCTCGTGGCTCGACGGTCGCGACACGTTTCAGCTCACGTCGATCGATGTGAACGCGAAAATCGATCCGGCGAAATTCGGTGAGCCGAAAGCAACTCAGCAGAGTGGAAAATGAAGACCGTGGCGACTGTACATCGGCTCGTCGCGTTCGGTATCGGGGCGGCTGTGTGTGGCGCCGCGTCGACGATAGGCACCGCCCAAACATCTCCCGCGCGCACGCCCGAGACTATTGTCGTCATCGGATGCGTCACGCAACCGACTGGAAGGGAGAACGCCGCCGGTGATCCCAAGCTCTCGCGTCTCGAGATCACCGACACGCGATCCAATCCGCCGCGTAGGTTCATTGTGCAGGGGAGTCAGGAAGATCTGGCGTGGCACGTCGGCCACACGCTCGAAGTCCATGGCCGGATCGCCAGCGGAGAGGCCGGAGGCGCAGCAGCCGGGCGTGACGCGCAGCTGCCGGTGATCACCGTTCAGCAGATCGTCTATCTTCAGCCGACGTGCGTCGGCCAGCCGAAATAGCGGCCCAACGGAAGGGTAGTCGCTGATGGCGCGGCAGCAGGTTGCGCGGTTCGCTGGACCACGTGCACCAGAGCGGGTGTCCGAACGTGGAGCTGCGACGGCTCCTTGCCCGCTTATATGCACGCGTGGACGCGCTCCACACGAACGTCGCCGTTCTTATGCGAGGCTTGCTGGCGCTTCAGCGACAGTCCGACCTGCTCGCCGCGGCGCTCAGGCACACCGGCGCGGTCATCGACGGACGCGGTGCGCCTGTACGTTCAAAAGCGGAACACGATCTCGTGATCAGCACACGGCCAATTTGTGCGCCGCCAGGCGGCCCGCTGCCGGTGCCGCCGCCACCCGCACGGGGACGGCGACGGTGGACGCGGCTCTGGTGACCGGCGCCGCCACAGATCGATTCGGCGTCGGTTGCAGCATCCCATCGACGAACGCTCGGCGTCCGCAATCGACCAAACCGAGGACGGACTGTGATTGCTCGTCCCTGCGCCACGACAGGTACACCGGAATCGACGCATTCGCGCCTTCGAGCGGGACGGTCGCGATCCCGGCGACACGCGCACTGTCGGTCCACCGGCTCTCGACGGCGAAGCCGATCGCGCGCCCCGACGCGACCAGCATCCTCAAGGCGTCCACGCCAACGTCGGCGGGAGAGTCGACCACGCCAGCGGGCGCGGTGCCGGCGCGAGCATAAAGTTCCAGTACGCGGTCAGATACGACCGATGCCGTCGTGGCGACGATCTCGCCGGCAAGCGCCGATGCGCTCACGGTGCTCCGGTCCGCCAGGGGGTGCGTGTCCGGGAGCATTACGACGATGTGCTCGTCAAACAAGTGATGTCGCATCAACGAACGGCTATGCGACTCTCCGCGGGTAATGCTCACATCGACCGCCTGCGTGACCAGCGGATCGGCACGATGTGCGGGGCCAATATCGGCGACATCAAGCGTGACGCGTGGATGGCTTCCTGCGTATCGCGATCGAATCGCCAGCGCGACGTTCCACAATCCCGAGGCGAGGCCCATGGTCACCGTGCCAGCCGCACCCACGCGGAGTTGATTCGCCTCGTTCAGGATGTGATCGGCTCCGTCGACCACGGCTTTGGCTTTCGCGAGCAGCACTTTTCCTTCGGTCGTCAAATCGACGCGCTGTCGATTCCGAGCGAGCAACTGGACGCCGAGCATGTCTTCCAGTTGTCGAATGTGACGACTCAGCGGCGGTTGCGAGATGTGGAGGCGCGCGGCGGCCTTTGTGAAGCTGCGCTCCTCGGCGACTACGACGAACGTTCGCAAGTGATGCAGGTCCATCGACTCATCTCTCCCTAATCGGCCTCGTCGGTTGTCGAACGCTCGGAGTCATGCCAGAGCGCACAGATTCGTTGAAAGCAGCTCATCGATCTCGGGATCGCTGTAGCCAGCCCTGAGCAGGATGTCGCGGCCGTGTTCGCCGAGACGAGGCGGCCGGCCAGCGATGCGTGGACGCGTGACCGACAGCGAGACCGGCAACCGCGGGATCAACGCGGATGCGTGGTCGCCGCCCGGGAGATCGACGGCCTCGAGCTGCTCGACGGCGGCGACTTGCGGGTCTTTCAAGACCTGCTCGGCGGTTTGAATGGCGCTGACCGGCACGTCGTGCTTGTCGAATTGCGCGGTCCACTCGCACACCGTCTTGGTGAGCAGTCCCGCCTCAATCTGGGCGTCGAGTTCCTGGCGATTCTGGACGCGAAGGACGTTCGTCGAGAAGCGCGGATTCTCCGCCCAGTCGCCGCGGCCCATCGCGGTGCAAAATCGCTTGAAGACGCGATCGTTCGAGACGCCGAGCATGATCTTGCCGTCGGCAGCGCGGAAGGCGCCGTACGGCGCGAACGAGAAGTGCCCGGTGCCTTGAGGTTCCGGATTTTCTCCAGCGAACTGACGGTACATGAGGTGATAGGCCATCAGCATCACGCCGGATTGCAGCAGCGATGCGTCGACACGCTGGCCGCGGCCCGACCGCTCACGCTCGTAAAGAGCCGCCATCACGCCCATTGCGAGCCACATGCCGGCGCTCATGTCGATGATCGACACGCCAGCGCGGACGGTCGTTTCTGCGTCTGCCCCGGTGATGCTCATGATCCCGGTGCGACCTTGAATCAGTCCGTCGTATCCGGGTTTCATGAAGTCCGGGCCCTTCGTGCCGAACGCCGACATCGACGCGTAGATGATCTTCGGTGCGCGCGCCCGGACGGCGTCTTCATCGAGTCCCAGTTGCGTGGCTTTGCCGCCGCGAAAGTTTTCGAGGAAAACGTCGCAGGTGGAGGCGAGTCGAAGCACGACTTCACGGCCGGCCGGCTTGGTCACGTTGATCGCAATCGATCGTTTGCCGCGATTGAGCGGCACGAACATCGCGCCCCAGCCGTCACGATGGGGTCCCATGCCGCGCGAATCGTCCCCGCCATCGAGCCGCTCGAGTTTGATCACGTCGGCGCCAAAGTCCGAGAGGATCATCGAAGAGAAAGGGCCGGCGACCACCGTGGTGAGATCGAGGACCCGGATACCCCTTAGCGGCGGAACGTACTTCTGAACCTCGTTCGAGAAACCCGTGGGATCTTGTGTGGACATTTAGGACGCCTCTGCTGAAGTGGCGGCCCGCAGGGGGTCGGGCTGCACATCGGGTTCATCGATTGGGGGAACGGGGGTCAGCCATCGCATCGGGACCTGGGCCATCAGCGGAAGGACGGCAAACGTCAGGCAGACGGGCGTGAACCCGTACTCCGTGATGATCTGTCCGAGGGGCCGGGAGATCACCGTCTGCATCGCGCCGTAGCCGAACAGAAGGGCGCCCACGCCGAACGCAGCACCTTCGGCGCCGAACAGGTCCACCGGGATGGTGTACATGTTTGCGCTCCAGGCGTTGATGCAGAAGAAGCTGAACGACATGCCAACCGTTGCCAGGACGGGCGTCGACAGGAGCGGCACGGCCATCGTGCCCAGCAACAGCACCGCCGCGACGAGGCATACGCGCTTGCGCGCGTCAACAGGTTCGAGCCCGCGGTTGATCAAGGCCCACGACACGCCACCGCCGAGCATCGCGCCGAAGTACCCACAGATCGGAACGATCCAGGAGTAATCGCGCGCCACTTCGGGCGTCAGGTGGAGCACCTTTACCAAGTACGTGGGTGTCCAATTCGTCCACAGGCTGAAGATCGTCATTGCGAGAAAGTTGGCGAGAACCATCGCCGGCAACCGTCGGTCGCGCATGAACCGAAACGACACGGTGTGACCTTCGGCATTGCCGGTCACAGCCGGAATGGCCTTCGACGTGAACAGCCAGATCGGAATCCACAGCAGGCTCAGGGTCCCCGCCGTGTAGAACGCCCACCGCCAACTGTGCTGGTAGGCAAAATACACGGCGAAGTGTGGTGCGAGTCCGGCACCAAGGCTCAGTCCCAGCTGGCTCATCGCCGTGCCGACACCGCGCTCGCGGGGCAGCAGGTATTTGCCGATCGCTTTACCGGCCGCCGCAACGCCGCTCGCCTCGGCGACGCCGAGGATGGCGCGACATACCAGCAACGAGCCGAGCCCGTGCACCATCCCGGTGCCGATGCTCGCCAAGGCCCAGACGAACACCGAGATCGAGATGCCTCGATTCAGTCCGACGCGATCGAGGAACCAGCCCATCACCGGCGAGCTGATCGCGTAGGCGAGGGAGAACACCGACAGCAGCAGACCGTAGTCTTCGTAGGTGAATGGAAAGTCCGGTCGCGTGCGCCAGATGTCGACCATCGTCGCGAGGATCTGGCGGTCGAGATAATTGAGGACGCCGGAGAACACAAAGATCGTGATCGCGATCCAGCGGAGCGTCGCGGAAGACCGAGCGTGACTCTGTGCGACGCGGTTCAACGGGCTCGCTCCTTGAGATCCGGTTCGGCGCGGGATCGGTGCTCGCGGGATCGTGCGGCTACCGTAACCTGCTGCTGGAGAGACTTCAAACATCCGAAATTATCTTTGTGATAAAGAACCGTTATCGACCAGGAAAGCCGCACGGCGCGTGTGTATACTCCGCCGCAGGTCAGGAATCGGACGCAGGCCTTCGTCCGGGAGGATGGTCATGCCACGACGTGTTCCGTTCTTAGTGGGTGCGATACTCGCGGCCTTCGCGGCATCGGCGTCCGCCGCAATTGGCGACGCACCGATCAAAACGGAGACAGGACTCGTCGCCGGAACGCCGGGCAGGAATGCTGGTGTCGTCGTGTTTCGAGGCATTCCGTATGCAGCGCCGCCGGTGGGCGATCGACGGTGGCGCCCGCCAGAACCGGCGTCAAAGTGGGATGGCGTGCGGGCCGGCGATCACTACTCGCCGATTTGCATCCAGAACGAGGCCGGGTGGTACGCGCCGAACAACGGCACGAAGCCCGCAGCCGACCTGAGCGAAGACTGCCTGTACTTGAACGTCTTCACCGCCGCCGGAACGACCGAAGGTCGTCCGGTGATCGTGTTCGTTCACGGCGGAGGCCTCACATTCGGTGCCGGATCGCACTACGACGGAGAAGGCCTGGTACGGAAGGGCGCCGTTGTGGTCACGCTCAACTACCGGCTCGGTGTCTTCGGCTTCCTGGCGCATCCGGAACTCACCACCGAATCCAGCCACCATGCATCGGGTAACTACGGATTGCTCGATCAGATTGCGGCGCTCCAATGGGTCCAACGGAACATCGCCGCATTCGGAGGGGACCCAAGACGCGTGACGTTGGCGGGCCAATCGGCCGGCGCGTGGAGCGTGAACTACTTGATGGCGTCACCGCTCGCGCACGGATTGTTTCAGCGCATCATCGGGGAGAGTGGCGGCCAGTTCGCTCCGACGCGGACGCACGCCGCGGCCGAGGACGCCGGGATTCAGTTCGCGAAAGCGGCGGGTGCCGATGCGCTGGCGGCGCTGCGACGGATGCCCGCCGCAGATCTCTTGAAGGTTAGGCGTGTTCCCGGTGTGGCGGGACGTGTGTGGGATGCCAACGTGGATGGCTGGTTCTTGCCCGACACGGTCGCCGCGATCTTCGAACAGGGAAAGCAGAACGACGTGCCGATTCTGATCGGCTCGACTGCAGGGGAGGAAACCTCGCCGCGACTCCCGGCCGTCACGGCGGACGCGCTCCGCGAAGAGGCTACAAAGAACTTTGGGCCCGATGCGTCGACATTCAGCAAGTTGTATCCGTTCAGCTCTGACGACACCGCTCGAACAGCGCAGCAGGACTTGCACCGCGACGAGACCTTTGGCTGGCCGACGCGCGAGTGGGCTCGCGCACAAGCCAAGACCGGCAAGTCCAAAGTCTTTTTCTATTTCTTCAACTACGTTGCCCCCGGGCCGTACGCCGACGCAGGCCTTCCCGCACCGCACGGCGCGGAACTCGCGTTCGCGTACGACTGGGTGACCAGCCGCACCGACACGAATACCGCCTGGCGCGCGGAGGATCGCGAACTGGCCGCGACGATGTCGGCGTACTGGATGAATTTTGCGGCGACGGGGGATCCGAACGGTAAAGGGCTCGTGCGCTGGCCCGCCTACAGTCCGCAGACTGATTCAGTGCTTCTCGTCGGAAATCAACTGCAGCCAGGCGCGTTGCCGCACAAGGACACGCTCGATTTCCTGACGCCATACCTCCGAAAGGCCAATCTCCAGTGAACGCGGATGGCTGGTGACGGACCACTCAGCGGTATCCGCGTTCTCGACTTCGGCCGCTTCATTGCGGGGCCCTACTGCGGCATGCTGCTCGCGGACATGGGAGCCGACGTCATTCGTGTCGACCGCCGCGATGGCAGCGAAGATCGGTACATCGCGCCGCTGACGGCGGACGGTCACGGCGCCCATTTCCTCTCCATCAACCGCAACAAGCGGAGCCTGACGCTCGATCCGTCAAAGCCAGGGGCGGCTGACGTCATCACTCGGCTTGTTTCAACCGCGGACGTGGTGATCGCGAACCTTCCGGCGCCCGTTCTCCGGAAGATGCACCTCGACTACGACTCGTTGATCGCCGTCAAGCCCGACATCATCCTCGCCCAGATCTCGACGTTCGGACCGGACGGGCCGTACGCGTCACGTACGGGCTTTGACGTGGTGGCGCAGGCAATGTCTGGCGCGATGAACGTCACTGGTTTTCCCGGAGCGCCGATTCGCGAAACCGTGCCGTTCGAGGACTACGGTACGGCACTGCACGCCGCATTCGGTGTGATGGTGGCTTTGTATCACCGGTCGACGACCGGACGAGGGCAGATTGTGGACGGATCACTCCTGGCGACGGCGATCACGTTCATGCAGCCCTTGTTGGCTGAACGAAGTGTGCTGAGACGCGAGCGCCCGCAGATTGGCAACGCTGGGTTCTACTCGGCGCCGGCGGATGCCTATCAGGCGACTGACGGATGGATCGTCGTCCAGACGATCGGCGATTCGATGTTCGCGAAGTGGGCGCAGTTGATGGGACGCGAGGATTTGATCGCGGATCCGCGTTTCGCGGACGACGCCGCGCGTCAATGTCAGCGTGAGACGATCACCGACATCATGAACGCGTGGATGCAGGGGCGGACGTGCGCCGACGCGCTGGCCGAACTCGAGCGCGCGCGCATTCCGGCCGGCCCTGTTCTGGGACTCGATGATGTGCTCGACGATCCGCAAGTGAAGGCGCGCCGTCTGTTGCACGCCATCGATTTTCCCGGCGTCGAATCGGTTCCAATTGCCAACACACCCGTTCGCTTGTCCGTAACGCCGGGCTCGATCCGTCACCGCGCTCCGCTTCCGGGAGAACATACCGAAGCCATCCTTGGCGAGCTCGGGTACACCCCGGATGCGATCCAGCAGTTGCGGGCCGCAGATGTCGTGTAACGCGTATCGGAGCAACCTCCAGTGAGAGAAGCCGTCGTCGTCGCTAGTAGTCGAACGCAAAGTCGCGCCGGGGCTCGTTCACCATGACGCGCCCGGATGATCTTGCAGCGCACTGCATACAAGACGTGCTCCGAAAAACACCAGCGGTCTCGTCGTCGGAGGTCGAAGACGTGATTCTCGGATGCGGTCAGCGCCCATTAGTCGCAGGGCCACCACGTCGCGCGGGTCGCGGCGCTTCGCGCTGGCTTGCCGGTGACGACGTCGGCTCTTACGGTCAACCGATTCTGCAACTCCGGTCCGCAGGCGATCGTTCAAGCAGCGCACATGATCGCGCAAGAAGGCGTCGCGGTGGCAATCGGCGGCGGCGTCGAGTCAATCAGCCTTGTGCGACGCGATAGTTGTCCGAACGGCGTCGTCAAACAGATCTACCCGGGTTTGTACATGGTGATGGGTGAGACGGCGGAGGTCGTTGCCAAGAGGTCGCGATCGGTCGTGAGCTCCAGGATCAGTACGCGGTCATGAGTCAGCAGCGCACTGCTCGTGCGCAGCAGCAGAAACTGTTTTCGACTCTGAATGGCGCCCGGACCCCCTCATTCTCTCCGGAGCCCTGTTACCAACTTGATTGCCGGTTCACACTAAAGCAGGCCTGAAACGACGGTCGTGAACGGTCCTTGTCCTGCCCTTGAGTATTGGCTGCGGGCCTCCCCGTGCTTGCGCACGAACCGCAGCATGCCGTCGAAATCGCCCTGGCGCCTGGGCGATCAGCGCCGCCACGCTCCAGCAGTATTACCGGCGAAATTGGTTCTCTGTGGACGACACTGTCTGGGCACCATCGAAACAGCCGACGCTCGCGACGTTGCCGATCGTGTTCGCCGTGGACTCGCCAGGCCAGCTGACGCCGCCCGATAACTACCACAGCCTTCCACCAAGAGAGAGCGTCGCCGCTCAGAGCGGCACCTGCCGGCGGACCTCATTCGCGTTGTTCGGGATCATGCCAACGTCCAGCTCGGCGTGCTTTCCGGCGGCGACGGCGCGCGGTCTTCGAGACCAGTCATCCTGACGCCGCCGCGGATACACCACGCGATCAGCTCGTTCGGGCCGTCCAAAAGGGTCGGGCGAGTCCCATATCTCAGGTAGATGATCTAGTGGTAGGATCGCTTCCGGTGATGCCGAAGTCCGGAAGACCGCCAATTCAAGGGGAGCTGCTCCAACGGACACTCGACCTGTGGACCTTGCGCACGCTCGCTGTCGGACCGGCGCACGGCTGCCATACGATCGCGCACGTGATCGAGCACCAGTCGGGATGTTGAGGCCGCCGTGAGCCTGCGCAGGTTCTTCGCGCGCAATCGGTGGGATGCGGAACGCGCGCGCGAGCTCCAGTCGTATATCGAGATCGAGATCGACGACAACCTCGCCAGAGGGATGTCGCCGGGCGACGCGCGCGATGCCGCGCGCCGCAAACTGGGCAACCAGACGCTCGTTCGCGAGGACATCTATCACATGAACACCATCGGGCTCCTCGACAGCGCCTGGCGCGATCTCAAGTTCGGCGCCCGGCTGCTCCGGCTCAACCCGGGATTCGCAGCGGTCGCGATCCTCTCCCTCGCGCTGGGCATAGGCGCGAATACCGCCATCTTCCAACTGCTCGATGCGGTGCGCCTTCGCACGCTGCCGGTCGCCAACCCGCAGGAGCTCGTCGAAGTCAAGATCGTGAAGACGCGCGCCGGGCGAACCGGCGACTTCGCCGGCCGTTTCTCGAATCTCACGTTCGCACAGTGGGACGCGCTGCGCGCACGGCAGCAGGCGTTCTCGACGCTGTTCGCGTGGGGCACGACGACGTTCGAGCAGTCGACGACCGGCGAGTCGAAGCCGGCGGCGGGGATGTGGGTCAGCGGCGAGTTCTTCTCGGCGCTCGGCGTCACGCCCGTGCTGGGCCGCCTGTTGACGACCGCCGACGATACCAACGGCTGCGGGGCACCCGGTGCCGTGTTGAGTCACACGTTCTGGCAGCGCCAGTACGGCGGCGATCCAAACATCGTCGGCCGCGCGATCTCGCTGAACGCTCGTCCGCTCGAGATCGTCGGGGTTGCGCCGGCCGGCTTCTTCGGCGTCGAAGTCGGCCGCGTCTTCGATGTGGCCGTGCCGATCTGCGCGAATCCGTTGCTCGAGCCCGAACGCGAGGCGATCGCGACGCGCAACCGGTGGTGGCTCGGCGCGATGGGACGGCTGAAGCCGGGCTGGACACCGACGCGCGCGTCGGCGCACCTGGCGTCGCTGTCACCGGCCGTCTTTGCGGACACCCTGCCGCCGACGTACACGGCGGAGACGGCGAACGACTACAAGCAGTTCGTGCTCGGTGCGTTGCCGGCGGGCACCGGCGTGTCGTACCTGCGGCAGCAGTATGAATCGCCGCTGTGGCTGCTGCTGGCGATTGCCGGCCTCGTGCTGCTGATTGCGTGCGGCAACCTCGCGAACCTGATGCTGGCGCGCGCGTCGACGCGGGCGCGCGAAATCGCAGTGCGCCTTGCGATCGGTGCGTCGCGCGCGAGGCTCGTCCGTCAACTGCTCGCGGAGAGCGCCCTCATAGCCGCCATCGGCGCGGGGTTCGGCGTACTCGTCGCGTCACAACTGGAACGCGTGCTGCTGTCGTTCTTCCAGAACACCTGGCTGTTTCTCGATCTCCGGCCCGACTGGCGCGTGCTGGGGTTCACGATCGGCGTCGCGGTGGCGACCTGCCTGATCTTCGGCGCGATGCCGGCGCTGCGCGCAACCGGCATCGATCCGGGCGCGGCGATGAAGAGCGCATCGCGCGGGAATTCCGAGGGGCGCGAGCGCTTCGGCTTGCGGCGCGCGCTGGTCGTCGCGCAGGTCGCGCTGTCGCTCGTCCTGGTGGTCGGAGCCGGCCTGTTCGTGCGCACGCTCCGCAATCTCGCGACGCTCGACGCGGGATTTCAGCGAACGGGCATTCTGATCGCCGGCCTTGACGCGCGGCCGCTGCGGCTGCCGACCATGCAGGGCGCGGCGGTCGAGCGCGATCTGCGGGCGCGCGTCGGCGCGGTGCCGGGCGTCGACGCCGTCGCGACGACCTACATCGTGCCGGTCAGCGGCCAGGGTTGGAACGATCGCATCGTCGTCGACGGCGTGCCGCAGGCCGACGCCTCGAATTTCAACGAAGTGAGTCCGGGATTGCTGAACACGCTCGGTATCGCGTTGCTGCGCGGACGCGACTTCAGCGATCACGACACCCCGAATGCCGCGCCGGTGGCGATCGTCAGCCAGGCGTTCGTCGCGAAGTACCTCGGCGGACGCGATCCGATCGGCCGGACCTTCACCGTCGAGACCGGTCCCGGCGAGCACGCGCCGACCTACCACATCGTCGGCGTCGCGCGAGACACGAAGTACACCGACTTGCGAGAGGAGTTCAAGCCGCTCGTGTACGTGCCGGCGGCGCAGAGCACGCGGCCGGATCCGTTCTACGAGGGCACGACGCTGATGATTCGATCGCGCGCGCCGTTGTTGACGCTCGTGCCCGAGGTGAAGCGCGCGATCGTGTCGGTCAACGCCGCCCTGCTCGTCGACTTTCAGACGCTGCCGGATCAAGTCGACAAGAGGCTGATGCGCGAGCGCCTGATGGCCGTGCTGTCCGGATTCTTCGGCGGATTGGCGGCGCTGCTCGCCACAATCGGCCTGTACGGCGTCATGTCGTACACGGTCGCGCGCCGGCGCAACGAAATCGGGATCCGGATGGCGCTCGGCGCCGAACGCGGCGACGTCGTCCGGATGGTGATGCGCGAAGCGGCGATGCTGTTGCTGGCTGGCGTGCTCGTCGGCGGCGTGCTGGCGGTCGCCGCGGCGCAAACGGCGAAGACGCTGCTGTTCGGCCTCAAACCCGGCGACCCGACCACGCTCGCGCTCGCCGTCGCCGGCCTCGCGGGCGTCGCGATGCTCGCGAGTTACGTTCCGGCGCTCCGCGCATCACGCCTGGAGCCGACCGAAGCGCTCCGCGACGAATAACAGAGCGGGTGTTGTCGGCGTCGTGTGCATCGACTCGTGCTCCGACACGCCAGGCGGACACTCGCCGCCTGGCAGCGTGCGAGACGGTGCACGATGCCGCGTATCACGGGAACCTGCACGTCGATGATGTCAGGCGCACGCTCGTCCCAGGCGCGACGGGTCGGGCAAGTCGTTCCTGGCCACCTGCCTCGTCACGCATGCCCACAAGTACGACCAACGAGGAGGCTTGTGCCAGGCGCGGTTGGATGCGGGCCGGTCATTGCGCCGTCACCCGCGCACCCCATCGTGCTGGGGGCACCCCGTAGACGCGCGTGAACATGCGCGTCATGTGGCTCTGGTCGCAGAATCCGGCAGCCTGCGATGCCTCGGCAAGTGAGCAGTGCCGACGGATCGCGCGCCGCACCCGATCGAGCTGTCGCATCGTGCGATAGCGCGTCGGGCTGGTGCCGAAGGCCGCCCTGAATTGCCGTGCCAGCGTCCAGCGGTCGAGGCCAGTGGCGCGCTCGAGCTCTGCGGCCGAGTGGGGCGTCGTGGGCTCCGCGTACAGCAGCGCCCGCGCGCGCTCCAGGGCCGCAATCGGCAGCGCCGTTCTCGGCGTGCGGGATCCCGAACTCTCGAGCAGGAAATCGACCACCGCCGCGCCGACCTCCGCGAGCGCCATCTCGTCGAGGACGTCGTCGAGATCCCACATCGGTGACAGGTGGCGTCGCTGCGCGGCGGTCAGCCGCATCACGGGATTGGTGACGAACGGCAGCGGCGACCCGCCGAGTTGGGCCTGCACGAGCGTGGGATCGACATACGCGATGCGGTAGGCAAACGGCGCTTCGGACCCGGAGCCGCCGTCGTGCAGTTCGTCGGGATGGAGCACGTGGCACTCGCCGGGCAGGCATATGCGCCGCGCGCCCCGATACCAGAACGTCTGCACGCCTTCGAGCGTGAGGCCGATTGCGTACGAGTCGTGCCTGTGGGGCGAGAAGGCCTCGCCGACGAAGCGCCACTCCACGCGTTCGAGACCGTGTGCGCCGGGTCCGAGGCGCATGTACTCTCGGGTGCCGTCACCGGCCGCGTCGCGCAGGACCCCTTCGGACGACTGACTGGTTCGCGGTCGCGTCGCCCCCGTCTTCCGCATCTCGCGAGCCTACCAAGATCACGAGTCGATTGCACGCCCGTCGATCACAACCGTTCAAGACGCGAAGACGGCCCTTTTCCTAGAGTGATCTCGCGACGAGCGCATGGACATCTGCGTCGTCGCAAGGCACGGCGTGGTGACTCGGCAATGGGCCGCGAGTAAGCGGCCGCGTGTTGCGCGTATTCACGAGGAAGAAGAAATGCTGCAGACGCTACTTTCCGCGACGATTCTGGCCGGTGCGCTCACCGGGACTGCATTGGCACAGACGCCGGATGCCGGCTGTCCGTTGCCTTCGGACCCGAAGGGCATTCCCGCGGCGATCGATGCGGCCATCACCGGGCCCGCGGACAAGGATCGCGCCTGCATGAAAGCCTTGTTGATACCCGAAGCGCGGATGATGTTCGTGACGCTCGGCGCGGATGGCGCGCCGACCTATACGATCCAGACCCTGGACGATTGGATCGCCCGCGTCAAAGCCCGTGGCCACGTCATGCTGCAAGAAAAGCAGCTGAAATTTCAAATTGAGCGCTACGGCAACATCGCGCACGTGTGGAGCAGCTACGCGCTGTACAGCGACGGCAAGCAAGCCGCGCGCGGCATCAACAGCATTGCAGCGATCAAAGAAGCCGGCGGCTGGCGCGTGACGGGCATCATGGTGCACGCCGAGTCGGCCGCAGCGCCGCTGCCCAAGAAGTATCTGCCGTAAGAGAGGGAGACAGGCCTCGATGAGGCGCGCAACGGATCCGGTCGGCGTCATCGGACTCGGTAGATGGGAGAGGCCACGGCCACGACGTCAATCAGTTCGTCGAAGTTCTAAACGCGCTCGGTTGCAGTGACGCAGACATGGCCCGTGCTCAAGGCATCGAGGCACGCAGCGGCCCAAAATCGATGATCGATCGGGCGACCGTTCGGGCGCGCACAGGAAATGAACCGACTGTCCACAGGAGTTCTCCATGAGCAAGACCGCAATTACCTCGCCGGCACTCACGCCGCCGGTGGGCCCGTTTTCCCAGGCCATTGACGCCGGCGGTTTCATCTATTTCAGCGGTCAGGTCGGCCAGGATCCGACGACGGGCAAGCTGGTGGCGGGAGGTATTGCCGCCGAGACGGACCGCATCTTCCAGAATCTCTCGGCGGTTCTCGAAGCGGCCGGCAAGGGTTTCGACGATGTCGTGCGCGTCGGCGTGTTTCTCACGAGCATGAGCGACTACGCCGCGATGAACGGCATCTACGCGAAGTACTTCAGTCAGCCCTTTCCGGCCCGCACGGCGATTGGCGCGGCCGCGCTGCCGCTTGGCGCCTGCGTGGAAATCGACCTCGTGGTCAAAGCGTGAGGCAACACGAACAGGTTGATCCTGCTGGAGAACGACCCTGCGAAGACGTATCGGGTGACGGGCGAGAACAGGAGACGGCTATGAGAACGATTCGAACGAGAACGATGACCTGTGCGGTCGCGATGGCGGCGGCGCTCAGCCTTGCTCCGCTGCGTGCGGAGACAACGCAGACGGCGTTGTCCAAGGAAGCTGGAACGCTGTCCGACAAGTTCGCCGGCCTCGCGCGGGTCATGGCGGGGAAATACAACTGGAAACCGGGTGAGGGTGTGCGTTCCGTCGGCGACGTGTTCAACCTGATCGTGACGGAGAACGGCCTGCTCGTGGGAACGCTCACCGGCGCGGGCGGTGGACAGGGCGGCGGACGCGGGGCACAGGTCACGGACGCCGAAAAACTCCAGGAAGCGCTGAAGGCCTCGTACGCGAAGGTGCAAAAGGCGATCGAAGGACTCTCTGACGCCGATCTGAAGGCGCCAGTGAAACTGTTCGGCAGGGATATGACGAAGGAAGATGCGGTCCGGTTCCTTTTCGCCGACCAGCATGAGCACCTTGGCCAGTCGATCGCCTACGCGCGCTCAAACGGTGTCGTACCGCCATGGTCGAAGTAAGAAGAGACGTCTAGCCGCTCGAGGGAGTGTTGGATGACGACGCTATTCCAGGATGTGCGGTACGGACTGCGCATGCTTCGCAAGAATCCGGGTTTTGCGATCGTGGCGGTGCTGTCGCTGGCCTTGGGCGTGGGCGCGAACACGGCGATGTTCAGCATCGTGAACGCGGTGTTGTTGCGTTCGCTTCCGTTTTCACATCCGGAGCGTCTGGTGAAGATCATCGCCAGCAATCGCGGCGTCGGCGCGCGCGACATCGGGTTCTCCGTTCCTGAACTGGACGATCTCAGAACACGAGCGGGCGTCTTCGACCAGGTGACTGCCATCCAAGGCGGCCCGACAAACTTGACCGGCGGAGAGCGCCCGCAACATCTCGAACTGCTGGAGGTGAGTGCGAACTATTTTTCCATGCTCGGCACTTCCGCGCACATCGGACGGGTGTTTGGTCCGGGCGACGACGTGCCGGGTTTCGCGGACGCGATCGTCATCAGCGACAGCCTGTGGAACCGCGGGTTTGGCAGAGATCCGGCAGTTCTGGGGCGCAAGATACAACTCGACAACGATCCCTACACGATTGTCGGTGTGCTTCCCCCTGGATTCCGCCATCCAGGCCGAGTTGCGACGGACATTGAAGTGTGGACAGCCGTGGGATTCAGAGCCGATCCCTTCCCGAAACCCGATCGCGGCCTGCGCGTGTTTCCCGAAGCGATCGGGCTGCTGAAGCCGGGAATCGCCGCGGAGCTGGCGCAATCCAGATTGGATGCGCTCGCGGCGCAGCTGCGTGCGGAGTATTCCACGAACTATCCCGCGGGATCCGACTGGTCGATTGAGGTGGAGCCGTTGCAGGAGTCGCTGGTGGGCAATGTCCGCCCGATGTTGTTGGTGCTGATGGGCGCGGTGGTGCTCATCATCGTTCTCGCTTCGGTCAACGTCGCCAATCTTCTCCTGGCTCGCGCTTCGGGAAGACAGCGGGAGATGGCGGTGCGGCTGGCGATGGGAGCAAGCCGCGCGCGCATGATTCGTCAAATGCTCACCGAGTCGGTGATTCTCTCTCTCGTCTCCGGCCTGGTGGGCGTTCTGACTGCGATGGCGGCTCTGTATCTTGTCCAGTTTCTATCCGTTCAGGTTCCCCGGCTGGCCGAAGTGCAGGTGGACTGGACAGTCCTTTCGTTCGCCTTGCTGGTTTCTCTGCTCGCGGGGCTCGGGTTTGGACTGGTTCCGGCCCTGCAGTCCTCGAAAGCCGAAATTGCCGTCGCCATGCGCGAGGGAGCCCGAGGCTCGGGGACCAGTGGAAAGACCAGGAGGTTACGCAGTCTGCTGATTGCGTCGGAAACCGCCCTTGCGGTGATGCTCATGGTGGGAGCGGGGCTGCTCTTGCGCACGTTCCGGGGACTGCTGCAGGAAAATCCGGGGTTCAATCCATCCAGAATTGTCGCTGCCAATTTCTACCTGCCGGTGCCCAACAATCCTGACGTGGATCGCTACTCGAATCCCGAAGTGTTGAACGCTTTCGTGCGCGAAGTCGCGCGCCGCATGCGCGCGATCCCTGGAGTCGAGTTCGCGGCCATTACGACCGATTTGCCGGTCACCCATTCGTCGCGGCCGCGCGTCGTCAACATCGAGGACCGCCCGGACGAATCGGGCAAGGGTCTGTTCGTTGAGGTCACCAGCGCGACCCCCGATTACTTCAAGGTGCTGGAGGCCTCGCTCGTACGCGGACGTTATTTCACGGACGCGGATGATGCCGGGAAACAGCCGGTGGCAATCGTCGATGAAAGCGCGGCACGGACCTACTGGCCGGACCGCGATCCGGTTGGCCGCCGTTTGAGCATGAGGAGCCCTCGGGGCGCAGACAACCCGCCGTGGTGCACAGTGGTCGGCGTGATCAAGGACATCAGGAGCGATGGTCTCGACCAATCCGTCGTTCCCCACATCTACCGACCGATTTACCAGTATCCAGGATTCAGGTCTTTGCCCAAGAGCGTGACCGTCCGCACCTCTTTGTCCGCCACCGCCCTGGAACCCCAGCTACGTCGTGAGCTACAGGCAGTCGATCCCAACCTTCCGGTATTCAGCGTACGCACGATGAACGAGGTCATCGACGGTTCTCTGGCTTCGCGCCGCTTGTCCGCGGAGTTGGTGGGAGTGTTTGCCGCAGTGGCGCTTCTGTTGGCGTCGGTGGGGATATACGGTCTGTTGGCCTACATGGTCGGTCAACGGTCGCACGAGATCGGCGTGCGGATGGCGCTCGGAGCGATGCCGTCGACCATTGGGAAAATGATTGTGGGCCACGGTGCGGGGCTGGCCGGCATCGGCGTCGGGATCGGCCTCATCGTGTCGGGCATCGCGGCTCCGCTGATTTCAAGTGTGCTCTACGGCGTGAGACCGCTCGATCCCGAAGTGTTTATCGCTGTGCCGGTCATCCTCATGGCCGTTGTACTGTTGGCGAGCTACATTCCCGCGTGGCGCGCGGCCAGGGTGAACCCGATCGTCGCCTTGCGGCGCGAAAGTTAGAACGAGAAACGGAGCCCAACGGGAACATCGACATCCCCGCGCATGCGCGAGCGAGGCCTGGACGCGCTGTTCTGCTCGTGCTCTCGCGGCGAGAAGAGCCCGACGATCGTCGGGCGGAAAGGGAACGAACATCGCCATCCGGGCGCGTCCGAAGACGGACCTGGATCGCGAACGCGCAACCGCGACACCTCTTCAGCGTGGACCACCAGACCGTCTCGCGCCGTTCAATACCGGACATCGACAGCCGGCAGGCTTCGGTAGACTGATTGCTGGAGTTCCACCATGTCTTTCAAACCTTGGTCTCTCGCGATTCTCTGGCTCGTCGCGTTCGCATTGTTCGCCCTCGCCGGTTTCGCCGTCGTCGGCGGCGCTCCGCTCGCGCTGATGGTCGGCGTGGCGCTCGTCACGCCCGTGCTCGTCCTCAGAGATTCGACGCGCGTGCCGTCCAGTTCACACGACCCCTGGCAGGTTCGACGCGCCGGCGGCGCGATGCTCGCGCCGGCCACGGCGTAATGGCAAACCGCCCGGAGGGGCCTATGGCGGGCCATCACAATCCAGAAGGGCCGCCCGGATCGAACGAAACGCTCCGCGTGGCCGCGGAGCAGGCGCGCGACGAAGCGGAACGGTTCCGGCAGCTCGCCGAGGAGGCGCGAGAGGTCCGCGATCGGCATCGCGAGGCGCTCGAAGCGATCAGACAGGAGCAGGAACGCTTGCGGGCTGTCGAAGAAACGGCGCGACAGGCGGGTGAGGCGGCACGAGTCGCAGGCGAGGCCGCTCGTGACGCCGCGATGAGTGCGCTGCACGCCACCGCCGAGACGATGCACGCGACCCTCGAGAACATGAAGACGGTCGAGGAGATGCGGAAGACCCTTCGCGACATCCGGGACCTGAACAAGCTGGACTCGCACTAGCCAGTCGCCGCGCCGCCTCGTGCGCGTGTGCTAACGGCGTCCGCTGCGCCAGCCGGCCTTCACGCTCTTCTGACCCATCTCTTTGCCTCGCGTTTCGCCCAGACGTTTGTCGACCGCCTCCTGCCGCGGCGGTTTGCGATGACGCTTCCCGGGGGCGTCGACTGGCCCTCGGCTTTCCCGTCTCTGCGCCGGTGTCCGTACTGCCATCCTGCCTCCATCGGTTGGTTGGACCACGTCGCGCCGCCGATCCCGCACGCGACGAGAGGGGTGACGACGCGCGGGGAAGCGTCGGGTTCGGCCGACACCCTGGCGCGCGAGAAAGCCCGATGAAGCGGCGATTACGCATCCGGGTATCGCCATACTGCGTCAACGGCACTGTCACCAGGCTGAACCGCCACTGCGAACCCGCCCGCGACGAGATACGCGGCAAGCCGCGTCGCCAATCTGTAGGTACTCCCGACGTGGAGGGTTGACAGATCGAGGCCATCCATGGCGCGAGAGGGAGGAATTGCAGTGATTCGTACACGCATGTGGGCTCCTGTTCTATCAGTCGGGGATCAACGCTGACACACTCGCGCCTCCACATCTGTGCGGTATTGAACACGCACGAAGCCGAAGGTACTGTGCCAGTCCGCCGGCGGCGGGATATTCATGCGCTGGCCGAGTTCGTCACCGGATTCAAGCGAGACACGGGAGCGGCGCCAAGCTGTTTCGGGCCATCCTCGATGTGCGTGTTCGAACTGCAGACGGTTGAGACTCGCTGACGTGTGCTCAATGGGACTGCGCGCGATCAGGGGACGCAGGAAACTAACGCTCGATGCGGCGGCAACGATCCGTCAGGCCTGGGCATCGGCCTCGCTTGATCGGAATCGCGTGACGATCCGAGTCGCGGAGACACGAGACCGCAACACGCCGCATGACGCACTTGCGTCTTGTGATTGACGTCCCGCTCGCACGCAACCGCGGCGGGGCTGAGACCGGCGCGGAAACCCGTATGACAAGGAGTGGCTGAATGAAGTTTCCCACGGCGGTTCTTCTGTGCGCCGCGTTGAGCGCGGCGATGGCGGCGTGCTCGGACGGCGCGTCGGCCCAGACCGACGCCAAGAAATTGGCCGCGACGTTGAGCGGAGCCGACAAGATCGCCGCCGACAAGAATCCGCAGTGCCAGCTCTTCACGCCCGCCGAATTGACCAAGCTCGGGGGGATCGCTGTCGGTCCAGGCCAGGATGCCGGGATGGGCACGGCGTGCCAGTGGATGGCGCAATCGGGACACGGCTACACCATGATCAATGTGGTGCCGGCTCGATACCACGAGCCGCACAGCGGGGCGCCGGGCTTCAGGAAGCTTCCCGATGTCGGGACGCGCGGCTTCGTCGAGAACGACGGCGGCTGGAGGGCGGGCGCGATCGTCGGCACCAATTCCATCGTCGCCGAGATCAGCGGCGGCGGAGCCACTGACGCGTCGGCGATCGCCCTGCTGAAGGAGACGATCAAGCGCAGGGCCGCCAAGTGAGGCGCACGCGGCCATCCGAAAGAGTCGCTGTCACTTCGCATCACGGCGCATTGACGGTGTGCGGGACCGCCGTCGCGCTCGTTCTGATCGGACTCGTCAGCCTCGGCGGATCGGGTGCGCAGCCGCCGCAAAACGGCGCCGAATCCGCCTCGATCAAGCTCGGGATTCTGCCGTTCGCCGACGCCACCGCCTCGGGCAACCGGGCCGCCGGCGCCGAGGTCGCGAGGACGCTGATGGCCGAAGTCGTACATTCGACGGAGGTGCAGCCGCGCATGCTCGCGCTCGAAGGAGCCGTCACAGCCGACGCCCTCGACGGCGAGACGGCAATCTCGCTCGGCCGTGCACAGCACGTGGATCGCGTCTTCATCGGAACGGTGCTCGAAGCCAAATCGGAAGAGTCGAACAAGGGCGGGTGGATCCCGTCGATGAAGGGGCAGTCGGGCAACGTCACCCTCCGCCGCGTGAAGGCGACCGTGACGTTGCAAGGCGAGTTATACGACGTCGTCAGCGGGCGGCGGCTATTCAGCGTGCGCGTGTCGGGCCACGATTCCAATACCGCCGTCGGGGGAACGACATATACGACGTTCGGGTCCTGGGGCAGCGACAGCTACCGGAACTTTCTCGATTCGCCGCTCGGCAAGGCGCTGCAGATGGCCCTCGCGGACATGACGAAGAAGATCGCGTCGGCGCCGTCCGTCGGCCGGGAGCGTTGAAGGGTCCGGCAGTGGATGCGAAATCACCAGCCGAACGGAGACGGGACATGATGACTGCAAGGCTTTCGACCGCTGCCGCGCGCTCCACGATCGTCGTCGGCGCCCTTCTGACGCTGGCCCTGTTGTCCTCGAGCCGTGCGAGCACGCAGGGGACGTCCGCAACCGACCAGCAACTCAGTGCCCTGAAGCAGCAGGTCACGGCGCTCGACCGTCGCGTCAAGGATCTCGAGAAAACGGCTATCAGCGTTCCCGATGGAGACAAGCCGGACGCCGCGACGCTTGCCGGTCGAATCGCGCAGCTCGAAAGCCAGGTGCGCAGCCTTCAGAGTCACGAGGCAGTGACCGGAGGCCGGTCCGCCTCCTCCAAGGTCTTCGCGCCGTTCATCGTCGTGGACCATGCCGGAAAAGAGCTTGCCCGGATCACCGAGGGCGGGGAGCCCGCGAGCAACGGTCTTCCGTTGAGCCGCGGTCTGTATGTATTCGACGGCCGCGCCCAGGTCGCGAGCCACGTGGGCGCGATGCCGGATGGTGGTGGACGGATCTACGCGGCGAGAAACGGCGCCTTGCCGGTCGCGGCGATGGCGGCGACCGAGAACGGCGGGAGGATCCAGGTCGGCGGGCCAGGAACCGATGCCGCGGAGCTGTCGGTCGGGCCCACCGGGGGAGTGGTGCAGGTGTTTCCGCCACAAGGTGGCAGCGCGCAAGCGCAGCTGGCAGCCACGCCCGCGGGCGGAGAACTCCGCGTGTACAACGTCAAAGGCGAAGCGGTGAGCTGGCTGGAGGCGACGACGGCCGGCAACGCTCGATTCGTGATCGGTCGAGCGGGGAACGTCTTCGTCGAAGCAGGAGTTCTCGAGAAGGGGATCGGGATCGTGCTGACCGGACCGCAGTCGGGCGGCGCACCCGCCGGCCTGGTGACGCCGAACATGCTGATGGGCCGCAAGCAGTAATCAACCGGCCTCTCGTGTCGCCGTGCGGATGACGAACCGCCGCTGCGTCTGGCACGCGGATGGCCGCGACACGCAGCCGGCCCGTGCTCGCGTTCGCGGGCACGCATGCGCGTCGCGACCTCGAGATTGCCGTGTGGTGCGACGCGCATGTCCGCCCTGCCAAGTACGAGCGCATCGATCCGAGTTCAAATCGGCTGCGATCGATTCGGGCGCGCGAACTTCAGCCGTCGACCTTCCAGGACCGTCAGCCCGACGAACTCCGCCGGGTCGAACGAACGCTCGTGCGCGTAGAAGGAAAACAGCTCCACGCGTGTGCCATCGTCGAGCGTGGCGATGACGCGCGGCGCCTGCTCGAACACCCCGTGCGGCAAGGGGCCGGGCCCCGCCGTAATCTCCGCCGACGCGATCTTGCCTGCAGCCGGTTCGAACAACCGTTCGAGTTCCGCATTGTTCATGACGTCGAGCCTCGCAATCGTTACCCGCATCAAATTCGCCGTGTTCGTCGTCGCGTTCGCCTGTGGCGGCACGGTCGCACCTCAACGCGTCCGCAAGCCGTGGTCAATCCTTCTCGTCGTCCTGCTCCGGCGTCCCGTCACTGCGCGCCTGGCGCGGCGTGCGGTCAGGCGACTGCGGCGAGTGGTGCCGCGGCTCGGACGGCCGCGCGAGCCCGCCGAAATCCGAGAACTGACCGCACGTCTCGCATTCAAACGCAGCGAGCCAGCGATCGGGGATCCACTTGAGTTGCCGCCCGCAGATCGGACAGGCGACCCGTTCGGACCGTCGGACGCTCTCGTGCGGCACGGTAGAGCTCTCCTTCCGCCGTCAGACTAGTGAACCCCAACGGTTTTCGCTGTGCTGTTTTGAACATCTCACGTTCGCGCTGTGCCATCCGTGGCGAACGGTGCCGCGGGGCGACCTTCTCGTCTGCCGGCTCGCAAAGCACGTCATCGACCACGGGTCGCTCGCACCTGCGCGGTTGACGGACGCCGATCTGCCGCGGCGAATCGTGACAGTTGGTGACTCAGCTTCCGGGTCGCTGCGGCGCGGCGGATGTTGTCCGCGCCCGGCCGGCCGTCCGCTTTCGCACACCGCGCCGATCGGGAGTCGATATACTCGGTCCGGCGGAAGACAGGAAACGACAGGAAACGAGGGACTCATGAATGTTGTGACAATCATCGTCGCGGTCGGTGTGCTGATGACGATCGTGGTGGCAATCCTGTCGCGGCGGTCGCGGCCGGGCGCAGATCTCGGCTTCGTGAGTCACAGCTGGGTGGCCGAGCATCGCTTGTCCCAGGCATCGACCGAGCGGCAGTAGCGTCTTTCGCGCGGCGGGGCCACGCCGCGGCGCGCGCACGTCACTCACCGCGTTGGGCTTCGGACATCGTCGCCGCCAGGATCGTCCTGTTGTTCTTCGCCGTGGCGGGCCGCATGCTGCGATACTTCTGGGGCGACACCACGATTTGATCGACGGGGACGCCGTCTTCGCGCGTTTGAATCCAGACCGTCTGCTCGCCGCCGCCGACAAAGCGCAGCAGCACGCCATTCGTGTTCACTGCGCCCCGTCGTCTTCCCGGGCCCGGGCCGATACGCCACAGTTCGAGCATTCCTCCAGGGTTTGATTGCGAGTCCTGACGTCGAGCCTGAAAAACTGCATCCAGGTGGAATCGTTGGACCACCAATCGTCGTCGGTCTTCAGCCGGACCCGCAAGCTTGTACACCTGCGACGGATCGCGCACGAAGGTGAGCGCCACGACAGACGGGCGGAAATGGAATCACCGCCTGCGCCACGTCCGTCCACCCGTTGCGATCGAAGTCCGCCGTTGCGATGCCGCGCGCACCGGCCCGGCGCCGAGTACTCGTTCCGCGCGAAGCCGAGTGTCTGGCCGATGGCGTCCGGCGGGGGACCAGCACGAGGACGTGTGGACCAGTACCCGAGGAAGACGAACACGCGTCGAGCGGGCCGATGGCCTTCGTCGACGGTCGCGGCTACGCAGTGAGCGCGCTGGTCAGTGCGTGCGCCAGCTGCGCGAGTTGTTCCGGCGTTCCGTCGATGTCGAGCGCCGGAAACTGAGCCGTCGGCGCGAGGAAGAGCGACAGCCCATGACGTCCCACCTCCAGGTGGGCGTCGTAGTGCGCATTGGAGCCCGCCAAGTGGACGCGGGGCAGCGCGATCCTGATCGGCGCGGCATCGACCCTTGTGGGATCGATCAGCAGCGTCGGCTGCGCGGGCGCGAGTGCTTCGTTGTGGTGCGGCGACGGGTAGCGGTTCATGTCGCCAGCATAAACGTGCCGGGCGACATCACCTGTTCATTAGAGAACGGCGCGACTGCGGCCGTCCGTCGTTTCGCGTCATACAGCTCCCGTTCACGCCGGAATCGAACGGGACCGCTCGGTCTGCGGCGATGACCGCGTTGTCGCGCCCGTGTTGCCGAGCTGCTTGAGCTCGTGCTCCGCGCGAAGCCAATCTTCCCGATCGAAGCCGTGGACGCGGCCGCGCTGGATGTAGAGCTGGTAGGCCCGCTCCGCGATGTCGGCGACCGGCAGGATGATGAAGGCGGGTGAATCGGTATTGATGTCCATTGACGTGATGTCCTTTCCATGGGCTCGAGGTCGGATCGGTCGGCGCGACCGTGGCGAAGCCGGTTCTCGACGTCGTCCTCCAGCGCGCGTCGTCGACGGTTCAGCGTCTGCGTGACGCGCGCATTACGGCCGGTCGCGTCAATCGTCTTCGTCCTGAACCCGTGCCATCGAGGATGCCGCAAGCCCGGTGGTGTCGGCTGTACCGTTGTGAACAGCCGCCAGCAACGGGCGAGACCCGGTCACCGGCAGGACGATGAGAGTTGCTTGATCGAGTGAACGCCGAGGTACGCCTGGTCGAACGCGCCGGTGGTGCCTTCGGTCCTGCTCGTCGTCTCGCGGTCATCGCCGTTCGTTTGCGTGTCCTGCGTCTGTGCCGAAAGTCCGGCGGTGCACATGGCGACAAGACCGATGCCGACGGCTGTTACACGGATGGTTGTCATGGCTGGCTCCTGCGGCGCGGTGTCGAGTCCGCGCGCTGAACGGTGGGCGGGAAGTCGGTCGCCGCCCGCCGCTACGGTGCGCGGTCCTGCCGTTCGACATGATCTCTTTCAGCACACCGGGATCGTTGGCGGGTATGTGCGGGGTACCGGCGTCAGCATCGGGCCCGGCCGGCACTCGACGCCACACACGAGCGGCCGTTCATTTGACAGGCCAATGGACGCCGTGCTACTTCATTGGCGTGCCTAATAAAGACGCCGCGAAGGCGGACATCCTGCAGGGCACGCTCGACCTGATGGTGCTGCAGACGCTCGCGACGATGGGCCCGTTGCACGGGTATGCCATCGCGGCGCGACTCGACACCGTCTCGGGCGGGGCGATCCAGTTGAACATGGGGACGCTCTATCCCGCGCTGATGCGCCTGGAGCAGCGTGCGCTCGTGCGGGGCGCGTGGGGCGTCTCCGACAACAACCGCCGCGCGCGCTTCTACAGCCTGACCGCGGCCGGCCGTCGCACGCTCGAGGCCGAGCGCCAGGACTGGCGGCGGCTCGCCGGCATCATGGACGCGCTGCTGCGTGGCGAGGCGTGAGCGTGCGTACGCTTCGCGAGTGGCTCGTGCGGGCCTCGGCGTTCGTGCGGCCGGCACGCCCGGACGCCGATCTCGAAGAAGAACTCCGCAGTCACGCGTCGTTCGCTGCCGACGCAGGTCGCGCCGATCGCGGCGCCGCGCACGCGATGGACGCGTTACGAGACCAGCGCGGCCTGCCGTGGCTCGACGATCTGGCCCGCGACGCCCGCTACGGCGCGCGCATGCTGTGGCGCGACCGCGCGCTCTCGCTCGTGATTGTCGCGATTCTCGCGGCCGGCATTGGCGCCGCGACCGCAATCTACAGCCTCGTCGATGCGTGCCTCCTTCGGAGCGACATGCCGACGTACGACCGCTGGGTCGCGCTGCGCGCGCACCTGGCGGACGGCAGCACGACGCTGACGTTTTTCTCCGAGCCCGAACTCGCCGATGCGCGGCGTGCCACCGACGTGTTCGACGCGGTCGGCGCGGTGTCCGGCACCGACTTCACGCTGACCGACGGCGACTTTCCGGAACGCGTCCTCGGCACGTACGTCACCGCCGACGTGATGCCGATGCTGGCGGTCGCGCCGCTGCTGGGTCGCACGTTCCGCTCCGACGAAGATCGGCCGGGCGCGCCGGCCGTCACCGTGATCAGCTATTCCTTCTGGCAGCAGCATCTCGCGGGCGATCCGCATGTCCTCGGGCGGCGGCTGCGCCTCAATGCCGTCGACCACACGATCATCGGGGTGATGCCGCCGCATTACGACCTGTGGGGTGGCCGGCTGTGGGTGCCGTTTCAGCTCGATCCGAATGCGACCGATCGCCGGGCGCGGCGGTTCTGGATCACCGCGCTGATGCGCCGGGGCGTCACCGAGGCGCAGGCCGACGCACGCCTCGCGCTGATCGCGCGCGAGCAGGCGGCGGCGTTTGCGCTGACGCAGCCCGAGTATGCCGGCATGGTGCTCCGCGTGTGGAACGTGCGCGAGGCGGTCGTCGCCGGCGTCCGCCCGGCGATGATCGTGCTGCTCGCGGCCGTCGCGCTGCTGCTGGTCACCGCGTGCGCGAACGTCGCGAACCTGCTGCTGGCCCGCGCCGCTGCGCGCCGGCGCGAGATGGTCGTGCGCGCCGCACTCGGCGCCGGGCGCGGGCGGATCGTCCGACAGATGCTCGTCGAAAGCCTGCTGCTGTCGACGACGGCCGGCGCGGCGGGCATCGTGATCGCGATGGCGAGCCTGCCGCTCATCGTCGCGCTGCTGCCGGCCGAGTACCTGACGGCCGACGCCGAGCTCGTGCGCGTCAACATGCCGATCGGACTGCTCGCGGCCGCCGTCTCAATCGCCACCGGCGTGCTGTTCGGACTCGCACCGGCGCTGCGAACGTCGAAGAACGTCGGCGTGCTGCGCGATCGCAGCAGCGCGGGCGACCGGCACACGCGAACGGCGCAGTATGTCCTGTCGAGCGTGCAGATCGCGTTGACGCTGCTCGTGGCCGTCGCGGCGATGCTGACAATCGATGGCTACCGTGCGGCCGAGCGCGTCGCACTGGGATTCAACCCCGACGGCGTCGTCAGCTGCTACGTCGCGCTGCCGCCGTCGACATATGCCGCCGCCGATCGGATCGCGTCCTTCTACCGGACGGCGCTGGCGGCGATCGCCGAACAGCCCGGCATTTCCGGCGCGGCGGCGATCAGCGATCGACCCCTCGGCTACCGTGCCGTGGACATGAGCGCGTTCGCCGTGCGCGTTCCCGGGCACGCCACCCGTGACGGTGTCGCGCCGCCGACGGCGGTGTTCCGCTTGGTGTCGCCCGGTTACTTCCGATTGATGCAGAACCGGATTCTCGACGGTCGCGAGCTGTCCGACGCCGACGGCGAATCGGCAGCGCTCGTCGCCGTCGTCAACGAAGCATTCGTCAGACACGTTCTCCACGGCGCCGCGGCCGTCGGTCAATCCGTGGTGTTGGGCACCCGGTTCGGCTCGCGCAACGTGGCGGGCATCGGCACGCAGCCGACGACGCTGACGATTGTCGGGGTGGTGGCGGACTCGCGCCAGACGCGCGTGATCGACGCCGACGTCCGCCCGGAGCTGTTCCTGCCGATCGCGCAGCATCCGCTCGAGGCGCGCAACATGGCGCTCGTCGTCCGGACGTCGCTCGACGACGCCGCGGCCGCGCGCGCGATACGGGGCGCGGTGGCACGCGCCGACGCGGAACAGCCGATTTTCGCGTTCGATCGCATGTCCGATGTCGTCATGCGCGCGTTCGGCGCGCGCCGCCTGACGCTCGTGCTGCTGATCGTTTTCGCGGTCGTCAGCATTTCGCTGGCCGCGGTCGGCCTGTACGGCGTCATCAGCTTCGGCGTGCAGCAGCGTGCCCACGAAATCGGGATTCGGCTGGCGGTGGGCGCGACAGCGGCGTCGGTCGTCCGGATGATCGTGGCGTCCGGCGTCCGGCTTGCGATGGCAGGAATCGCGGCGGGTGCCGCAGCCGGCGCCATCGCGGAGCGCATGGCCAGCAGGCAGGTGAGTCCCTTCGTCGACATCGATCCGATGAGGCTGCTCGTTGCGGCCGGCGCGCTTCTCGCGGTCACCGTGCTGGCGGCGTGGATTCCTGCCAGGCGCGCCGCGCGGATCGATCCGCTTGCCGCGTTGCGCGAGCCGGCGTGACGGGTAGTCGGTGAGCCGACGCGTCGCCGGACCGCGCGAGACACGCTACAGCCGCCGCTCCATCGAGTGGCCGACACCGAACCGCGTCTCCACCGTGCCCGTCGGCGCAAACCCGCACGCGAGGTAAAAGCCGTTCGCGTGAGGGTTGCCGACCACGTGCAGAATCGACGCGCCGCCGGCGCGCGCCACCTCTGCACAGTGGTCGACGAGCGCCCGACCGATGCCGCTCTTCCACTCGTCGGGCTCGACGAACAGCGCGTCCAGCTCCGCGTCGCCGTCGTCGCGCCGCACGACGGCGGCGAATCCGACGCGCGCGCCGTTGCGCTCGGCGACGAACACGCAGCCGGTTTCCAGCTGGGCGGCGGGGATCGCGATCGCCTCCGGATGGTCGAGCAGCGCCTGCCGATCGCCGGGATTGCTCAGCGACGCGCGGCGCTGCAGCTCCTCGAGCGCGGCTTTCTCGGACGGGCCCGCCGGCCTGATCACCATCTCCAGCATCCTAACTCCTGCTATAATTGGGAGTTCCTCACCTGCACGGTTTCCCGGCAAAAGGCGTCTTGTCATGATTTCGGTCAGCGGTGTGTCCATGCGGTTCGGCTCGAAGGTGCTCTTCGAGGACGTGACCACGACGTTTTCCTCGGGTCGGCGCTACGGGCTCACCGGGCCCAACGGCGCGGGCAAATCGACGTTCATGAAGCTGCTCACGGGCGAGCAGCCGCCGCAGCGCGGATCTGTCACGCGTCCGCCGAAGCTCGGCATCCTGCGGCAGGACCAGTACGCGTTCGACCGGTTCCGCGTGATCGACACCGTGATCATGGGCAACGAACGTCTCTGGACCGCGCTCGAGGAGCGCGACGCGCTCTACACCCGCACGGACATGTCCAACGAGGACGGCATGCGTCTCGCCGAGCTCGAAGGGATCGTCGGCGAGGAAGACGGCTACACGGCGGAGAGCGACGCGGCGATTCTGCTCCAGGGGCTCGACATCCCGGACGCGCTCCACGGCAGGACGATGGCCGAGCTGCAGGGCGGCCAGAAGGTGCGCGTGCTGCTGGCGCAGGCGCTGTTCGGCCATCCGGCGGCGCTCCTGCTCGACGAGCCGACGAACCACCTCGATCTCGACTCGATTCACTGGCTCGAAGACTTCCTCAACCGCTACGACGGCACGCTGATCGTCATCTCGCACGATCGCCATTTCCTGAACAACGTCTGCACGCACATCGCCGACATCGACTACCAGACGATCATCACCTACACGGGCGGCTACGACGACATGGTGGTGGCGAAGACCCAGGCGCGCACGACGATCGAGGCGCAGAACGAGCAGCGCGAGAAGAAGATCGCGCAGCTCAACGACTTCATCGCGCGCTTCTCCGCGGGCACGCGCTCCAGCCAGGTGCAGTCGCGCCGCAAGGAAGTGGAGCGGCTGCAGACGACGGAGCTGGCGCGTTCGAACATCCAGCGCCCGTACATCAAGTTCGACACGAAGCGGCCGTCCGGCAAGGTGCCGCTCGAGTTCGAGGGGCTGTCGAAGGCATTCGGCGCGCAGACGGTGTTCTCGACGTTCAGCGCGATGGTCAACCGCGGCGACCGCATCGTCCTCGTCGGCAGAAACGGCGTCGGCAAGACGACGATGCTGAAGGCGCTGCTGGCGGACGCGCCCGACCGCGCGGCCTCGCCCGGCGATCGCGACGCGGGCCGCCTGAAGTGGGGGCACGAAGTCTCGATCGGCTACTTCCCGCAGGATGCGACCGGCGTCATCGAGAAGGGGCTGACGGCCGTGGAGTGGCTGCATCAGTTCGATCCGCAGGCGTCGCGCCAGGAAATCCATGGCCTGCTCGGCCAGATGCTCTTCAGCGGCGAAGAAGGCCTGAAGCCGACCGACGCGCTCTCGGGCGGCGAGACCGCGCGCCTGCTGTTGTGCCGCATCATGCTCGAGAAGCCCAACGTGCTGCTGCTCGACGAGCCGACGAACCATCTCGACCTCGAATCGATCAACGCGCTGAACGTGGCGCTGCAGAAGTACGCCGGAACCGTGCTGCTGGTGACGCACGATCAGGATCTGCTCGAGGAGGTCGGCACGCGCGTCTGGCACTTCGACAACGGCCGCATCCTCGACTTCAAGGGATCGTACGAAGAGTTCGCGTCACAGCTGGCCACGACGTAGTTGCCGCTCGTCACCCTCGATCACGTCTCGATCGCCTTCGGGCACATTCCTCTCCTCGACGACGCGAGCCTGCAGATAGACGCGGGCGAACGGGTTTGCGTCATCGGCCGCAACGGCACCGGCAAGTCGACGCTGTTGCAGATCGTCAGCGGCGACCAGGCGCCGGATGGCGGCACCGTCTGGCGTCAGCCCGGGCTGCGCTGGGGACGGCTGGCGCAGGACGCGCCGCTGGCCGACGCCCGCTCGGTCTTCGACGTCGTCGCCGAGGGAGTGGGGCACGTCGGCGACGAGGAGTGGCGGCGCGACCAGCGCGTCAAGGTGGCGCTCGCCCGGCTCGACCTTCCGGCCGCGGAGCGCGTCGACACGCTCTCGGGCGGCTGGCGCCGCCGCGTGCTGCTGGCGCGGGCGCTCGTCGGTCAGCCGGATCTGCTCCTGCTCGACGAGCCGACGAACCATCTCGACATCGAGTCGATGACCTGGCTGGAGACGTTTCTCGCCGATTATCCGGGCGCGGTGCTCTTCGTCACCCACGACCGCACGTTTCTCCGGAATCTCGCGACGCGCATCGTGGAGCTCGACCGCGGACGGCTGACGTCGTGGCCGGGGGACTACGCGACGTTTCTGCGGAGAAAAGAGGAGTGGCTCGCCAGCGAGGCGACCGCGCGCGAGAAGTTCGACAAGAAGCTCGCGGAAGAAGAAGCGTGGCTCCGCCAGGGCGTCAAGGCGCGGCGGACGCGCAACGAAGGACGCGTCAAGGCGCTGCTCGCCATGCGGCAGGAGCGCGCCGCGCGCCGCGAACAGTCCGGATCGGCGGCGCTCCACGTGCAGCTCGCCGAGCGCTCGGGGCAGATGGTGTTCGAGGCCGAGCGCATCTCGAAGTCGTTCGGCGCCCGGCCGGTCGTGCGCGATCTGTCGGTGCGGGTGATGCGCGGCGATCGTGTCGGCCTCCTCGGACCGAATGGCGCCGGCAAGACGACGCTGCTGCGGATGCTGATTGGCGAGCAGCCGCCGGACGCTGGCCGCGTGCGTCAAGGCGCCAACGTGCAGATCGCGTACTACGACCAGCAGCGCGAGCAGCTCGATCCCGAGCGCACGGTGTTCGACACGATCGCGAACGGCAGCGACCGCATCACGGTCAACGGCCAGCCGCAGCACGTCCTCGGCTACCTGCGCGAGTTCCTGTTTCCGAAGGAACGGGCGCACTCGCGCGTGAAGTCGCTCTCGGGAGGGGAACGCAACCGGCTGCTGCTCGCGCGGCTGTTCACGCGTCCGGCCAACGTGCTCGTGCTCGACGAACCGACCAACGACCTCGACATCGAAACGCTGGAGCTCCTCGAGGCGCGCCTCACCGACTTTCCCGGCACGCTGCTGCTCGTGTCGCACGACCGCACGTTCGTCGACAACGTCGTCACCAGCACGCTCGTGTTCGAAGGGGATGGTCGCGTGCAGGAATATGTCGGGGGGTACGAGGACTGGCTGCGTCAGCGGGCGGCGCCCGCTCCGCGCGCGCCGATCGCGCGGCCGCGGCCGGCAGCGGCACACAGTGCCTCGCCGTCGCGCAAACCGACCTATCGCGAGCAGCTGGAGCTGAAGGCGCTGCCCGGCCGCATCGAGGCGCTCGAAGCGGAGCAGCGTCAGCTCTCGGACAGGATCAACGCCCCCGACTTCTACAAGGAGTCCGCCGAGACCATCGCGGCGGCGCTCGCGCGCCTCAGCCAGCTCGGGGACGAAATCCTCGAGGCCTACGCCAGGTGGGATGCGCTCGAGGAGAAGTCGCGTTAGGGCCGGGCGCTCACGGCTCGGAGCAGCGCGCGCTGACGATCTCCCGGCGCTTCTCTTTGAACGCGTCGACCCACTCGTCGATCGTCGTCGGGTGCCCGTCGGGTTGCGGGCGCATCTCGAAGCGCGCCACGCCGAACAGATCGCGCAGCTGACCGTCGGTGAGCTGCGCCAGCAGACGCGCGAGAAACGCGCGGCCATCTTCGGAGATGCGCGGATCGACCAGCGTGCCGGTCTGCGACTGCGTGAGGTTGCCGACGCAGCGTGAAGCGTCCTTCCAGACCGGCGTGTTCTTCCACTCGCGCAGGTTGACGCTGCCGACGGCCTGACGGTTGAACTGGTTGCCCGTGCCGAACGTCTGCCCGACGTCGTGGATCATCATCAGCGGCCGCGGGCACGCGGCGAGATCCTTCTTGTGCCCTTCGTCGTCGGGGCACAGGAGCCGCTGCTGCTCGGCCTTGCTGTCGGTGTGCTGGATGAGGACCGCGAGCAGCTTCAGGGCGTCACGCTGCGCGGCCGGCGCGCCGCCGCGCTGTGTGTCGACGCGATCGAGCTCGGGCCAGGCCCACCCGGCGACCTCGCGCGTCTCCATGTCGTGGCCCGGCATCTTGCGCTCGATGGCGGCGACATCGAAGCGAACGGCATCGTGCCCCTGGATCCCGTCGCCGTGCAGCGACGCCGGACAGCCCCGACACAGCACGTGAACGGGGTAGAGCGCGTCGGCGCCGAAACCGAGCGCCCACAGCAGGCGCGACGCCGCCACGCCCGCGTACACCTCGCCGTTGGTGCGGCCGTACCGGACCTTCAGTTCCTCGCCGTTCGCCTTGCAGGCGAACTTCGGCGTGTTGCCGGACAGCTTCTTGTCCACGTAGTCGCACGAGACCGTTTGTTCCGGCGCGAACGAGTCCCGGCCCTGCGGCCCCGCCCGAAGGTTCATCGCCGCGACACGCGTGGGCGACCACACCCGCGCGCGCGCAATCGCCGCGGCGCGCTCGGCCGGCGTCAGGAATTCCTTGTGCGATCGGGACTGCAGCGTCCCGAACGTGGCGCACGCCGAGAACGTCAGCGTCGTCGTCGTGACGACCAATAGTCGAGCTCGCGACATCACGACTCGACGGTGCAAGAACTCATCCAGCCGGAACGGTAAAGTTCTTGCTCGATACTCAACCGGAGGCTCGAAATGCTGTATTACGCGCTCGTCTTTCTGATCGTCGGATTGATCGCCGGCGCCCTCGGCGTGTACGGAGTGGCGTCGGTGGCGTCGCAGATTGCCTGGGTGCTGTTCGTGATCGGAATCGTGCTGCTGATCGTTCACCTGGTGTCGGGACGCAGCCGCCCGGTTGTGTAGTCCGGTACCCAGATACGCCCGGTGCGCGGCCGCGGGCCGCCCACCGGGTTCCGCCCCGCTGGCGTCGCAAACATTACAGAACTCTGACAGTCGACGTGTGCCCCTTCGCGGTACGTTCGTGGAATGCACACCGTCCGACTGGTCTCCGCGAGGAGCCGCTACGACAAACTGAGTGTCATCACCTGTCTCGTTCTGGCCTGGTTTCACGTGCAGGCGATTGCGGCGTTCTGGTCCTTCAGCTGGCGCAACGTCCTCGTGGCCGCCGTCCTGTACTGGGTCGGGGGCGGCCTCGGGATCAGCCTCGGATACCACCGGCTCCACACGCATCGGGGCTACAAGACCTACAAGTGGTTCGAGCGCTTTCTTGCGATCTGCGGCACGCTGACGCTGGAGGGCGGACCGATGTTCTGGGTCGCCACCCACCGCGTCCACCATCAGCACTCCGACCAGCCCGACGACCCGCATACGCCGCGCGTCAGCGCGTTCTGGGCGCATATCGGCTGGATCCTCTTCGGCGAGGCGCATCACAACGACACGGTACGCATGTCCCGCTACGCGCCGGATCTCGGCAAGGATCCCTTCTATCGCTGGTTGACCACGTATCACTGGGTGCCGCTGACCGTGCTCGGGTTCGTGCTGCTCGCGATCGGCGGATGGGGCCTGGTCAACTGGGCGATCTTCCTGCGGGTGGTCCTGGGGCTGCACGCCACGTATCTCGTGAACTCCGCGACCCACATGTGGGGCAAGCGGCGCTTCGCCACGACCGACGAATCGCGCAACCTGTGGTGGGTCGCGCTCATCACGTTCGGCGAAGGCTGGCACAACAACCACCATGCGCATCCGGTGTCGTCGCGGCACGGCCTCGCGTGGTACGAGGTCGATCCGACGTGGCTCCTCCTGAAGCTGCTGCGGCGCGTCGGGCTCGTGTGGGACGTGAAGGTTGCGCGCCTCAGCCAGATCCCGGAGACAGAGGCGGTCGCCTAGCGGTATCGTTGAGGGCGTGAGCAGGGTCGCATGACGCCGGGCGGGCGCCGCAAATCGATTGCGGTTTTCATCATCCTCGGCGTCGGCCTCGCGATCGGGGCCGTCGCGCTCAACGTCGGCTGGATCATCGTCAGCTGGGAGAACGTCGGCCTCCTGGTCGTCGGGCTCGTCGTGTTCCCGCTCGTGATTACCGGCGTCGTCATCAACAGCGTGTTCCTCGTCCGCGAGATTCGACGCAACGAGCAGCACGAGGCGTTCATCAACGCGATGACGCACGAGCTGAAGACGCCGCTCGCCTCCATCCGCCTCTATCTCCAAACGCTGCAGAACCGCCAGGTCGACGACGCGAGGCGGCAGGAGTTCTACGGCATCATGCTCGAGGACAGCAACCGGCTGCTGTCGACGATCGAGCAGGTGCTGCGCGCCGGCCAGTACGGCGCGAAGCGTCGCCGCGCCGGCCGGACCGGCGTGGACCTGACGACGCTCGTGGCCGACTACGTCGCGCTCGCGCGCACGAGGCATCGGCTGGCGCCCGAGATGTTGACGTTCCGAACTCCGGCGTCCCACGAGCGCCGTCTGGTGCTCGGCGAGGAGGACGAGCTCAAAGCCGTCGTGTCGAACCTCGTCGACAACGCCATCAAGTACTCCGGGCCGCAGGTGCGGATCGACGTGGAGCTCGAGCAGACGGACGGACGCACCGTGACGCTGCGCGTCCGCGATCACGGTATCGGCATCCTGCGATCGGAGCAGAAGCGCATCTTCAGGCGCTTCTACCGCATTCCCGGCAGCATCGGCACCCGGGTCAACGGCACCGGGCTCGGGCTGTTCATCGTCCGCTCGGTCGTCGCACGCCACGGCGGGAAGGTGTACGCCGAGAGCGACGGACCGGGCCTGGGCACCACGTTCGTCGTGCAGCTGCCGCTGATGGCGTCATGAGCCGCATCCTCGTGGTCGAGGACGAGCGGCACCTCGCCGACGGCCTGCGCTTCAACCTCGAGGCGGAGGACTACGACGTGGACGTGGTCGAGAGCGGGGAAGATGCGCTCGCGAGGATCGAGGCGCAGCCGACGGCATACGACCTGGTGCTGCTCGACGTCATGCTCCCGGGCGTCGACGGCTTCGGCGTGGTCGCCAAGCTGCGTCGCGATCGGCGGTTCGTTCCGGTATTGATGTTGACGGCGCGCGGCCGGTCGGAGGATGTGCTCCGCGGGTTCGACGAGGGCGCCGACGACTACCTCGCGAAACCGTTCGAGCTGCCGATTCTCCTGTCGCGCGTCCGCGGGCTGCTGCGGCGCACCGAGTGGATGCGCGAATCAGCGGCCGCCAAGCCGGGCGAGTCCGCCGTCTATACGTTCTGCAACCGGACCATCGACTTCGAGCGCCTCGAACTGCGCGTCAGCGGCAGCCGCGTGCTGCTGACCCCGCTCGAAGCCGCCCTGCTGCGCTATTTCGTTCAGCACGAGGACAGGCCGGTGTCGCGCGAGTCGATCCTGGAGGCGGTGTGGGGTCTTCGCGACGACACCGACACCCGCGCGATCGACAACTTCGTCGTCCGCCTGCGCCGCTACATCGAGGACGATGCGACCAAACCGCGTCACCTGCAGACGGTGCGCGGAATCGGGTATCGCTTCGTGCCGAATCCGAACTAGGCGGCGACGGCCGGCGTCGCTGCTCGCGACGACGCCGTCGCGTGCGTCATCGGAACGCCGCGCTCGGCGTCGGGTACAGCACGCAGTGGATGATGCGACCGACATAGGACGCGCCCCCGCCGAGCGCGAACAACGCGCCGGCGATGAGGAGCGACGCCGTCGCCACGACGAGCATGTCGTAGGGTGTCGCGAGCGTCGCAGCGCTCAGCGGGTCGTACTCCCGGCGGAGGTATTCGTACCTGACGCGCCACATTGCGGGTGCGGCTGACGGTTGCATGAGCCGTGCTCAGCGCCCGCCGTGCCCGCCAACTTTCGCCTCGGCGGCGAACGAGGGCGATTTTGCTCGAACAATCGCGCGGTTCCGCACGCCTGCCGGCGCGCCGCGCGGCGATCCGCGTCGCGAACGATGCGGCGCGACCCGTCGAGCGTACTGAAATTCGACACGGTCCTCCGCAGACGTCGGCGCCGCGCGCGTCGTGTGGACGCCGATGCCGTCCACGTGGCATTGTCTGCCGGCGAACCTCGTGGGGAAGGTGCAGGACATCGAAGCCGTCGACCGCGAGCACGGGCTCCGGCGTCAGCTGACCGCGGGTCAGATGGCGATGGTTGCGGTCGGCGGATCGATCGGCACCGGCCTGCTGCTCGGCTCGGCGGCGGCGATCGAAGCCGCCGGACCGTCGGTCATCCTGACGTTCCTGTTCGCCGGCTTCGTGACGTGGACCGTGACGCTCGCGCTCAGCGAGCTCGCCAGCCATCATCCGGCGGCGGGATCGTTCGAGCTCTACGGCACGCTGTACCTGAACGAATGGGCCGGGTTCCTGTCGGGCGCGGGGTACTGGGCGGCGATTGCGATCTCCATCGGGGCGGAGATGGTCGCCTCCGCCACCTACATGGCGTTCTGGTTTCCGTCGATTCCGCCCATCGTGTGGATCGCGGCGGCGTCGCTGCTGCTGCTCGGCGTCAACCTCCTCAGCGTCGGCCGGTACGGCCGCTTCGAGTACTGGTTCGCGATGATCAAGGTGGTCGTCGTCTTCGCGTTCATCGTCCTCGGCGCCGCGCTGATGCTGAGCGGACGCACGAGCCCGCAGTACGCCGCGCACGGCGGCTGGTTTCCGAACGGAGCGCTCGCGACGCTGCTCGCGATGCCGTTCGCGCTCTACACCTTCGCGGGCGTCGAGTTCGTGGCGGTGACGAGTGGCGAGGCGCGATCGACGGGGGAGATCGCACGCGCCACCTGGCTGACGTTCGCGATCCTGGCGATGGTGTACCTCGGCGCGATCGTCGTGCTGACGGGGGTGATGCCGTGGGACCGCGCCGGCGTCCACGAATCGCCGTTCGTGACCGTGTTCCGCACCGTTCGCATTCCGGGCGCCGGGCACCTGATGAATTTCGCGGTGCTCACCGCGGCGCTCTCCGCGGCGAACGCCGCGCTCTACTCCTCGTCGCGGACGCTCTTCGCGCTCGCGCGCAACGGCTGGGCGCCCGCCGCGCTCGGCCGGCTGAACCACGCCGGGTCGCCGACGCTCGCGGTGGTCACCTCCTCGTTCGCGATCGTGATCGCGCTCGTGCTCGAACGCTGGGCGCCGCAGCAGGCGTTCGTGTCGATTCTGAACGCCGCGTTGTTCGGCCTCCTGCTGTCGTGGCTCGTGACGCTGGCCGCGCACGTGCGGTTCCGCGGCCGCCGGTCGCTCGGCGCCGCCGCGTCGGTCGCCGGATTCGTCCTCATCGTCGCGGCGATCCTCAAGACGTGGTGGGATTCGCGCCTCGTGCTCGCGAGCGGCGTCGTGTACCTGCTCGTCCTGAACGCCGCGTATCTGCTTCTGCGGAGCACGCACCGTGCACGTACAATGACGCGATGACCGACGGGCTGGCGCGGTACCGCAGCGAGTTTCCGATCCTCGCGCGCACCACGTATTTGATCAGCAATTCGCTCGGCGCGATGCCGCGCGGCGTCGCCGACGCGCTGCAGGGATATGCCGACACGTGGGCCACCCGCGGCGTTCGCGCCTGGGAAGAGCGCTGGTGGATGCTCGCGTCGGAGGTCGGCGACCGGATCGCCGGGCTGCTGCACGCGCCGCCCGGCTCGGTCGCGACGCACCCCAACGTGACGACGTGCCAGGCGGTCGTCGCGTCCTGTTTCGATTTCTCCGGCACGCGGAACAAGATCGTCTACACGGACATGAACTTCCCGTCCGTGATGTATTTCTGGGAAGCGCAGCGGTCCCGCGGCGCACGCGTGCACATGGTGAAGACCGACGATGGCGTCACGGTGCCGACCGGGCGGCTGCTGGATGCGATCGACGAGCAGACGCTCCTCGTTCCGATCTCGCACGTCGTCTTCCGCAGCGCGTTCATCAACGACGCCGCGGCGGTCATCGAGAAGGCGCACCGCGTCGGCGCCCGCGTGGTCCTCGACACGTTTCAGTCGCTTGGCACGGTGCCGGTGGACGTCGAGCGGCTGAAGGTCGACTTCGCCTGCGGCGGCGTTCTCAAGTGGCTGTGCGGCGGGCCGGGCACCGCGTACCTGTACGTGCGGCCGGATCTCGGCCGCACGCTCGAACCGGCGTTCACCGGCTGGTTCGCGCACGCGGAACCGTTTGCGTTCGACACCGGGCCGATTCGGTACACCGCGTCCGCGTACCGCTTCATGAACGGAACGACGCCCATCCCGGCGCTCGAGGCAGCGCGGCCCGGCCTCGCGATCGTTGCGGAGGCGGGCGTCGATCGGATCCGCGAGCAGTCGATGCGCCAGACGTCGAGGCTGATCGACCTGGCCGATCGGCACGGGTGGAGGGTCAACAGCCCGCGCGACGCGGCGCAGCGCGGCGGCACGGTGTCGATCGACATGCCGCACGCCGAACGCGTGTGCCGCGAGCTGCTGAAACGCGACATCCTCGTCGACTACCGGCCGAACGCCGGCGTCCGGATGTCCCCGCATTTCTACACGCTCGACGACGAGCTCGACACCGCCGTCGCGGCGGCGGCGGAGATCGTCAGCGGGCTGCCGCCGGCGAGCTGATCGATGTCGGTCTCCTACGAAAATTCCAAAATCGTGTTTCAGGGCATCAAGGACACCGGCGTGACGTCGCTGTCGGCGCTGCCGGAGACATGGCTGGGGCTGCTGCTGCAGCAGGCGGAGCGCGATCCCGACGTCAGGCTGATTCAGGTCGCGAAGGAAGAGGAGGCGATCGGCGTCGCCGCCGGCGCGTACTTCGCGGGCGAGCGGCACATCCTCCTGATGCAGAACCATGGACTGCTCGCGGCGATCAACGGCATCGTGTCGCTCGCGATGCTCTACGGCATTCCGCTCTGCATGCTGGTGGCCCTCCGCGGCCACTGGGGCGAGCCGTACCCGTGGCATACGCGCGGCGGCATCGTCACCGAGGGCGTGCTGCGGGCGCTGAACATCCCGTTCGAGTACGCGCGCGATCCGACCCAGGTCAGGCGCCAGATCCGCGAGGCGTACACGTTCTCGCAGAGCTCGCTGTCGCCGGTGGCGCTGCTGCTGACGCGCGATCTGATGGAGGAGCCGCTGTGAAGCGCGCCGAGTGCATCGGCATGCTCTACCCGGATCTCGAGGACAAGCCCGTCGTCACGATCATGGGCGCGTGCGCGCAGGAGCTGTACGATCTCGGGCATCGCGAGAACTTCTTCTATCTGCAGCATGCGATGGGGCTCGCCTCGTCGATCGGGCTCGGCCTCGCGGTGCACCTGCCGCGCGAGACGATCGTCGTGCTCGACGGCGACGGGTCGGTGCTGATGAACCTCGGCACGCTCGCGACGCTCGCGCGCCAGCGGCCGCGTAACCTGGTGCTCTTCATCTTCGACAACGGCAGCCTGCTGTCGACCGGCGGGTTCGAGTCGCATACGGCCGGCGGCGTCACGGATCTCGCCGCGATCGCGCGCGCCGCGGGCATCGAGCACGTTGCCGCGGTCGACTCGGTGCTCGCATTCGGCGAGGCGGCGATCGAGGCGTTCGCGCGGCGCGATCTCAGCGTGATCGTCGCCAGGGTGGCGGCCGTCGGGCCGAATCACTACGGCATGGATCTGCAGCTCGCCGAAAACGCATTTCGATTCAAGCGATGGATTGCCGCCAGGAAAGCGGCGGAGGCGATATGACGCGCGTGCTGGCGCAGCTGGTCGACGAGTTGAATCGCGGGCTGCTGAAGGTGGTGGATCTGACGCAGCCGCTCGGGCCGTCGACGCCGGTGATCGGCCTGCCGCCCATGTTCGCGGCATCGCCGGGCGTGACCCTCGACGTGATCGCGAAGTACGACCAGCGCGGTCCGGCCTGGTACTGGAACACGATTCGGATGGGCGAGCACACCGGCACGCATTTCGACGCGCCCGTGCATTGGATCACCGGGAAGGATCTGCCGGACAACACGTGCGACACGATTCCGGCCGCGCGGTTCATCGGGCCGGCCTGCGTTGTCGACGTCACGGCGGACGTCGAGCGCAACCCCGATTTCCTGCTGACGGTCGATCGCCTGGAAGCCTGGGAAGCCGACCACGGCCGCGTGCCGCGCGGCGCGTGGCTGCTGCTCCGCACCGGCTGGAGCCGCCGGACCGACGCAGCCTCGTTCGTCAACGCTCTCGAGGATGGTCCGCACAGCCCCGGCTTCCACGCGGACACGTCGAAGCTGCTCGCCGCCGACCGCGACGTCCTCGGGGTGGGAGTCGAAACGATTGGGACCGACGCCGGACAGGCCGGCGCCTTCACGCCGCCGTTCCCCAACCACGCGACGATGCACGGGGCGGGGAAGTTCGGGCTGGCAAGCCTGTGCAACCTCGATCAGCTGCCGCCCACCGGCGCCGTGGTGATCGCCGCCCCGCTGAAGATCGTCGACGGCAGCGGCAGCCCGCTGCGCGTGATCGCCATCACGCCCGCGTCATAGTCGCCGGCGGCCTTTGCGCGATCGGCCGCGAGGATCTCGCGACGATCACCGCAATCGGAAGTCCGATGCAGAGCATCAGGATCAGCGCGGCGATTGCCGCCTGCGCCGGATCGAACGGCGCTCGCCGCGCGTTGCTGAGCGGCACGACGATCAGGTTCATCACCGCCCACACGACAACGCCGTACGACAACCCGACGAGAACCGGGTACCGCGTCAACGCCTTGAATCGTCGCGCGGCCAGGAGGAACACCACGGTCCAGATCAGCGCGATCAGGTAGTGGAGGCCAAGCCCGAGCGCCGCGGTCGCCGCGCCGCCGTCGTAGGCCGTCGGGCCGAGCACGCCGCTGGCGATGCCCTGCAGGATGCGCACGGCGCGCGCGCCCGCGACGAGCGGGTAGTACGTGACGGCCGCGGTGACGTCCAGCGTGCCGGCAACGAGCCACGCGAACAGGACGACTTTGAGGTCGGAACGATCTGCGGTCACGGTCGCTCTCCAATCATCGCTGCTGACGTGTGCGTCCCGCGCGCGCGGGCGCCGCGCGGCGAGCCCCTCCGCGACGACCGCACCGGCGATCGCCAGCGCGACCGTGGTCGCGAATTCGAGACGGTGGAACGCGGTGGCGCGGCCCGACAGCAGAACGGGGATCCACACCAGGGCTCCGAACAGACCCATCTGCAGCGCCGACAGCGCAGCGCCGATCGGCGCGCACACGTCGGCGACGATCGCGATGCCGGCCGCGACGAAGGCGACGCCGGTCGACGCTGCCCACGCGACGCGCCACGGCAGCCAGCCGGGCACCAGCGTCGCGGTTCCACTGAGATTCGCGAAGTGAGCATACCCGAACGGCATCAGCGCGAGGCCGTACAGCAGCCGCGCGATGCGCAGGCCCGAGTCGGCGGTGGCGAATCGAAGGTGTCGTTGGTCCCACTGCGTGGCGAACCACACGAACAGCACCCACACGGCCGCCGTCATCGCCATCGTGTCGGCGAGGCTCCACGAGCCGTCGAGAAGCGGCAACTGAACTGCACCGGCGATTCTCAGGGTGAGCAGCCACAGCACGAGAGCGGCGAGCAGCATGCGGGCCGCCGGCGCCGCGCTGCGCGGGAACAGCAGGCCGATGCCCGTGACGAACGAAAGCGCCGCGCAGCAGTAGACGAGCGCCTCGCGGCCCGGCACGCCCGCCGGCACCGGCTGCCACACCGTCGTGAAGCGACCGGTGATCGCGCCCTGGACGCCGAGGCCGATCATGAGCGCCGCAAACAGCCCGTGCCCGGCGCTGGCGATCCGCATCGGCTGCTCCTCCTCGCCGCGATCGTTCCGCAGCGTCTTCGCCGTGTGGATGACCACTTCGACCGGGCGGGATGTGGCCACCTTCGACGCGACGCCACGTTGGATCGCGCTTTCGCCGGCGCAGCGGGCTGCCGGTCGTCTACGATGTTGATCCGGATCGTGCCGCCGCGAATCGCAGTGTCCCGGTGGCCTTCACACCTCTGGCGCCGGCTCGACGACGCCCGCGGCGGCGTGCGGTCCGCGTGCAAGAGCCGGCCGCGCGCGAGGCGGCGGCGTGCCGACTGAAGGAGAATGACGTCATGGCCACGATCGGATTCATCGGTGCAGGACACATCGGCAGCCAGCTCGCGCGCCTCGCGGTCGCGCACGGCTACGATGTCGTCGTCAGCAACTCCCGCGGGCCCGACACGCTGGCACCGCTGGTCGCAGAGCTCGGTCCGCATGCCCGTGCCGCCACGGCCGCCGAAGCTGCCGCCGCCGGCGACATCGTCGTCGTCACGATCCCGCTGAAGGCGATCGGCACGGTTCCAGTCGCGCCGCTGCGGGGCAAGATCGTGATCGACACCAACAACTACTACCCGCAGCGGGACGGCCGGATCGCGGAACTCGACAACGAGTCGACCACGACTGCCGAGTTGCTCCAGCGGCACCTGCCCGAATCGAAAGTCGTCAAGGCCTTCAATCACATCTACGCAGCGGAGTTGACGACGCACGGACAGCCGAAGGGCACGCCGAACCGGCGCGCGCTGGTCATCGCGGGCGACGACGCGGCGGCCAAGCAGACGGTGGCCGATGTGATCGATCGCTTTGGATTCGACGTGGTCGACGCCGGTCCGCTCGCCGAAGGGTGGCGCATCCAGCGCGACACGCCGGGGTACGGCCCGCGCCGCACGGCCGAGGAGTTGCGGCGCGATCTGGCGGCCGCGAAGCGATACCGCGACATGCCTCGACAGGCGTGAATGCGCCGACGCGCCCGCTCGATCGGTGCACCGGCCATCCTCACGGCCGACGCGTGGCGGCTGTTCGCCACGCGCCTCGTCCGGCTCTTCGCGTACGGCTCGCTCTCGCTCGTGCTGGTGTTCTATCTCGTGGGGATCGGCCTGTCGGAGCAGCGCATCGGCACGCTCCTCACGATGACGCTCGTCGGCGACGTCGCGGTGTCCCTGTTCCTGACGACGCACGCCGATCGGCTGGGGCGCCGCCGGGTCCTCGTCGCGGGCTCGGCGCTGATCGTGATCGCGGGCGTCGTGTTCGCCTCGACGCATCTCTTCTGGCTGCTGCTCCTCGCCGGCACCGTCGGCGTGATCAGCCCGAGCGGCAGCGAGGTCGGGCCGTTCTGGTCGATCGAGCAGGCGGCGCTGTCGCACGTCGTTTCGCCGCGGGCGAGGACGGAGGTCTTCGCCTGGTACACGCTCGTCGGTGCATTCGCGACCGCCCTCGGCGCGCTTGCCGGCGGCGCGGTGACGACGGCGATGGCGCGCGCGTCGGCGGCGCCGATCGACGGGTACCGGTCGATCGTCGTCATCTATGCGTTGTCCGGCGTGGTGCTGGCGGTGCTGTTCTCAAGGCTGTCGGGCGCCACCGAGGTCACCGGCGTCGAGGATCGCGCCGCGTCGATGGGCCTTGTCGAGCGGCTCTCCGGGCTCGGCCGATCGCGGCGGATCGTGGCGACGCTCTCCGCGCTGTTTGCGATGGACGCGTTCGGCGGCGGCTTCGTGGTACAGAGCTTTGCCGCCTACTGGTTCTATCTTCGATTCGGCGTCCGGCCCGAGACGCTCGGGATGATTTTCTTCTGGGCGAACGTGTTCGCCGGCCTCTCGGCGCTCGTGGCTGCACGCCTGGCCTCGCGCATCGGGCTGCTGCGCACGATGGTGGTGACGCACCTGCCCTCGAACGTTCTCCTGATCCTGGTGCCGCTGATGCCGACGCTGCGGTTGGCGGTGCTGGTTCTGCTGGTGCGGTTCAGCATCAGTCAGATGGACGTGCCGACGCGCCAATCGTATCTGATGGCGGTGGTCACGCCGCAGGAGCGCTCGGCCGCTGCCGGCGTCACGGGCGTCGCGCGGACGCTGGGCGCCGCGATCAGCCCGGCGATCGTCGGGGTCCTGTTTGCGCATCCGGCGTGGATCGACGTGCCGTTCTTCGCGGCCGGGGCGATCAAGATCGTGTACGACCTGGCCATCTACCGCCGGATGGCGTCGGTGCCGCTGCCGGAGCACGGCTGACGGCAAAGCCCGCCGCTGTCGACGCGTTCCGATCGAGCCGCTGCGGACTGCCGCGCTCCGAGTGTCCAACCGGTCGTCCCGGTTGCCGTGTCGCGGACTCGAGCCGGCATCCTCACGATTGCTTGCGCTGCGTCAGCAGATATCCGCCGCCGTACACCGTGTGAATGAATTCCGGATGATGCGGGTCGGCCTCGATTTTTCTACGCAGCCGCGACACCGCGTGATCGACCGACCGCGTGTGCTCGGGGGAATCGGGATATCCCCACACGCCGTGGAGCAGCTCGTCGCGCTGAACGATGCGGTTCGGGCGCTCGGCCAGGTAACGGAGAATCGCAAACTCTCGATGCGAGAGGTCGATCACCTCCGTGCCGTTCCAGGCCCTCAGGTTCTCGAAGTCAATCGAGACGGGGCCGAGACACAGCCGCGTGACGATCGGCCTCGCGCGGCGCAGCACGGCGCGGATGCGCGCGACGAGCTCCTCGAGGTCGAACGGCTTCGTGACGTAGTCGTCGGCGCCCGCCTGCAACCCCGCAAGCTTGTCCTTCTTCTGCGTTCGCGCGGTCAGCAGGATGATCGGGATCTGCGCCGTCTCGCGCCACAGCCGGCACAACGCCAGGCCGTCCCGTCCGGGAAGGCCCACGTCGAGCAACACCAGATCGGGCACGGACGACGTGGCCGCGTGGATCGCCGCATTGCCGTTTCCCGCGATCGTGCAGGCGAAGCCCTCGGCCGTCAGGCTGTCGTCGAGGACGCGTGCGAGCGCCCGGTCGTCTTCAACGATCAGAATCCGCGTCACGCCGTTGCACCCGCGCGATGCCGAATACCACCGTCACCGTCGTCCCGACGCCGACTGCGCTGACCATCGTGAGGCGGCCGTCGTGGTCCTTGACGATCCGGTCGGCGATGGTGAGTCCGAGCCCGGTGCCGCCTGAGACGGCCCCTCGGCCGCGAAAGAACTTCTCCAGCACCTTTCCGACTTCATCGCTCGGGATGCCGATGCCGCCGTCGGCGATCTCGATGCTGACTTCGTCACGATCCACCTGTCGCGCACGGATCGCGAGCCAGCGGCGCTCGTCCGAGTATCGGATCGCGTTGTCGATGATGTTGCTCAGCGCCAGCGCCGCGGCCGTCGGGTCCGCGCGGATGCACGGCAGGCCGGGCGGCACATCCGTCCGGAGATCGAACCCGTCCATCTCGAGTCGAAGCCGGAAATCGCGCAAGCTGCGTTCGATGAGGTGATGGGGTGCGATCGCCTCGAACGCATATGTCTCGGCGATGTCGGAGATCCGCGAGTGCGCCAGCAGGTTGTCGATGAGCCGCGCCAGCCTTCGGGTCTCGTCGAGCAGAATCCTCCCGTAGTCGCGCCGCGTCGCTTCGTCGATGTGCGGCCGCCGCACGAAGCTCTCGCTGATCGTCTGAATGGTGGCGGTCGGCGTCTTCAATTCGTGGGTGACGGCCGACACGAAATCGCTTCGCGCCTCGGTCAATCTGAAGCGCGCCTGCAGCGCCGTCGCGCTCAGGCCGAGGCTCGCCGCGAGGGCGAGCGCGCTCACCGACACGATCACGAGCGACGCCCAGGCGCCGCGGCGCACCGCATCGCTGCGTCGTCCGGTCAGGGTCGCGTCCGCGTTCCACCACTCGGTGGCCAGATCTTCCGGACGATCGAGCTCGACGATCGCGGGATCGAAGAAGAGCAGCGGGAACGATCGACGGGCGGACACCGTCCGCGCCGCCGTCGCGGCGCCGGCCCTGACGGCGCCGCTCGCGTCGACGATGGCGAGGCGCAGATCGGGGTTGGCGACCCGCATCCGAGCGATCTGCGACGTGAGATCCTGAAAGTAGTTGCGGCGCACCCACTCCAGATCGACGATGAATCCGCGAACGTCGATCGAGACGGACCCGCGCTCGTCGACGTACGTCAGCAGCGCGACGATCTGGCAGCGGGCGCGACCGAGACGCGCCTCGAACACCGAGAACGGTTTTCGCCGGTGCCGATCCCTTGCGATGCGCTCGAGGAGCTGGTTCGCGATCCGGGAGTCGGCCACCGTGACCACCGGAAACGGCGTATCGACGCTCGCGGCCGGAAGCCAGGCGGGCTGCCGGGTGGTTCGGGCATAGAAGCTGATGATCGGCTGCTGCGGCGTGATGCGGGCGACGAAGAACGCGTCGGGATACGGGTACCGCGCGAATGCGCTCGCGACCGCGTTGAGGTCGAGCGCGGCCGGGCCTGAGGCGTCGCCGACCTGCAGCGTCGACAACACCGTCCGCTGCACCGCGCGCATGTCGCGGGTGACCGCCGTCAGCAGCAGATCTGCCGATGCGTCGGCCGTCCGCTGATCGATCACGTCCGCGCTGTGCTGCCATTCGACGACGGCGCGGTAGCCGAGCCAGGTGAGCGTCGCGACCGACAGGACGGCGCCGACCGACGCCCACGTCATCCACCCGCGCAGGACGAAGGCCCGTCCCCGCGTCATTGCATCAGCTCGCGTTCGCGGTAGTACCGCGCGGCGCCGTCATGGAGCGGGATCGGGGACGCCGATGCGAGCTCGAGGTTCGTGAGCCGGATGGAGGTCGACAGCGACATCGAGAGCTGCGCGAGCGACTCGATGAACACGCGCGTCAGATCGTGCGCGACCGCTTCGTCCACCGCACTGCTCGTGACCAGCAGCCGCTGCACGCCGAGCGTGGCGACATCGTCGTGCTGCAGCGGGTAGGTCTGCGCCGGAATGGTGACGGGACGCACGAACGGATACTCGTGTCGCAGTCGCACTGCGGCGGGTCCATCGATCGGAATGAGATAGGCGCCGTGCCGGATGGTCTCGTCCACCGTGGCGAGGGGGTAGTAGCCGACGGCGATCGTCGCGTCGACGCCGCGGAGCAGATCGCTTCGGCGATCGGGCTGAATGACGCCGAGGCCGAGGCCGTATGCGCGGAACAGCAGGTTCGCGAGGAGCGGCTGACTCGACAGCGCGGTGCCGGCGCCGACGCGCAACCCGACGAGGTCCTGCACGCCGGTGGCGCGCACACCGTCCCGCACGAGAACGTGCATCGCGACGGGCTCGAGCGCCGCAATGGCGCGGATTCGACTCTCGCGGTGGGCGCGCGCGGCGGCGGCGTGCTCGTACGCCAGGTACGCGACATCGGCGAGCACGAACCCGATGTCGGCGGTGCCGTCTTCGATCGCCGACACGGTCGCGCCGGATCCGACGAGTTGCAGGCGGGAGACGCGCGCGTTCGGGATCGAGCGCTCGAACTGCCGCGCCACGGCGTCGCCGAAGTTCGAGTCGAGCACGATCCGGAGCGTCACCGGCGGCGCCGCCTCGCGCCGATCGGTCCGCACGGTGGTGCGCGCCGCGGCGAGACCGAGCGTGAGCAAGCCGACGATGCCGAATCGGTACAGGGCGGCGTGCGACATGCGCGCTGATTCTCCCACAGTCGCCGCGCCGGGCAACATCGCCGTCGAGGTGCGACATTGTGCGACATTTCCCGGCAATGTCCGGTGCTAGACTCCGCGCCGTTTTCGTTTGCTTCAGGAGGGAGGGCAAACGTGCTCATACCGCGGCGCCTCGCTCAGCTCGCGTTCGTGTGCTCCGTGCTGGTCGGTGCTTCGTCGCTGTTGGCGCAGGCAGTCGGCTCGATCGGCGGCACGATCATCGACAACACCGGGGCGGTGCTGCCCGGCGTCAGCGTGACGCTGTCGAGCCCCGGTCTCATTGGCGGCGACCGGACGACCACCACCGACGCGCGCGGCGCGTATGCGTTCACGCAGCTCGTGCCGGGCACCTACAGCGTGAAGGCGGACCTCGAAGGCTTCAACAGCACGCTGCAGCGCAATATCACCGTCAATGCCGATCAGACGTCTCGCGTCGATCTGTCGCTGTCGGTCGGCAACCTCGCGGAAACGGTGACCGTCGCCGCCGAGGTGCCCTTGCTCGACACCGCATCGGCGCTGCACCAGACGGTGATGTCGCGAGAGATTCTCGAGACGCTGCCGACCGCGTCCGACATCTACTCGATCGGACGGCTCACGCCGGCCGTGACCGAGAGCAAGCTCGATGTCGGCGGCAAGCAGATGGTCGCCCAGTCGACGCAATACGTGCACGGCAGCACGCAGGACGAAAACGGCATCGCGTACGACGGCATGTCGATCAGCCACTACGACAGCGGCAACGGCGGCTCGGTCAGCTATTACCTCGACAGCTTCCAGGCCGAACAGATGAACTACCAGACGGGACAGACGCCCGCCGAGCAGCCTGTGGGCGGCGTCATCGTCAACGTGGTCACCAAGACCGGTTCGAATACGATGCACGGCGACGGCATGTACAACTGGACGACGCAGGGTCTGCAGTCGGACAACGTGTCGTCCGCGCTGCGCACGCAGCTGCTGGCGGGCGTTCCGGCGGCAGCGCTCAAGGCGAATCCCAACATCACGCCGGCGCCGCGGATCGACACGCTCTTCGACAGCGCGTTCACGATGTCGGGGCCCGTGATGCGCGATCGCCTGTGGTACTTCGGGGAACTGAAGTACGGCAAGTCGAACATCTATCAGATCGGAAGCTACAACTCGGACGGGACGCAGCTGCTCAGCGACAACACGCTGCGCGGCTATCTCGGCAAGCTGTCGTGGGCGCTCGGCAAGAACACGCAGGTGCACTACTACATCACGCGGCAGCTGAAGGGGCGCTACCACGTCGCCGGCGGCCCCACGGTGACGCAGTTCTTCGAGACCCAGTCGGCGAACTACAACCCCAGCTTCAACATGATCAACGTCGGCAAGTTCACGACCGTGCTGTCGTCGCGGATGGTCCTGGACGTCTCGGCGAACTCGATGAACGGCCAGGACGACAGCTGGCCCGAGCCCGAAGTGCCGGCGAACGCCATCGCGCACTACGACACGGTCTCGCGGACGTTCACCGTCGCGCAAGGCACGTATTCGAACCCGCACAACGGGTGGGTGAGCGAAGTGGCCGCGAATCTCAGCTACAACCGGCCGGGCCACGACATCAAGATCGGCTACCAGCTGTTTCGGGATCGCTACCACGTCGGGTCGGTCTCGACGTCGAACATGCTCGCGAACTTCGCGAGCGGCGTTCCCACATCGGTGAACACGTACAACACGGATCTGCTCGACACCGCGTTCTGGCCCGTTCTCCGCAGCCGCGACCACGCGCTCTACGCGCAGGACCGATGGACGCCGACGCAGCGACTCACGCTCAACCTCGGTTTGCGCTTCCAGACCGGCTACAGCTGGGTCGACGTCGATCCCGACGCGCCCGGCTACGGCGCCTCGGCGCCGCTCTGCCAGGTTGCGACGGCGTTCATCGCCGCGAAGTGCTTCACGTCGCCCGCCGGCATCCCGTCATGGGCGAACTTCGCGCCGCGGTTCTCCGCGATCTACGACGTCAGCGGCAAGGGCCGGAGCGTCCTGAAATTCACCGCGAACCGCTACGAGATCCCGCAGGGCAACACCGCGGCCGCTCGCGTGAACCCGCTGAAGGTGGTCAACGACACGCGATCGTGGACCGTGTGCAAGGCCGGACAGACGTCCGGCTGCGACCTGAACGGCGATCTCGTCCCGCAGCTCAACGAGCTCGGCCCCTCGACGGGTTACGCGCTCGGCACCACCAACCGGTACGCCGACAACGTCGCGCAGCCGTACGCCAACGAAATCGCCGCGACCTTTCAGCAGCAGCTGCAGGGTGAGATCGTCGTCGAAGCGGGGTACTTCTACCGTTCGCACCGCGACGGCATCGGCTTCGCCAACCTCGCGGTCCCGACCTCGAGCTATATCCCGCTCACCGTGACCGAAGTGACCAGTGGCCGGCAGGTCGTCGTCTACAACCAGGATCCGTCGACGCTCGGCAAGATCGACAACCTCTATTCCAACCGCACCGAGCTGGACGGCGTGTACAAGGGCGTCGATCTGAGCGTCACCCGGCGCATGCGGAATCACTGGATGCTGCTCGGCAGCCTGAGCGTCGGCAGGAACACCGGCGACGTCTACGGCGGCACCGAAGACTTGAACAACCCGAACTTCACGTTCCGGAACGGTCTCTTGACGAACGATCGCCGCGTGTTCTTCAAGCTGTCCGGCGCGTACGAGTTCCCCTATCAGTTCACGGTTGCGTCGAACGTGCAGTTCTACTCGGGATATCCCGAGCTGACCACCGCCTTCGTCACGAGCCAGACGACGAAGCTGACGCAGGTATCGCAGTCGATCGTCGTGCAGCCGTCGGGCACGATTCGCCAGCCCGGCGCCACCATCGTCGACATGAACGTCATTCGTCCGTTCACGATCGGCGGCCGCCTCAAGGTATCGCCGCGCATGGATGTGTTCAACCTGTTGAACGCGTCTGGCATCCAGTCGTACATCGCGCAGCTCGGTCCGTCCTATGGAAACGCGATCACGATCCTCGATGGCCGGCTGGTGAAGTTCGGCCTCAACGTGAACTGGTAAGGCGCGAGAGTGGAGCGGAAGGCATGACGAACGATCGCTCTCGGTCGCGGCTGCTTGGCCGGCGCGACCTGATGAAACTGGGCACCGGCGTCCTCGGCGCCGCGGTGACGGCGGGCCATGCTGCGGCGCAGCGCGGCGGCGGACGCGGCGAACTGCCGGCTGGGCCGGCGCCGCCGCCGGGGTCACCGCCGCCACCCGGCTGGCGCCCGCATACCGGCCCGGGATACACGTACACGGCCAATCGCCTCGGCGCCAACGGGCCGATGGACGAGACGACCGCAAAGATCGTCAAGTTCGTCCACGGATACAACGCGTCCGACATGACCCCGGCCGTCGTCCGCGCCGTCAACCGGACGATGGTCGATTCGATGGCGGCAGCGGTGGCCGGGTTCGAGGAGGAGGCGGTGCGGGTCTGCGCGAAAACCGCGCGGCTGTACCCGGCGGGTTCGGAGAAGTGCACGGTGCTCGGGTACGGCATCACCACGACGCCCGAACACGCGAGCTTCGTGAACAGCGCCATGGTGCGTCTGGTCGATTTCAACGACACGCCGCACGACAGCAATCTGATCCCGGCGGCGCTCGCGATGGGGGAGGCGCTTCACTCGAGCGGCGCCGACGTGATGGCGGCCGTCGTCGTCGGTTACGAAGTGATGACCGTCGGCGGCGGCGAGTCGATCGCGCCGGCGATGGCAGCCGGCAAGCTGATGGGCCTGGACGAGGATCGCCTCGCGAACGCGGTGACGCTGGCGCTGACGCCCCACGTCGCCCTGAACAAGGGCGTGGGCGCGATGTCGATGTGGAAAGGCTGTCGCAGCGCCGAGGCGATCAAGTGCGGCGTGTGGGCGGCGATTCTCGCGCGCGAGGGAATGACCGGACCGCCGCAGCCGTTCGAAGGGCGAGGCGGGCTGTGGTACAGCCAGGGCCGCATGGGCCGCGAATTCACACTGCCGGCGCAGGAAAAGATGATGATCGAGCGCGTCGTCAACAAGCGGTACCCCTCGGATCAGATGACGCAGCAGACGCTCGCGCTCGTGCCGCAGATGCGCGCGTGGACCAGGCCCGACGAGATCGAGTGGATCCAGTACGACATGACGTTCGGCGACTGGGAGGAGTGCGGCGATGCGCCGAAGTGGGATCCGCACAACCGCGACACGGCCGACCACAGCATTCCGTACACGCTGGCCCGGAATCTCATCGACGGCGAGAGCTACCTGGATGCGTTCACGATCGACAAGCTGCCGTTCCGCGATCCGGTCGTGCGCGAGCTGATGAACCGGATCACGCTCTCGCCCGTGCGCGAATGGCGCGGCAACGGCACGGCGCGGATCACGATCCACAAGAAGTCGGGCGAGGAGCGCTACTGGGACACGCACGACGGCAGCCGCAATCCCGGCGACGAAAGCCACTTCAGGCAGATGTCCGACGACGACATCACGAACAAGTTCAAGCGGGCCTGCGCGTTCCGCCATGTCGCCGATCAGCAGCGCGATCAGGCGCTGTCGTACTGGTGGGACCTGCGCAAGGTGAAGGACATCGCCGAACCGATGCGCGCGCTCGCGACGTTCGGCCGGCCCATGCCGCTGTGAGGATGCCATGCGATATGTGATGACCGGGCTGGCGGTCGCGGCGTTGCTCGTCGGCGTCGCGGCGTCGACGGCGGCCGCGGCGGAGACGGTGACCGGCGAAGTGATCTCGCTGTCGTGCTACTTCCAGAATCCGGCGAACGTCGGCGCCGCGGGCGCCGTCTGCGCGTGGGCGACCGTGAAGTACGAGGGGAATCCCGTCGGACTCCTGACGGCCGACAAGAAGGTCTACCAGCTCGCCGGCGGCGTCGTGGCGAACAACAACGCCAGGATGGTGCCGTTCCTCGGCAAGGTCGTGACGATCACCGGAGAGGTGACCGAAGCGCGCGGCCACATGATGGTCCTCACGGCCAGCGACGTCAAACCCGCCCAGTAGATGGATCCCAGGAGCGCACCGTGAAACTCTGGACCCGCTCTCGATGGTTCCTCCTTGCGGTCGCGGCGGCGGCCGCGGCATCGATGGCGCAGACGCGATCGACCGCCGCCGGCGACATGCCGCGGTTCGAGCCCGACCCCGCGTGGCCGAAGATCCCCAACGGCTGGGTGCTCGGACAGGTCGCCAGCGCCGCCACCGACGAACACGACAACGTCTGGGTGCTCCATCGTCCACGAACCGTACGACCGGATCAGAAGACCGCGCCGCCCGTGATCGAGTTCGACTCTGCGGGCAATTACGTCCAGGGCTGGGGCGGAGCCGGCGACGGCTACGACTGGCCGCAGACCGAGCACGGCATCTACGTCGACTACAAGGGATTCGTGTGGATCGGCGGATCCGGCAACGAGGATCAGATCCTGAAGTTCACCAAGGACGGCAAGTTCGTCATGCAGCTCGGCAAAGGCGGCCAGAAGAAGACGAACCAGGACACGAAGAACTTCTGGAAGCCGGCCGACGTGTTCGTGTACCCGAAGACCAACGAGCTGTTCGTCGCGGACGGATACGGCAACAAACGGATCATCGTGTTCGATGCCGACACCGGCGCGTACAAGCGCATGTGGGGCGCGTTCGGCAACACGCCGGCCGACGATCCGCCGGCGCCGGCGGAGTCCCCGGGCGGCGCGGCTGGACGCGGCGCCGCCGGTGGACGAGGCGCCGGGCGCTCGAATCGCGTTCCCGCGAAGGAACTGCCGGCGACCGATCCAGGGCCGCCGCAGTTCAACACGGTCCACGGCGTGAAGGTCTCGAATGACGGCCTCGTCTACGTGGCCGATCGCGCCGGCAAGCGCGTGCAGGTCTTCACGATCGACGGCAAGTACCTGACGCAGGCGTTCGTCGATCGGTGGTGCGAGGCGGTGGGACAGGGCTGCGGCAACGGTCAAACGGTCGCCAGCACGGCGTTCTCGCCCGATCCGGCGCAGCGTTTTCTCTATGTGGCGAGCCGGAGTCCCGCGCGCATCTGGGTCTACGACCGCAAGACGATGCAGCCGCTGTATTCGTTCGGAAAACCCGGGGTGGGCGCGGGCGAGTTCTACGTGCTGCATCACATGACGACCGACTCGAAGGGCAACCTGTACACGTCCGAGGTCGAGGACGGTCATCGCGTGCAGAAATTCGTGTTCAAGGGGTTGTCGCCGGCGGCATCGACGCGATGACCGCGCGGACGGCCGCCGTCGTCGCCCTGACTGCGTTCGCGATCGTTGCCCATCGAACGCCGATGCGCGCGGCCCGCGCCTACCGCCTCGTCGAACATTGGGCGCAACTGCCCGCCGGCACGACGTGGGGCGTCATGTCGTGGGTGTCGGTCGACGCGCACGACAACGTCTACGCGTTTCAGCGCGAGGAGCCGACGTCGAAGGTCCTCGTGTTCGATCGAAACGGACGCCTCCTCCGGACCTGGGGCGACGGACAGTTTGCCTATCCGCACTCGTTACGCGTGCTGCGGGACGGTTTCGTCTGGCTGACCGATCGCAAATCGCAGCAACTGTTCAAGTTTGCGCCGGACGGCACGCTCCGGATGTCGATCGGAAAAAAGGACGTCGCCGGCGACAACGCATCGCGCGACGCGTTCAACGGCGTCAGCGACGTCGTGATGGCGCCCGACGGCACGCTGTTCGTATCCGACGGTGAGGGAGGCAACACGCGCGTCGTCAAACTTGCGGGTGATGGAACATTCCTCACGGCGTGGGGCACGAAGGGATCCGCGCCCGGGCAGCTCAGCGGGCCGCACTGCGTCGCGATGGATTCGGCCGGGCGCGTGTACGTCTGCGACCGCGGCAACAAGCGCATTCAGGTGTTCGATCGGGACGGCACGTTCCTCTCGCAGCTGACGCAGTTCGGCACTCCCGTGTCGATCGCCTTCGATCGCGACGACACGATGTTCGTCGCCGCTCCGGCGCCCGAGAACAAGGTGACGATTGGGTCGACCGCCGGCAAGGTTCTCGACACGATCGAGGGCCTCGAGTCGCCCCACGGAATCGCGGTCGACAGCCGCGGGGCCATCTATGTGGCCGAGAGCGCCGGCAAGGCAGTGCTGAAGTACGCGCGCGACGGCGCACCGTGACGCTGCGCGCCGCCGCCGCTGCCGCAGCGGAGGTCGGACCTCCGCGCCATCGAGGACATCGCCGACCGATGCGGACGACGGCCGCGTGCGGCCAACCGAGGTCGCTGTAATACACTTCGACGCGTGATGACCGCCGCCGAACGCGAAGCGTACCGACAGCGGCTCGACGTCTTCTTCGCGAGCCGCGACGTCGGCCACGCCCTGACGGCTGAACCGCTGCAGCGCGGCGTCACGCCGGCGGCGCTGACGAGCGCGGCCGCCGCCGTGGCCTCGTACGCGGACGACGGGCTCGCGGTGGTTCGCGACGAGTATCAGCCGCGGCTCGCGTGCCGCGAGGGCTGCTCGTACTGCTGCCGCAAGCCGGGCGTGCTCGTCACTCGCCCCGAGTTCGTTCGCATCCTGGAACACGTGCGATCGTCGTTCGACGCGGACGCCCGCGCGGCGCTCGCGCGCGGTGCGCGTGCGTACGTCGAGCGGCTCGGTGGACGCCACTTCGACGCGGCGATCGCCGATTCGGTGCCGTGCCCGCTCCTCGTCGACGACCGCTGCTCCGTGTATCCGATTCGCCCGCTCGTGTGCCGCGGCTACAACTCCACGGACGCTGCCGCCTGTCAGGCGGCCCACGCCGACCCGGCAGCCCTGGTGCCGATCTTCGCGATGCTGAAGGACGTGACCGACGGTGCGGCCGTCGGTGTGGCGCACGCGTTGCGAGAGGCCGGCGGCTCCGGCGCGATGATCGATCTCGGCACCGCGTTGGCCATCGTGCTCGCAGCCGGCGATGGCGTCGACCGCCGCATCGGCGCGGACGGTGGGCTGGATGCCGCCGAGAACGTGTCGTGGGCGGACGAGATGTGGACGCTGGTGTCTGACACCGCCAGGCGTCTGGAGCGGCAGCCGCGCTGACATCGCCGCGCTCCAAATCCGCCGGCGCGTTTCCCGGCTCCGCGCAGGATCGGCGTCAGCCGTGACGAAGTTGTCAGCGATACGACCGGCGCGACTTCCGTCGAGAGCGCCGCGGACACGCTCCGGCGCCGCGCCGCGTCACTCGTGACGGATCACCGCGAGCAGATCGACCCGCAGCGCGCGCCGCGCCGGCACGAGGCACGCGACCAGCGCGACGGCGAACAGCAGCACCGGCACGGCGAACAGCGTTTCCGTATCGTGCGCGGGGACCGCGGCGATGCTGCGCGCCAGGACCTGCCCCGCGCCGAGTGAGAGCGCGATGCCCGCCGCGCCGCCGGCCGCGGCCAGCCGCATCCCGTCGCGCACGATCCCGTCGACCAGCGACGCGCCCGACGCGCCGAGGACCAGGCGCACGCCGATCTCCGGCGTCCGCTCGGTGACCGCGTACGCCATCACCCCGTAGATCCCGATGCCGGCGAGCAGCAGCGCGGTCGCCGCGAACAGCGCAAGCATCTCCGCTGCGAATCGACGCTGGCCGAGCGCGTCCGTCACGATGGCGGCGAGCGGTTCGGTGCCGAACACCGGCAGCGTGGGATCGACGGCGCGGATTTGCGCGCGCACGCCGTCCCCGATGGTTTCCGCTTCCACGTCGCTGCGGACCAGGACGGCGATGTGCTTTTCGCCGAGCTGGTACAGGCTCGAGAAGATCTGCGGCACGTGGGGATCGTCGATCGACGCCGTGCGCGCATCGCCGACGACGCCCACGATGGTCGTCCATGCGGTGGCGGTGCGCGTCAGCTTGACGCGGCGACCGATCGGATCCTCGCCCGGCCAGAACTTCCGCGCCATCGCTTCGTTGACGACGGCCACCGCCGGCGCGCTCGCCGCGTCGAAGTCCGTGAACAGGCGGCCGCGAAGGCGCGTCATCCCCAGCACGTCGAAGTATTCCGGCGTGACGCTTGCCCGCTCCACCAGCGTCGGCGGCGTCGTCGCTCCTTGCCGTTCGAACACGACGGGCCGCAGCATCAGGTCGCGGGCGGGGCGGTCCAGCGGGATCGCGGCGCTGTCGCCGAGCGCCGCGCGGGCGACGCCCGGCAATCCGTCGAGGCGCCGCAGCAGCTCGCGGTAGAACCGTTCCTTCTGCGCGGGCGTGCCGTACAGATCGATGGAGACGTCGTTCGGGTACGGCATCCGCGTCCTCACGGTGACGACGCCGCCCGGGGCGAAGCCGAGCGGCCGGCGCACGAGGTCGGCGATGCTGCGGAGCAGCAGGCCGGCTGCGACCATCAGCGTCACCGACAGCGCGAACTGCGCCACGACCAGCGCGCGTCGCGTGCGTGCCTGCCGCCGCGAGGCGGTTGACGCGCGCCCCTGCTGTTTCAGCACGTGCATCAGGCCCAACGGCTCGACGTGGAGCGCGGCAACCACACCGAAGACCACGCCGATCGCCAGCGTCACGACGGTGGAGAACGCGTACACGCGCCACCCGGCGCCGACCGTCGTCAGCCGCGGCACGCTCGACGGGATCAGGTGGAGGAGCGGCCCGCGGGACGCGACGAGGATTGCGGCGGCGACGGCGCCGCCGAGCGCCGACAGCAGCACGCCCTCGGTGATCAGCTGGCGAACGAGCCGCAGCCGCCCGCCGCCGAGCGCCTGTCGGAGTGCGAGCTCCCGCGCGCGCGTCGTCGCGCGCGCGAGCAGCAGGTTCGCGACGTTGACGCTGGCGATCAGCAGCACGAGCGCGACCGCGGCGAAGAGAAGGATCAGCGGCTGCCGCGCATCGCCGACGACGGTGCGCTTCAGCGGCTCGAGACGGATCGCCCAGCCGGCGGCGTCCGGGTAGTCGCCCGGATAGGCGCGCGTCAGCGACGCCACCAGCGCGTCGACCCGCTGCTGCGCTTCGGCGAGCGTCAGTCCAGCCTTCACCCGCCCGATGGCGCCCGGCAGGTTGCGTCCGCTCCGCGGCGGATGATCGAGCATCGGCGGCCCGTAGAAGCTCGTCGCCGCCCAGACATCGACGTTGCGCTCTTCGAGCGTCCGGCCCGGCGGCACGAAATCGGCGGGCATCACGCCGACGATGCGATAGAGGTCGGTGTCGAGGCGGATGCTGCGATCGAGGACGTCGCGGCGTCCGCCGAACTCGCGCTGCCACAGTCCGTGGCTGATCACGGCTTCCTGCGTGAAGCCGGGCGCGCGGTTCGTCGGCTCGAAGGCGCGTCCCGGGTGCGGCGCGACACCGAGGACGGCGAAGTAGTTCGGCGCGACGCTCATCAGCCGCACGCGTCGCGGCTCGAGGCCGCCGGTCAGGTTGTTCTCGTCGTACCACGCCGGCGAGATCTGATCGAAGATGCCCGAGCGCTCGAGGTCGAGCCACTCGGGCTGCGACATGCCGACGCGCGAGGCGCCGACGCTGCGCAGGTCGTCCTCGACGCTGACGAGGCGATCGGCGTCGGGGTACGGCAGCGGATGCAGCAGCGCGGCGTCGACGACCGAGAAGATCGCGGTCGTCGCCCCGACGCCGAGCGCGATCGTCAGCGCGGCGACGAGCGTGAAGCCGGGCGCCCGGCGCAGCATGCGCGCGCCGTAGCGGACGTCCTGGCGCCACTGCTCCCACCAGAGCCAGCGCGTCGACTCGAAGAACCGCTCGCGCGCGCGCGACACGCTGCCGAAGCGGCGGCGCGCGGCGAGGCGCGCGGCCGACGCCGACAGTCCTTCGTCGCGCTCGAGGCGCTCGGCCTCGAGCGCCAGGTGCGACTCGATCTCGTCGCGGAAGTCCTCGTCCGAGCGCCAGCCGCGCAACATGTCACCCCTCCGTCGGGCCGGTGTCGAGCACGCGGCCGATCGCCCGCGCAAGGCGCCGCCACTTGGTGGTTTCCCTCACGAGCTGTTTGCGGCCCGCCGGCGTCAGCGCGTAGAAGCGCGCGCGGCGGTTGTTGGCGGACGTGCCCCACTTGCCCGCGATCCAGCCGCGGTGCTCGAGCCGCTGCAGGGCGGGGTAGAGGGCGCCGTGCTCGACGAGGAGCTCGGCGTCGGAGGTCTGCTGGATGGCGAGCGAGATGCCGTGGCCGTGCTGCGGACCGAAGATCAGCGTGCGCAGGATGAGGAGGTCGAGCGTCCCCTGCAGCAGATCCAGCGGCTCGTCGTCTTTGGTAGGCATTCGACCAAAGAATGCGCCACGTTCCGGTCGGATGTCAACCGGAAGGGCCGGCCGCGACACGGCGGCACGACGGACCGGCGCGCCTGCGCCTCGCCGGCGCGGCCGCGATCGGGGCGCGAAGTCGTCGCCCGCGGCGATTTATCCCGGAGCGCGGTGCCCGACGTAAATCCGCGAGGGACGTCCGTCTAGATCCGTGCGCGCCTCGAGCGCAGATCGCGATGGACATGGACCCTGGCTGCTGTTTGCCGACAATTTGTCTGCCTCGCGGAAGACGATCGCGCCGCGCGACGAAATTTTTTTGTTGATCCCCAAATTCCATCTTGACAGTTTCACTACACAAACTTTACGGTTTGCGCCGGCTCTTCAACCGACACCTTCCGACTCTCGCGCGCGCAATGGTTCGCCTGCGGTCCGTGCGGCCGCAGCCCGAGGATGAACTGACGATGCGTATCGAGCTCTCTCGCGTCCTCTTCTGGATGGATCGCATGACGCTGACATCCGCACTCCGATCGCGGCGATTGACGGCGCGGCCCCTCGCGGTCCTCGCGCTGATGGCGCTGGCCATGTTGTGGTCCGCGCCCGCGCACGCGCAGATCAACCTCGGGACCTATCCGATGGGCGAGGTGTACGCGCAGCTCCCCGGCCCGGCGGTGTACGCGCCGGATCCGGCATCGACGCTGCCGCCGGGGCTCTCGCTCAGGCTGGACACGCCGCCGTTCTTTCCGCCGAACGTGCCGGCCGGGGTCATCGGCGTGGCGACGACGACGGTGCGCACCATCTATCAGTTCAATTTGATCAAGAACGGCGCGACGACCAGCTATCAGATGACGATCACGCCGCTGTCGATTCGATCGTCGTGGAACCTGCCCGACGCCTTCGTCAACGAACCGTTCTCCTATCAGCTCGCGGCGCAGAACCTGGGCGGACCCGCGACGTGGAGTCAGAGCGGCTCCTGGCCCGCCGGGCTGTCGATCAGCCCGTCCGGATTGATCTCGGGCACGCCCACGGTCGCCGGCTCCTTCGGCCTCGGCGTGCAGCTGAATGACGGCGTCGACACGGTGTTCCGCAGCTTCAACCTGAACATCGACGCGGTCCACGTGACGATCGCCGGCGCGCTGGCCGACGGCTCGCTGCCGAACGCGACGCAGAACGCCCCGTACAGCGCGACCTTCAGCGCCAGCGGCGGATCGGGCGGGTACACCTTCAGCTCGAACTCCCTGCCGTCGGGCCTGTCGCTCGACCCGACGACGGGCGTGTTGTCGGGAACGCCGACCAGTTTCGGGCCGTGGCGGTTCATCGTGACCGCGACGGATTCCAACCACGTCTCGAACAGCAAGTGGGTGTCGCTCGACGTGGTCGGCGCTCCGGCCAGGCTGCCGAACGTGCGGCCGTACGACGGCTACTTGATCGATGCGTCCTTCGCCGTGCCGTACAACGTCGGCGTCAGCGTTGGCAGCGGCGGCCGTGCGCCGTTCACCTGGTCGGTCAGCGGCCTGCCGCCTGGACTCGGCATTCGATCGGGCGCCGGCAACACGCAGTACTGGATCAACCCGGGCGACGTGGAGATCCACGGCACGCCGATCCAGATGGGCACCTTCCAGGTGCAGTTGACCGTCACCGACGCGGACGGCGTGCAGGCGACGAACACGTTCCCGATGAACGTGAAGCCGCTGCATCTGTGGAACTGGATGGCGAACGGCCTGTACGGCGTGCCGTACAACCACACGTTCTATCTGGTCGGCGGTCAACTGCCGTATTCGGTCGTGCAGGCCGGTGGACAGCTGCCGCTCGGCCTGACGCTGAACTCGAGCGCGCTGAGCGTGACGGGCACGCCGCAGGAGCATGGCCCCTTCTCGCCCACCGTGCTGTTCTCCGATTCCGCCGGCAATCAGCTGAAGCTCAATCAGTACCCGAACATCGGCGATCCGACCTCGACGATCCAGATCTTCAACAACGGCGACCTCGGCACGATCACGGCCGGCTTCTCGTACTCCAATCGGCTCGTCGGGTGCTGCGTGCCTTCGTACTCCTGGTCGGTCGTCAGCGGGACGCTTCCGCCGGGACTCACGCTGACCGCCGGCGGCCTGCTGAGCGGCACGGTGCCGGGCGGCACGAGCGGCACGTATCAGTTCCTCGTTCGAGTCGAGGACGGATCGAACCCGTCGAACTTCGCCGTCCGTCAGTTCACCGCGGTCATCACGCCGATGAACATCGTCGGCTCGACGATCCTGCCGACGGCAAACGTCAACGCGCCGTACAGCGTCTCGCTGTTCTCGACCGGCGGCACGGGCGCCGTCACGTGGACGCTCGAGCCGAACCAGTACCTGCCGCCGGGGCTGGCGCTGCTGTCGGGCGGCGGGATCTCGGGGACGCCGACGGGTCCGGGGCAGTTCAACTTCTCGCTGCGCGCCAGCGATTCGGCGGGCCACACGATGGTCCGCTTCTTCACGATCAACGTCTATCCGAGCGGCGTCAACCCGCCGCTCGACATGCCGTCGCTCAGCACGCGCTACGTGCCGACCGTCGGCCAGTTCACGATCGTGCTGTCGGCGACCGGCGGACAGGGCCCGTACCACTACGCGCTCAGCCCCGGCGCGAACGTGATTCCCGGCCTGCGCGTGCAGGACGGGCAGCCGCTGCCGACGTTCTTCCTGCCGCTGCAGACGGCCGGCATTCTCGCCGTGTTCACGACGCCGGGCGACTACTCGACGTCGATCCGCGTCACCGACTCGCTCGGGGCGTCGTTCGACAAGGCGGTGACGTTCCACGTGACGCCGCTGCAGTTCCTGAACGTCTCGCCGCTGCCGCGCGGCGTCGTCGGCGCGCCGTACTCGTTCA
>Ga0070741_10001089_pt1 | contig 86984 bp, 80 predicted proteins | sample Coa_R1_4_FD_66440 | JGI IMG/M metagenome (GOLD analysis project Ga0070741, IMG submission 66440) | Surface soil microbial communities from Centralia Pennsylvania, which are recovering from an underground coalmine fire - Coalmine... | ecosystem: Environmental > Terrestrial > Soil > Unclassified ... | reverse complement strand
GCCAGGGGTCAGGGATCAGGGGCCAGGCGCCAGGGGTCAGGGATCAGGGGCCAGGCGCCAGGGGTCAGGGATCAGGGGCCAGGCGCCAGGGGTCAGGGGTCAGGGGATGCTTCGTTCGACGCATGACAGGCGAGAGGCGCCTTGGTTGGCAGACGGGTCCCGCAACCACACACCAGCGGCCCGCGCGACTTGCGACTAGCGCCCAGCGCCTTGCGCCTTGCGACTTGCGCCCAGCGCCTTGCGACTTGCGCCCAGCGCCTTGCGACTTGCGCCTAGCGACTGGCGCCTTGCGACTCCCGCCTTGCGCCTTGCGACTCGGCCTGCAGCTGCTCGAATAGGCGAATGCGGCGTTGGATCGCCGGGTGATCGTACAGCAGCAGCTCCACCCAGCGCGGCGGATCCACCTCGGCCAGGTTCTGGTTCGCCAGGCGAATCATGCTGCCCACAAACGCGCGCGGCCGAGTCGCCGTGCGGATGGCGTACTCGTCGGCGCGGCGCTCGGCCACCCGGCTGGCCCAGTTGGATATGGGGCCGAACACGGCAGTCCACAGGACCAGCAGCAGCCCCAGCGCCGGCATCCCGGCTGCGTCGGGTAGCGGGGCAACCCAACCGGCGGCGCCGATCCAGGCCATGCACGCGGCAGCCAGGCCGAGCGCGGCAATAGTGATGACACTCTGCAGCGCAATGGCCCGCCACACGTCGTGGTGCACGTGGTGTCCCAGCTCGTGCGCCAGGACGGCTTCGGCCTCATCGTGGGTGAAGCTGCCGGTCAGCGTATCGCCGACGACGATGCGCCTGGTATTGCCCCAACCCATGAGCGCGGCGTTGGCCGCGGTGGTTTTCTCGCTCAGGTGCATGGTGAACACTCCGCGCACGCGGGTTCCTGCCTTGGCGACCAGGGCCAGCAGACGCCGGCTCAGCTCTTCGTCGTCGAGAGGGGTGAACTTGAAGAACAGCGGCGCGATCAGCACCGGCGCCAGGTTGGCCAGCAGCACGGTGAACAGCAGTATCACGCCGGCCATGATCAGCCACCACCACTGAGGCTGCAGCCGGGCGGCCAGGTAGGTCAGCTCCACCAGCGCCCCACCGAGCACGAGCAGCAGGCCGAGCCCTTTCAGCTGATCGGCGAACCAGCTGCCAGGTGACTGCGTGGACAGTCCGTAGCCACGAGAGAGCTGATATCCGAGCCACGAGTTGGGCAGCTCCACCACTTCGAAGAGCACGGCCATGAGGGCGAACAGCCCGAAGATCGCCAACGCATTCAGCACGTGCGCGTGCGCGGCCGAAAGCGCGATCTGCCAGGCCACCAGGTAGGCCAGGAGCAAGAAGCCGCTGCCCAGGGCCAGCGCACGCTTCTGCCGCGCATAGCGCTTCGCCAGCCGCTGCCGCTCCGGGTCGAGAACCGGATCGGGGTCTATCACCTGTTCATCGCCTTCTCCAGCTCCTCGCGGGCGATCGCGCGCTCGTCCCAGGCAATCTTCCGGTCGCCGCGCACGATCATCGAGCGCTCGTGGCCCTTGCCGGTGATGAGCACCACATCGCCTCGGCCGGCGGCAGCAAAGGCGCGGGCCATCGCTTGGCGGCGGTCCATCTCTACCTCGTAGCTGCCGCCCGCGGCGCCGGCCTCGATCTCGCGTACGATCTCCTTCGGGTCCTCGGAGTGCGGATCCTCGTCGGTTAGCACGAAGAAGTCGGCCAGGCGGGCCGCCGTCGCCCCCATGACCGGCCTTTTGGACCGATCTCGCTCGCCAGAGCAGCCGAAGACCACGATCAGCCGGCCCCCTGAGGCCTCGGCCAGGGCGCGCCCCTCCGTCAGCACGCTCTCGAAGGAGTTCGGCGTGTGGGCGTAGTCCACCAGCACCCGGAACGGCTGGCCGGCGTTGATGCGCTCCATGCGTCCCGGCGCGGCGCGCACGTGCCGCAGCCCCTCGGCGATGTCGTCCTGCGCCAGGCCCTCTGCGTAGGCGATCGCCGCTGCAGCCAGCGCGTTGTAGACGTTGAAGCGGCCCAGCAGGCCGAGCTCCACGTCGCTCACCCCGCCGGGGCCATGCAGGCGAAAGACCAGGGAGCCCTGCCAGTAGCCGACGTCACTGGCGGTGAAATCGGCCTGGGCATCGATGGCGTAGGTCAGCGATCGGCCGGGCGCCGCCGCGCCGAAGTAGCGGGCGGCTGGATCGTCGGCATTGAGCACCGCCACTCCGCCCGGATCGACCTGCTCGAACAGCCGGCGCTTGGCGGCCAGGTAGCTTTCACGGGTCTTGTGCCAGTCCATGTGATCGCTGGTGACGTTGGTCATGGCTGCCACGTCGAAGGCGCAGCCGCGCAGCCGCTCCTGCTCCAGCCCCTGTGAGGTCGCCTCCAGCACAGCGTGGCTGCAGCCGGCGTCGACCATCTGCCGCAGCAGCTCCTGGATCTCGAGCGCCTCCACGGTCGTTTGGCGGCTGAGGTTCTCCCACTGCCGGTCCGCCACCTTAAAGTCGGTGGTGGTGGCGAAGCCCACGCTGCGGCCGGCGAGCTCCAGGACCTGGCTCACCAGCTGGACGGTGGTCGTCTTGCCATCGGTGCCGGTAACGCCCACCAGCCGCAGCGAGCGGCCGGGATAGCCGTGCAGCGCGGCGGCCAGGTCGGCCAGCGCCTGTCGAGTGCTGGGCACCACGAACTGGGGCAGGGGCGCCTCCACCCTGCGCTCGACGATGGCGGCCGCCGCGCCGCGGGCAGCCGCCGCGGCCACAAAGTCGTGCCCGTCGCGATGGTCGCCCGGCGCCTTCTCCTCCGGCACTCGCGGCATGGCCACGAAGACGAAGCCCGGCTCGACGCGGCGCGAATCATAGGCCACGCCCGAAACTCCCAGCGGGGGCGTGCCGATAATCACATCGGAGAGCAACACTGACAGCTATCGTAACGAGGCCTGCGCCTCACACATCCCGACTATTCGCCGCCGCCTGGCAAGACAAGCATGCTATAAGAAAGCGCATGAAGACAACGCTCCGCGCTCGCGTCCCGGCCATCGCGGCGGCGGGCCTGATCGTGAGCCTGCTGCTCGGCGCCTGCGGCGGAGGATCCGCCCTGCCGGTGGTGCAGCCCAGCAAGTTCCCCACGACCCAGAACCTGCCGATGCTGCAGATCACCAATCGCGTCATCAACCTCAACGCCAAGACCGGCTACCAGTACGCCAAGCTGTCCATCGACGTGCTGTTTGCCGACCCCAGCGGGCAGTTCCTCAAGACTTCCGGCGACAACCTGGCCAAGCTGCAAGCCGCCTTCGCCGCCGACAACAGCACCGTCATCAACGCCTTCAACGACGTGCTGACCACCGACGTCAGCCAGAAGACACCGCAGGAGCTCGGCACGGACAAAGGCAAGGAAGACCTGCGCACGCAGCTCATCCAGCACTTCAACGACCGTCTCCCCCCCGGCGGCCCCACCGTGGTCTACATCGACTACGTCGACTTCGTGATGCAGTAGGCCGCGAGGCCAGGCCAGCAAGAAAGGCCCTCGTCTAGACGAGAGGCTATGCCGCTTGCCTTCCCGCCCCTGGCCCCAGCCCTAGCGGCGTGTGGGGAAGGGGCCCAGGTCCCGGCTGCCGAGGCGGACGGCGCCTTTGTCCGTTATCAGCACGTGGTCGCCGACCTGGACCTGGCGGTTGGTCTGGCCAACGTCCTGGGCGGCGCCGCGCTTCAGCCGTAACGCGGGCTTGAAGTCGAAGGTCATGCCCGATACCAGCACGATGGGGTGGTCTTCCTTGGAGTTGTCGGGACCGACGCGAGGACGTGAGAGGTTGCCGATGCCGCTGCTGTGCAGCACCACGCCGGACTGATCCTCGGCGTTCAGCTTGTCCATGAGTCCGGCGTAGAACAGCGACAGCTCGCCGCAGGTGGTCTTGCCGGGCACAATCGAGGCGATCGATTCGGTGAACGCCTGCACGGCGGCCTTCATCGCGGCGGCGTAGTAGTCGTAGCCCGGCGTTCCGGCGCCGCCGATGAAGATCGAGTGGTTCACCTGGGCGCGATAGCCCTGCACGGTGTTGTCCAGCTCCTGGCTGACGATCTGGCCCTCCTTCACGGCATCGGCCGTAGGTACGCCCAGCGTGAAGTTGGCAGGAACGTCCAGTCCGAGTGAGACGCGCGTGGGCTCTTCCCCGGTCGCCTGGAACATGGTCGAGAAGGTGGCGAACCACAGCTCGGCCTGGGTCTTGGCCGATGACGCCGCCTGGGCCAGCGCCTGCAGCGTCTTCTCCCCGGCAGCTATGGCGCGTTTCACCGCCGCCTGCTCCTCGTCGCTCTTGACCATGGCCGCGGCGTCCACCGGACCAGGGTCCGCGCCCCATTGCTCGATGCCCACAAAGGCCACGCCCGGCAGGGCCTTCTTCACGGCGTCAAGGTAGGTGGCCGACACCAGGCCCTCCGGATCGAACCGGCTGCCGCTCAGCTTGGCCACACCAATCCTGGTGCCCGCCGCGTCCAAACCCAGGCTTTTCAGACCGTCGATGGCCCCGCGGGAACCGGTCTTATCGCCCAGGGTCATCTTGCCATCAGCCAGCCAATCCTTGAGCGGAGCCTGCCAGAACTGCATGTTGCGGCCGCCTCCGGTCAGCACCAGCGCCTTCTTCGAGCCGTCGCGCGGGAAGATCATGTCCGCGCTGGTGACCTGGCTGAGATAGCGAGTGTAGGCCTGGTCGCTCATGCCAGGCACGAGGATGGCGTCCAGGTTCCAGGGCGCCCGGCCCATGACCGCGCGCACCGCTGCCCAGCGCCGGTCGCGCTCCTTCAGGCTGAACTCCGGCTTGACCACCGGGAAGCTGCCGGCAGCGGTCGCCGAGGCGCCGGGGGCGGATGCGCTGGGCTTGGCTGCGACCGACCCGCTGGCGGCGGCCGGCTTGGCCGACGCCGGGGCCGAGGCGGCGCCGGAGGAACTGGCCAAGGCCGCGCCGGATGGCGTGGTCGGCTGCGTCGAAGGGCTGGCGGCGGGCTGAGTACCAGCGCAGGCGGCCAGCACGGGTAGTGCCAGGCCGGCGAGGCCGGCGGCCCGCAGCACCTTTCGGCGAGACAGCTGCATGAACGGTCGCTCCTGTTCCGGGTCGAGCTCCATGGAAACCTCCTTAGGGCGCTAACCGCCGCAACCTGCGCAGGCGGTCGCTATTCGCGCCGCATTATCAAGCAATCGCCAGCCACGGGTCAACCGTGACGTGGATAGACGTGGAGCTCACCTCTCCGCCGGTGGACCGGATGGCCGTATCCACCCTATCCAGCCCGAACTTGTCGGTGGTGATCAGGTGCAGGGGGTAGCGGCCGGAAGCGATATAGGACAGCCCGATCTCCACCGACTGGTAGCTGTGGCCGCGCGCGCTCTTAAGCGTGATGTACTTGCGGGTCAGCTTGCCCAGCGGAAAATCGGGCACCGTCGGTGTGCCCTGCGCCACCATGACGCCGCCCTTGTGCTTGAGGATGTCGATGGCGTCGACGATCACCTGCGTCCCGCGCGCATTGGTGGTATCGACCACGGAATCGACCCCGCGGCCATCGGTGAGGTCGGCGATCCGCTGGCGCAGGTCTTCGGCTTGAATGTCGATCGTGGCGTCGGCGCCCAGCTGGCGGGCAATGTCCAGGCGGTAGCCGTCGCGGCCGGTGCCGGTGACGATCACCTTGTGGGCGCCGGAGGCCCGGGCGGCCACGACGCAGGCCAGCCCCTGCTGGCCCGGGCCCATGATGACGACGGTCTTGCCGGGGCCGGCCTCCCCTTCGACGCAGGCCCACTGCACGCCGTTGCCCATCGGCAGCGCCATCGCCAGCTGCTCCAATGGCGGACCAGAGGGCACGCGATGCATGACCGTTTGCGGCGGCAGGTAGAGGTACTGGCTGAAGCCGCCCCACAGCCCGGGATCCCGCTGCAGCGGCGTCGAGCCGAAGCGCAGGTTATTGGGATCGAAGAAGTGGTCGGCCGTCTTGCACAGCCGGTACTCGCCAACGTGGCACCACTCGCAGTGCCAGCACGGCAGGTACTCCTCGATCGCCACCCGGTCGCCTTCACGCACGCCCCAGCGCTCGGCGGCCACACGGCCCACCTTGGCGATGACACCAACGTTCTCGTGCCCCATGATCAGGTGGCCGCGGTCCTCCCTGGGATAGCTCATCACGTCGCTGCCGCAGATGCCGGCGGCCTCGACCTTCAGCAAGCCGGCTTCGGGAGGGATGTCCGGCAGCTCGAGCTCCCTGAGCTCCGTCTGCTTCGGCCCAATCTTGACGGCGGCCAGCACCTTATCAGCCATTTGCACGCTCCTCGTTATTCAGCTGTTTCGCGGCGTCGTTCGTCGCGCGCCGGCCGGCGGCCATTCCGAACCATGTAGCACGGGGGCTTGTCCCCCGCCCATCATCGTTTGCCATCCAGCCCATTTGTCCGCGCAACCAGAGCGGGGCGCAAGGCCCCGCGCTACACCCTCGCAGACGAGCCGGCCGGCGGGCCATTCCGAACCATGTAGCACGGGGGCTTGTCCCCCGCCCGTCATCGTTCGCCATCCAGCCCATTTGTCCCCGCAACCACGGCGGGGCGCAAGGCCCGCGCTGCACCCTCGCGGACGAGCCGGCCGGCGGGGACACCTACAGCCAGTGGGCGAAGCCCATGGCGCAGCCGACGCCGTTGGTGGTGCGGTACAGCGGCTGGTACTCGATCACCCGACCCGCCTTGCCGGCCATAGCCGCGATGACGGACCAGTTCCTGATTTCCGAGCTGCCGCCGGTGAGGTCGTCGGGCGCCATGCGCTCCATATACGTCAGGTCGTTGTCCTCGATCGCCTTGATGAACTCGTGGTCCAGGGACTCCACGATCTTCGTATGAGTAAGCCCGCCGGAGGCTACCGCCAGCACGCGGCGCGATTCGGGGAACTGGGCGATGACCTTGCGCAGCGCGTGGCCGAACTGCACGCAGCGGCGCGGCGACGGAGCCGGCGGATAGTAGGTATTGACCAGCACCGGCACCACGGCCCGGGACGCGTCCGGCGTGAGGAACTTGAGCACGCGGGCGAAGGCATGGCCCAGCCCGCCCTCGTAGCTGGTCTTCAGCGAATAGGCCGGGTCGAAGCCCTCCTCCATGAGCTGGTCCACCAGCCAGCGCGCGAGCGAGGAGTCCACGCGATAGCAGGTGCGGTTGTCGCTGAGCTTCTCGTCGAGGTAACGCAGACTGATGCTGGCCTCGGCTTCCTCACCCATGAAGACGGTGAAGGGCGGCATGCCCTGCTCGCGGAAATTCTCGTGCTGATCGTCGCCCACGAGCACGACCGTGTCGGGATTCAGCTCGGCCAGCTTGTCCCGCAGCTGAGCGATGGCGTCCTGGCACTTCTGCCACTTACGCCAGCGATCCTCATTCGTCTCGAGCTTGAGCTCCGGCCGCTCCGGCAGCGGGTCCCAGTCGCGGGTGTTGAGCAGATGCCATTGATCCGGGTCGAGCATCAGCTGTGGCGCATGCGACATCGCCAGGCAGCCTACGATTTCAGCCATTTCGCATTCCCTCCAAGCAGTCCAGAGATTTCCCGCTGTTCGCTATGGCGCGGCCGTCCCGTCGCGTACGCTGGCGAAGTAGCCCGACACCGCGTCGGAGATCGTCTTGGCCACGTTGATGCCCCCTCGCCGGGGCTCGGCGTCGATGCGGTTGCCGTCATAGCCCACATAGCCGTAGCTTACGGTGACACGGCCATCGGCCGCCGGACCGGTGTTGAAACCGCCCAGCACCGGGATGCTCACGGCCTTGGCGATCGCGCCCACGATCTCATTGCCCACGTTGGTGCAGTCGAACATCGAGGCACCGGCCTCTTCCAGCATCTTGGCCTGGCTGACCAGGGTGTCCTTCATCTTGGCGCGGATGTCGTCGGTGATGCTCTCGAAGCCGCCGAACTGCTGCGTCGTCTGCGGCGTGAAGCCGAACTGGGCCCACACCGGGATGCCGGCGCGGGCGATGGCTCGCACCGCCTCCGGGTTCTCGGCCGCGCCGTCGACCTTGACCATCTCAGCCCGGCCCTCTTTCACCAGCCGTATAGCCGCGCGGACGGCGGAATCCGGCCCTTCCTGTATCGGACCGAAGGGCAGGTCGCAGTTCACCACCGCGTGCTCGACCGCCTGCGTCACCGCGTAGCAGCACTGGATCATCTGCTCCATGGTGGTCTCGTAATGCGTCACCTGCCCGAGGAAGCGCATGCCCACGCTGTCGCCAACCGAGATGAGGTCCGCGCCTGCCTTATCCAGGATCTTGGCCATGTTGTACTCGTAGGCCACCATCGCCGCGATCTTCTTGCCGTCGCGCTTCATCTGCTGCAGCGCAGCGACCGTCAGCTTTGCCAAATTGCTTTCTCCCTGCTGTTTCTTTTCCCGGCTAGAGGCGGAACAGGCGCTGCATGTTTCCGCCCAGAATGTTCTCCTTGTCCCGGTCTGACAGGCCATCCATGCGCTCGATACCAGCCGCGGTATTGGGGAACGTCGATGGAGCGTGGGGATAGTCGCTGCCGATGATGAAATTCTCGCTGCCAATGGCGGCCACGCTCTGCGGCAGGCAGAACTCGTCCGGCTCCACGGCCACGAAGCAGGCTTCGCGGATCATCTCGCTGGGCGGACGCGAGCAGCGGGCGCACTGCGGCTCCACTCTGTAGACGCGATCGAGCGTGTACATGGTGTATGGCAGGAAGGACCCGCCCGCCTCGAAGAAGCAGAACTTGAGCTTGGGGAACTGTTCCAGCACCCCGCCCAACGTGAGGCTGGCCATGCCCATCATGTACTCGAAGGCAAAGCCCAGGTAATTGCTGACGTGCAGCCGGCGCATGCGCTCCCAGCCGAGCGTGTAGGTGCGCACCAGGTGCTCGCTCACCTGGCATGGAAACGGGTTGTGGTGCACGTACAGCACCGCCTCGAGCTCGTTCATCTTCTTCCAGAAAGGGAACAGCTCCACGCTGTCGTAGTTGCGTCCAACCCAGTTGCCGTTGATGGTCACCGCGCGCAGGCCCAGCTCGCACACGGCGTACGCTGCTTCGCGGCAGGATTCCTCCACGTCCCCAAAGGGCACGATGGCCGTGCCGATGAGCCGATCGGGGAAGCGCTTCTGGGCGTCGGCGGCCGCCAGGTTATAGGCTCGGCAGAGCGCCATGCGCAGGCCGGGCTCCATATCGGGGCCCAGGGGGGAACCAAACGGATTGGCGTAGATGCCGTGCGGGATGAGCACCTGCATGTCGAAACCGGTCTGCGGCAGCAGCTCTACGCGCTCGGCCGGATCGGCGAGACCGATCGCCCCCTTGCGCGGCTGAATCCTGCTCGCTTCCTTACCGGCGGCCGTCGCTCGAAAGCCGCCGCGCCGAGCGTCGGGATCGGCCAGCACCTGGGCGTCACGCTCGATGATTCGGAGCGCCTCGGGACTAAAGCCCGGCAGGACGTCGTCCAGGCCGTCCAGCTCACAGGGCGGCAGGAAGTGGCTGTCGGCGTCTATGCGTTTCATGCGTGCTCCTCCCGTTCGGCATCCTGTCGAGCGGGGCCATAGGCTCAGTTCGGCGGACAGTCGTAGCTCGGCGCCGCCCCACGAGCGGAACGACTACCGGTCAGCCGCATTATAAGGACTCGCCTCCTCGCCAAACGCTATCACCGCCCCGAACGGAGGACGGCCAGGCTGTGCGATCTTGCAACGAACCTGACACACCCTTGTGCGGCCGCCAGGGATAGCTTGGGATAGAGCGATAGGGCTAGGCAATCCGAATCCATACCAGCCACTGCCCAGCCTGTCGGGGAGGGAACGATGATGGAGCACAAACCGAGCAGCCGTACTGAGGTGGTTGTTCAAACGCGCGGCGCGGCCGAGACCGCCGGCGAAGCCCAGTCGCGGCGGCGAAATCCGGCTCGAGCGCTCAGCGCTCTGCACAACTTCGCCAGCGCCGCGGGCGAAATCCTCGAGCCCGTTGCGCTGGGCCAGCTGGTCGTGGATAGCGCTCATGACCTCCTCGCCATCGACAACGTGGCGCTGTATCAGGCAGACCCGGAAGCAGGCGTGCTGAGGCTCCTGGCCGAGAGCGGCCCCAAGCGAGCCGAAGCCGATCTGCAGGTCCAACCGGGCGCAGGCCTGGTGGGCCAGGCCTATGAGACCGGCCGCCCGGTCGTCGTGCCGGACTATCCCAACTGGCCAGGCGCGCGGCGCCGCGCTCATTTGCAGGGCCTGCAAAGCGCGCTGGCAGTCCCCCCCCGCATGTGCGACCGGCCCCTCGGAGCGCTGGTAGCGCTGAGCTTCAGCCATCGAGCGTTCAAGCCACAGCACGTGCGTCTCCTGGAGCTGCTCGCTGCCCAGGTCGCGCCCTTGCTGGAAGCATCGAGACTGCAGGCCGACTCAGAGCAGCGGCGCGTGCAAGCCGAAGCGATGGCTGAGCTCGTGCGCGAGGGTGCGGCCTCACCCTGTCCTGACAAGATCATCAATCTCATCTGCGAGCGAGCGACCAAGCACGTCGGCGCGGATTACGCCGGCGTGCGCATCGTCGACGAAGCAGGCAACGTGGTCTGGCGCGGCATGTGGGGCAACCGTTCCGATGCCTGGACCAGGCCTCGGCGGGCACGCCACCTGGGAAGCGCCACCAAAGCCGTGCAGACCGGACGCACGTTCATCACACGCACCCAGGACGCTATAGACCAAGGGCTCGCCATCGATCCGACCTCGGTGAGGGCGAACGAGGGCGGACTGGTAGAGCTGGCCACGCCGCTCACCTTCCTCGGCCGTGTCCTGGGAGCCCTCGTGCTGGGGTGGCGCACGGAAGTCATTCCCAGCCAAGCCCAGGTCAGGCTGGCCGAAGCCCTAGCGGCCTACGGAGCAGCGGTGCTGGACAATGCCCAATCCCGCGTGGAATCCGAAGCGAAACGGGCCGAGGCAGAAGCGCTGGCCAATCTGGTCCGCGATTGCGCCGCCGGCAACGACCTCAACCGCGCCATCAGCTTGATCTGCGAACGGGGCTCGCAGCTCCTCAAAGCCCAGTATTTCGGGATCCGGCTGATTCGAGAGGATCGCGGCATCTGGTGGTACGAATCCCGCAGCGGTCGCGCAGCCAAGTGGCTGCCCAAGGCCCCAGGCAGTGGGATCGGAGCCACTTCCAAAGCAGTCGCGGAGCGGCGTACTGTGCTCATCGAGCGGCTGGACAGGAATGCCTTCGAGGGCCGAAGGTCTATCAACCAAACGAAGGGAACGGTGCTGGCCACCCCAATGATCGGCAGCTCGGAGCCGTTGGGGGCCATCAGAATCGGCTGGCAGGAGGACGTCTCCCCAACACCGTCGCAAATCAGGCTGGCCGAAGCGCTGGCCAGCTACGCGGCGGTCATGCTGGAAAACGCCCATGCCCAGGCCACCCTGGCGGAGCAGGCGTTATACGACAGCCTGACCGGACTTCCGAACAGACGCCTCCTCCAGGACCGTCTCAGCCAGGCCATTCTGTCCGCCCAGCGCGGGGATCGCCGCACGGCGCTGCTGCTGCTCGATCTCGACAGATTCAAGGAAGTCAACGACACGCTCGGCCACGCGGCGGGCGACCGCCTGCTCCAGGAGATTGGCCGGCGGCTGCAGTCGGTCCTGCGCAAATCCGATACGGTTGCCCGGCTGGGGGGAGATGAGTTCGCCATCCTGTTGACACCGGTCCAACGCTCGGAGGGGGCCGCGATCGTGGCGGCCAAAGTGCTCGAGGTCCTGAGCGCGCCAATCGTGCTGCAGGACCGTCCAATCCGGATCGACGGCAGCATCGGCATCGCCCTGTGCCCGGAACATGGCGGCGACGCCGAGACGCTGCTGCGACACGCGGACGTGGCGATGTATGCCGCCAAGCAGGCCCACGAAGGCTACGTGCGCTACGACCCCAAAATGGATTCCGAAACCGCGGGACGCCTGATGCTGGCGTCCGACCTCGGCCAGGCGGTCGCCCTGGATCAGCTGATGCTCGAATTCCAACCCCGGCTGGACCTGGCGTCGGGCCAGCCCGATGGCATGGAAGCGCTGGTCCGCTGGCGCCACCCTGAGCTGGGCATCGTCCCTCCCGATCAGTTCATTCCGCTGGCCGAGCAAACCGGCTCGATCCGGCAGCTGAGCCGCTGGGTGCTGGATGCGGCCTTCCGCCATCGAGAGACGCTCAGCGTGCGCGGCGTGGAGCTGCCGGTGGCAGTCAATCTCTCCATGCTGGATCTGCACGATCCGCTCCTGACCAGCTACATGGGGCAGCTCATGGAGCGCTGGAAGCCGGCCAAAGGCCAGCTGGTGGTGGAGATCACCGAAAGCGCTATGATGAGCAACCCGGCGATAGCCCAGGCGACACTGGCCGGGCTGCGCACGCTGGGCGCCCGCATCTCCATCGACGATTTCGGAACCGGCTACTCGTCGCTCAGCTACCTTCGGCAGCTGGCTGTGGACGAGCTGAAAATCGACCGCAGCTTCGTGCAGAGAATGGCGAGCAGCGCCAAGGACCGGGCCATCGTGCAGGCGACCATCGACCTTGGCCATGCGTTGGGGGCATATGTCATTGCCGAAGGCGTGGAGGACGAAGAGACGCTCGATCTGCTGCGGCGCCTGGGCTGTGACAGCGCCCAGGGCTATCACATCAGCCGGCCGATGGCGATCGGCGATCTCGAGCGCTGGGTGCGGCGTCAGCCGCGACGGCTATTCGAGATGGCGGCAGCGTAACGCGGGATTGGGGTCGCTGAGCGGCGTATCGCCGCTCAGCGACCCCAATCCCGCGGATAGCGGAACTCGCGGGTAATCGTTCGCGCCGAGATCTTGGCGATAACCGGCAGCGCTCGTTTGAACTGGGAGATCATGATCAGCCGCGCTACCTTGCGCACGAAGGTCGCATCGTAACCGCGCTCGACGAGCTCGTCCTCTGAGTAGCGCTCGTCCACCAGCTGAAACAGGACCTCATCCACCGCCCGGTAGCTGAAGCCAAGCTCGCCCTCGTCGGTCTGGCCAACCCATAGGTCGGCCGTTGGCGGCTTGTTCACGATGCTGTCGGGCACACCCAGCGCTTCGCTCAATGCCCAAACCTGGGTCTTGTAGAGATCCCCCAGTGGGTTGATGGCCGAGGCCATGTCCCCATGGAGCGTGCCGTAGCCCAGCAGCAGCTCGGTCTTGTTACTGGTGCCAAGCACCAGGGCGTTCAACGCCTCCGACTGGTCGTACAGCACGACCATTCGGGTGCGGGCCATCACGTTGCCTTTGCGCTTGTTGGTATCCGCGTTGCTCTGGGCGATGAATGCGTCGGCCATCGGCGTAATCTCGATGAGCTTGCTGCCGACAGCCAGATGATCGACCACCGACTGGGCGTCCGCCAGGCTCTCGGGACTGCTGGTCCTGTAGGGCATCATGATGGCGGTGACGTTCTCGGGGCCCAGTGCCCTGGCCGCCAGGAAGGCCGACAGCGCGGAATCGATCCCGCCGGACAGGCCAACCACCACCCGTTGAAAGCCCACCTTACGCACCTCATTGGCGATGAAACCCGTGAGCAGCCGCTCAGTCGTAGCCGTGTTGATGGCCAGGCGATCGGGCAGGCGCGAAGCGCTGTCCGCGGGCCGCCCAGCCCCGTCCTTGCTGGATGGCGGCCCCGCCTTAGCGGCCAAAACGCTGCTCCAGGATGCGCTGGTACTCACGCAGCGTCAGCTCCAGCTTCTCGTCGCGCAGCAACGGAAGATTGATACGCACGCGGCGCAGGGCTGAGGGATCGATCTCGACGCACAGCAGCTGTTCGTCGAAGTAGGGCGCCTTGGCCAGGCACTCACCATCCGGCCCAATGACCTCCGAGCCCCCCCAGAAGTTGATGCCATCTTCGTAGCCGACACGGTTGCAGAAGAAGACGAAGCTGGTGAAGAACTGGGCGTACATGCGGTTCAGCATCTCGACCGCGTCGGAGCTGCCAAGCGTTCGGCCGCCGGTCACCACCCCACGCCCGGGACTGCTGCTGACGTTGATCAGGTAATTCGCCCCGTCGGCCGCCAGGATGCTGACCGCCGAGTTGTGCCAGAAATCCTCGCAAATGAGCAGGCCCACACGTCCAAAGCCGGCGTCGAACGCCCTGATACGGTCTCCCTCGGCGAAGTAGCGCTGGTCGGTGAACATGCCGTACGTCGGCAGGTAGACCTTGCGATGGACGTGCTTTATGGCCCCGTCCTCGATGAAGGCCGCCGAGATGAAGTAGTGGAAGTCGCTCGTCTCCTCCACGAAGCTGACCACCGCCGACGTCCCGCGGGCAGCCTCGCACAGCTGGCCGAGCTCGGGGGAATCCAGCCGCAGGCACACGTGGTAGGCCAGCTCCTCGAGGAAATAGCCAGTCAAGGACAGCTCCGGGAAGACCACGAGGTCACAGCCCGACTGCTTGGCCTGCCGGATCCATTCCAGGTGCAGCGCCAGGTTGCTGGGCAGATCTCCGAGCTTCGGCGCAATCTGCGCCAGGGCAATTTTCATGACGGCCGCTGTTGTGCCTGTCCTAGGAGTGCAGCCGGAAAGCGGCCTGCGCTCGCCCGGAGCGGCCCGGCGGGGCAGTTCGCCCGGCTAGGGCGCGGCCGATTGGGGTGGTCAGTGGGCCGCAACGGGCTTTCCGGCTGCACTCCTAGGCCGTGATGGAGGCCGGAGCCGCAGCGCTCAACGAGCCAGGCTCTGTACGAGATCCCCGTACTCCGCTACCAGCTTCCTGGCACCCTCATTGTCCGGCGCTTCGGCCGTGATGTGGAACATCGGCCGGTCGGCGTCCGGCAGGATCAGGACCCAGCCGCCGTCCAAGCCGATCTTGATCCCATCCACCTGTCCGTTACCCCCGGCGCCGCGGTATTGCTCGCTCAGCATGCGCATCACCTTCCCCTTGTACTCCCAGGGGCAGCTCACGTCTGCCGAGCTGAGATAGTACGACGGCAGGCCGTCTACCACTTCGGACAGGGTCACACCGGCTTGGGCCAGCAGCTCGATGAGCTTGGCGATAGCCATCATGGCGTCGAAGGCCGGCAGGAAGGACGGGATGACGAAGCCGCCGTCACCATCACCGGCCAGGCCCACGCCTTTCCGGCTGGCCGTGGCCATCAGCGAATGGGCGGCCGATCGAGCGTACAGCACCTTGCTGCCGGCTTCGCCGGCCAGCCGCTCGAATGCCAGTGGCACCGACACCGGCGCCACCAGGGACTGGCCCGGATGCTGGCGCAGATACAGCGACGCCAGGGCGGCGAAGGCCGTCATCCGATCGAGCAGCCGGCCCCTGTTGTCGACGAGGAAGATCTTCTCGCCGCCAAGGTCGATGCGCACCCCGAAGTCGTAGCTGAGCGCGCTGGTGATTGCACCCAGCTGCTGCATCTCCTGATCGAACTGCTCCGCGGTGCGGAACATCCGCAGCTCGTCGACGCTGGAGTTGATGGCCACCACTTCGCAGCCGAGCTGGTTCAGGATACGCGGGAAAACGAGCGCGGAGCTGCCGTGGGCATAGTCGATGACCACCTTGAAATCCGCCGAGCGGATCGCCTCCAGGTCGAGCGCTTTGATGAAGGCCGTGCTGTAGGCGCGGTCCGCCTGATCGTCGACCACGATCGAACCGATGTCGTCGAGGTAGACCCGCCGGAAGTCCTCGCGGAAGAAGGTGTTCTCGATCTTGCGTTCGGCGGCCTTATCCAGGTCCATACCCTGGGCATCGAAGAACTTGATCTCGATCAGGCGGTCGTCGTAGGGGGAGATGCGCACGTGGATGCCACCGGCGGCGCTGGTATGGCGGGTGCTGTAGCGGGCCACCGGAATGGGCACCGTCTGAATGTCGGTCACGTTGGCCCCAGCCGACGGCAGGCCGGCGATCATGGCCCGCTTGATCATGCGCGGGCTGCGATGCGGGTCGCGATTGATGGTCACCATGGCGCCCTTGGGCAGCACGGCACCGTAGGCCGCCCCGATGCGAGCGGCGAACTCCGGCGTGATGTCCACGTTCACCAGGCCGGCGATGCCGTAGGCGCCGAACAGCGATCGATGCGCCCGGCCGCCCCATATCAGGCTCTCGTTCAGGCTGGCGCCGGTCTCCAGCTCCTTGTTCGGCCACACCCGCACGTCGCTCTGCACGATCGCGCCTTCGCCGATGACCGTGTTGTCCCCGATCACCCCTCCCTGGAGCACCACCGACCGGCTGCGCAGGTTGCAGCGATTGCCGACGATCGCGCCGCTGAGCTGCGCCCGCTCGCCGATGTACGAGTTGCTCCAGATGATGGAGCGCTCCACCGACGCGCCGCTGTCGACGATCGAGTAGGCGCCTACGGCGGCCGGGCCGACCAGGCGCGCCCCTGCCCGAACGCGAGCATCCTGTCCGAGGTACACCGGGCCCACGATCTCGGCCTCGCGCGAGAAGTTTGCGCCCTGCTCGACCCACAGCCCCGGCAGCACCTCCTCGCCGGACATCGCGATCTGCGTGCCCCCGGTGAGGATGTCGGAAACCGCGCGCATGTACTCGCTGAGGCTGCCCACGTCGCACCAGTAGCCCGGCGCGATATAGCCGTACATCGGCTCGTCGCGCTCGAGCAGGATCGGGAACAGGTCTTGGCTGAAATCGAAGCTCTCATTTTCCGGCACCAGGTCCATGACCGACCGATCGAGCACGTAAATCCCGGTATTGACCGTGTCGCTGAAGACCTCGCCCCAGCTGGGCTTCTCCAGGAACTGCTGGATTCGCCCGGAGTTGTCGGTGATGATCACGCCGTACTCGAGCGGGTTGGGAACGCGGTACAGCACCAACGTGGCGATGGCCCGCTTGCGCCTGTGGAATTCGATCACCTTGGTCAAGTCGAAATCGGTCACGGCATCGCCGCTGATCACCAGGAAGGTACCGTCCAGGTACGCGCTGGCGTTCTTCACGCTGCCGGCGGTGCCGAGCGGCCGATCTTCCACCGCGTAGTCGATGTTCACACCAAGGCCGCTGCCGTCGCCGAAGTAGTCCTGGATGAGTCCGGGCAGGTATTGCAGCGTGGCCACGATGTCACGAAACCCATGGGTCCGCAACAGCTCGATGATGTGCTCCATCACCGGCTTGCCAACGATGGGCACCATCGGCTTGGGACGTCCGATAGTAAGGGGCCGCAGGCGAGAACCCTCGCCCCCGGCCATGACAACGGCCCTCATTCTCGCCTGCTAACCATCATACAGCCGGCCACGCCTTTCAGGTTCTCCATGTGAATGAAGCATGAACTACGCCATGCCCCACCCTGAGGCTATACTGCCGAGCGTCGTGCCGCCTCTGCACAAAGCCACGGCCCGCGTCCCGGGCAGCTCAGCCAACCTCGGGCCGGGATTCGATTGCCTCGGTCTCGCCCTGGACCTCTATCTGCGGGTCGAGTGCCAGGTCACCGGCGGCAAGCTCGCGATCGAGGTGCCCGATGCCCAGCGAGCTGAAATTGCGCTGAATGCCGAAAACCTGGTGTATCGCGCCATGCGTCTGGTGTTCGAAGCCGTTCACGCCTCGGTTCCCGGCCTGCATTTGAGTATCGACAGCGGCATCCCGCTGTCCCGCGGGCTCGGCAGCAGCGCCGCCGCCATCGCCGCCGGGCTGGTGCTGGCCAACGCCCTGGCCGGTGATCCGCTCGACCGCCATGCCCTGCTCAACCTGGGCATCGGCCTGGAGGGACATCCCGACAACCTGGCCCCAGCTCTCTTCGGCGGTCTGCAGGTGTCGTCGCTGGTCGACGGACGGGCCCTCACGCTGCCGGCTGAGATCAAGCATCCACCGCGCATCGTCCTGTTCGTGCCTGACTTTGTTATGTCGACCGCCGAGGCGCGGCGGGTGCTTCCCGAACGCGTATCGCGGGCCGACGCGGTGTTCAACACCGGGCGCGCCGCGCTGCTGATTGCCGCCCTCGCGGCGGGAGACCTGGCCGCGCTCCGCTGGGCCATGGAGGATCGGCTGCACCAGCCCTACCGCGGCGCCATCTTCCCTGCCCTGCCGCGGTTAATCGAAGCCGCCCTGCACGGCGGGGCCGCCGGGGCCGCCTTGAGTGGCGCCGGCTCGACCGTCCTCGCCTTCTGCGAGAGGCCCGAGCCGGTAGCCGCGGCCATGGCCAGCGCCGCCGAATCGCTTGGCTTGCCCGGGCGCAGCATCGAAGCGCGCATCGATTTCGACGGCGCGCGGGTCGTGCCGTCCTAGCGCAGCCGCTGTGAGCCAACGGGCCGAGAAGCTGGCGGCGCTCCACCGCGACATCCTCGCCTGCCGGGCCTGCCAGCAGGCCGGCTGCATCGAAACCGCGCAGCCGGTGGTGTCGCTGGCCTATTCACCGTCGAAGCTGCGGAGCGCGGCGGGCCGAGCGATGCTCATCGGCCAGGCGCCGGGACAGGTGGAGCAGGCTGCCGGAGCGCCCTTCGCCGGTCGCGCCGGATGCGCGCTGTTCCGCTGGTTCGAGCGGATTGGTTGGCACGAAGCAGCCTTCCGCCGCCACGTCTACATCACTTCGGTAACCAAGTGCTTCCCGGGAAAGGCGCTGACGGGCGGAGGAGACCGGCCGCCGTCGCCCGCTGAGATCCGGCTGTGCCGCCCCTGGCTGGAGCGCCAGCTCGAGACCATCGAGCCCGGGCTGATCGTGCTCGTGGGACGCCTGGCCATCGAGCTGTACCTGCCGGGCCGTTCGCTCGATGCCGTGGTGGGAGAGGTGTTCGCGCGCGACGGCCGCCAGGTGCTGCCGCTGCCGCATCCGTCAGGCGCGAGCCGCTGGCTCAACGCGCCGGCCAACCAGACGCGGCTGGACCGAGCGCTCGACCTCCTGCGCGAACAGCTGGGCGCGCCACCTGAAGACGCCACTGCCTGAGCGCCCCCCACAGGACCGATCTGACCCCGCGGCGCATACGGGCAGCTTCCCGGGCCGTAGGATGGATCGGATGAACTGGCCTCAGGCTCGCCACCGCGCCGGCGAGCGCACGCACGGCCAATCATGGCTGGCGGGCGCCTCCCCCTGGGTGCTGGTGCCGGGCGCCGCCGTCGCGCTGGCGGCACTCATCGGCTGGTTCGTCAACACCGGCTATTTCCTGGTCCTGCCAGGCCAGGCGCTGAGCACCAGCCAGATGGTGTCGGTGCCAGGCTCGGCGCCGAAAAGCCAGCCGGGCGAGCTGCTGCTGGTGACGATCTATTCGGCCCCGGCAAATGCCGACGAATGGCTGCTGAGCCACGTCTACCCCAACGCCCACCTCGAGCCGGCGCGGACACAGCTCCCGCCCAACACCAGCTACGAGAGCTTCCGCCACATCGAGGAAGCCATGATGACCGACAGCCAGACGGCGGCCAAGGTTGCGGCGCTGCGGCAGCTCGGCTATGACGTGCCACAGCACGGCAAGGGTGTGGTGGTGGACGGCGTACGGCCCGGGACACCGGCTGAAGCCGCCGGGCTCCACAAGGGGGACCTCATCGTGGCGGCCGCGGGGCAGCCCCTGGAAACCGACGAGCAGCTCATCCGCCTGGTGGGCGGCATGCAGCCGGGCGACCAGCTGGAGCTGCGGCTCAAGCCCAACAACAGCGAGGTCGAGACCGCGTTGACGGTGACGCTGGGCGCCCGCCCCGGCCAACCGCGGACGGGCTATCTCGGCATCGGCACCCTCACCTTCCAGCCCCGCTACGACTTCCCGGTAGCCGTGTCCATCGACTCCAAGGGCATCATCGGCCCGTCGGCCGGGCTGGTGCTGACGCTCTCGATCATGCAGGCGCTAAGCCCAACGGACCTTACCCATGGCCACAAGATCGCCGCCACCGGCACGATCGACCTGCAAGGCAACGTAGGCCCCGTTGGCGGCGTGCACGACAAGGTGATCGCCGCCGACAACAGAGCCGACTACTTCCTGGTCCCCAAAGCCGACTACGCCGAAGCCACCGCCCAAGCCCGCCACATGCGCGTGGTCGAAGTCGACACCCTGCAACAGGCGGTGGACTTCTTGAACGGGCTCGGGTAGGGAGAGGTTCGCCTTTCGCTAGCCCAAAGCCAAGGACTGCCGCTTCCTTGCCTTTCAGCTTTGGCGGAGAGCCGGGGACTCGAACCCCGAAGGCATTGCTGCCCGGCGCTTTTCAGGAGCGCTTCTTCATCCAGCCAGTTGCTCTCCTTGGCGGTCTCGACGGGAATCGAACCCGGCCCCCCGACCTTGACAGGGTCGTGTGCTGGCCACTACACCACGAGACCATGCAAGCCGAGAGGATGGGATTTGAACCCATGAGGAGCGCTGCGCCCCTGCCGCTGTTCGAAGGCGGTGCAATAAGCCACTCTGCCACCTCTCGGAAGGCGGGGAGAGAGGGATTCGAACCCTCGGGGCGGGACAGAACCCACCCACGGCATTTCCGGAGCCGCGTCTTGGACCGCTCGACCATCTCCCCTGAACAAACAAGCAGTATTCGATTGTGAAAGTGCATGGGGCTGCTGTGGTGGGGAGGGTAGGAATCGAACCTGCATTGCTCGGGAGAGCTCCGGTGTTACAGACCAGATGCGCGACCACGCGGCATCCTCCCCGTCTTTTCGACGGAGGAGCCGCCGCCTAGAGGGTTAGGCTACTCGCGCCGAAAAGAACGCGTACGAGTCTCGGTCTGAGTCGGAATAGAAGACGTCGCGTTCCACTGCGGCTGCAATATAGCACGGCCTGAGCAAGCGACCGTTCATCATCCGAGCTGGGCATTCTGCTAGACTGAGGCGAGATATCGTCTCTAGTTGGATCGGACATGAAGATCGGGCTCGTTCGTCTGAGGACCTGGGTGTGGCAGGTGGGGCTGCTCACGTGCGCCCTGCTCGCCGGCTGCGGCAGGAGCTCGGCCCCGGCGGCTGGTACAAGCTCGAGCGCGAGCCCCCTCGTGGCCGCATCGGGAAGTCAGGGGGGCGCGGCGGCAGGTTCAGCCGCGGCGCCGGCCGCCATCCTGGTCGTCGCGGCGGAGAACTTCTATGGCGACGTGGCATCGCAGATTGGCGGACAACACGTGAAGGTCACGAGCATCCTGTCCGACCCGAGCATCGACCCGCATCTGTACGAATCCAACGTTGACAATGCCAAAGCCATCGCCAACGCGCGGCTGGTCATTAAGAACGGCGTGGGCTATGACGCCTTCATGGACAAGCTGCTCGCGGCTTCGCCGCAGCAGGGTCGCCTGGTGGTCGACGCCCCCAAGCTCACGGGCGCCGCGGACGACGCCAATCCCCATCTGTGGTACGACCCCAAGACCATGCCGCTGGTGGCCCAGGCCATAGCCGATGATCTCGGCCAGCTCGATCCGGCTGATAGGGCCGACTTCGACGCGGCCGTACACAGCTTCGACGCCTCCCTGAAGCCGCTTCAGGACCAGATCGCGGCGATACGAGCCAAGCACGCCGGTGCCAAGGTGCTGCCGACCGAGCCGGTGTTCGACTACATGGCCGAGGCGCTCGGGCTGGACGTGGTCGACAAGGAAGGTACCTTTCAACGGGCGGTCGAAGCGGGCAACGATCCGCCGGCCGCCGCAGTCGCGCAGTTCCGCCAGCAGCTGACGTCGCGCGCCCTCAAGGCGCTGATCTACAACTCGCAGGCCGTCACGCCAATCACGACGCAGATGCAGAGCCTGGCCGAACAGAACAACGTTCCGGTGGTGGGTGTGTCGGAGACCGAGCCACCCGGCAAGACCTACCAGCAGTGGCAGACCGAGCAGCTGCAAGCCTTGCAGGCGGCGTTGGAACGGAGCCCGTGATTGACTCGCGCCAAGCCCTGTCCACGCATGTCCAGCGGCTGTCCGGGCCCGGACCCGGGCACCGGCCGCACGCCGTCCGGGTGCGTGCCTTCGCCTAGTTCCGGCTTCTCCCTCCGCCCGACAGCAAGAGGCCGAACTGGAGCAGCTGCATGACTGCGACGGCCGCCGCCGCGACATAGGTCAACGCCGCCGCGCTGAGGACCTTCCGCGTCTGGCTGAGCTCGGTGCGGTCAACGAAACCACTCGCCGTCAGCAGGGCCAGAGCGCGCCTGCTGGCATCGAGCTCCACCGGCAGGGTTACGAGCTGGAACAGCACGGCCGCCGCAAAGACGACGACGCCGATGCCGAGCAAGCCATGGAACGCGTTCACGAACAGCCCGGCCATGATGAGCCAGGGCCCGAGCATCGAGCCGAAGTTGGCCGCGGGCACCAGGCTGGAGCGTATCTTCATTGGCGAGTAGCCCCGTGCATCCTGGAGCGCATGACCAATCTCATGCGCCACGATGCCCACTGCCGCGACAGATGCGCCGTCGTAGACACCCTGCGACAGGCCGAGCGTTTTCTTCGCTGGATCGTAGCGATCGGTCAAGGCGCCGGCGATGGGCTGGACCGCGACCTCGTGCAGGCCCTGGTCATCGAGCAGACGGCGCGCTACTTGAGCGCCGCTGAGCCGGTAGGTCGACGGCATGCGAGCGTAGCGCTGGTAGGTCGACTTGACCTTCCACTGCGAGTACATCACAAAGGCGACGGCCGGCAGCAGCAGCCACCAACCGGGAAGCAAAAAGGGGAAGAACATCTCAGCGACTCCAGCCTGGACTATAGCTATCTGCTATACGAATTGGGTAAGCTGCGCTTAAGGACTCGATAAGCGCAGCGGTCCTAGCTTTCCGGGTTTTCGAGGTAGAGGTTGCCGCTGTCCTCGTCGTAGGCGAACAGCTCGGCGTAGCGACCCCAGTCGATGGCGGTCTCGATCTGGTTTTCGGCCTCCTCAGGCGAGAAGAAGCGCTGCCATTCTTCGTGCAGCTCGTCCCAGCTGAGCTTGCGTGAAGGCTCTGCCTCGAGCCGCTCCACGATCTCCCGGATGGGCTCCACGTGGCGAACGATCTGCTCCCGCAGCAGCGCTTTGTCGTCCTGGATACCGCCCTCGGCCAGCTGGCGGCCGGCCCGCGAAAGCTCGATATCGCCTTCCGAAATTGTGGCCAGGCCCAGCAGCTCCATGGCCTCGACCAGGGGCAGCAGATCGTCAATCTCCATCTGCAGGTCCCGCCCAAGGTCGTACAGGTCCTCCCGCCCGCCGCGATTGGCCACCAGCTCCGCCAGGCCAATGAGCGAGCCGATGTCGGCGTGAGGCAGCGTCACGTGCGGACGCTGAACCGGGACGGCCAAGGGCACCTCGACCGCCGGGTACTCCTCTTCGGGATGGGTCAGGAGGCGGTAGATGCGGTCCACCAGCGCCTGCTCGCGCACGTCCTTGACGTTGCGGGGCCGCGGCAGGGCGACCTCAACGTCGGCTCGCACCCGTCCCGGGTCGTGGCCGAGCACGATGATGCGGTCGGCCATGAGGACTGCTTCATCGATATTGTGCGTGACCATGATGATGGCCTGCATGGGCATCTTCTTTTCCAGCCACAGGTCCAGCAGCTCTTCCCGCAGGTTGCTGGCGGTCAGGACGTCGAGCGCTGAGAATGGTTCGTCCATCATCAGGATCTCCGGCTCGACAACCAGCGCTCGCGCAAAGCCCACGCGCTGCCGCATTCCGCCCGAGAGCTCCTTGGGATAGGCGGTTTCGAAGCCGTCGAGTCCAATGAGATCGATAGCCCGGAGCGCCCGCTCGCGACGCTCGGCAGTGGCTACGCTGCGGGCCTCCAGGCCGAGCTCGACGTTCTCCTGCACCGTAAGCCAGGGGAACAGGGCAAAGCTCTGAAAGACCATCGCTGCCCGTGGGTTCACGCCCACCTGACGTTGGCCGTCGAACCACACCTCACCCTGCGTCGGCTCAGCCAGACCAGCCAGGATGCGCAGAAGGCTGGACTTGCCGGATCCCGACGGGCCGAGGATAGCCAGGAACTCGCCCCGCCGCACGCCCAGGTCGACGTGGTCCAGCACGAGGATGGGATGCTTGGACCCGTCGTAGTACTTGACGATGCCGCTGGCTTCCAGAATGACCTTGGTGGCTACCCTGGCCATGTGTTCTCGCTCCTTAGTCCAGTCTAAAGCGCTCCTCGCCCATGCGGGCGAGCCGCTTCCACAGCAGGCGATTGATGAGCGCGACCCCAACGGCCATGGTCAGGGTCGAGGCGAACAGCAGGTCATACCGGCCGTTTGCCGCCGCGCTCGTAATAGCTGACCCGAGGCCGGCGACGCTGAAGCTCCGATCGTGGTACGTGACGTACTCGGACACGATCGAGGCATTCCAGGCTCCGCCCGTGGCGGTCAGCAGCCCGGTGATGAGATACGGGAAAATGCAGGGCAGAACCAAGCGCCGCCACCACAACCAGCCTCGGACGCCAAACAGAGCCGCGGCCTGGCGCATGTCGGTCGGAATGGCCATGGCTCCGGCGATGACGTTGAACAGCACGTACCACTGCGTGCCCAGCAGCATGAGCAGCACCGAAGCGACGTTGAGCCCGCCACGAACCGACAGCAGCGCCGCCACGATGATGGGAAACACGGCGGTCGCGGGAATGGAGGCCACGACCTGCACGACCGGTTGCAGGATCCGAGACAAGCGGGGATTCAGCCCGATGGCCACGCCCACCGGGACCGTCCACACCGCGCCGACGATCAGGGCGCCGGCCACCCGCGACAGGGTCAGGAAGAAGTCGAGCACAATGCCGCCCAGAGACGCCGCGCCCACGTCAGTCAACAATCCCAGGATGCGCCAGACACCGAGGACCGCCAACGCGAGCAGCCCCGCTGTCACCGGCCAGCCAACGGCACGCTCGATCCAGAGGCCGCGGGAAGGGGGCTGCAAAGGCTGGGGCCGCCTGGCAGAACGAGTCCGAGCATCGGCGATCCTGGCCTGAGCGTGCCGCAGCGCCGCGGACAGCGAGTGCAGCAGCGCCGACCGCTGCAGCAGGTCCAGGAACCACGACTGCGGCGCATCCGCCGACTCCGTGAGCTCCATCTTGAAGCGATCCGACCAAGCGATCAGCGGCCGCCACAGGATCTGGTCGATGAGCACGATGAGCGCGACCAAGGTGACCAGCCCGAGGACGATGGCAGCGCTGTTGCCCTCATTGGCGGCGGCTTGAAGATAGGAGCCCAGGCCCGCCAGGCGAAAGTCTTTGTCGCCCAGGGTAAACGTCTCCGCCGCCATCAGGAAGAACCAGCCGCCGGCCCAGGACATCATGCTGTTCCACACCAGGCCGATGACTGAGAAGGCCACGTCCCGCCGCCAGAAGCGCTGCCACCAGGTGAGGCGGTACATACGGGAGGCCTCGATCAGCTCCTGCGGTACGGTGCGCACCGAGTGATAGAAGCTGAACGTCATGTTCCAGGCCTGGCTGGTGAAGATCAGGATGACTGAAGCCAGCTCGACGCCCAGATCCGTCTTGGGGAAGAGCGCCACCAGAGCCAGCACCACGCCCGGCATGAACGACAGGATGGGAATGCTCTGCAGCACATCCAGGATGGGGATCATGAGTCGCTCTGCGCTGCGATGAGAAGCCGCGACACCGCCGTACACCAGGGTGAAGGACAGTGACAGCAGATACGCCAGGAGCATGCGCAACGTGGACAGCCCGGCGTACGCTGGCAGCGCCAGCGGCGAAAGCGAGATCTCCACACTGGTGTGGAAGGGCCCGAACCACTGCGACGCGGTCTGGACAAAGCCATAGATGAGTCCGGCGACGCCTGCCAACACGACAACGTCCATCCAGCCGAAGGCCGGCCGCTGCCGGGATCCGATCTCGGTCGGAAAGCGCATCATGATAGCGACTTCTGAGCGTCGTTCATCGGCTCGAGCTGACGTGATGATTGCTGGGACGGAGTCGATTGGGAAGGAGGCCAGCGCGACCCGCTGATTGGCCTGGCCTCGAGACACCATGCCAGGCGCCTGTCAATGAAAGGTTAAGACGGAGGCTACGGCAGGATGCGGAAGGCTTGCTCTTCGGGGTGCAAACGCCATGCAGCAGTCGAACTGCGAGTCAGCTTGTGCTGATGACGACCGTCTGAATCCACGTCTGACGCTCGTACCCCCTTTCCTCAGTCCAAAGACCGGCAAGCTTGCGCCACGATGGGCGCCTTGCGCAGTCTATCATACTTGCGTATGCACGCAAACCTTGATATACGGCTGCCTTCGGACGAACAGGTCCAGGTGGTCGCGGACACCTTCCAAATGCTGGGCGATCCCACCAGGATTCGTCTGCTTTCGGCCCTAGCCCAGGGAGAGCAGTCCGTGACCTGCCTGGCGGAGATCATCGGCGCGCAGACGGCGGCGGTTTCGCAGCACCTCGCCAAACTGCGGCTGGCCGGGATCGTCCGGCAGCGGCGCGAAGGGACCTTCATGTTCTACACCATGAACGACGTGCACGCCAGCCAGCTGCTGCAGGAAGCCTTGAACCACGCCGACCACCTCACGCACGGATTGGCAGATCACGGCCCGACACTTGCCGGCGTCAGCGAGAAGCGACATGTCGTGCAGCAGCGCTAACCAAGGCCAAGAGCGAGAGCATCGCCGGCTGGCCAATCGGGCGGTGGCCGTGTCGGCAATCGGCTTAGGAATGGTCGGTGGCATCGAGCTGGCGCTGGCTCTCTTCACCGGTTCCGTCGCTCTTTTGGGCGACGCCCTGCACAACCTGTCCGACGTGTCCACCTCCCTGGCGGTGTTCCTGGGATTCAAGGTGTCCCAGCGAGCAGCTAGCCGGCAGTTTCCCTATGGCTTCGAGCGAGCTGAGGATCTGGCCGGCCTGGGCGTGGCGCTGGTGATCTGGTCGAGCGCGGTCTTCGCCGGCCACCAGAGCTACGAGAAGCTGGTGTCGCACACCGGGATTGGACACGTTTTCGCCGGTATGGCCGGCGCGCTGCTTGGGATTCTGGGCAACCAGCTGGTAGCGCGGTACAAGGCGCACGTGGGGCGGCGCATCAATTCCATCACGCTCCTGGCCGACGCAAAGCACTCCTGGCTCGATGCTGTTTCATCGGGCGGAGCTCTACTCGGCCTGGTGCTGGTGGCGCTTGAATATCCGATAGGCGACCCCCTGGCCGGCTTTGCGATCACCCTGGTCATCGTCCACGTCGGCTTCGAGGTGACCAAGGACATCGTCGTGCACCTCATGGACGGCATTGACCCCGATCAGCTCGTGGCCGCCGAGATCGCCGCCCGGACCGTGCCCGGCGTGCAGTCGGCCAGTGCCCGAGGGCGCTGGCTGGGCCGCTCGCTGGTGCTGGAGATCGACGGCGGCCTGGCCGACGAAGTATCGGTTCGCGAAGCGGACGAGATTGGCCATCGCGTGAAGCACGCCGTCCTCGCCGCGGTGGGTGAAGCGCGGCAGGTGCGCTGGACTGCCGCGCCACACGCAGCGGCCGCGTGAGCTCGCCATTGCCCAACGCTGCTCAACCCTAGCGGGCGTCCTCCGGGCGTTCGACCACCCTCACGAGGACCGCCACCATTCGCTCTGAGAACGTGGCATGAACGTGTAGCAGCCGGTCTAGGCCAAAGGCTCCTGAGCCAACGATCGATCGGATGGCGTCGCCAGCGGCTTTGCCGGCCGAGGAGGCATCTTCGAGAGAAGCGAGCGCAGCTTCGACTTCGCCCGCCGGGAACGTAGTTTCGAAGTTCATGCTGCCAGCGACACTATGGCGCAGCGAGGCCAAATAAGGCACAAAGACAGCCGTAACGTCATGTGAACCGCGCACGACGCTAAGGCGAAACGCTGGTCCTCGGATCGCTGCTGGCGCTGCTCCCGAAGCCACCGCCGCCCGCCGGCTAGGCTAGGCGGCCATAGGCATGGGTCGCATCGGCTCCTGGGGCGCCGCCGCTGGCGGTTTCCGGAACTGTTCGGCCAGCGTCGCGCCGAACGCGCCAAAGCCGAACACCAGGGCGGCGAAGCTGATCCATGGCCCAACGTACGGGATGCGCCCAGCCAGGGTCAACACCACCAGGCCCGCGAGCAGCGTCCAAATGAGGTGCACGTGCAGCTTCGCCGCGTGCTCAGCGACGAAGCCGGCCAGGAACAGGCTGGACAGCACATAGCCTACGGGCAGCGCGATGCCATAGAGCGCCAGCAGCGCCAGGGCAAGCCACCAGCCGCCAAGGAACGCACCGACGATCACCGCCAGCAGCGCCACGAACGGCACCGTCAGCAGGAGAGCGACACCGGACGCGAGGCTCACCCAGGGCGAAGCGCCGAGCTTGTCGCTCGCCCGCTTGGTAAAGCCTGGCACCAGCAGCAGCAGGAGGAGCCCAAGGGCGAACAGGCCCACGACTGTCCGCAGCCAGCCGATGGCCGCGGCCAGGAAGGAGGGCCGCCCAGCCTGGGCAGGAGACCGGGTGGCAGTGTTGACGGCGCCGGCCACGGATCCGGCAGCGACGTCGGCCGGCTGGCCGGTGGTGTAGCTCAGATTGCCCTTCACAACGGCTCCGGGACTGACGCTCAGCTTGTTGGCGTTGCCATCCACATTCCCCCCGACTGAGCCACCTATGACCACCGTGCGACCGTTGGCGTTGAGGTTGCGGCCAATCGAACCGGCCAGATTGATGTTCCCACCGTTTACCAGGGCATCACGGCCCACGCTGCCGCTCGGCTCGAGCTGGACGCTCGCGGCGAAGGTGAGCAAATCCTTCCCAACGGAGCCGGAGACGGTGACCGAGCTGCCCGCGGCGTACACGTTGCCGGTGACCCGGCCAGCGATGATGGTTTGGGATCCGGCCACGAAGACGTCCCCATTCACGACCCCACCGATTGTCGTGTTGTTACCCGCGGCGAAGACGTTCCCGTTGACGGTCCCCTGGATGTTCACACCTTGTCCGGCGGCGGCGTAGAGGTCGTCGTCCACCGTCTGTCCGGGGCCGATCGTGAGAACGGCGGACTCCGTTCGGATCGAGGCTGCCTGCATGGATAGAGGAAGGGCCACCAGGAGCGCGAGCGCCCCCACCGTGGCGAGCGCGCCGCGCACAACCCGTGAAAAGCCGGACATGCTCATCGTTCTTCTCGCTTTCGCTCGCGGGCGAGTCCGACACGCAGCATCGGCTGCCCTGAGACCAGAGTTCAGCTTTCAGTCTGCGGAAGCTGTCATCAAAGGCGCGTCAAGTTCGGCAAAACGCTGAGTAATGGTTTCGGCTCGCGCGATTTCGAGCGCTCCGGCTCAGCGTGCCCGCGTAGGCCGCTCGGACACCGGCTCCCTGATTCGTCGCTGCTCGTGCGCCGGCCAGGCGCGTCTGGTGAAAAGAGCTCCCGGATGACCAGGCACGCCCAGGGCCGGCAGAATCCAACGGTCGAGCCCAATCCAACCGGCAACACGCCAGGCCAACACCACCCACGTCGATAAGATGAAGAGGATCGGGTTGCTGCTCACGGTGCCGGACAGCAGGTAGTTGGCGTTCATCAAGCCGCCAAAGAAGGCAGCGATGCCAGTGAACATGCCCAGCGCCAAGCCGATACCAACAGCCAGCTCGCCCAAAGTGATGGCCCAGCTCCAGGCAGCGGCGTTCGGGATGACGAAGTCGCGAAGGATGGCGGCGTACCAGCCGGTCACATCCGGATGATCGCCTGTGCTCTTCCGCAGCGCCCCGTTGGCGAACGAGGTGATCGCGGCGCCCGCGTTCGAGCCCGTCCATGCCGGACTCTGCAGCTTTTCCACCGATGCGCCTATCCACTCGTAGGCCATGTACCAACGAACGATCAGCCAGAACCAGGCCGATCGCGTGTCGGCGAAGAGGAGGCGAGTGATCGTTGGCTCTTCGATCTCCAGCTGCGCCATGTGCTCTTCCTGGCTGCCGCCGCAAGGACGGTACCAGCCGGCATGGCCGCTCAAAGCGCGTATCCGCATCGTTCACGGCGTTGTTGCAGCTCATTTAGCGTTCTCGCGGCAATCTCAACTTGGAGCCATCCCTAGAAAGCCCAAGGAGCCGCTCTTGGCTGCGACAGGTATCCAGTCCAGACCGCATTGGCGCGGCGTTGGGGCGCTCACGCTGTTGTTGGCGGGTGCGTGCGTCCTGCTGCTGGCAGGACTGCTCGTAGCGCTTCTCGCGGCGCGGCAGCCACAAGCGTCGTTCGCGCCGGGAAGTCCTGAAGCGGCGGTCACATCCTACTTGGGGCTGCTGCAAAACGGGCAGGTGGACGAGGCGTTTGGCATGGCCGCGCTGGAGACCGGCCCACCGTTCCACGAGGCGGTGACCCGTGAGCAATTCCACGAGCGCTTCGATGCCTGGAGTCAGTCCCCGCATCGCGTCACGCTCCTGCGCAGCAGCGTCAGCGGTGACAACGCCAGTGTGACAGTGGAGATCTCGACATTCCGGCCCGATCTCTTCCCAGCCGCGGATAGAACGGTCCAGCAGACATTCACGCTCAGCCGGCGGGATGGCGCCTGGACCATCACCGGACCGACGTACATGTCGTTTTGACATGGCACAAGCACGACGCATCTACCTCTATGTGATGGCCTTTGCCGGCCTGATCACGCTGTTGGTAGGGGTATCCGGGCTCGCAGCCCTGGGGCTGGTCACGTTGACGCTGCCCGACGCGACGCTCGTGGCGGGCGACGTGCGGCAGCAGGCGAGCTTCTACCTGGCGGCGATCATCATTTCCCTGCCGGTGACGGCCGGTCATTGGCTGTGGGCTCAGCGGCTGGCAGCCGCATCGGCGGAGGAACGAGCCGCTTTTATGCGGCGGCTGTTCCTGGCCGCCGTGTTCGGCACAACGGCTGTCGTAGCCCTGTATGGTCTGTGCGGCGCGCTGATCTTCGCGCTCACGCTGCCCGGCACAGCGCTCAGCCAGCCATCGTGGCCGGCAGGCATACAGGCGATGGTGAGACTGGCCGTGTATGGCGGGGCTTGGTTGGGCTTCAAGGCGATTAGCTCGGAGCAAGACACCCGCGCAGATCGGCTGCATGACGTGGCCGTGTACGTGCTGACGGGCTTCTCGCTGGGATTCCTCGTGTCGGGCGTCGGGCAGTCCATAGGCGAGCTCGTGCGCACCCTGGTCATTGCGCCGGAGGCGGGACGGGTGCTGCTGGCCGGTCCCGAGCGTCTGCCCCTCACCGTTTGGGGAGCCATTGCCGCCTGGATCCTGTCGGGCGGAATAGTGTGGGGCCTGGTGTGGTTGTATGACCTCAGGCGCGCAGGACGGCGAATATGGCGGGTCGTGTACCTCTACGTGGTCCTCATGGTGGCGGCGCCGGCTTTCCTCGGCGGCGCTGCCTATGGGGCTTATGAGCTACTGCGAAAGGCTCTCGGCTTCAGGATGGCGGTTGGAAGTTGGGACTTCCTGCAGGTCTCACTCCCGCTGTTCGTCGTTGGCGGAGCGGTGTGGGCGTACCACTGGTTGGTCCTCAGGCGGCAAGCCGCGGCCGACGACACCGCCGTGGTCCCCTGGCCACGCCGGCCCGCAATCGCGCTGCTGTCGCTGCTCGGCATTGCCGCCGCGACGCCTGCCTTCGTGGGCCTGATCTGGGTCGCCCTCGATTTTGCCCTCAACAACGTCTCGTTGATGTCAGGCCCGGATTGGTGGCGGGATCGCCTGAGCCTGAGCCTGGCCGGCGGCGTCATCGGAACTCTGGTCTGGCTGGGCGGATGGTCACGGCTCGAGAAGGCGGCGACCGCGCAGCCCGAAGTCGAGCGCGCCACGCTTGCTCGGAAGCTGTACCTGGGATCCATTGTCCTAGGCGCGGCCCTGGCAGCGCTTGGCTTCTTGGTGGCGTTGCTGTGGCTGACCCTGCGCCTGGCGCTGGGCGAGCCAGCCTCCACGCCGGTCGTCACCAGCGCCTTCGAGTACCTGGCGACAACACTGGTGTGTGGCGCATTGGCTGGCTACCACGCGCTGATCCTGCGCCGCGACCTCATCTGGTCGCGCGCGGTCACAAGACGTCCGCACCTGTTCGTGCTGCTAGAGCCAGGCGCGAGGTCTGCCCTGGAAGAGCTCGAGCGAGAAGGCGTCGCCGAAGTGCGGCTGCTAGGCGAGGTACGCGGCCCAGCTCAAGGAGCCAGCCTGGAGGTAAAAGCGCTGGCCGAAGCGGCGGCCCGCCTGGAGTCGGAGGGGCGGGCCGATGGCGAGCTGGTGATTCTCGGCGCTGAACGCGGCCGCATCTACCCCTTCGAGAAGCGCACCCGCACACAGGCGCTGGACGGTGACTAGCGACCGGAGCACGCAGGCCGCTCGAAGTTCGAATCGGAGGTATTGCGACATGAGAACGAAAGCCAAGAAGCTTCGTGGGCTGGTGTCGGTGGTTGGCGCGGCGCTGGTTGGACTTGCGGTCGCGCAAGAGCTGCGAAAGCCTGCTGGACGGCGAACCTGGCACGGGCAGTTGTGGGGCCGGATCCCCTACGAGTTTCGTCCGCCGACCCCGCAGCGTCTGCGGAGCGCCTACTGGGCCCCCGAGGACTCGCACCTGTTCACGCCCACGCCGAAGGCCGTGGGCGTGAACAGGTGCGTCAACCTGGCGCGCCTTGCCCAAGGCTGCTCGGCTACGTGCATCGGAACGGTGAAACACGGGGCCAATGCCGCGGAGCCTGAAGGGCGGGGGGTGCCAGCATGACAGCAATCACGACCGAAAGGGGGATCGAGGTCGACCGGCTGTACCGGGCCGGACCAAGCCCAGAGCTGATCGACGTTCCCGAGCTCAATTTCCTGATGATCGACGGACATGGCGATCCCAACGTATCCCCCCGGTTTCAGGAAGCCATCCAGGCGCTGTACGGGGTCTCTTACGCACTGAAATTCGCGCTGAAACGAAGCGGTGGGCCGGACTACAAGGTTCCACCCCTCGAGGGACTGTGGTGGATGGGGGGTATGGCTGGCTTGGACATGGACGACAAGGCAGCCTGGGAGTGGACGGCGATGATCAAGCAGCCATTCGAAGTCACCGCCGAGATGGTCGAGGCATGGGCGGCCGACGTGGCCGGCAAGAAGAGCCTTCCGACCGCACGGGAGCTGCGACTGCAGCGCTGGGCTGAGGGTCTCTCGGCGCAGGTCCTCCACATCGGCCCCTACGCGGCGGAGCCGCCCACCATTCGCTGTCTGCTCGCGTTCATCGAGGAGCGCGGTTACGCGCCGCGTGGCAAGCATCACGAAATCTACCTGGGCGACCCGCGGCGCGCTACGCCAGAACGACTGAAAACGATCATCCGCCAACCGGTCGAGCGTCGCTGAGCCATCCCGTTGCATGGGACTCATCCCCAGCCGATGCTCCAATGGCGAACAGCCACGGCGGGCCGCCACGGGCCCGCGCCGCAACGGCGTGCCCCGGCATGCAGGCTGGCTCCTTATTCCGGGCCCGACCGAAGTGAACGGGCACCACCGTCCAGGCGGACGGTTACAGTGTCAGGACTGTTCCTTTTTCGAGCCGTGCGGAAGCAGCGATGCCTGGGGCCCAGGTTCGGAGACGTCCACGCGAACCGGGCCAGAAGCGGATAGGAACGGGCTGATGCGACCGGCCAGCGTTTCGATCATGTGGTGCAGCCGCTCGTGCGTGCCGGCGCCGATGCGTTCCGTTTCGATCTGTTCGAACGCGTCGGCCAGTTCCTGGTCCTGCGCACTCAGGTCCCGTTCGATGGCTGGTAGGAGCCCCGCGTTCTCCATATCAATATGGCTGCGCAACAGCGCTTCATAGTCCGCGGCCGCTCGCTGCAGCGCAACCGCGCTGGCTCGGCTGCCGGCGACGTACCTTTCGGCCGCCAACGCGTAGGCCTTGGCAAGCTGGCGGCCCTCCTCGTGCTGCATCTCGAGCGCGGCTGGCAAGCCAGTTTGCATGAGTTTTGGGAACAGCACGAGCTCTTCTTTGCCGTGATGGCAGCGATCGACGAACACGCGGAAAAACTCTTCGATGTCGGCGAACACGTTGGCCGGCACCGGCTGGCCGCCCGCCGCGGCTTCGGCCGCATGTTCGAGCTGATCGAGGACGTGGAGCACCGCGTTGTGCTCTGCCTGCAAGGTCTTGGTGGTTTCCATAGATCGCTCCTTGAGTCGGTGCCGGCCAGGCCGCTTTTGCCGGCGCTGTCGTCACCACGCTTTTCTTTCCACTAATCTGCCGCAACGGGACACGACGCACAGGGACTTGGGTTCCTTTTACCGGAAAGGAACCCAAGTCCCTGAAGCTCGACGTCTTCCAGCGCTAACGTGGCTTGTGGGCGATACGCCTGAGCTGCCAATCGGGAGGTAATTGGGCAGGCCCCTCAGCCGGCAGAGGCTGCTCGCCCAGCGGCACATCAACTCACGCGAGGGATTCACTCATGAACGACGCTAGGCCTTTCATCGGTCACTACGCCGACCTCGCCGCTTTCCAAACCGAGCACTTCAACCCCATTGGCCTGGCTCAGAGTGAGCGGATGAAGGTGGTGCTGGTCTGTTTGGAAGCTGGTCAGTCCATTCCGGCTCACGAGCCGAGCGTTGACATGGCGCTGGTGGTCATCGAAGGCGAAGGTGCGCTTGTCAGCGAAAATCAGGAGGAGCCGCTGCGTCCGGGCAGCATTGGCTTCGTGCCGGCAGGCCAGCGGCGTGGCGTCAAGGCCTCCACCCGCATGGTCGTGCTGCACACCGTCAGCCCGCCACCCGCGGTCAGGACCACGCTCAGGTGGCCGCGCAGCTCCACGGCCACAGTCAGCCTCGCTAAGGCTGGATTAAACGAGGCCCGGCCTCGCCAACGCGAGACTCGGCAGGTGCCGAAGTGCCGTCTGCAAGCACGATCGGGCCAGGAGTCTCCACCAGCCGGTAGCCGACGTAGCGAACCGTCTCGATGCAGTCGCCCATGCCGGAAGGGATCTTGGCTCGCAGGCGTCGAACGTGAATGTCCACGGTTCGCGGTCCGCCTTCGTAGTCCTGACCCCAGACCTGTGCCAGGAGCATCTTGCGAGTGAAGGTCATGCCTCTGTGCGCCGCCAGGAAGGCCAGCAGCTCGTACTCACGCGGGGTGAGGAGCACGGGCTCGTCGCAGCCCGGAACGCTGACCCGGCGCTGAGCGAGATCGATTTCCAGCCCGCCGACGTGCACGACTCGTCCCGCCGCGGCGCCTCGGCGCTGTCTGATGAGGGTCAGGCGCAGAGCCACCTCCGAAGGCCGGTACGGCGGAAGGAGGAAATCGTCGACCAGCGTGGCCAGTTCGGGCATGGCCAGGTGTCGCTCGTGGATCAGCGCCAGGATCGGATGAGCCCGTGTCCCGCACTCCGTCCATTCGATGTGCCGGACGTGCTGAGCCGGCAGCACTCCTGAAGCAGCCGTCAGCTCCAGCAGCACGGCGTCCGGCGACTGCCGATCGAGCGCGAACCGGACAGCATCCTCGCGGTCGAACGGCGCGACGTCGATTTGAGCGCCAATCTGCCGCAATCCGTCGGCCAGTCGCAAACCCACCTCGCTGGCTGGGGACGGCGCAGTCAACAGCAGGAAGCGGCCCGCGGGCCAAGGGCTCATACCTCCAGCTGCACCATCACGTCGCCGCCCGTCGACAGCCACACCGGAAACGTCCGCAGCCTGTCGCATGCGCCATTCAGCACACGACCATCGCGCAGGTCGTATCGGTAGCCGTGCAACGGACAGATCACCACGGCTCCGCCCACCACGCCGTCGGCCAGCTTGCCCCCCAGGTGCGGGCAGCTGGCTTGGGTAGCATACAGCCGGCCATCCCTAGCGTGATACACCGCGACGCGCTGGCCAGGAAGGTCGAATTCCCGTGCTTCACCAATGGGGATTTGACCCGGCGGGCCGAGGTTGAACGCGCCCTCGGAGCGAACGGCGGCGGGTTGCCGCTGGTTGGGCAGCACTCTCATCATGTCAGGCGGACACCGCCGCCAGCCTTTCGCCGGCGTCGCCGGCGGGCAGCGTGGATACGAACTGATGCCGGTGCAGCGGAGCGCGACCTTCACGCCAGGGGTCCTCGTAGGCTCGGACGGCCGCCTCGATCTCGGCATCGAGGCGCTGGCAGATCGATTCGCGGTCTTCAACCAGAGCCTGTCGCAGCCGCTCAATCCCGATGCGCTCCACAAAGGAATACGTGCGCTCGAGATACTTCGCCTGCTCACGGTAGTACTGCATGAAGCGGCCCATGAAGCGCAGTACGTCGTCGTGGGAATCGACCGTGCACAGGAGGTCGCCCTTGCGCACCGTTGATCCGGCGGCGCCGCCAATGTAGAGCTCCCACCTGCCCCCCTCGATGGCAATCGCGCCGAGGTCCTTGGTCGTCGCCTCGGCGCAGTTACGCGGGCAGCCGGTGGCTGCCAGCTTCATCTTGTGCGGCGCCTCAATACCCTGAAAGCGTTTCTCGATGGCAATCCCCAGCGCCGTGCTGTCGCCCAGGCCATAGCGGCAGAAGTCGGTACCGACACACGTCTTGCAGGTGCGGAAAGCCTTGGTGTAGGCATGGCCTGATGGCATGTCCAGGTCCTGCCACGCCCCGGGCAGGTCCTCTTTGGCGATGCCCAGCAGGTCGATGCGCTGGCCGCCGGTGATCTTGACCATACGGACGTTGTACTTGTCGGCTACGTCCGCGATGCGGCGCAGCTGCGCCGAGCTGGTCACGCCTCCATAGATGCGCGGCACGACGCTGAAGGTCGAGTCCTTCTGGACGTTGGCATGCACCCGATCGTTGATGAATCGAGCGTCCCGCTCGTCCTCGTACTCGGCGCCCCAAATCGTCTTGAGCAGGGAGGCCAGGCCCGTCTTGCTGCCGGCGTCCTCGAGCCCGCCGGTCAGGGCGCCGAACACCGCCGAGACGCTCCTGAGGCCCAGCTCCTTGATAGCGGCAATCAGCTCGGGTTTCGCCAGCGGCACGCCCGGCACGTAGTAATGGGCCGTGACGTCCTCCTCCAGCTGCCCATCAGAGGCCCACTCCGTAATCCGCCGCACAAGGTCCTTGCAGGAGCCGCAGCCGGTGCCGGCGCGCGTGGCGGCGCACACCGCGCTCAGGCTCCTCTTGCCGGACTTCACGCTGGCCACGATGGTCCCCTTGGAAACGCCATTGCAGTTGCATACCTGGACGTCGTCGGGCAGCTGCTCGGGCGCGGTGACCGCAGGCGTCGCCCCGCTCGGGAACAGCAGATCGGCGCGCCGCTGGGGCAGCGGCGTGCCGCGGTCGAACAGCTGCACCAGCGACGACGCCGCGGCCGTGTCGCCCAGCAGGATGGCGCCGGCGAGCTGGTTGTCGCGAACAATGAGCTTTTGGTACACGCCGCGCGAGGGCTCGCTGTACAGGATGACCTCGTCCTCCGGGTCATCCGAGTCCTTAGCGCCCATCGTCGCCAGATCGACGCCCATGACCTTGAGCCGCGTATACAGGCGGGAGCCCTCATACGTGGCGGCCGGGTTGGCTTCGCTGAGGTGCTCGGCCAGCACCCGGGCCTGCTCCCATAACGGCGCCACGAGGCCGTAGACCTGCCCGCGATGCTGGGCGCACTCGCCGACGGCGTAGACGTTCGGATCGTCGACGCAGCGCATCTGGTCATCCACCACGATGCCGCGTTCGACGGCCAATCCGGCGTCGCGCGCCAGCTGCACGTTCGGCAAGATGCCGCAGGCCATGACCACCATGTCGCAGTCGAGGATTTCGCCGCTTTCGAATTGCAGCCCGCTCACCTTCTCGCGGCCAAGCATGGCCGTGGTGGCGGTGCCGGTGTGGACCTGAATGCCCATGTCCTGCAGCGTTGTCTGCAGCATCCGGCCAGCCCGCGAGTCGAGCTGGAGGTTCATGATCGTGCTCTCGCGCTGGATCACGTGCACCTCCGGCAGGTGCGTCAGCAGCCCACGGGCAGCTTCGAGTCCCAGGAGTCCGCCGCCGATGACCGCCGCTCGGGCGCGGCCCTTGGCGTAGCCGGCGATCCGGCTGCAATCATCCAGGCTGCGAAACACAAATACGCCCTGCTTCCACTTGCCGTCGGCCCGGTGCAGGCCGTCCAGACGCGGCACCAGCGGGCGGCTGCCGGTGGCCAGGATCAAGACGTCATAGGGTTCATGCACCAGCCCTCCGCGCACCACCCGATCGGCGCGATCGATGTTGTCGGCGGGGACGCCGGCGTGCAAGGTGATGCCGCGCTCGGCGTACCAATCCAGGGCGTTGATGAAAATCGCCTGTGGATCGTGGCTGCCGCTCAGCACCTCCGACAGGAGGATGCGGTTGTAGTTGCCGTACGGCTCCTCCCCGAAGATGGTCACGTCGTAGCGCTCCATGCCGCCGCGTTCGACGATCTCCTCTACGGTCCGGGCGCCGGCCATGCCGTTGCCGACGACGACAAGTCGCTGCTTAGTCAAGCTCTCCTCCTGTGCTGATGGGCTCGATAGCTGCCGCGCACACCTTGAACTCGGGCATACGGCTCACCGGATCGAGCGCCGGGTTGGTCAGGTTGTTGGCGGCCTGCTGGCCGCCCCAATGGAACGGCACGAACACCGTGTCGGGCCGAATACTGTTCGTTACCCGTGCTTTCAGGGCGATGCTGCCGCGACGAGATCGGAGTCGCACCATCTGGCCATCGTGCAGCCCGAAGCGAGCGGCCAGGGATGGATGCATCTCGACCAGCGGCTCAGGCGCTTGGCGAACCAGCTCGGCCACCCGCCGCGTTTGCGTGCCCGATTGGTACTGGCTCAGCACTCGGCCGGTGGTGACGATCACGGGATATCGAGCGTCCGCTTCCTCGGCTGGCGGCCGGTACTTCACCGCGTGGAAACGAGCACGCCCGTCCGGCATGGGGAAGCGCTCGGCGAACAGCCGGGGACTGCCCGGATGATCGCCGGATGGGCAGGGCCAGAACACCCCGTCTTCGCGAGCCAGGCGCTCGTAGGTGATGCCGCTGTAGTCGGCCGGTCCGCCGGCGCTGGCTCGCCGCAGCTCGGCGAAGATCGCCCCCTGGCCCTCGAACCGGAAGTTCGCGCTTGCACCCAGCAGCCGAGCAAGGTCGCACAGGATGCGCCAGTCGGGGCGCGCATCTCCGGCAAGCGGAGCGACCGCTCGCCGCAGGATGACTCGGCCTTCGAGATTGGTGGTCGTGCCGCCGTCCTCGGCCCACTGTGCCGCGGGCAGGACGACGTCCGCCAGCTTGGCCGTCTCGGACAGGAAGAAGTCGGCGACGATCAGCACGTCGAGCTGTCGCAGCCGGTCGATGACGTGCAAGGCTCGTGGCGCCGAAACTGCCGGATTGGTGGCCATCACCAGCAGCCCCCGCACGCCCTTCTCCTGCCCGAGGCTGTCCAGCAGCTCGTAGGCCGAGAGGCCGGGGCCAGGAAGGTCAGACTCCTCGACGCCCCATACCGCCGCTACGTGGCGCCGAGCGTCAGGGTCGTCGATCTTGCGGTAGCCGGGTAGCTGGTCGGCCTTTTGCCCGTGCTCGCGCCCACCCTGGCCGTTGCCCTGGCCGGTCAACGGGCCAAAGCCGCTGCCCAGCCGGCCGGGCAATCCCAGCGCCAGTGCCAGGTTGATCCAGGCCAGCACGCAATCCACCCCGTGGCTGTGCTGCTCGGTGCCGCGACCCGTCAGGATGATGGCCCGCCGCGCGCTGCCCAGGAGCGCCGCCACCTCGGCCAGCTGGGACGCCGGAATGCCGCTCAACCGCTCCACCCGAGCCGGCCAGTAGGCGGCCACGGCCGCGCGCGCTGCCTCGAAGCCGGTGGTTCGCTCCCGAACATATTCGCGATCCACCAGGCCTTGCTGGATGCAGGCGTGCAGCAGTCCATTGGCCAGCGCAACGTCACTGCCCGGCAGCAGCTGCAGGTGGATCGACGCGGCCTGGCTGGTGCGCGAGGCGCGCGGGTCCGCCACAACGAGCTTTCCGCCGCCTGCCCGCTGCGCCTCGAGGTGGCGCATGACCGGGGGCATCGTTTCCGCCAGGTTGCTGCCGGCCAGCAGGATGACGTCGGCCGATGCCAGGTCTTCGATCGGGAACGGCAGGCCCCGATCGAGGCCGAACGCCTGGATCTGCCCGGCGGCTGCGCAGGACATGCAGAACCGGCCGTTGTAGTCGATGTTGGGCGTCCGCAGCGCCACCCGGGCGAATTTGCCGAGCAGGTAGGCGGTCTCATTGGTCAGCGACCCACCGCCCAGCACACCCACCGCGGCATGCCCGTGACGTTGTTGTATGCCCGCCAAGGCGCCGGCTATGCGCTGCAGCGCGACGTCCCAACTCACCTCCACCAGCCGCCCCGCGGCGTCTCGCGCAAGCGGCGCCCGAAGGCGGTCGGGGTGGTTCACTGTTTCCGTCGAGGTCCAGCCCTTGAGGCACAGCCCGCCGCGATTCACCGGGAAATCGGCTCGGCCCGTCACCGCCAGGCGACCGCCTTCGGGGCGGAGGACCATGCCGCACTGCAGGGCGCAGTACGGGCAGTGGGTCGCCACACCAACCCCGGCCGGCTGTTCCAGGAGCGCCTGCACCTAGGCTACGGCCTCCGCTTCCGGGACAGCCATGTCGCCAGCTGCCATGACCCCAGGTTGAGCCGCCGCCGTTCGGCGCCGCCCCATCTCCGGCCTGAGGTACACCGCCCAGGTGATGAAGATGCAGGTGACGTAGAAGCCGATGAAGCCCCACAGGGCTGCCTGGACGCCGCCGGTGGCCGCGATCGAGGTGCTGTAGCTGTTTGGCACGAGGAACCCGCCGTAAGCGCCGACGGCGCCCGCGAAACCCAGTGACGCAGCTGTCTCTTTGCCCGCTTCCTTGAGCGCGAGGGCTCGGTCCTGTCCGGTGCGCTCCGCCCGCGCGAGATGCATGCTCCGGAAGATCGATGGGATCATGCGGAAGGTCGAGCCGTTGCCCAGCCCGGCTGTGGCGAACAGCAGCATGAAGCAGGCGAAGAAGCTGCCGAAGTTGTGGACGCTCAGCGAAGCGATGACGCCGGCGACAGCCACGATCATGATGCCGTAGTTCCACAGCGTGACGTACGTGCCACCCAGGCGATCCGACAGCCAGCCGCCCACGGGTCGTATGAGCGAGCCAACCAGAGGCCCCAGGAAGGCAAGCTGCAGCGGGTTGACGCCGGGGAACTGCGTCTTGATGAGCAGCGGAAAGGCGCCGCTGTAACCGATGAACGAGCCGAAGGTGCCGATGTACAGCCACGACAGCAGGTAGGTGTGCCTGCTCTTGAGGATGGTGGCTTGGTCGGCCAGTCTGGCTCGGCTGACCGACAGGTTATCCATGAACAGCCAGGCGCAGATGACGGCGAGCAGAATGAGCGGGATCCAGAAGAAGCCGGCGTTCTGCAGCCACAACTGGCCGGCGGCAGCGCCGTTCTTGATCAGCGTCTCGGGGGCGCCGGCCAAGGGCCCAAACAGGCTCACGGTGATGGCAAACGGGATCGCGAACTGCACCACGCTGACGCCCAGGTTGCCGCCACCGGCGTTCAATCCGAGGGCCAGGCCCTTGTGCTTGTCGGGATAGAAGAAGCTGATGTTGGCCATGCTGGAGGCGAAGTTGCCACCGCCGAAGCCAGCGCTGGCTGCCGCGATGGCAAACGCCCAGAAGGGAGTGCTGGGGTGCTGGACCAGGACGCCCACCAGCGAGGTGGGAACGAGCAGCAGCAGGGCGCTGACGATAGTCCAGTTGCGACCGCCGAACTTAGGCACGGCCACCGTGTAGGGGAAGCGCATGGTAGCCCCCACGAGCCCAGGCAGCGAAGCAAGCAGGAACAGCTGCGGGACGGAGAACGTGAAGCCGGCGTTCGGTAGGTTCACCGCCACGACGCTGAAGATCTGCCAAACGGCGAAGCCCAGGAATTCGGCGAAGATCGAGAAGATCAAGTTCCGCCGGGCAATCGCTTTGCCCGTCGCCTCCCAAAACCCTTCGTCCTCGGGATTCCAGTGCTCGATCCATGTGCGTGGCATGCCGTCCCAACTCCTTATCCGCTGGCGGAAGACAGGCGGCCACAAGGGAAACAGCCCCATCGAATGGGCGGCGGCCCAAGAGTGACCGCACCCTCGCGCGCCAGCCCCATTGCTGCGAAACCGCTCCGAGAACCCGCTACCGGTTCCGGCGGCCTGATCGCAGTCTACGGACGCCTATTGGGCAAAGTCAATAAGTCGAAACGTAATGGAAACAAACTGGGCGCAAGTGCCTAATTACGACTATGCATGTTGCACAAAGCAGCGCGGCTTATCCGTGCCTATACTGTCAACCGCATGAGTCGACTCTGGTTTGACGACGAAGCAGTGTTGAGTCACGAAGGCTGGGATCGCGAGCCGCTGATCGTGGAGAGCCGCATCGAGGCCTTGATGCGACGCGGCCTGGCGCGGCCTCTCTTCCTGCAGGGCGTTTTCCCATTTGTGGGAGCCGGCTGGTATACGTCGGGACTGCTCAATCCTAACCTGATCTACACGGTCCCTGGCGGAAAGCAGGCCAGGCTGCTCTACCTGCGGGCCGGCAACCTGAGCGAGGCGATGATCTACTTGAGCATCATGCGCGATACACAGCCGATGCGCTATTTCCCAATCCGAGCCGGCGGCGATGCGCATATCACGCTGGCCATCACGGAAGATCTGCCGACGGGCAGCCGGATGGAGGTCCACTTCGCTGCGCCTGACGGGCTCAGCGGGTCAATCGTGCTGGACGTGGGCTTCGTCGAGCTCGAGAGCTGACGTTCCCGATTGCTGCGAATGTCGGCGATCAGGCGGACTGCCCAGCCAGCTGCCGCAGCTCCCGGACCCAGGCGCGTTCGAGCTCCAGCCGATGGATGAGATGCCGGGTAACCAGCTTGGACCAATGATTCCTGGCGCGCTCCTGTTGACTTTGAACGTGCCACAGCTGCTCGCTGAGCGCGGCGTCGCGGGCATCCAGAATCCGATCGCGTTCGTGAGTCTCCAGGAGGTCAAAGAAGGCTACGCGGGTCTGGAACTCCGCTGCATTGCGCGCCTCGTCGGGGCCAAAGTCGCGCAAGAGGTCCGTGAACAGCTCTTCACCCCGAGGCAGCAGCCGGTATACATGACGCGGCGGCCGGCCCTGCTGCATCTCCACGCTCTTCTCGACGGCGCCGGCTTCCTCGAACCGCCGCAGCGTGGGGTACAGGACGTTCGGATTCAGCGAGACCGTGCCGCCCATGATCTCCTCCACCCGCTGTCGAATAGCGTACCCATGGGCAGGCTCCTTGGCGAGCACCCGCAGCACGACAAGATCGAGGTACGACAACACGTATCTCCGCTCGGTACGTTGTATCTAATCTAGATTAGTCTAATCTAGATACATGCAGATCGATATCCTTCCAACAGCGAGTCCCTTCAGCCCCGTCATCTACGGCTGCTGGGGCCTCTTCCTGGCCGTGTGGATCGTCGGAGCGCTGTACAACCGCCAGCGCGCCCCACAGGTCGAGCGAGCCGGTTCGAGGTTCAGCTCCGGCGGCTGGAGCAACTGGTTGGCCGGCGTCGCCCTGGTCTGGATAGCGGAGCGTTTCGTTCCCCATGGCCTGTGGACGAGCCTGAGCTTCGCGAATCTCGACATGCAGCTCGCCGGCCTCGGGCTGCTGCTGGTATCGACCGCCTTCACCATGTGGGCCAGATGGACGTTGGGCACGATGTGGACCAGCCAGCCGGCCATCAAGGCTCGCCATGAGCTGCACATCGAGGGTCCCTACCGGGTGACGCGGCACCCGATCTACACCGGGATGACCGGCATGCTCCTGGGAACCGCGCTGGCCAGCGGCGCCGCGCTCACGCTGGTCGCCTTCGCGATCTTCGTGGTCTATTTCGCGGTGAAGATCCACGCCGAGGAGCGCCTGCTGCTGGAAACATTCGGCCAGCGCTACGAAGCCTACAGGCGCGAGGTGCCTCAGCTGCTGCCCTTCCCACGGCCCCGTCCGTAGGCCCAAGCCGCCCACCCTACCGCTTCGAGCAGCGAGCCTGGACGATGGTGAGCACCACGACCACTGCCGGCACGGCCACGTAGGCGGCCATGCCGGCGCCGAGGCCGCGCGCATCCGAAATCGCGCCAACCAGAGCGGGAAATCCCAGGCCCGCCAGGCCGATGGCGGAGACGACCGCTCCTGTCGTACCCGCCTGGCCGGGCCTGAGGCTAAGGTAGGTGGCCTCCAACGTGGCGTAGAACACGGCGCCGCAGAAACCGAACAGGATCGCGCCGAGAACTTCGACGGCGCCGACGGGAACGAACACCAGCGTCGCCACAGAGGCGGCTACCAGCGCGGCGAACAGCGGCAGCAGCAACCGCTGCTCGATGCGCCGGCTGATCGGCGGCACGGCCAGGTAGCCACACAGGCCGGCCGCAACGATGGCGGATATCAGCGCGGTGGCCGCCGGCGCCGGCCACGCCCGTACCCCTTCGAGGAAGGCGTTGAGGTACCCCAGGAGCGGCTCGTCGAGCAATCCGTGCAGGCCATCGATGACACCCAGCAGGATGACCCGTGGATCGCGCAGCACCGACCAGACCGCCGAAGCTGCCGGTTCGGGCGGTTGCCGGTGTCGCTCCGGAAACACCTGGCTCGCCAGGACCACCGCGTACAGGACCATGAAGGCTGCGCCCACGACGAACAGCACCCTCCACGACGCTCCCAATGCCAGCACGCCGGCCAGGGTCACGGGCGCCAGCAGGTCGCCCACCGAGCCGTACGCGTTCACTCGGCCGAGGGCGGTGGGGAGCTCGTCCGGGCATAGGTCGAGCAGGGCCAGCTCGCAGCCGACAAGGAAGGCGTCGACGGCGCCACCCCAAACGAAGCCGCCCACGGCCAGGACAGGCAGGGAGTGACCAAGGCCGAAGGTCAGCATCCCGATCGCCACGCCGGCGGCTCCCAGGCTCGCCAGCCAGCGCAGCTGCACGAAGTCGGCAGCCACCCGGAAGAAATGGCCGGCCAGGCCTCCGGCAGTGAGGGATGCAACGGCTACGCCTATCTCGGCGTAGGACAGCCCGAGGCCGGCTCGGATAGGCTCGAGGGCCCCGAAGGGCCAGTAGGTGACCCATTCGTCGGCGAAGCTGACGAACAGCAGCGCCGCGAGCAATGTGAGCGGCGCGCGAACCACGACCGGCAGCAGCCAGTGCGCCAGCCGTGGCGCTAGACGGAGACGAAGCTCAGATCAACGTCGACGGTAGCGATACATTGGGTAACACTGTAGCAGTTGCGCCCGCCGCGACGCGGCTGCCCAAGCGTCCAAGCGCTTCCTTCAGCCGCGTTACAGCCCATCGCGAGCAGCAGGCCGCCTGGGATACCGCGATGGAACCCGCGTTCATGGCCGCATTACAGCTCCTTTATGCCGGCTTTACCGTGCCGGCAGTACGAAGGGCAAAGAGCTCGGACAGCATTCGACGGCGCGTCAGGACGCCCGAAGAAGGGGATTCGACCGGTATGCCGTACGTCATTACGGGGCGGTGCCGACGGGAGAAAGACCCGGCCTGCGTCCGAGCCTGCGCGACGGAATGCATCTACGGCCCGGACATCTCGGGCCTGCGCTACGTCGAGCCCGAAGAATGCATCGATTGCGCGGTCTGTCTCTTCGAGTGTCCAGCCGGGGCCATCTTCGAGGAAGCAAACGTGCCTCCCAGGATGCGGCGGTGGATCCATCTCAATGCCATGCGTGCAGCTTTTTACAAAAAGGGGAATGGAATGGCGACCGTTTTCAAGACCAATCGGGCGGGAATGCACATGGCAGCGCCACAGGCGCTCGTCGCGCCGCCCAGCGAGCTTCAGCTCGGGCTGGAAGGGTTCGAGTATGCCGATCTGTACCGTCCCGAACGGTTGGCAACACTGACCAGGATGTTTCATCAGCGCGTGGCAGCACGGGATCCGGAGCTGTGGAGCCGGTTCGAAACCTACCAATCCGGCCAAGCTGTTGAGGCGGCGGAGCGCTCCGACCTGCTGAAGAGCATGGCCGGCCAGCTGTCGTCGTTCATCGCCGACCTGTTCCGTCTGGAGCCGGGGAATCGTGAGTTTGCCCGCAGCGCTCAGGAGGCGGAGATCGTGCACCGCTTCAAGCGCGAGTTCGTCATGCGGCGCGCGCTCAAGAAGCACCGGGACGCCACGCCGGACGAAGCCCCCGCGCCCGACGCGCGCTTGCAGTGGATCCTGGAAGAAGCCATCGACCCCGAGCTTGCCCTGGCAACGACCGTTGACGCGCTGCTCCAGGAGGAGGCCCGTTATCCCAAAGGAAGCGTGCCACCGGCGCTGAGCGAGCAGCTGGAGCTGTACGAATGCTGGGTGGCCACCGCCGCGGCGCTGGCTCGGGAGCACGGACTGTTCGCCGACTGGATCAGCCTCCATGCCCCGGAGGAGAGACCGGAGCCGACCGGCCTGGTGGAGCTGCTGCGCAACGATCGTCTGTCTCCGCCGGTGCTGGAAGGGCCGGCCTGGAGGATGCGGCGGCGCGACGGCTTCGCGCTGACCGACCGGCGCTGGAGCACCCGCCGCGTCCTGGATCACGTCCACTACTGCGTGCTGTGCCAGGAGCGCGAGAAGGACTCCTGCGCCCGCGGCTACCCGCTGCCGCGAAGCGACGGACAGTTTGGCCGCAACGAGCTCGGGGTCCCGCTCAACGGCTGCCCGCTGGCCGAGCGGATCGGCGAGGCGCACACACTGCGGCGCGAAGGCGATGCGGTTGGCGCGCTGGCGCTGGTGATGCTCGACAACCCCATGTGCCCGGGCACCGGCCACCGCATCTGCAACGACTGCATGAAGAGCTGCATCTACCAGAAGCAGGAGCCGGTCAACATTCCGCAGATCGAGACCAATACCCTGTGGGAGGTGCTGCAGCTGCCGTGGGGGGTGGAGGTCTACGGCCTCCTCACCCGCTGGAACCCGCTGAACGTCGAGCGGCCGCAGACGCTGCCGTACAACGGCGTCAACGTGCTCGTCGATGGGCTCGGACCGGCCGGGTACACCCTCTCGCAATGGCTGCTCAATGAGGGCTTCGGCGTCGTCGGCGTCGATGGCCTCAAGATCGAGCCCCTGCCCAAGGACCTGCTGTGGGACAAGGATCTGCCACCCAGACCGGTGAAGCACTTCTCGGAGCTGCAGGAGGACCTGGGCGAGCGCATATCGGGTGGCTTCGGGGGCGTCGCCGAATACGGCATCACCGTCCGCTGGGACAAGAACTTCCTGAAGCTGATCTACCTCACGCTCATGCGGCGCAAGACCTTCCGCGCGTATGGCGGCATCCGGTTCGGCGGGACGATGACCCTGGACGACGCCTGGAAGGCCGGCTTCCAGCACGTGGCCATCGCCGCCGGCGCCGGCCGGCCGACCGTGCTGAGCATCAAGAACAACCTTCTGCCCGGCATCGGCGGAGCAAGCGACTTCCTCATGGGCCTGCAGCTGTCCGGAGCGTTCAAGAAGGCCTCCATCGCCAACCTCACCCTGCGCATGCCGGTGGTCGTCGTGGGCGGCGGGTTGACCGCGGTGGACGCCTGCACCGAGGCTCTGGCCTACTACCCGGTGCAGGTCGAGAAGACCCTGTCGCTGTACGAGCAGCTCGCGGCCGAAATGGGGGAGGAGAAGCTGCTGGCAACACTGAGCGAGGAGGATCGGGCCATCCTGGCCGAGCAGCTGGAGCACGGCCGCGCCATCCGCGCCGAGCGGGAGCGCGCACGCCTGGCCGGCGAGAAGCCGAACTTCCTGCCGCTGCTGCAGTCCTGGGGCGGAGCCACTCTGTGCTATCGCAAACGCATCCAGGACGCTCCCGCCTATCGGGTGAACCACGAGGAGATTCAGTCCTTCCTGGAGGAAGGCGTGCGCATCCTCGAGTGCGTCGAGCCGAACGAGGCCGTGCCGGATCGCTGGGGCCGCCTGGGCAGCGTGATCTTCGACGTGCTGCAGGAGTCCGAGTCCGGCATCTGGAAGGAATCCGGCGAGACCGTCACGCTCCCTGCCGGCACGCTGCTGGTCGCCGCCGGAACCACCCCCAACATCGTCTACGAGAAGGAGCACGGCGGCACCTTCGAGCTGGATGCGGGAGGCAAGTTCTTCCAGCCACATCGCCTGGAGAATGGCCGGCTCGTGCCGGCCGCCGGAACCCGGGACGACCCGGGGTTCTTCACCAGCTACGAGCAGGATGGGCGCTACGTCACCTTCTACGGCGACAACCACCCGGCCTTTGCCGGCAGCGTGGTAAAGGCCATGGCCTCGGCCAGGACCGGCTACAAGCAGGTAGCCGATCTGTTCCCGCATCGAGCCGATGCGCCAACGAGAAAGGAACGCCGCGACCGCTGGCGCGCCTGGCAGAGCTTCACGGGCGACCTGGACAAGATCCTGGTCGCGCGCGTGGACAGCGTCATACGTCTGACCCGGAACATCGTGGAAATCGCCATCCATGCCCCTTACCAGGCAGCCAACTTCCAGCCTGGCCAGTTCTACAGGCTGCAGAACTATGAGACGACGGCACCGGTCGTGGACGGGCGGCGGCTGCAGACCGAGGGCATCGCGCTTACGGGCGCGTGGGTCGACAAGAGGGCCGGCATCGTGGGCTTGATCGCGCTGGAAGTCGGCGCCAGCTCACGGCTGTGCGCCACCCTGCGCGAAGGCGAGCCGATCGTGCTCATGGGCCCCACCGGCGCGCCAACGCACATCCCCGAGGGCGAGCAGGTGGTGCTGGCCGGCGGCGGTCTGGGAAACGCCGTGATGTTCTCGCTGGCGGGAGCGATTCGGGCCAACGGCAACCGGGTGCTCTATTTCGGCGCCTACAAGAGTCGCGACGACGTCTTCCACCAGGACGAGATCGAAGCGTCGGCCGACCAGGTGATCTGGAGCGTCGACGCCGGCGAGCTGATCGAGCCTCGGCGCCCCCAGGATCTGACCTTCCAGGGCAACGTGGTCCAGGCCATGGCTGCCTACGATCGCGGAGAGCTGGGGGAGCAGCTCATCCCGCTGAGCTCGGTGGACAGGCTGATCGCCATCGGCAGCGCCGGCATGATGGCCGCGGTTGCCAGATCGCGGCATGAGGTCCTCGCCGGCAGGCTGAATCCCCAGCATCTCGCGCTGGCGTCGGTCAACTCGCCCATGCAGTGCATGATGAAGGAGGTCTGCGGCCACTGCCTGCAAAAGCACGTCGATCCTGAGACGGGCGCCGAAATGGTCGTCTTCAGCTGCTTCAACCAGGACCAGCCGATGGATGAGGTCGACTGGAAGAACCTGAACGACCGGCTGCGCCAGAACAGCCTGGCCGAAAAGCTCACGACCCTGTGGCTCGACAGCGTCTTCCGGCGCCATCCCGACCTGGTCCATGCCTGAACAGGAGGCGAGAGATGGAGGAGCTGTTCCTGGCCAGACCGTGGCTGGGCCTGAAGGTGCGAAGCCCGGCTGATATCCAGCCTCATCCGGCGGGTTCGGAAGCCGAGGATGCGCAGTTCTACGTCGCGCTGTACCACGTAGCGCTGGCCATCATCTCCAGCCTCGACCGCGGGCACATCCAACTGCTGGCGGTGCAGTCCGTGACGGAGGCCACCGGCGTGAAGGGCTGCGCCATCTGGGCGCTGGGCGCCGAACGAGATCGGCTCGACCTGGTCGCCTCATACGGCCTGAGCCGGCGCTACCTGGACAAGGGCGTGCTGCGGCCCGAGCTGAATGCCGGGCTTCGCGAAACGCTCGAGGGCAGGATCGTCATCAGGGACATCACCAACGCCGTTGAGTGGCAGTACCCGGAGGAGGCCCGGAAGGAGGGCATCGTGATGGCCTTGAGCCTGCCGCTGGTGGTCAGGGGCCGGGCCGCGGGCGCACTGTGCCTGTACCTCGCCGAGCGCCGCAGCTTTTCGGAAGCCGAGCTCGAGTTCCTGTCGGCGCTGGCCAATCTCTCGGCATGCGCGCTGGAGAACGCCTCGCAGTTCGCGTCTGTCCAGCATGGCTACGAGCTCCTGGTTGAGTACGCTTGCGTCCCCCATTGACGTGGGGACACGGCAGCCGTCGCGGCAGACTAGAGCGCGCGCATGCGATTGTTGCGCGGCTGGTTCTCGACCTCGGCTAGACCGAGAGCTTGGAGGACCGGTGGCACGTACATACCGAAGCGGCCCCTGAGACCCTTCTTCAGGCCATACCAGCCACCAACCGGGTTGCTCTCCGACCGTCCCCAGGCTTCGACGCTTCCCTCGGGCGCGGGTTTCTGCTCGTCGGCGCTGCCAAGCGCCATCCAGTCGCCGTGCGCCTTGAGCATGCTGTGCAGGTCTTCGATGGCGCGCAGGTGGTAGCGCAGCTCGGTCTTCCCTACCTGCACCACGAGGGCCGGCGGGCTCAGCGACTCGTCACGGAAGGCCTGGTAATCCGATCCGCCGCTGGGAGTTTTCAAGATCCACGGATCCTGTCTCGTGCCCGAGCCCTGCACGTTCGCCGCCATATTGTCCTCGCTCCTGCACGTGTGGCTTGCCTCATGGGCGCCGCTGACAGAATCATCGCCGATCTGTCGCCGCGGTGCAGGACGGGCCGGTTAGGGCTTGGACGCCCGCACGAAGGCGCTGACGAACTTGCCTTCGAGCTGCTCCCGATCCTGCTTGGTGGGCTGCCAGTCGCCGGTGGGCACGTCGTCCAAGGAATATGCGCGCGTGCTCTCCAGGTCGACCTCGGCGAATCCCGCCGCGGTCAGCTTGGACCGGTATTCGTCTTCCGACAGCGCGCCCGCGATGCAGCCGACCCACGACTCCATCTGCCGGCGCAGCCCCTCTGGGACCTGCCCCCGCACCACGACGTCCGACACCGCCAGCCGGCCACCGCGCTTCAGGACGCGGAAGGCCTCGGCCAGCACTTTGTCCTTGTCCGCGGCCAGGTTAATCACGCAGTTGGAGATGATCACGTCCATCGTCTCATCCGGCAGCGGAATGGCCTCGATGTCTCCCCTGAGGAACGCGACGTTGGTGGCGCCCGCTTCGGCCCTGTTGCGCTCGGCCAGGGACAGCATCTCGTCGGTCATGTCCAGACCGTACGCGAAGCCGCTTGGACCCACACGCTTGGCCGAGAGGAGCACGTCTATGCCACCGCCACTGCCAAGGTCCAGCACCGTTTCGCCGGGCTGCAGCTGCGCCAGAGCTGTGGGATTGCCGCATCCCAGCGAGGCCAGCAGGGCCGCCGCCGGCACGTCACCCATCTGCACCTGGTCGTACAGATCTCTGCTGATGACGTCCTTTTCCCCACCCCCGCAGCAACTGCTCGGGCCCTCACAACAGCCAACATTGCGCTGCCCCTCAGCGACATTGGCGGCGATGGCGCCGTAACGCTCGCGTACTGCCTGCTTCACATCTGCCATGCGACTACTCCTTCTTAGACCGCCGAGATATCGATGCCGATCGATGTATCGGAGTATGGCTGAACATATCGTCGGATGTGGGAATTATCCCATTGATGTCGGTACAATCTCCTAGCAGGCGATCGAACCTTAGTTCTAGCAGGTTGTCACGTTATTACGATCAATCCGCGCGTCATACTGCGAGCAGCCGGTCAGCGTGGGTTACATCCCAGAAAGGAGATAAACATAGTCACCCAACCCTACCGCTCCGACTTGGAGTCGGTGTATCACAACAATACGGACTGCACGGCAGGCCAAAACATACGACCCTGGCACGCGCAGAGGGGAACCGGCGGGTATCCACTCTGCGAACGGTGCTCAGCGCTGGGGCTAGTCCAGCGCTTCTTTACGGCGCCCTAGGCGAGATAGTCAATTCGGGAGCGAACGTCAGCTCCCACCACGGTCCGGTCGGTTCTCCGTCAAGAACCGGCCAAACGCGTCGTAACCCTGTAACCCGCAGACCGGCTTGGATTGCTGCGGCGAGTGCGCGGAACCCCTCTGCGCGCTCGCCGTGGAATCTTACGGTGGGCTGGGCATATGCGTGCTCCGGGCCACCCTGGCAAGACTCAAACGTTTCGACGCCCGCATCCAATAGCCGCTGCACAGCTATCGCGATGCCGGGGTCGAGCGGAGGCGAGAACTCCCTACTCACCTCCGATACATACGACACTGACGTATTCCTGTTACGGACTATACCGTACAGGGGTAGGGTAATAAGCCTTATGTCAGCAGGCGACCTCCCCGATGGGGTGGCGTCTTGACGCGTTTGCTACTCAACGAGCCAATAGGAGAGGCGCGTCAAGATGGCGTCGACCTCCGCACTGAGCTCAGCCCAGACTTCTCTTACGAGCCGATCCTTAGCGGGACCATCGGCGAACGCTATCTCAAGCTCCATAGTGAAATTCATATTCACTTCTCCCTTGGAAATGGCGTCCAGTTGTTCTTGCGTGACAGCCCCGACTACTGCGCCAGGTTCAAGCTTGATGTTAGGCGGCGTCAGGTCCCAATACTCAACGCGCTCAGGCGTAATGAACCTGATGGAAGTCCCGTGCGGCTTGACCATCAGGAGGTGAATGGCACGGTGCTTATCGACATTTCCAAGTCGGTCCAGAATCCACAAGGGTTCCGCGTGAGCCTTGTCGGTGAAGTCCCCTCGGTAATACGGCTGGACAGCGTCGATAAATGCCTTGGCATCGTCGGTGACACGGGCAATCCGCCCCATGCCCCTTGTACGGAACAGCTTGGCATTGTCGGAGATGAAGAACTCAGTGCGCGAGTTGTCAGTGGCTCCGATGGACAATTCCCAAACGATGTGGTCAAGGGACTGGCGAAGGTTCTGCAACGCATCGCCAAGCATGACGCTCAGCTGCAAGGGTGCCGCGTCGATGCCCTTGACGTAGATCAGCCCGCCCGGATGCTCACTTTGAGGATTTACAGCCAGTTTGCACGGGTGACTTTCGCGGAACCACTCAAACGTCTTGTGGAACGTGTCGAAATGATCGAGCGCCCGTTGGTACCGCAAGGACCAGCTACAGGGGGGATGTTGGTAGAGCAGCATGGCTAGACTGGAGGAACGATGGCCCGCAAGCCCAACAAGCCGCTCACGCGGCCAGGAGAGCCCGTGCAGTACACGCCTGGCGGATTGGAGATACCAGTGCCCACGCGGGACGAGTTTTTCAAGCCGCTACGCCAGGCAACAGAGAAGGCCCCTAAGCCTAAGCCGGGGCCTTCTCAATCCGCTCCATAAGCACGTCGAAGATACCTTTACCATCAGCCTCCCGGTTGTTGTAGCGGAAGGTGTACTCGTCCAAGTACGTTTGAAGGTGCTTGGTGGAGACGCCATGATAGACGCCGCTGATTCCGCGCTTCAACAGCGACCAAAACCCTTCGATGGTGTTCGTGTGAACGTCCCCATCGACGTAGATGTTCTGGCGATGGTGAACGCGCCGATGGTGATAGCCCTTCTTCGTCAGCGTCTCGTAGGCGTTGGCCTCATCGGTGTAGATGATGGCCTTTTCGAGCACCTTGGTTGTGACTTCGTTGAGCACTGCACGCTTGACGTTGTTGGGCATGACTTTGGCCGTGATGGTTCCCGGCTCACCGTCCACCCCACGTTGCGCGAATCCAAGCACCTGGGTCTTGCCCTTAATGCCGCCCTTGATGCCGGTAGCGCGTCCTCTGCTTCGCCAGTGCGCTTTGCCGCCGATGTAGGCCTCATCAATCTCGACGGTGCCTTCGGTAATCGGCGCGTCGCACTGATACATGAGCGAGCGGATGCGGTTGAACATGCGCCACGCCGTCTTGTAGGTCACGCCAAGCTCGCGCTCAAGCTGTTTCGCGGAGATACCGCAGCGAGTGCTGGACATCAGGTAGAACGCGTAGAACCACAAGCGAAGCGACGTGGCCGAATCCTGAAAGATGGTTCCGGCCATAGGGTGCTCGCGGTGCCCGCAGTATTCACACGAATACGAGGGGCGGTTGTGGTCCCGGTAGTGCTTCGTCACCTTGTCGCACTTTGGGCAGTGAATCCCGTTCGGATAGAGCTGGCCTACCAGCCAATCAAGGCAGGCAGCATCGTCCGGGAAATCACGGTCAAACTCAAAGAGCGTGTAGCGCGATTCCGAAGCAGTGGATCGTCGGGGCTGGTTGCGATCTACCTTGGACATACCCCCACTATACGCTTGTGCAGTACCGCCGTCAAGGGGATAATTCCCTCGGATGTCAATACGTTCTGATGCCAGGATGCCGTTGCCGCACATACCACCGCCACCCACCTCAGCCGCTCGCGGAACGATCATCCCGAGCCGATGGCGGTTAACCGGAACGACGCCAGAAGGAACCCTCGGCAGGTGTGGCCGGGATGCTTCGGTTCACGCTCAGCATGACAATTCCTTCGAGCTCACGTTCACGACCTTTGCATGACTGGCAGCGCGCTTGGGGGACGGGGCGAAGGCATCTCGCACGGCCGCCAGTCGTTCGGGCACGGCGCGGTAGTACACCCAGCGCCCTCGCCGCTCATGCGTGAGGAAGCCGGCATCTTCCAGCACCCTGAGGTGGTGGCTCACGGTCGGCTGGCCCAGGCCGAGCGGTTCCGTCAAGTGGCATACGCAGGCCTCACCCTGAGGCTGCGCCTGGATCAGGCTGAGAAGGCGAATGCGGGCCGGGTCGGCCACTGCCTTGAGGGTCGTGGCCAGCTGTTCGGCCTCATCGGAGGACAGCTCCGCCTGTGAGATCGGCGGGCAGCATGGAATCACCCGCAAGGACTCGTTCATGTTGACCGAATTGAAGCACGTCGAAACGGAGTTGGCTCGCATCCTCGAACCTGGCTGGCACGAGCTCACAGGCGACGAGCCCATGCCGCCACCGAAACAGCAGTGCGGTGTGCCCCCGGCGGTCTGGGTGGCGGCAAACATATTGACAGCCATCGATTGCTGTGCGAGGCTAAATATCGACCGAAATCGATATGTTGGCAGGTTGAAGGAACATGAGCATGGACCTGGCAAACCCCGTGGAGCACATGATCGGGGAATTGGAGCGAGAATTTCACGGAGTCTTTTCGATCGAGACCATTCGCCAGTACGTGATGGAGTCAGCCCAGCCGATCGACCGGCCTCGCATCCATGACTTCCTGCCGCTGCTGCTCTACCGGTTCACGCGCGAGAGGCTCAAGGCTGTCGCCCAGGTGCAGGGCCGTATTGCCAAGGACGTGCCCGAGGTGCTGTTTGTATGCGTGCACAATGCCGGCCGGAGCCAGATGGCCGCGGCCCTGCTGGACCGGCTGGCCGAGGGCCACGTGCACGTGCGCTCGGCCGGGTCCACACCGGCGGATGAGATCAACCCGGCCGTCGTCCAGGTCATGGCCGAACGCGGCCTGGATCTGTCCAAGGAGTTTCCCAAGCCGCTGACCGACGAGGTGGTCCGCGCCGCCGACGTGGTGATCACCATGGGCTGCGGCGATGCCTGCCCGATCTATCCGGGCAAGCGCTACATGGATTGGGACGTAGAAGACCCAGCGGGCAAAAACCAGGCCGAGGTGCAGCGCATCGCTGCCGACATCGAACACCGAGTACGGGCCCTGATTCGCGAGCTCAGCGTCGTCCCCGCCCAATGATTCCGGATCCCGAGCTCGGGACAGGTACAGGCCTGTTGGCTCGGGCGTTGCTGTCGCATGGCTGACCTTCGCCGCCAGTGCGTCGCCGAGCTCACCGGCACGGGCCTGCTGGTGGCAGTGGTCGTGGGCAGCGGCATTGCCGCGCAGAGGCTCTCGCCCGGCGACGTCGGAGTCGAGCTGCTGGAGAACGCCCTGGCAACCGGCGCCGGCCTGGTGGCCATCATTCTGGCCCTCGGTCCAATCTCCGGCGCCCACCTGAACCCTGTGGTGACCCTGGCCAGCGCGCTCCTGGGCGGGTTGCCGTGGCGCAGTGTGCCTGCCTTTATCGCGAGCCAGGTGCTCGGAGCAGTCTGCGGCGCGGTGCTGGCCAACCTGATGTTTGGCGACGCACCCATCTCCATAGCCACGCACGCACGGAGCGGCGGCGGTCTGTGGCTGGGGGAGACCGTGGCCACCTTCGGCCTCGTGCTGACAATCTTCGGGCTGGTCCGCTCCGGCCGCTTGGCGGCGGCGCCGTACGCAGTGGCCGCCTACATCACCGCCGCATACTGGTTCACCAGCTCCACGAGCTTCGCCAACCCCGCGGTGACCATCGGCCGCACGCTCAGTGACTCCTTCGCCGGCATCGCTCCCCCGAGCGCTCCCGCCTTCATCGCCAGCCAGCTCATTGGAGGATTGGCCGCGGCCGGGCTGACTCGTTATCTATTCCCGGCTGCTGACGCCCCTGACGCAGCCCTGATCATGGCCTGGGATGCGAACGGTTCCGAGCCGACCGCTGTCGAGCTGGCGGCCCGGCGCTGAGGTTGCTGCTCGCCACGGAGCTCTAGCAACCGTCCTCGACGGAGCTACAGCTCGCGGCTGAGCGGCGAGTCTTCGAGCGCCTGGCACTCGCTCTCGCGCAGCTGCTTCTGAAGCAGCGCAATGAACGCCTGCCGGGCTTCATCATCCGGGTAGGACGCGTTGACCAGGCGCGCGTGCTCCATCAGCAGGACCAGCTCGCGCGGCGTCATCGGCGAGATCGTGCGCCTGGAGGGCCAGGAGATAGGTTGCTGGGGCCGGTGGCCGCGGTGAGCACGGTGCCAGGCCCTCGCCACGACTGACCCAACCGTCTCGAGCCCCACCCGGATCCTGCCGCCCGACCGGCCGATCCTGTGCGCTATCCCGCGCACGACACTGGATGGACTCATTGTCTACAGGGTGAGCCCTATCGACGTGAATAGACGTGAATGCCAGCTAAACGGCAGGCAAACATTGGCCGGCGGCCGCGCCCCGGTGAAGCTGGCAATGCGGCTTCGGCTGGCGGGCAGCCCTCAGGCGCCGGCGGCCTCCGGGGCCTGAGGCTTCGGCCTGTCTCTTCGCCGCTCCACGATGACCTGAGGCGCTTCCAGGCCCAGCTGTGCAACCCGCCACAGGGCCACGTCCAAGCGGCGCAGGAAGGTCCCGCTGGGGAAGGTCATCGCGAGCACGACGTTCAGATCGCAGCGCTGACGCGCCGCGTAGCACGCCGCGGCGGTCAGCACATCTCCGTCGTTCTCGGCACCGCTCAGCACTACGGAGATGGCCATGCTCAAAACGTAGAGCCGCGTTATTAGGAAACCATTACGAACCGCGCCGCCCGGCGTCAGGATTTTGTCAGGAAATAGGCAGGCGCGCCCGACGGGAGCGGCCGCTGCATCGCTCAGAGGTTCGCGTCGTCGGCCAGCACGGCCGGCGGCAGCTCTTGAGCCCCCGCGGCGTCATCCGCAGCTACCCTGCAGGCGACGCCTAGCCCAGCCCGCCTGGCGCCGGACCCGTCTGCCACACCAGGACCTCCGCCCCATTGGCCGGATCGGCAGTGAAGGTCGGGCTGCCGGCAGCTGTCAGCCGCGCGGCATCGCCCGCCTCGAGCTGGCCGGCGCCCTCGAGCTCACCTCCGCCACGAGCCACATACAGATGCGCGAAGGGCGCGTCCGGCACATGCACCGTCTCACCCGGCTTCAGCCGACCCACCCACAACACCGCTTCTTTCTGCCGGATGGAGATTGCCGCCGTGTGCCCCTGCCCGGACGCCACCGCAACGAGGCCGCCGCGGCCCAGCTCCGAGCCGATGTCCAGCTGCTCGTAGCCGGGATTGATGGACTCGGCGTCCGGCAGCACCCACATCTGGATGAAGTGCACGTCGCGGTCGTGGCTGGCGTTCATCTCCGAATGCCAGATGCCGGTGCCCGCGCTCATCCGCTGGGCCAGCCCGGGATAGATCACGCCCGAGTTGCCTTCGCTGTCCTGGTGCTGGAGCTCGCCGTCCAGCACCCAGGTGACGATCTCCATGTCCTGGTGCGGGTGGGTGGAGAAACCCGTCCCACCGCGCACCACGTCGTCGTTGCTCACCAGCAGCAGCCCATGGTGGATGTTGTTGGGATCGAAGTGATAGGAAAAGCTGAAGCTGTGGTGTGAATCCAGCCAACCGGCCTGCGTATGGAAGCGATCCTTCGCTCTCCGCACCTCGATCCGAGGAACTAAGAGCTGCTCTGCAGCGGACATGTGGGCTCTCCTAGCTTGTTTGCAGCACCGCTTCGATTTCGAGGGTGATCTGAACCTTATCGCCCACCACCACGCCGCCGCCATCCATCGGCATGCTGATGTCCACGCCGAAGTCCCTGCGGTTGATCTCCGCGGTCGCCGTGAAGCCGGCGCGCGTGCCGCCGTACGGATCCTTGGTGAAGCCGTTCAGCTCGAGCGCCAGCTCCACCGGGCGGGTGACGCCGTGCAGAGTGAGGTTGCCGTCGACGACGTAGCCGGCACCATCGGGCCGGACGCGGAGCGAGCGATAGCTCATGGTGGGGTACTTCTCGACTTCAAAGAAATCTGCCGATCGTATGTGCGCGTCGCGCTGCTCGTTGTTGGTGTCGATCGAGCCCAAATCGATGCTGGCTTCGACCGACGAATCGAGCACGTTGGCGCCGGTGCGGATCTGGCCCTCGATCTTGGTGAAGCGACCGCGGACCTTGCTGACCATCATGTGCCGGACGGTGAAGGACACGTCCGAATGGACCGGGTCGATGGTCCAGGCGCCGGCGGCGTAGCCGGGAATGTCGGGTGTGCTGATGGTGGGTGTTGCCATTGTTTGGCCTCCTTGTAATTGATAGTTCAACTATCCACGGCTCAGCCTACCACCATTTAGTTGAGCTGTCAACTACTATGGGCTATAGTGGAGCCGTGAGACAGACGCGATGGCTGGATGAGGAGGAGCAGCGCACCTGGCGATCCTTCCTGGCCGCCATTCAGCTGCTCGCGGACCGGCTCGATCGCGAGCTGCAGTGCGACGCGGGCATGCCGCACGGCTACTACGAGATCCTGGTACGGCTATCCGAGGCGCCCGACCGTAGGATGCGCATGAGCGACCTGGCGGAGCGATCGCTGTCCTCCCGCAGCCGCCTGTCCCACGCCATTGCCCGCCTGGAGCAGATGGGCTGGGTCCGGCGTGAAGAGTGTCCGAGCGACCGCCGCGGGGCATTCGCGGTCCTTACCGACGAAGGCTTCGGGGTGCTGGAGAAGGCGGCCCACGGACACGTAGAGGGTGTGCGCTCGCACCTCTTCGACCAGCTCACAAAACAGCAGGTGGCCCAGCTGCGCGGCATCAGCGAGGCGCTGGTCAGCCACCTCAGCGGCGAGCGCGACGACTGAGGGCGCGGAACAGAACCTGCGGCTGGCCGAGGAGCTAGGAGTACGAGCAGCGCATGGGGCGAATGATGGCGGCGCTGCTCTCGGCCGTTGTGGCTGCGCTGGCTCTGGCGGCCGGGACGCTGCACCTGGTGCTGCGCGCGGTGCTGTTCGGAGGGCCACCCCCCAGCGCCCGGCCAAGAGGATCCAGCGCTGCGCCGCCTGGGCCGCCCCCCGGCGGAGCGATTCCGCGCCTGCCGGGCGGCATCGGCCTGGAGCAGGCTTTCGTGCTCAACTTCATCGCCTACCTGGTCCTGGTCGCGCTCTTCCTTGTGACCCTGCGAGCCCGGCCAATCGTGCGCGCCATCGTCGATCTCCTGGTCATCGCGGTGACGCTGGCAACGCTGGCCGGTTGGAACAGCTTCCACCAGCCCAATCCGCGCGGGCTCGGGACGGTGGCGCTGATCCTCGAGCTGGCGCTCATCGCCGCCGCGCTGGCGCACCTGCTCACGTTATGGCGCAGGCTGGCCGCTGAGCGGACCGCGATCAGGCCCGCCTGACGCGACGGCCCCCTTGGCCGGACCGGCGAGGGGGCGGCCGGCAGAGAGGGAGGGGGTGATAGACTCGCGCCCGTGAGCGTGGACGCTGCCACTCGGCTGGAGATCGAGGACTTCCTGACGGAGGAGGCCGCCCTGCTGGATGAGTGGCGGCTGGACGAGTGGCTCGAGCTGTTCACCGAGGATGCGCAGTACGTGGTGCCGTCGCCCACCCTGCCCGACGGCCAGCCGGGCCAGGTCCTGGGGCTCATTGACGATGACATAGCCCGTCTGCGCGGGAGGGTGGAACGGCTGACGAGCGGCTTCGCTTACCGTGAGGCCCCCCGGCCGCGGACGCGCCGCTTTGTCACCAACGTGCGCGTCCTCGATCTCACGCCGGACGAGGCGCGCGCTACCGCGTCGTTCCTGGTGTGCCGCCTGCGGAACGGCCAGATCGAGCCGATCATGGGCCGCTACGAGTACAGGTTGCGACGCAAGGACGGGTGGAAGATCCGCTACCGCAGGGCCCAGATCGACCTCGAGTCGATTAGCCCGTACGGCTCTGTGAGCATCATCCTGTAACAGTGGTACCGATGAGCTTCGTGCAGCCAACCGATCTGGTTCGGGACGACCCCACCGCGGGCGTGTTCCGCGTGCATCGATCCAGCTTCACCTCTCAGGAGGTGCTGGATCTGGAGATGGAGCGCATTTTCGAGCGCTGCTGGCTGTACGTTGGGCACGAGTCGGAGATCGAGCGGCGCGGTGACTTCGTCCGCCGAACCATCGCCCGCCGGCCGGTGATCTTCCTTCGCGGCAGCGACGGCGAGGGGCGGGTGCTGTTCAACAGCTGCCGGCATCGGGGCGCCGCCGTGTGCCGGGCAGCCTCGGGCAACGCCAAGGCCTTCTCGTGCTTCTACCACGGCTGGACGTACGACACCACCGGCAGGCTGATCAACGTCCCGGACGAATCGCCCTACGGGCCCTGCTTCGACAAGTCCGAGCTGGGCCTGACGTCGCCGCCCCGCGTGCAGAGCTACCGCGGCTTCTACTTCATGAGCCTCAATCCGGATGCCGAAGAGCTGCCGGCCTACCTGGCCGGAGCGCGCGAGTACATCGACCGGCTGGCCGACCAGTCCCAGGCAGGCCTGCGCATCGTGCCCGGCGGCTACCGCTACGGCACCAAGGCCAACTGGAAGCTGATGATGGAGAACTTCTCCGATACCTACCACTTCGAGACGCTGCACCGCACGTACCTCAAGTTCCTCAGCAGCCAGGCCGGTGACAACCGCAAGGAGTGGGATGAGTACAACCGGGTGGCGGTGTTCGGCCGCCGCAAGGCCTACGACCTGGACAACGGTCACGCGGCGATCGAATTCGGCTACCCGACCAACGGACGCATCATCGCGGTGTGGCATCCGGCCTTCGGCCCCGCCGCCAGACCGGGAGTCGAAGCGGCCCGGAGCCGGCTGGTGGAGCGCTTCGGCGAAGAGCGCGCAGCCGCCATTGCCGACAACTCGGTGAGCGTGATTGTGTACCCGAACCTGATCCTGCTCGACATCGTGGCCTCCATCCTCATGCAGGTGTGGCCGGTAACGCCCGGCTACATCGAGGTGGACAACTGGGCCATCGGCCCTCGCGACGAGACGCCGGAGATGCTGGCGCGACGCATCGAGCAGTTCGAGCTGTTCGTGGGCTCGGCCGGCTTCGGCGCTCCCGACGACATGGAGGCCGTGGAGTCGTGCCAGGAGGGCTACGCCGCCTCCGCCGGGCAGTGGTCCGACATCTCGCGCGGCTTCCACCCGCAGTCCAGCGGCGATAGCGAAGCCAACCTCCGGGCCATGTGGCGTGAATGGGTGGCCAACCTGGCCAGCGAGACTCACGGCGCGCACGACGAAGCCCGCAAACCCGGGGTCGGAGCAGCAGCCCGCTGATTCGCCGCCGGCGAGGGTAGCGGAACCGGCGGCGCGCGGCGCCTGGCTCCGAAGCAGCGGCTTTTCGCGGCCGGCAAGCGGGCCGCCACCGCGCTGTTCGCTACAAGCTGATGTTGGCCGCGCCTTGGGCTGCTTCGATGCGCATCATCGTTTCAGCCAGGTTGCTGCCGCCACCGGAGCCGGTGCAGATGGCGTTCTGCGGTCCGCATGGATTGGAGTTGTACTCGTAGCGCATCTGCATCTGGCCAAGCGAGGTTCCGGAGTCATACACACCCCAGACGAAATTCGGGGAGCTGCCGCTCATCTCGACAGGCCCGGTTGCCGTCCCGCTGGTCGAGCCCGGCCAGCCGTTGAACGTGATCTTGGTCGTGGAGCCCGAAGGCTGCCCGCCCCAATACTTCACGTCTGCTGCCTGGATGCTATCGACCGACCAGGTGCCCTTCGCACCACCATTCAGCTGCCATGAGCAATCGGCGCCAAGGGTCAACAGCTCGATTGCGCCATTCCGTGGCGCCACGCCGTTCTGAGCATGGCTGGTGTACTTCTCATACGCTCCGGCGATACCCGGGAGGCAGCCGCTGCTGCCGGCGGCAGGCGCCTGCTGCGCCGGGGCCTGCGAGGCTGGCGCCGACGCTGCCCCGCAGGACGCGGCCGGGAAGCTCGCCGCGTCACCCTCGAACGAGCAGCGCTGCGTATTCAACCGGCTAACCAGCCCGCCGGGGCCATTGATCCAGGTCATGTAGCCGTTGGTAAACGCCGTCCAATTGTCGGCTTTGCGCCAGGCCATCAGGCCCTTGGTCGTATGCTGCTGAGCGTCGCCATTGCCCGCGAACGCCTGGTTGTCCTGACAATCGCCGATATCAGCCGGATCGAGACTGTGGAGAGAGGCGAAGCCCAGGATGAACTGGCAGCCGCCGGCAGACGGTGCGGGAGCGGCAGCGGCCGGAGCCGCCTGGGTGGACGCAGTGCCAGCGCCGCCACTGCTGGGGCTCGGGCTGCCGGTCCCGGAATTCGCGCTCTGACAGGCCCAGGGATAGAGCTGGCAATCGGCAGCAGTCGCCGCCGGTACCATCTGCGACCCGGCAAGCACGGCGGCGAGCAAAGCCAGGAACTGGGGTACGAACGGCGGCAAGCTCATCATTGTTCCCTCGCTACGCTTGTTTCGACGCCTCGGCAGCTCCGTCTGCCGAGACTGACACTGTCCATGATGAGTATCCGACCGGTTGCGACCGTTCGGAAGGCAAGTGGGCGCTTTTTCCTACTAGCCGATCCGACCCATGTTTGGCCGATCAGTCCGCACCCCTCCTGGTAGTCTGGTCGGGTCTGCTGAGAAGGCACGCGAAGAAAGCTGAGGTGCGCGAGTCATGGATCGGTACAGGTCAAAGGGAAGTATCGGATTGATCGTTCCGCCGCGCTGCAATGAGACGGTCCTGGAAGAGGCATTTCGGATTCGGCCCGCGGGGCTGACCTGGTGTGTGGCCAGCCTCGGTTTGCCGGAGCTGACGGAGCGCGATTTCGATCGGGCGCTCGAGGCGACAGAAACGGCAGCGCACGAGCTGGCGCTCCGCAAAACGAACGTGATTGTCCAAACCGGCCTGCCCCTGCAGGTGGCCCGTGGGCCGAAGTACTACCTCGAGCTGACCTCGAGGCTCCAGGCAGCGGTCGGGCCGGATATTCCCGTGGAGACCGATGCCGGTCTGGTGATCGAGGCCCTCCGGACCCTGGGCGCCAGGCGCATCTCGTTCATCTCGCCGTACCAGAAGCCCATTGTGGACAACTCGGTTCGAATGCTCGAGGCTCATGGCCTGGAGGTCGTGAGCGCCAAGGGCGAGGAGCTCCGGCTGGCCGAGCTGATCAGCGAGCTCCACTTCGACAGCGCCTATGAGAAAGCCATGGCCTCGTTCCGGGAGCAGCCGGGTACCGACGCGTTCTATCTCTCCTGTCCGCAGTGGCCGGTCGTCGGCAGCGTCGAGCGGATCGAACGAGAGACCGGCAAGCCAGTGGTCACGCAGCTCACGGCCATCCTGTGGTGGGCGCTGGCGGCGATTGGCCTGCCGGACCGGATTACCGGATACGGCCGCCTGTTCGACGAGCCGGCGCCCCGCGTTGGCCGGCAGCTGGCGTGACGTCGAAGACTAGGGGCGCACAGGGGGTCACGCCTAGCGGGCTTCCAGCTTATCGAGGCGGTCGCGGAGCTTGCGATTCTCCTCGGCTAGGCCGTCGACGCGCTCGCGGAGCTGGCGCAGCTCGTCGTCGTGATCGGCGCCGGCCCGGAGGCCCTGCAGCGCTTCTCGCGCTGAGCGGCGGATGCGCTCGTCCACGTCGCGTTCGGCCACGCGCTCCAGCGTGGGGATAGCATCCTCCTTCTTACGCTTGCGCACCAGGTTCACGGCCGCCGCCCGGGCGCCACGCGAGGCGATGCGCTGGTCCTCGAGCACGTCCGCGAGCAGGTCGTCCACCCGAGACTCTTTCTCGCCCAGCCGTTCCAGCGATCGGATGGCGGCATCTCGCACCCGGTTGGGCCGTCCGTAGCGAGCCCATTCCAAGGCCACCTCGACGGCGCGCTCGTCGCGCAGCTCCTTGAGACCGTCGAACACGGCCTGGCGGATGGTCTCGTCATGGGAAGGCCGATCCAGGCCGGACAGGAGAACGTCGTAGACGCCGTCCTGGCGGGTCTTGCCCAATGAGCGGAAGGTCTCCGCCTCCACCAGGTAGCTGGCGTCGCCCTTCCGCGCCTTCTCTTTCAGCGCCTCCGCCACATCGGCCTCACGGAAGGCGCCAAGCGCCTCGACCACGCCACGGCGGGCCTTGGGATGCGGCAAATCCATGGCCCGCAGCAGCGCATCCTTGGCGGCCGACGTCTTGGCCTCGCCCATGGCCTTGGCCACCTGCGTCTGGACGCCCCAAAAACGTTCCTCACGCAAAGCCATCGCCAACGAGCCGACTGACTGGCGGTCACCCTTCTTGCCAAGCGCCTTGGCGGCGTCGATGCGCAACAGCACGTCCGGGTCGTCGGCCAGCTGCCGCTGCAGCATGCGCAGCGGCAGATCGAAGCTGGCCGTGCGCACCGCCACGCCGAAGCCGGGATCGAAACGCACGCGCAGCGGCTCGTCCGCCAGGTGCACGGCAAACGTCCGCTCCACGGTGTCGAGCCGAGCGGGAATGGTGTGGACGGATCCGTCCGCCAGCACGAAGCCGAGATCGAAGTCCAGCGCGAACAGCCGGCCGGGCGCCGCCCCTTTGGCCGGCTCGGCCTGTTTGACCGTCACGCTGGCGAGGCGCGACTTGGCGTCCCAGGCGTAACTGACCTTGAGGTCGGGATGGCCCGGTGAAAAGACCCATTGCTGGAAAAGCTCCTCGAGGTTGCGCCCGGTGACGTCCTCGATGGCCCGCTGCCAGTCGAGGGTGACGACGTTGCCGGCGCGGTGCGCTTCCAGATAGTGCTTGACCGAAGCCCACCAGGCGGCGTCGCCAAGCTGGCGGCGGATCATGTGCAGCACCAGGCCGCCTTTCTCGTACAGGTGCCGATCGAACACGTCGGATGGGTCGTGATAGACGTTGGTGACGATAGGCCGGGTGTAGCGTTCGCGCGACTCCCCCAGGTAGGCCTGCAGCAGGCCGTAGAGGTCATAGAGGAACTCGTCCTGCCCAAGATCGTGCTCCCGCCACAGCGTCTCGCAGTAGGTGGCGAAACTTTCGTTCAGCCAGCCGTGGCCCCAGTCGCGGCAGGTCACGAGGTCGCCGAACCACTGATGGGCAAGCTCATGCGAAACCAGCGGATCGCTGGAGAAATCGAGGTGCGCGCGCTCGTCGTGCAGCGTGCGCTCCGTCTGCGTGGTGGCCGAGGTGTTTTCCATGCCGCCGTAGATGAAGTCCGCGGCAGCAACCTGCGAGTACTTGGCGTAGGGGTAGGGAACGCCCGTCGCCTTCGAAAAGAAGTCGATCATCCGCGGCGTGTTGCCGAACGCGCGGCGGGCATCGTCCTCGCGGCCGGGTTGCACGAAGTACGACACCGGTACGCCTTCCCAGGAATCCTTGACCTCGGAGAATTCGCCGGCGGCCAGGCTCATGAGGTAAGCCGGATGCGGTATTTCCTGCTTGAAGTGCCAGCGCTTGCGGCCCGGACCCGCCGGCTCCGCCGCCAGCAGCCTGCCGTTGGAAACAACCGTCAGCCGATCGGGAACGGTAGCGATCACCTCGGTCGTCAGCTTCTGGTTGGGAAAGTCGAAGCTGGGGATCCAGTAGCGGGTGTCTTCCGCCTGCCCCTGAGTCCAGATCTGTCGGGGGCGCTCGGGATAGCCTTCGTCGGGCTCGATGAAGTACATACCCTTGCGTGGCTCGGCGCTGTAGCGGACCGAAAAGCGAACCGGCGAGCTCACCAGCGCCACGTCCGGCTGCACCAGCAGCTTGCCGTCCGCGTGAGACCAGCTGCGCGCGGGAGAGACGTCTTCGATCTCCATCTCCATGGCGTCGAGGACGACGTCGGGCAGGTTCTCAGTTAGAGGAGCGTTGACCGGGCGGAGGGTGTAGCTGGCTGCACCCTCGATGCGATGAGTGTCGGGATCGACCGTAATCTCGAGCACCAGGTGCTCGGCGCGATAGAAGCGGTCGGGCGTGTAGTGCGGCTCGTCTCCCGGCAGGTTGAAGTCGTGCGCTGCGGCCATTCCCTAATGGTAGGGGCTCGCCAAGAGCAAGCGCTACGAGAGCGGTTTCAAGCGAGCCGCTCATAGGCAAGCGGGGTCAGGAAATCGGCAAGCTCAGGGCTCAGCGCCACCTGCTCGAACAGCTCGCGGGCCAGATCGAACGGGCGCGCTCGGTAGGCCTCATCGCCCAGCGCCTGGCGGATCTTGTCGAGCTCCTGATCGATCACGCGCAGCACCAGCGGCCGGTCCAGCGGCGTTCCGCCGCTGAGGCGCGCGCCGTGGCGCAGCCACTGCCACACCTGCGAGCGCGAGATTTCGGCGGTGGCCGCGTCCTCCATGAGGTTGTTGATGGCCGCGGCGCCAACACCGCGCAGCCACGACTCCAGGTACTGAATGCCGACGCTGACGTTGACACGCAGCCCTGTCAGCGTAATCTCGGCGCCGGGCACCCGCATGTCCAGGAGCTGCCCGCTGCTGGCATTGAAGTCGTCCCGCTGTCGCTCCAGCTGGTTTGGCCGATCGCCCAGCTCCCGGTCGAAGACCTCCATAGCCACGGGCACCAGGTCGGGATGAGCCACCCAGGTGCCGTCGAAGCCATCGGCCGCCTCGCGCTCCTTGTCTTCGCGCACCTTGGCCAGCGCTACCTCATTCACGGCGGGGTCGCGCCGGCTGGGGATGAATGCCGCCATGCCACCAACGGCGTGGGCGCCGCGGCGATGACAGGTCTTGACCAGCAGCTGCGTGTAGGCTCGCATGAACGGCGCCCCCATGGTCACCTGACCGCGATCCGGCAGCACGAATTCCTGACGGTGCCGGAACTTCTTGATGATGCTGAAGATGTAGTCCCAGCGGCCGGCGTTCAAGCCCGCGCTGTGGTCTCGCAGCTCGTACAAGATCTCGTCCATTTCGAACGCCGCCGGGATGGTTTCGATCAGCACGGTGGCCTTGACGCTGCCAAAAGCGATACCCAGGCGCTGCTCGCTGAAGGTGAAGACGTCCTCCCACAGCCTGGCTTCCAGATGGCTCTCCATCTTGGGCAGGTAGAAGTACGGGCCGCTGCCCTTCTCGATCAGGCGGCGGGCGTTGTGATAGAAGTACAGCCCGAAGTCGAACAGGCTGCCGGACAGCGGCTGCCCGGCGAGGTGCACGTGCCGCTCCACGAGGTGCCAGCCGCGTGGACGCACGATGAGCGTGGGCAGCGGCCCATCCTTCAGGCGATAGTCCTTGGCGCCCTCACGATGTGTGATGGTGCGCTCGATGGCCTCGGTGAGGTTCAGCTGGCCGCGCACGAGGTTTTCCCAGCTTGGCGTGTTGGCGTCCTCGAAATCGGCCATATAGGTCGAAGCGCCCGAATTCAGGGCGTTGATCACCATCTTGCGGTCCGTGGGGCCCGTGATCTCCACTTTGCGCACCGCGAGATCGGCCGGCACCTGCGCCACTCGCCAGTCGTCCGACCGAAGATCTCGGGTCTCGGGCAGGAAATCCAGCAGCTGCCCGGCGTCGAGCGCCGCCTGCCGATCGAGCCGGCGCCGCAGCAGCTCCTCTCGCCGAGCATTGAACTTCACATGCAGGTCGGCCAGGAACTCGCGCGCGCCGGCATCCAGCAGCTGCGCCGCGCCGGCCGGCAAGCCTTCCAGGCTGGCGACGGTAAGGTCGCGTTCGATGAGACGTTGCGTCACAGCCACTCTATGCTCCTCGCTGCCCGCCGCCGTTCAAACGACCGCGCTTTCGGGCAGATCTTCAACGAATTCCTGTCCAAGCCGCTCCCCGCCGTAGGCGCTGCCAACCAGGTGGTAGTACGGCACGCCCGAGAAGAGGTGGTGGCTTCGGGTAGGGAAATCAGCGCCGGCGGCCCACTCTTTCCGCTGCAGCTCCACATAGCCCTGCTCTTCGCGCTCGCGCATGGCCTGCAGCAGCAGGCTCAGGCCGTAGCCGTTGGCGTGCTGGGCGCCGAGCGTGATGAAGATGAAGCGGTAGCCCAGGTCCGCCAGCTCACGAAAGGTGATCGGGCGGATCTCGTTGAACCACTTGAACGACGACGACCAGTTGAAGGCGAAGCGGGCTTCGGGGAAGCGTTTGCGCACCTCCAGACTGAAGCGCTCAACCGGCCCGCGGTCGGCCGTGGGGAACTCGCACCACACCAGGTCGGGAACGCCCGAGTCGAGATAGCGCAAAGCGCGCTCGACAGCCAGGTCCAGGCCCCGCGCTGACTCCGGAGCATCCACGGCGCTCACGCCGTCGGTCCGGGCGATGATCACGAACTCCGGATTCCCGAGATCCTCCGCCACCGCGCGCGCCATACGCAGCTTGCCCAGCATCTCGCCGGTCGGGGTCAGCGCCTTGCCGCCGATGTGGCCGCAGCGTTTCGGCAGCACCTGGTCCTCGACGTGCGCCCCGGCCACGCCCGCGGTGACATACAGCTCGGTCGTGCGCTGCACGTTGAAGACGTTGCCGTAGCCGCCATCCATGTCCACTACGACCGGCGGGATGTGCAGATGCCGCGGAGCAACGCCCTTGTCAGGATCGCCGACGGCCATCGTGAGCTGGAACTTGCGCAGCGCGCTCACGCAGCGGCGGGCGGCATCGGCGATCTCCGTGCTGGAGTAGACGTCCATGTCGGTCGTGCCCAGGTGCCCCATGGCGAAGGAGTAGCCGCTGAAGTACACCGCCTTGAAGCCGTGGTACATCACCTGCTGCGCGCCGGTGCAGTCGTAGACCCCCGGACCAAACAGGAAGGGCTCGGTCCGGAGCAGCTCGCGCATGCGCGAGCTCGGATGCTGCTGCCGGCTGGCGGGCACGAAATAGCCCTCCGGCAGGAGCGGGCTGGCGACCAGCTCCAGGTCCACCTGGGCGCCATCCCTGGCTCCGTTCGGTGCCGTTGCCGTGCTCATTCGTTCTCGTGGTCGCGCATGCATGCGCCGTCGAAACAGGTGCAGTCGTCCGCCTCCCAGGGCCATGGCGGCACCACCGGCTCGATGCGCCGCTCGGAGGTCGTTCCAGCTCGATCGCCCTGTTCCAGGGTGCGTTGATCTAAGGTCTTGCCCATGAGCTTCCTCCAGTGGGTTCGTTGGCGTGAGACCCGTCGCGCGTCAGCGCAACGTCGGCTCCGCTCTGTTTCGGCCTACTCTACGCGCGCCCAATCGTTGAGTCAAGTGCAATATTCCGATAATTACGATTTGTTTTTCTAAATGACATTTCGGAGCAAACCGGCGACAATTACTCCATGAGCTCAGCTGGCCATTGGACCGAAGCACTGCAAGCCTGGGCGATCCCTCAGCACATCCTCGACGGGGCGCCGGGGTCGCCCTGGGGATACGACCCACGGCTGTTCGTGGCTCGCGCCGAGGCTGCGCAGCACGAGCAGACCCCCTCCCAGCGCCGGGCGCTGGAAGCGCTGCCCGAGGGCGGCACCGTGCTGGACGTTGGCTGCGGCGGTGGGGCGGCTTCCCTGCCCCTCGCGGCTCACGCCGGCAAGCTGATCGGCGTGGACTCGTCGGCCGACATGCTCTCGGCCTTTGCTCGAGCCAGCAGGAACGCGGGCGTGGACGTGGAGACGGTTCAGGGACGCTGGCCCGACGTGGCCGGACAGACGCCAATCGCCGACGTCATCGTCTGCCACCACGTGGCCTACAACGCAGCGGACCTGGCCTCCTTCGTGCAGGCCCTCACGGCACACGCCCGGCGGCGCGTGGTGATGGAGCTGACCAACGTGCATCCCATGAGCCGGCTGAATGCGTTGTGGCTGCGCCTCCACGGGCTCGTCCGGCCCAGCACCCCGACCGCCGATGACGCCATGTCGGTCATTCGGGAAACGGGCGTAGAACCTCAGCGGGAGGAGTGCGAGGGCAGGACGCTCACCTGGGAGGCGGGCTTCACCACGCTGGAAACGCTCTCAGCGGAGACACGCCGGCGGCTGTGCCTTCCGCGCGAGCGCGAAGCCGAAGTGACAGAGGCACTGCGCCCCATGCTGCTGGAGCGCGACGGACTGTTCAGCCTGCCGATGCTGCCGCTGGTGACGCTGTGGTGGCCCGGTGGCGCGCCGCGATGATCTCGGCGGCGATGGCCACCGCCACTTCATCCGGCTCCCGCCCGCCAAGGTCCAGCCCGATCGGAGCATGTATCCGGGCGAGCTGATCGGGAGCGCAGCCCTCCTCGGCCAGACGACGCATCCGGGTCTCGTTGGTGCGGCGGCTGCCCATCGCCCCAATGTAGCCGGCATCGCTGCTCAGCGCCTGCTTCAAAGCCGGAATATCCAGCTTGGGATCGTGCGACAGCACGCAGATGGCCGTGCTGGCGTCGATCTTCGATCGCGCCAGCACATCGTCCGGCCAGCTCACCACGACCTCGTCCGCCTCCGGGAAGCGCTCCCTGGTGGCAAACGCGGCTCGCGGATCGGACACGATGACGTGGTAGCCGAGAAGCTTCCCTACGCCGCACAGTGCGGCACCGAAATCGACGGCGCCAAACACGAACATGAGCGGCCGCGGCGCGATGGCCTGGATGAACACCTCCTCGTCCGCCAGCGAACGGACGCCGGTCTGCCGCCGGGCCAGCATCAGCCGAGCCTCGCCGGCGACCGTTTGATCCAGCACCAGGTCGCCGAGCGAACCCACACAACCGTCTTCCAGCACGGCCATCCTGGCTCCAATCCGCTCGCCAGCAATGACCACGGTGAGCGCCAGGGGCGACCCATCGGCAAGGGCACGCAGCAGCGTCTCCGACACCACCGGGCGATCCAGGAAGACGTGCACTGTACCGCCGCAGCTCAGCCCCACGGCGAAGCCCTGCTCGTCCGGGATGCCGAAGGTCACCAGCTTGGGGACGCCGCTCTCCAGGACACTGCGCGCCTCCTCGTAGACCGCGCTCTCGATGCAGCCGCCGGTGACGGAGCCGGCGATCCGGCCGTCCTCGCAGATGGCCATCGCGGTGCCCGGCGGACGCGGAGCAGCCCGCTCGACGCGGACGACGGTGGCCAGCGTGAAACGCTTGCCCTCCGCTTGCCAGCGCTCGAGGTGCTCCCGGACGTCCTTCACGCTGACTCGAACTTGGACTTGCAGCCGGCGCAGCAGAAGTAGTACGTCCTGCCCTCACGCTGGCTGGTGTAGCGCGCCCCGGCAACCGACACCGTCATGCCGCATATGGGATCAACTGCCTCGGCAACCTCGGGCGCGGCAGCTGTCTCCGAAGCCAGGCCGCGGTGCTCCCGCCGCACCTCCAGCAGCTCTGCCATCACGCTGAAGGCGATCTCCGACGGAAGCACCGTCTTGGCTGGGAGACCGGCTGGGCGCCGGATGCGAGCCAGCCCCTCGGCGCTCAGTCCGCGACTGCCCAGGACGTCCAGCACCGCGGCGAGCCGCCGCTGGCTGGCGACCAAGCCCACGTAGGCGGCATGACTCTCGAGCGCCGCCGCCACCGCGTCCTCGTCGTACTGACCGATCGTGGCCACCACGACCAGGCTGCGCTCACTCAAACTGGCGCCGAAGCTGGCCAGGTCTCCATGCAGCTCGTCCGCCGTTGGGAACTCCTCGGCTCGCGCCTGAGGGTCGCACACGCGGACGCCAAAGCCGAGCAGCGTACCAAGCTGAGCGAGTGTGACGGCCACCGGCGAGACACCGACCACCGCCAGCTCGACTTTCGGCAGGAACGGCTCCAGGTAGACCTGCAGCTCACCCTGACTGGCGCACATCATCGGCACCTCCACCACGCTGGGCCTCGATGGAGCCGCGGACGGCTCCGGGCTGAGCACCACCAGACGCGGCGATTCATCTTCCAGTGCCTTCATGGCCTGGCTCACCACCGTCTCCTGGGCGCAGCCTCCGCCTATCCAACCGGTGATGCTGCCGTCGGGCCGGATGATGGCTCGCGCGCCGGGTGTAGCCGACGTGGGCGGCTGCACCGCCACGACAGTGGCCAGCGCAAACGGCTGACGGCTGGCGCGAAGCTCCAATGCCTGATCGAGGATGTCCATGCGCATTGGCTCTAGTGTGGCGCGGCAGCCGCTCCCAATTGCCGGCTGATGCACTCGAAGAAACGGCCGGTGAGCTTCTGGGCCGTGCTCTCCATCAGCCGGGCTCCCACGCTGGCGATGGTGCCCGTGACCGTGGCGTCCATGGTCCATTTCAGGCTGGTGCTGCTGTCGCTGAGCGCGCTCAGGTCGAGCTGGCTCACCAGGTCCACCGCGCTGCCCGCGGCCACGCCGTGTCCGCGCATCGTGGCGTGGCTGGGCGGGCGCATGTCTTCCAGCACGACGTCCAGGGTGAAGGTCGCCTTGACCGGGCCAATGCCGACGGAGACCGTCGGCTTGAAGTGATCCGGCGCCAGGATCTCCAGCCGCTGGAAGCCAGGCGCGCAGGCGGCCACGCGCTGCGTATCCATGAAGAAGTCCCACACCGTCTGCAGCGGGACCTGGATGGTCTCGTTACCCTCGAAATGCATCTAGGGCTGTGCCAATCCGTGTTCCTCCAGGACTTTGTACACCATCCACGGCTTGATGGGGATGTCCATGTGCGTAACCCCGAGGTGGCTCAGCGCATCCACCACCGCGTTGGCGATGGCCGGAGGCGCGCCGACCGTGGCCGACTCGCCCACGCCCTTGGCCCCGAACGGGTGGTGCGGCGACGGCGTGCAGGTCTTGTCGGTTTCCCAGGCCGGCGTCTCCATGGCGGTCGGCAGGAGGTAGTCCATGAACGTGCCCTGGCGAATGTTGCCGGCCTCGTCGTACGTGATCTCTTCCAGGAGCGCCGGAGCCATGCCCATCGTGAGGCCCCCGTGAATCTGGCCCTCGACGATCATCGGATTGATGATATTGCCACAATCGTCCACGGCCAAGAAGCGCCTGATCTTGACCTCGCCCGTCCCGCGATCGATGTCGACCACGCAGATGTAGGCGCCGAAGGGGAAGGTGAGATTGGGCGGGTCATAGTAATCGACCGCCTCGAGGCCCGCTTCCATGCCCTGCGGATGGTTGGTGTAGGCGGCGAAGGCAATGTCGGCCATAGTCTTGGCCCTGCTCGGATCGCCTTTGACCTGGAACTGATGGTCGACCCATTCGACGTCATCCGGACTGGCCTCCAGCAGGTGAGCGGCCAGCAGCTTGCCCTTCTCGCGGATCTTCCGCGCGGCGATAGCCGTGGCGGCGCCGGCGGTGGGCGTGCTGCGGCTGGCGTACGTGCCCAGACCGTATGGCGCCGTGTCCGTATCTCCATGCTCGACGGTGATGTTCGCCACGGGCAGACCCAACTCCTCGGCGGCGATCTGGGCGAACGTCGTCTCGTGGCCCTGGCCCTGCGTTTGCACACCGATGCGCACGATGGCCGAGCCGGTCGGGTGGATGCGGATCTCACAGCTGTCGAACATCTTGATGCCCAGGATGTCGAAGGTGTGCGAAGGTCCGGCCCCGACGATCTCGGTAAAGGTCGAGATGCCGATGCCCATCAGCTCGCCGCGAGCGCGCTTTTCCGCCTGCTCGCGACGCAGATCCTGGTAGCCGATGCGCTCCATGGCCTTGTGCAGGGCGGCCGGGTAGTTGCCGCTGTCGTACTCCCAACCGGTGGCCGACTTGTAGGGGAACTTCTCGGGTGGAATGAAGTTCTTGAGTCGAAGCTCCGCCGGATCCATCTCGAGCTTCAGGGCCAGGCTGTCCACCATGCGCTCGACGGCATGGACGGCCTCGGTGACGCGGAAGGAGCAGCGATACGCGACGCCTCCCGGCGGCTTGTTGGTGTACACGCCATCCACCTCGACGTGAGCGGCCTGCATGTCGTAGGAGCCGGTGCAGATGCTGAACAGCCCTGCCGGGAACTTCGACGGGTTGGCGGCCGCGTCAAAGGCGCCGTGGTCCGCCACGGTCTTGACCCGCAGCGCCTTCATGGTTCCGTCCGCGTCCGCCGCCAGCTCGGCGGTGATGTGGTAATCCCGGGCGAAGCTGTCCGCCTGGAGGTTTTCGGAGCGATCCTCGATCCACTTCACCGGCCGGCCGGTCTGCAGCGAGGCAACGGTGGCAATCACGTAGCCGGGGTAGACCGGCACCTTGCCTCCGAAGCCACCGCCGATGTCCGGCGAGATGACCCGGATCTTGTGCTCGGGAATACCGCTGACCAGCGAGAATACGGTGCGGATGGCGTGCGGCGCCTGGGTCGTCATCCAGATCGTCAGCTTGCCGTTGATCCGGTCGAACGAGGCCACGCAGCCGCAGGTCTCGATCGAGCACACGTGGATGCGCGGGATGTAGATGTCCTCTTTGGCCACCACCGCGGCCTGTTCGAACAGCCGGTCGGTGGCCTCCTTGTCGCCGGCTTCCCAGTGCCAGATGTGGTTGGTCTTGTTCTCCCGATCCGGCCGCACCAGCGGCGAGCTGGGATCGAGCGCCCTGATCGGATCGACCACCGGGGTGAGCGGCTCGTAGTCGACGTCGATTTGGGTGATGGCGTCGGCGGCGATGTACCGCTCGGTGGCGATGACCGCGGCGACCTCCTGGGCCTGGTAGACCACGCGGTCCACCGGCAGCACCATCTGCTTGTCGCTCATGAGCGTAGGCATCCAGGCCAAGCCGGCGGCGTCGAGATCCTTGCCGGTTACCACGGCCAGCACACCGGGCATGGCCAGCGCCCGGCTGGCGTCGATGCCCTTGATGTTGGCGTGAGCGTAGGGACTGCGCAGGATGTCCATGTACAGCATGCCGGGCAGCTTGAGGTCATCCACGTAATTGCCCTTGCCGCGCAGGAAGCGTGGGTCTTCCTTGCGCTTGACGCTGTGCCCCATGCCCTGGACTGCTACTGCCATCGGAGTGCCTCCTCGGCGCAATTTGCTGCTCCCCCTGGGAACGGGTCGCGGGAAAAGCGGCGAGCGGTCATGCCGCGCTTTCGGCGGCGCCGGTCACCGGCTCGCCGCGCATCTTGGCGCCGGCGTACTGAATGGCCTTGACGATGTTCACGTAGCCGGTGCAGCGACACAGGTTACCGGAGATGGCCCGGCGGACCTCGTCGTCGCTGGGATTCGAGTTGCGCTCCAGCAGCGCCACCGCGGTCATCATCATGCCCGGCGTGCAGAAGCCGCACTGCAGGCCGTGCTCCTCCCAAAAGCCCTCCTGCACCGGATGCAGCTGACCGTCGCGCTCCAGCCCTTCGACCGTCTGGAGGTCTCCGCCGTCGACCTGGACGGCCAGCAGCGTGCATGACTTGCTGGGCACACCATCGACCAGCACCGTGCAGGCGCCGCAGCTGGTGCTGTCACAGCCCACGTGCGTCCCGGTAAGCCCGGCCACTTCGCGAATGAAGTGGACCAGCAACAGCCGGGGCTCGACCTCGGCTTGGTACGGCGCCCCGTTGATGTTGACCTTCACTTGAGCCATGGCGTTTTGCCTCCCGTCCCATGATTGAGCTGAATCGGGCAGCCGCTGGCTGGCACTTAAGCCTGCCTGGCGCGCTGCGCGGCCAGACGGAGCGCTCGCGTGGTGAGCGTTCGCACCATGGCCCGCTTGTAATCCGCCGGACCGCGCAGGTCCGACACCGGATCAGCGGCCGAAGCCGCGAGCTCCGCCGCGTGGCGAATCGACTCCTCGTCGAGCCGTTTGCCAACCAGGAAGGTCTCCGCCTCGCGCGGGCGCAGCGCACGGGGCGCGGCGTTGGTGAGACCGAGACCAGCCTGTGCGCAGACCTCGCCGTCGAGTGTGACCTGCGCCGCGACGCCAATGATGGCGTAGTCGCCCACCTTCCGTTCGAGCTTCACGTAGGCCGAGCCGCTGTGAGCGGCCGGCCGAGGCACCCGCAGCTCCATCAGCACCTCGTCCGGAGCGAGCGCCGTCTCGAAAGTATCCACCAGGAAGTCGTCAATAGAGATCGTCCGCTGGCCGTTCGGCCCGTTGGCTATGGCCGTCGCCCTCAGCGCCAGCATGGTCGCCGGATGGTCGTTGGCCGGATCGGCGTGGGCGACGTTACCGCCAACGGTGGCGTAATTTCGCACCAGCGGATCGGCCACCACTGAGCTGGTATCCAGCAGGGCCGGATAGCGGGAAGCGATCAGCGCTGAGTGCTCGAGCGCGGATTCGCGCACCATGGCCCCTATCGCCAGATGGCCGTCACGCTCTTCGAGGTGATCCAGCGCCGGCACCTTGCGCAAGTCGACCAGGAGCTCAGGACCGGCCAGGCGAAACTTGAGGAGCGGGATCAGGCTCTGCCCGCCGGCCAGCACCTTGGCCTGCCCGGCATTTCCCTGCAGCAGGGAAATCGCCTCTGAAAGGGACTGCGGAGCGGCGTAGTCGAACGCGCTCGGTATCACGGGCGTACTCCTTGGACTGGGTTGGACCCGGCAATAGGAACAACGCGAGTATGCGTCCGCGCCGGAGCGCCGGACAATGGACAATCGGGTCAACTTTCGGCCCGATCAGGTCGCGCCCCCTGGACTACACCAGGCCCCGCCGCACGGCTTCCGCCGCGGCCTCGCTCCTGGTGCGCACCTGCAGCTTGGTGAAAATCTCATGGAGCTTGCGCTTGACCGAGGTGTCGCTCCAATGACAGGCGGCGGCGATGGCCGAGTTGCCGGCTCCGCCGGCCAGCAGCGCCAGCACACGGCACTCCTCTGCGCTCAAGCCAGTCTCGGCCAGCACCTGGGACCGCCGCAGGTCGGCGAATTGCTGCAGCACCCGGTCCAGCAGCGATGGGCTCAAGAGCCGCTCCCCTTGATGGACCTTGCGGATCGCGCCGACCAGCATCTCGTCCGAGGCGCTTTTCAGCAGGAAGGCATGGGCATTGGCCTTCAGGGCGCGCACCAGGTAGGCGTCGTCGTCATAGCTGGTGAGCACGATGACCTTGAGCGCTGCGTGGCGCTGCCTGAGCCGCTCGGCCACCTGAATACCGTCCAGACCGCCCAGCCTGATGTCCATGACGACCACGTCCACCGGCTGGCTATCCGCCGCTTCGACCGCTGACTGGCCGCTGTCGGCCTCCGCCACCACGGCGATGTCGTCGTAGTTCGACAGCAGGCTGCGCAGCCCCTGCCGCACCACCGGATGGTCGTCGACGACCAGCACCCTGATGCTCATACGGAAGCGCCCGGCGCTGCCGGGACACGCAGCGTTACGCACGTGCCCACGCCCGGATTGCTGTCTATCCGCAGCTCACCGTCGAGCCGCTCGGCCCTCTCCCGCATACCCAGCAGCCCAAGGTGCTGTCCATTGCGGCCGGCCTTGACGTCGAATCCCCGGCCATCATCGGTGACCACCAGCTGCACCAAACCGTCACTGAAGTCGAGGCTGAGCTGCACCCTGCGGGCGCCTGAGTGCAGGGCCACGTTGTTCAGCGCTTCCTGCATGACGCGGTAAACGCCGATCTCGACGTGCGGCGGCAGGCGGCGGGTCGGGCCCGAGACCCGCACGGCACAGTCCGTGCCGGTGGAAATAAGGAAGCGTTCCGCATAGCGCGTGATGCTGTCCGCCAGCCCCAGCGCATCGAGCGTCGGTGGGCGCAGGTCGAAGATGAGACGCTTCAGCTCGCCGTCCACCTGTCCCAACACCGAGCGGATCTGGCTCAGGGCACGTTCCACAGGCTCGCGTTCGCCGCTGCGCAGCCGCTCGCGCGCCGCCTTGACCTCCAGCATGGCGCCGATGATCAGCTGGTTCACCCCGTCGTGCATGTCGTGGGCGATACGCTCGCGCTCCCGTTCCTGGACGTTCACCGTCTCGATCAGCAGCATCTGCAGCTGCGCCGCCTTCTGGGCCAGCGCCTCCTTGGCCTCGGCCAGCTCGCTGGTGCGCGCCGCCACCTGCTCCTCCAGGTCGGATTTAGCCGCCTTCAGCTCCTCGTACAGCCGGGCGTTCTGAATGGCGATGGCCACGTGCGAGGCATAGGCGGTAAGCAGGTCCTGATCCTCCGCGCTGTACTCACTGGGGCGGTTGGCCACGCCGATCATGCCGGCCACGCGGCCGCGCAGGCGCAGCGGCACGCCCAGGAAGGTTCGCACCGGCGGATGTCCGCTCGGCTGGCCCACCCTGGCCGGATCGATCGCCGCGTCCGAGGATCGCACGGGCCGGTTCTCCAGCACGGCCCGGGCAAAGATGTTCGGACGCAGCGGGATCAGATGAAAGCGCTGGTAGAACTCGGGCATCGCGTCGAAGCCCTGGATGGCCGCCACGTCCATGGCCGAGCCGTCGGCGGTGTTCAGGCCGATGAAGCCAAACTGGGACTCGGTCAGCGATAGGCAGTGGCGCAACGCGGTGTCCAGCACGCGCTGCAGATCGCGCAGGCTGGCGACCTCGGCGGCCAACTTGTACAGCGCCTGCAGCCGGCGGCGCTGACGCCCGCCCGCCCGACCCGGCGCTTCCCGCCGATCGACTACCGTCTGGCTCGAGAAGGCTTCCGGCATGGGCCACATGATTGCACGACGGCGTACGCGGCGTGAGCCGCTTGTCAGTGCCCTAGCCGGCAGCCGTCAGAGCGTACGGATCTCCTGCCGCATGAACATGGCGTAGGCCACCCCAAAACAGACCACGGTGAGTGCGATGACACCGGTCACGTCGGGCCACACCAGCAGCAGGCTCTGATCGAGCTTGAGCGAGCCCGGGACGGCGCCCTGAGCCTGGCTGAACAGAACCGGGGTGATGGTCCGAACGTCGGGCGAGAGGATCGCTTCGGTGGCCTCCTCGTACAGGTTCGAGGGCGAGACACGGGCGATGTTCTGCTGCAGCGTACGGTTGTCCAGCACCTGCTGCACCGGCGAGTTGTCATTGGTGGGGAAGAAGGCGCTGGCAACCAGGCCGCTCACGATGGTCACGAAGATGGCCATGAACAGCCACACGCTGAGCGCTCCGAGAGCGGACGTCGCCGCCTGCCGCGTGAGCAGCGAGAACAGGGTCGACAGCGCAAGCCAGAAGCCAACGTAGAACACACTGATCACGAAGAAGATCGCCAGACGCACGATCTCCTCTTCGGATGGCGGCACGCCGATCATGCGCAGGCCCAGACCGGAGACAAGAAGGTAAATCGCCAACAGCGACACGCTTATCGTGGCCAGACCCGCCAGGAACTTGCCGTTGATGACGTTGTCCCGGTAGATCGGCTGCGACAGCAGCCGCCCGAGCGTGCCCCTGCTCTGCTCGCTGTTGATTGCGTCAAAGCCAAATGCCACGCCCAGCAGCGGACCCAGGAACGCGACGAACGAGGCGAAGCCGGGCAGGCTGCCATTGGAAGCAGTGAACAGCCGCAGGAAGACGAAGCTCTGATCGGGGTGCTGGGTGAGATCGGCCTGGATGGACTGCGCGGCGACGTACGTTGCCGAGACGGACGCCAGCACGATCAGCACCATGAGGATGACGAAGCGCCGGCTGCCGAGATGGTCACCTATCTCTTTCCGGAAGATCGGGATGATGCCCATGGCTCAGTTTTCCCTGAAGTAGCGGAAGTAGATCTGTTCGAGGCCGACTGTTTGCAGTCGCAGATGCAGCAGATGGGCACGAGCGCCAGTCACGGCCTTGACAATCTGCGGACGCAGGTCGCAGTTCGAGCGCACCAGCACCATCTTGTGCGAGCGCTCCACTGCCTCCACTCCGGAGATGCGCCGCAAGGTCTCGATTAAGTCGTCGCTCAGCGGCTCGGCCTCGACCTCCACGACGTGGGCGCCATTGGTGGCCAGCTGCATGCCCAGGTCTTCGATGCGCCCCTGGGCCACCATCTTGCCCTTTACGAAGATGCCGATCCGGTCGCAGATGCGCTGGACCTGGTCCAGCAGGTGTGAGGACAGCAGGATGGTCATGTGCCGCTCGTCACGCAGCCTGGTGATGAGCTCCAGGATATGGTTGACGCCATCCGGATCGAGGGCCAGGGTGGGCTCATCGAGGAAGACCAGGCGAGGCTCCTTGATCAGCACGTCGGCGATACCCAAGCGCTGGCGCATGCCGCGTGAGAATGTGCCGACTTTATCGTCCGCCCGATCCAGCAGGCCCACATCGTCGAGCGCTTCCTCGATGCGCTCTTCAGCGACCTTGCGCGGCAGGCGGTTCAGCTCGGCGGTGTACCGCAGATTGCCCGCCGCCGAGATGTCGTCGTAAAAGCCCACGTTTTCCGGCAGATAGCTGACCACGCGCTTGACGTTGATAGGATCGCGTGTCGGATCCATCCCGGCGACCAGCGCTCTGCCCTCGGATGGCTCAGTCAGGCCCAGCAGCATCAGGATAGTGGTCGTCTTGCCGGCGCCGTTGGGGCCCAGCAGCCCGAAGATCTCGCCCTCGTCCAGGGTGAGGTTCAGGTCGTTGACCGCCGTCCGGGTGCCGTAGCGCTTGGTAAGGTGCTCAGTCTCGACCAGGGACATGCAAACCTACCTGCGGCTGTAGTTTGCGAACAGCCATACCAAGCCGCCGACCACTGCGACGAGGATGCCGATGCCAACCCAACCCCAGATGGTAGGCGTGTTCACGGTAATACGGAAATCCTTGTTCACCGTCGCCTGTGTGCTGGTAGCCGACAGGGTCAGCGAGTAGTCGCCGGCGATGGCCTTGGCCGCCGGTGTCAGCGTAGCCTCGACCTGGCGGATGGTGTTGGGGTCGATCGAATCGAGCTTGTCCGGATTGAAGGTGACGTTCCAGCCCGTCGGCGTATTGGTGGCCGACAGGGAGATGTTCTGCACCGGCGCGCTGCCGGTATTGGCGACGATGATCTGCACCTTCTTGGCCTGCCCCGCCGTGGCGTCGGCGTTCAGGCTCTGGTTGGGCGTCGTGATGTCCAGCTTGTAGTTGCCGACCACGCTCACTTTGAGATCGGCGGTGGCGGTGTTGCCGGCGTCGTCGTTGACCTTGACGTTGATCGGGTAATCGTCCGGCTTCGCCAGCTGCGGCGACTGCACCTCGACGTTGACGTCCTGGGTCTGTCCGGCCTTGACCGCGATGCTGGAAATCTGCTTCTGATCGAACGCCGGCTGGAAGAACACGTTCCAGTCGTTGCTGGGAGCGTTGGCCGCCAACAGGAAAGTGTTGTCCTTACCCGTGTTGTTGGCGATCGTGGCCTTGAACTCGAACTTCGTCCCGCCGGCTCCCTTCAGCACCGGATAGTCGGTCGTCAGCTTGAGCCCGCTGCTCGATTGCTTCGAGATGGTCACGCCAATGTCCAGCTTGGCGTTGAGCCCATCGTCCGTCACGCCCTGCAGAGAGATGCGCGTAGAACCCGGCTGGGTGTCAGCTGGCGGCGTCACCTGGAAGGTCACGGTGTTGTCCTTGCCCGGCAGCAGCTCGACCTCGGTCACCTCGTAGCCGCGATCCTGGAAGGTCGGACTCCACGCATCGGGCGCCGACGCCACGCTCAGCTTGATACGCTCGGGCTTGGTGGTGTTGTTGAGCACATCCACCGGGAAGGTGATCGACTTCCCGGGTCCGGTACCGACCGCGGCGTCCTGGGTGGTCAGCATGATGCCGTTGGGCAGTGTCGGCGTGGGCGCCGCGTCGGCAGCCTGAGCCACCAGCGGCACACTCAACAGTGCCAAACCAAGCAGCAGCGTCAGGCTGCGGCCAGCGTGGTGAAACATAGGTCCTCCCTAAATTACACGGATGATTGCGTCGCTCATCGCGGCACAGGATTATACGAGCAAACGTTCGAGTCGGTTCTGATACAAACAGTCAACAGCCGATCATACTCACAGCGTCCGGAAATGCGCGGCGATACTGACAATAACATCGTGTTACGAGATATATGACAGGAGTCTGCCCGGATGGGTCGGAGGAGCGAGACAGCCTGCCGTGAAGCTCAACGCCGACAAGCCCAACCGAGCCAGCGGGAAGCCGCATGCCGTGGTACGAGGAGTGGAGACGGCGCTGCGCGAGATCAGCTCCTGGCCGGGCGTCGAATCGGTCGTGGCTGGGCGCATATCCAAAGTCAAACACCGCTATCCCAGCCTATCCGTTACGGTGCAGACGGACACCGTCAGCGGGGTGAAGTGCCTGGCCCGGATCGGGCAGGCGGTGCAGGAGCTCTTCGTCGTGACCTCCGACGGTGCCGGGACGATCGAGCGCATCCGCAGCCACTGGAGTGAGTAACCCGACACAGCGTCTCGGCGGCGGGGTACAGTGAGCTCATGAACGGCCGGCGCGCGTGGACCGCGTGGGTGAGGATGGCAGGAGGCATTGTGCTTCCCGTGCTGATCATGCTCGCGGCAGCGGGCTGCGGCGCTTCTTCGCAGGGCGGCGCTGGCGCCGCGAGCAGCGCCCCCGGCGCGAATCCGGCGAGTGGGGCAACCGGCATTGGCCAGCCAGCCGCGCCAGCTGCCGCTCCTGCCACGGCGCCGGCTCAGCCGGCCTCCACGATCTCCCAGAGTCCGGCGGCTCAGGAGCCGGCCGGCTCCGCTTCTGCGCCCGTCACGGCCTGGACACGTCCGCTCAACGTGCAGACCCTGCCCCCTGCCGGCATCTTCAAGGCCGTGTCCCAAACTCCGAGCCCGGGCGAGAAGGTGCCGCTGTTCTTCATGGGGGCGCAGTTCTGCCCGTATTGCGCGGCCGAGCGCTGGGCGCTCGTAGAGGCCCTGCGCAAGTTCGGCACGCTGAGCGGCTTCGGCCAGGAGCGCTCCAACGACGGTATCGACGGCTTCAAGCCGGTACCGACCTACGATCTCCGGCCCGCGCGCTACGACAGCCTCTACGTCGCCTTTTCAGACAAGGAGATCTACGACCACAACTCCAAGCCGCTGGATCCGCTGTCGAGTGATGAGAAGACGTACGTGGACCGCTACGACCCAACGGGTGGCTGGCCATTCATGGTGATCAACGGACAGTACGCGGGGCTGGGGCCCGGCTTTTCGCCCGGTCTGCTTCAGGGCCAAACCTTCGAGACCGTGGCGGGGCAGCTGCAGCGCGGCGAGAAGACGCCGGCCACGGAGGCCATTACCAACGAAGCCCAGATCATTGCCCGCTACATCTGTGCCGCGACCGGCGGCGCCCCCGCCAGCGCCTGCCCGGCGTGACCTCGGCGCTGCGCGCCGCCCTATCAGTGGCCTTCGCACGGCCCTGGGCCTATCTGCTGGCGCTGGCCGGTGGGGCTGCCATGCTGCTGCTCCTGTTGTGGAGCGGAGAGCTGCTGAAACGCTATCCCTACGGCGGGGAGCTCCACGCCGCGCCGGCCGAGTTGGCGGGAGTGCTGCTGCTGTCGGCGCTGTTCGGACTGCTGCTGCCGCTGCAGGTGAGCGCGCTGCTCAAGGCCCGGTCGGCCGCCGCGGCGCTCGGTGGCGGCTTGGCCACGCTCTTCGGGCTTCTGGGTGTCTCGTGCTGCGCGCCGTTTGTAGTCCCCGCGCTGCTGTCCTTCGCGGGCTTCTCGGGGACGGCGCTGCTGGCGTTCAATGGCGCTGTGCGCCGCTACAGCGGCCTGCTGCTCCTCATCAGCGCCGGGCTGCTGCTGCTCTCAATCGTGCTGCTGCTGCGAACGCTGGCCGCGAGCTGCGCTCTGCCGGCCGCGGTGAGCCGCCCTCGCGAGCGGACAGCGCAATCCGGCGCCGGTCCTTCCGCCGGCAGCTGAGAGCCACCCCGTTCGCAGGCACCAGGCAGACACGCACTACCATTCGTGGTCGCGCGGACGGCCGCGCTGGTAATCGGGGCACCGATCGGCTCCCTCCACGAGGTAGGGACTCACTTCCGCGCGGTCCTCGACCGAGTCGGGATCTTCCAGCGTCCAGCGCTGCTGAAAGCAGGTCAGCGTGGGATAGACAATCGCCCGATCCCAGGACTGGCCCGCGTACTTCACGAAGCTGCGCGTCACGATCAGGTGGCCGCACTGGTGGCAGGTGATGGGCCGCGGAGGCAGTTTCCGACACTCGGCCACTGTTACAGCCGCCTCCGGCTCCGCGGCCTGATAGCGCCCCTTGCGGCGGCGGGAGCGCCGCCCCTGCCGATCTGGCGCTTCGTCTCTATCCTCTTGCCAACGCCTGAGCTTGCGCCGCTTGGCCATTCCCCGCCCTAACCAGCCATAGTGTGACAGGGCCGATCCGGCCCCTGCAGCCATGGTAACCCGCGGGCTGAGTCGAAGATCGGCCGTTACACTTCGACCCACTTTCGATGGAATTCCTGAAAATGCACGGCGCCGGCAACGACTTCGTGCTCATCGACGGTCGCGACGGTCGAGAGGCCGACTGGCCGCGCCTGGCCAGGGAGATGGGCGATCGCCACTTCGGTGTGGGCGCGGACGGCCTGCTCCTGGTACGCCGGTCCAATCGAGCCGACTTTCGCATGGAGATGTGGAATCCCGATGGGAGCCAGGCCGAGATGTGCGGCAACGGCATCCGCTGCTTCGCTCGCTACCTGCTGGACGGCGCCGCAGCGGGCCGGAACGAGCTGACGGTGGAGACCGGCGCGGGAGTCTTGACGATCCGCCCCCGGGGCTCCAACGAATGGCTCCAGGTCGGGATGGGCCCGCCCATCCTGAACGGTCCCGACATCCCTGTCGGCAGCACGGACAACCCGGTGCTGGATCTACCCCTCCCCGGTCTGGACTTTTCCGTGACCTGTGTGTCGATGGGCAATCCCCACGCCGTCCGCTTTGTTCCCGATGCGTGGCAGGTCGATCTGCAGCAGCTGGGACCGCTCGTCGAGCGCCACGCCCTGTTTCCCAGCCGCGTCAACTTCCACCTCTGCCAGATCGTCAGCAGGAGCGACGCGATCCTGCGCAGCTGGGAACGCGGCGCAGGCTTGACGCTGGCCTGCGGTACCGGCGCCGCCGCCACCGCCGTCGCCGCCCGCCTCCAGGGCTACACCGATGAGGTGGTGACGATGCGAGTCCCCGGCGGCCAGCTCGAGCTCGCCTGGGACGGTGAAGGCGAAGTCTTCATGACCGGACCCGCCGTCTACGTCTTCAAGGGCGAATGGAGGGTCGCTGCGCTCCCAGTGAAGAGTGCAGAGTGAAGAGTGAAGAGTGCAAGAGTGAAGGCGAACGGGTGACTCTATGCGGTCACGCCAGCAGTTTGCAACGCCGCTCCTTCTGCACTCTGCACTCTTCACTCTGCACTCTGCACTCTTCACTGGGAGCGCAGCGACCCTCACTGGGAGCGCAGCGACCTTACACGGTCACGCCGTGCTCGCGGAGGGCATCGTTGAGGCTGACTTTGAGATCGGTCGAAGGCTGGCGGCGGCCGATGATCAGGGCGGCGTTGAGCTGGTATTCGCCGGCAGGAAAGCGCTTGGTGCGGCTGCCGGGCACGACCACGGAGCGCGGCGGCACGTAGCCTCGATACTCGACCGGCTCGGGCCCGGTCACATCGATGATCGGCACGGAGCCGGTAAGCGACACGCCCGCACCCAGCACGGCCTCTTCACCAACCACCATGCCCTCCGTCACAATGCAGCGCGACCCGATGAAGGCGCCGTCCTCGACGATCACTGGGCGCGCCTGAAGCGGCTCCAGCACACCGCCGATGCCGACGCCCCCGGCCAGGTGCACGTTCGCGCCGATCTGGGCGCATGATCCCACAGTGGCCCACGTGTCGACCATGGTGTTCGGCCCAACCCACGCGCCGATGTTGACGTAGCTCGGCATGAGGATCACGCCGGGGGCCAGGTAGGCGCCATGGCGCGCAACCGCGGGCGGCACCACCCGGACCCGGAGATCGCGATAGTCCTGCTTCAGCGGGATCTTGTCGTAGTACTCGAAGGGCCCCACCTCATGCAGATGCATCGCTCGGATCTGGAAGTACAGCAGCACCGCTTTCTTGATCCACTCATGGACCGTCCACTGGTCACCTTCCTTGGTGGCGACGCGCAGCAGCCCCTGATCCAGCATGTTGACGACGTGTTCGACCGCTTCCGGCCCACCCGGCTCGGACAGCTTGGCGTGATCGCTCCAGATGCCCTCAATGACAGGCTCGAGCTCGTGTTCGCTCATAACAGACCCTCCAATATTTCCGCCGCCACGCGGCATTCTTCCAAAGTGGGCACCAGGGCAAAGCGAACGTAGCCTTCGCCCGCGGCGCCAAAATACGATCCCGGCACCACGACCACGCCTGCCCGCAGCAGCCGCAGCGCAAAGTCTTCGGACGTCTCCCCAGCCGGCACCTCCACCCATAGATAGAAGGTGGCCTCACAGCCAGCCACTCGCAGGCGCTTGCGCTCCAGCGCTTCCAGCAGCACCTTTCGCTTGGCGCCGTAGCTGCCGCGCATGTCGGCCACATGCTGCTCGTCGCTCCAGGCCCAAATCGAGGCGCGCTGGACGAACTCCTGAGGCGCAACGCCCACCGAAGGACGAAAGGCCCGCAGGGCGTCACACAGCTCCGCTCCGGCAATAATGGCCCCCGAGCGGTAGCCGGTCATCGATGAGCGCTTGCTGAGCGTATTCAGCACCGCGACGTTACGGCGATCGCTCACCTGCAGGGCTGTTGCCGGCGGGCGGCCAAAGTAGATCTCGCCGTAAGCCTCGTCCGAGGCCAGCACGAACTCGTGGCGCACCGCCAGCGCGCTGAGCTCCTCATAGAGCTCCAGCGGCGCCACAGCGGCGGTCGGATTATTCGGATAGTTCACCCAGAACAGCGCCACGTGATCCAGCACCTCCGGGGTGAGGGAGGCGAGGTCGGGCAAGAAGCTATTGGATTCACGGAGCGGCAGGCGCAGCACCTCCATGCCGGCAAACAGCGCCCCACGCTCGTACACCGGGTAGGCCGGCTCTGGCACGACCACCACGTTCTTGCGGCCGCGCGGCTGGCCCACCACCAGCGCCATCAGGAAGATCGCCTCCTTGCTGCCCAGCGTCGGAACGATCTCCCGTTGCGGATCGAGCCGCAGCCCGAAACGCCGCTCGTACCAAGCGGCGATGGCTTCGCGCAGCGCGGGCAGCCCAGCCGCGGCCGGGTAGCTGGAAACCTCAGTGAGGCCGTCCACCAGCGCTTGCCTGATGCGTCCGTCGGTCTTCTCCCGCGGGTCGCCCACGCCAAAGTCCAGGATGCGCACACCCCGGGCGGCCGCTTCGCGCTTGGCCTCCTCCAGCTTCAGATAAGGATAGGTGCGCATCGCTGTGAGCACCGGGTTGAGGGGGATCAACGGGAGTGCCGAGTGCGGAGTGCCGAGTGCCGGGACGCAGCGAGAGTGCGCGGGGGCCAGGGGTCGGGGGCCGGGGGCCGGGACGCGGCGAGGCTGCGCGGGGGCCGGGGGCCGGGCACCGAGTGCCGCGTGCCGAGTGCCGAGTGACGGGACGCGGCCAGGCTGCA
>Ga0070741_10001088_pt1 | contig 86987 bp, 97 predicted proteins | sample Coa_R1_4_FD_66440 | JGI IMG/M metagenome (GOLD analysis project Ga0070741, IMG submission 66440) | Surface soil microbial communities from Centralia Pennsylvania, which are recovering from an underground coalmine fire - Coalmine... | ecosystem: Environmental > Terrestrial > Soil > Unclassified ... | reverse complement strand
GGCGACGAGTACGTCCTCAACGGTCAGAAGATCTGGATCTCGTCCGCGCACATCGCGAAGTGGGGACTCTTCCTCGTGCGCACAGACGCCACTGCGATCGAACGCGGGGCGAAGCACGAGGGCATCACGGCCCTCGTCATCGATCTCGAGGCGGACGGCATCGAGTGCCGGCCGATCCGCGACATCACCGGCGAGGAGATGTTCAACGAGGTCTTCTTCACCGACGCCCGCGTGCCCGTCGCGTACCGCCTCGGCGACGAAGGCGCGGGCTGGCAGGTGGCGATGGGCACCCTCGGCCACGAGCGAGTCGGCACGTCCGGGCTCGCCATCACGATGAAGGCCGACCTCGAGTCGATGGTGTCCTTGGCGCGCGCCGTGAACCCCGACGCGCTGCGCGATCCCGAGCTGCGCGACCGCATCGCCCGGGCGCACACCGACATCGAGTACACGCGTCTGCTCAACTACCGCGCGCTGTCCAAGATCCTGAAGGGCGAACCGAACTGGCCCGAGGTGCCGCTGGCGAAGTTGCAGTGGTCGCACCTGGCGCAAACGCTCGCGGAGTTGGCGTGCGATCTGCTGGGCCCGTCGGCCGTGCTCGCCAAGGGCGGACCGGATGCGGTCGACGGCGGCGCGTGGAACCGCTTGTTCGTGTTCCAGCGCTACACGTCGATCGGCGCGGGCACGACCGAGGTGCAGAAGAACATCATCGCCGACCGCGCCATCAAGCTGCCGCGCAAGTAGCGGGCGGCGTTGCGCGGCCGTCAGCGCACCGTTCTCTGGTGCGTTGTGGGCGCGATAGCGCCCACAACGCACCAACATTCGCCGATCACGACCCGAATCGAAGGATGATGTGGCCGTGTCGCTCAAGCTCGGCCTGATCACACCGGTGCTCACCCTCAACCCGCGCGTGCACAACGCGTGGGAGGAGACCGCTCCGTTCGACGACGTGGTATCGGTGGCAGAGACGGCCGACCGCCTCGGTTACCACCACATCACGTGCAGCGAGCACGTCGTCGTGCCGGCCGGCGAGATCGCCGCGCGCCGCGGCAGCCGGTACTACGACCCGCTGTCGACGTTCGGTTACCTGGCGGCGCGCACGACGCAGGTGCGGTTCGAGACGCACGTCCTCGTGCTCGGCTACCACCATCCGTTCGCGATCGCCAAGCGGTACGGCACGCTCGACGCCATCAGCGGCGGTCGCGTGATCCTCGGCGTCGGCGTCGGCTCCTTGCAGGAGGAGTTCGAACTGCTCGGTGCGCCGTTCGAGGACCGCGGTGCGCGCGGTGACGAGTCGTTGCGCGAGCTCCGGCGCATCCTCGGCCGGCGCGAAGTCGACGGCTTCGTCATCGATCCGTGCGCGGTGCAGGCACACGTGCCGATCTGGATCGGGGGACGGACGTTCCGCTCACTGCGTCGCGCCGTCGAGCTCGCCGACGGTTGGTGCCCGTTCGGACTCCGGGCGCCGGACATCGCCGCCATGTTGCAGCGCATCGGCGGGCTGCCCGACGGGTTCGACGTCGTGCTCTTCCCGGAGCCACCGCCCGATCCGGTCACCGACCGCGACGGTGCCCGTGCCGCGATCGAGCCCTACCTCGAAGCAGGCGCCACCGGCCTGAACCTGCGCTTCGACACCACCTCGCTGACCCACCACCTCGAGGCGATGGAAGCAGTCACGACACTCGTTCGATGACGGTCGCGTTGGCCATACTGCTGTGCCTCGCCCTACGGCTCGGCTGGCCAACGCCGGCCCTGGCGGGCCGCTGGCGAGCAGCGCACCGAAGCAGTCACGACACTCGTTCGATGACCGTCGCGTTGGCCATGCCCCCGCCCTCGCACATGGTCTGGAAGCCGTAGCGACCGCCAGTGGCCTCGAGCTGGTTCAGCAAGGTCGTCATGATGCGCACGCCCGACGCACCGAGCGGATGACCGATGGCGATCGCGCCACCACGCGCGTTGTACTTCGCGGGGTCCGGCACGAACTCGCGCGCCCACATGAGCGCGATGGCAGCGAAGGCTTCGTTGCACTCGATGGCGTCGAAGTCGTCGATCGTCATGCCCGAGCGCGCCAGCAGCTTGCGCGTCGCCGGGTTCGGCGCGGACAGGACGAGCACGGCATCGTCGCCCGCGACGACCATGTGCCGGAACACGGCGCGCACGGGGAGCCCGAGCTGCTCGGCCACCTTGCGATCCGCGATCAACATCGCGGCCGCGCCGTCGGACATCTGCGACGAGTTGCCGGCGGTGATGTCCGGCGCCAGCGACGGATCCCACGACGCCGCCGACGGCAGTGCCGCCAGTGTCGCCATCGTGCCGCCCCGGCGAATGCCCTCGTCGGCCGTCAACAGGTCGCCGGTCTCCCGTCCGTCGCCGTCCTTGATCGGCACGGGCACGAGCTCGGACTGCACCGCACCGCTGTCGACGGCGGCCGCGGCGCGACGGTGTGACTCGAGCGCGAACTCGTCCATGTCCTCGCGGCTGATCTTGAACCGCTCGGCGAGGATCTGCGCCACCTCGAACTGCGTCTTCAGCTGGCCGTCGCACGCCTCCATGAACGAGGGCGAGAACGGACCGGTGCCGCCCGACGCGTTCGACGCCATCGGCGCGCGCGTCATCGATTCCACACCGCACGCGATGGCGAGGTCGTAACAGCCGGACATCACACCTTGCGCGACGAAATGGATCGCCTGCTGCGACGAGCCACACTGCCGATCGACCGAGGTGCACGGCACCGAGTGCGGGAACCCGGCCGCCACCCAGCCGTTGCGCGTCACGTTGCACCCCTGCTCGCCGACCTGCGTGACGCAACCGCCGACGACGTCGTCGACGCGCTCGGGGTCGATGCCGGCGCGCTCGACGAGGCGCTGCAACGTGAACGCGAGCAGGTCGGTGGGATGCCATCCGGCCAGCGCACCTTTCCGCTTGCCGATCGGCGTCCGCACCGTGTCGACGATGACGGCCTCGCGCATCTCCATGTCACGACCCTCTCTGCGTACCTGACGTGCGTGTCAGTGTACGGGACCGCTGCACGCGGCCGCCTGCGATCCCTACCATCGTGGTATGGATCGGGCCGATATGGAACTCGTGGTTGCGATCGCCCGGACGGGGTCGCTCACCGCCGCCGCCCGCCAGCTCCACGTCGCGCAGCCGCCGTCGAGCCGACGCCTGCAACGGATCGAGAGCGAGGTCGGCGCGCCGCTGTTCGTGCGCGGCCGGCACGGCGCCACGCCAACCGTCGTCGGGCGCACGCTCGTGGACCGGGCGGAGGCGGCGCTGGCCGCCATCCGACGCGCCGAGCAGGACGCCGCGGACGTCGCCAACGGGCGCGCCGGGCGTCTTCGCATCGGCGTCACGCCCACGCTCGGTGCGTCGATGCTCCCCGCCGCACTCGCCACCTTCCGCGCCGCGCACGCGGGCGTTCGTCTCGACCTCGTCGTCAGCGGCGACTCCGAGGAGCTGCGGCGACGCGTGCGCGATGGGGACCTCGACCTCGCGCTCGCGGTCCTCGTGCGTCCGCCGGAACCGGGCACGCGCATCGCGCTCGCCGGTGAGCAGCACTTCGTCCTCATCGCACCGCGCGACCTCCCACTCGGGCGCGGCGGCAAGGTGCGGCGATCGGCGTTGCTCGACCTCCCGATCATCACGTTGCAGAAGGGCAACGGCCTGCGCCAGCTCGTCGACGACGTGTTCGCCGAGATCGGGCGTCCGCCGGACATCGCGCTCGAGACGACCGAGCGGGAGATGCTCGTGCCGTTCGTCGCCGCCGGCCTCGGCGTGTCGCTCGTGCCCGCCGGATTCGTGTCCGGTCGCGCCGCCGGCTGCGTGCTGCACGACCTGGACCCGCCCATCCGCCGCCCCGTCGGCGTCGTCGTCGCTCGTGGCCGGCTCCCCGTGCTCGTGGCCGATCTCGTCGCGGTCCTCGACGAGACCACCGACCTCACAGGGCCAGCAGCTCGCTCCCGCCGTACACGAGCGCCAAGACAGTGAAGAACAACCCCATGAGGACGCGCAGTCGCGCTTCGGACCCACGGATCGTGAACCGCGCCCCGAGCTGCGCGCCGGGGATGACGCCCGCGACGAGGGGCAGGGCGTACGTCCAGTTGATGTGGCCGAGCAACGTGTGCGTGATCGTCGCCGGCACCGAGAAGATGGCGACGGCCACGAGGCTCGTCGCGACCGCGCGCTTCGGTGGCAGGCGGAGGATGCCCTGGAACGCGGGCACCAACAGCACGCCGCCGCCGACGCCGAGCAACCCGGCGAGGAACCCGGCCGCGGCGCCGATGAACGCGACGAGCGTGCGTGACGAGCGAACGGTTCTCACCGGTTCGACCGGCGGCACGCCCGCGACCGCTGCACCGCCAACCGGCGCGGCGACGTCGACGGGCTCGCGGGCGCGACGGCGGTTCGTGGTGCGCATGTTCGCGACGCCGTTCCACAGCAACAGCGCCGCCGTCAGCAGCATCAGGTAGTGGCCGTTGACGTGGTCGGACACCTCCGCGCCGACCACGGCGAACGTCGACCCGAGCACGCCGCTGGGCAACGCCACCGCCCACTCGACGAGGTCCGCGCGGCGGTACCGCCACGCTCCTGACAGCGAGCCGGGGATGATCGCCGGCAGCGTGGAACCCACCGCCTCGATCGGTGTGGCACCGAGCACCCGGATGCCGGGCGTCGTCAGCACCGCCCCGCCCACACCGAACATGCCGGACAGCACGCCGGAGCCGAAGCCGACGAGCACGGCGGCAACGACGACGAGGACGGTCACCGTCCCATGGTCGGCGGCGCCGGGCGCGGTGTCCAACACCGCTTCGGCGCACGTCCCATATCAGGCAGGTATGGAAACGCCTTCCGACCGGCGGGCAGCGAGTCGGCGAGCCGCCTTGCCGACGCGGTCGATCCGCGTGACGACGGCGTCGCGCGCCCGCGCGCCGTCCGCATCGAGCCCCTCGACGTTCGCCACGTCCCACCACCGCAGCACCACCGGCACGAGGATCTGCTCGTGGTGCAACGTGAGGTCGTAGATGCCGGCCTTCGCGATGGCGGAGGCGTGGTGCGAGAAGTCCTCGATCCCGACGCCGGGCATCTCGAACTCGCGCACCTGCCGTTCGATGGCGATCATCACCGACGACGGATCGATGGCCAGCGCCTCCTTCACGAGGTCGCGGTAGAAGAGGTAGTGCAGGTTCTCGTCGGCGGCGACGCGCGCCATGACCTCGTAGCCGGCGCGGTCGTCGAGCAGCTTGCCGGTGTTGCGGTGCGCGATGCGCGTCGCCAGCTCCTGCAGGGCGACGTAGACCAGCCCGTCGGGCACGCTTCGCGGATCCGGCGTGACGCCGCCGCTCACCTGCCGCATCCGCGCTCGCTCGAGCGCGATCGGGTCGATGGCGCGCGTGACCGTGAGGTAGTCGCGGATGACGATCGAGTGCCGCCCCTCCTCGGCCGTCCACCGCCTGGCCCACTCGCCCCACACGTCGGTGGCACCGAAGGTCCGCTCGATGGAGCGGAAGTAGTAGGGCAGGTTGTCCTCGGTCAGGAGGTTCACGAACAGGGCGCTGCGCACCGGGCCGGGCACGGCGGCGGATTCGTCCCACTCCTCGCCTGGGGCGAAGTCACGGCCCCGGCTCCACGGCACGAGCTCGTGGGGGAACCACTCCTTGGCAGACGTGAGATGGCGCTCGAAGAGTCGCCCGACGGCCGGGCGCAGCGCCGCCAGCAGGGCGGTGTCGTCCATGGCCCTGCACCCTACCTACCGACCAGTAGGTAGGGAAAGTGCTCGCTCCCTGATTTTGCGCGCGTGCACGGTCGTCGCACGACCCGCCACGCGCTTAGAACCGTTGTGCGGGGCGGTTCAGCGGCGGCGGCGGCGCTTGGCCTCGTACATGGCGAGGTCGGCCACGTGGAAGGTGTCCTCGACCGGCGCGCCCGGCGGGTGCACCGCGCCCCCGACGGATGCCGCCACGTCCGCCGCCGCCAGGGCGGTACGGATGCGCTCGAGGATGGCGTTGGGCGGATCGGAACCGTCGTGATCGACGGCGAGGACGGCGAACTCGTCGCCGCCGAGGCGGGCGACGACGTCGGTGGCCCGGACGCTGTCCTGCAGCGTGCGCGCCGCGACCCGGATGAGGACGTCGCCGGCGAGGTGGCCCTCCCGGTCGTTGACCTGTTTCAGGTCGTCGAGATCGACGATCACGAGCACCGCCCGCAGACCCTGCCGCTCGCAGCGGGCCGCCTCACGGCGCACGGCGTCCCACCACCCCCGCGCGTTCGCGAGCCCCGTCATCGCGTCGGTGGCGGACTCCGCTTCGGCGACCTCCGCGCGATGCGTTGCCTCCTCGGCTCGCCGCTCGGACTCGAGGATGAGCGCGAGCAACGAGGCCATCGCCTCGACCTCGTGGAGGTTGGCGGCGTCGACGGCGGGACGGTCGACCGCGCGCAACACGGCGATCACCGTGCCGTCGGATGCGGCGACGGGCACGACGGGCTGGCCGAGGCGGGACGCCGATTCGATGTCGACGGCATCGACCGCATCGAGCGCCCACCGGCCGAACCCGAGGCGCTCGAACTCGTCGAGCACGGACTTCGTGTTCGCCGGGAAGTCGCGCCCGACCGCGGACTTGGCGCCGTCGGTCGGGCCGTCGACGTTTGCCACTTGCCACCGCCTGATGAGTTTGCGCCCCGCACGATGGCGTCGTGCCGCGCCCCTCCCGCGACCGCTGAGGGTAGCGCGCCACTACCCTGTGGAGAGAATGTCCGAAACCACCGCGCCCACCCCCGCGTCGGCGTCTGCGAGCACGCGCATCGAGCTGCACGCCGAGTTGCTCGATCGGGTCGAGGCCGCGGTGATGGCGGTCGACCTCAGCGGCCGCATCCTCTTCGCCAACCGCTACGTCGAGCAGCTCTACGGATGGACGCCCGACGAGCTCGTCGGCAACGACTCCGCCGCCTTCGCGGGCGTCGCCGTCAGCCCCGAGGTGGCACGGGAGATCTTCGAGGCGCTGCGGGCACACGCCTCGTGGGAGGGCACGTTCGACGTGCGCCGCAAGGACGGCACGCTCGTCTCCGTCCGCGCCATCGATTCGGCGCTGTACGACGACGACGGCGAGCTGGTCGGCGTGGTCAGCCTCGGCATGGACGCATCCCGTGAGCGTCGAGTCGAGTCGTTGCTCCAGGAGCAGGCGGCGGTGGCGGCCGTGTTCCGTCAACTCGGCGACACGTTGCTGCAACACGTCGACGTCGACGCGCTGCTCCGGGCCGTCGCCGAAGTGGCGCGCGAAGCGATCGGTGCGGAGACGGCCGCGTATTTCCACCACACGGCCGACGGCGACGAGCAGGCGCACGTCCGGGGCGCGCGCGCCGGTGCGTCACGGGAGCCGTTCCTCGAGATCGCGTTCCCGCGCGTCCCGACGTTCGACGGTGACCGCGTCGTGCGCGTCGACGACGTCGTCACGATGCGCCCCGCCGCGGACGACGCGGTGTTGGCCGCGCTCTCCGGCGACTCGCCGGCGGTGGGGTCCTACCTTGCGGCGCCCGTGCGGTCGCGTGAAGGCGAGATGCTGGGTGGCCTCCTGTTCGGCCATCGTGACGTCGGCGTCTTCACCGACCACGACGTCGAGCTCTTGAGTGCGATCGCGACGCAGGCGGGCGTGGCCATCGACAACGCGCTGGCGCACCGGTCGCTGGAGGAGCAGCTCGCGGACCGCCGCCGTGCGCAGGAGAAGGAGCACTTCCTGGCGCGGTGCGCGATGGTGCTCGCGTCGTCGCTCGACTACGAGCAGACGTTCGTCGCGCTCGCCACGATGGCGGTGCCGTACCTCGCCGACCTGTGCCTCATCGACGTCGCCGAGTCGGATGGCATCCGCCGCATGGCCGCCGTACACGCGGACCCCACCCGTCAGGCGCTCGTCGACGAGCTCGAGCAGAAGTACCCGCCCGATCCGAACGGGGCCCACCCCGCGGTCCAGGCGTTGCGCTCCGGTGAGCCGCGGGTGTCACCGGTGATGACGGACCAGTTCCTCCGTGACACGACGCGCGACGAACGTCACTACGAGATCGTGCGCGAGCTGGGGTTCTCGTCGTACATGAGCGTGCCGCTCAACGCGCGCGGCCGCACGTTGGGGTCGTTCACGCTCGTGTCGTGCTCATCCGACCGCACGTTCGACGAGCGCGACCTGGCCGTCGCCACGGAAGTCGCCAACCACGCCGCCATCGCCGTGGACAACGCCCGCCTCTACCACGACCAGCAGCGGGCGCGGGCGGAGGCGGAGTCCACCGCGGAGCGGTTGCGGCAGCTGCAACGGCTCTCGGCCCGCCTCTCCGCCGCCGTGTCGGTGTCACAGGTGGCAGCCGTGATGCGTGACACACCGTTGCTCGGCCTCGACACCCCGAGCCGCGGCATCTGGCTGCTCGACCGACCCGAGCGCACGCTGCGCCTCGTGCCCGGATCCGAACCGGGCACGATCGCGCCGCGCTTCACCGAGATCCGCCTCGATGCTGCGTTGCCCGTCGCCGAGGTGGCGCGTACCGGTGCGCCGATCTTCGTACCGTCGCTCGGCGAGCGCGACGAGCGCTTCCCGGCGCTGCGCGACGCCCGCACCGACGCGCACTCGTTCGCCGCGCTGCCGTTGGTGGCCGAGGGCGAGGTCATCGGTGTGGTCGTGCTGGCGTTCGCCGAGGCTCGCGAGTTCGAAGACGACGAGGAGCGGATGTTCGCGGCGGTCAGCGCGCAGTGCGCGCAAGCGCTGTCGCGCGCGGTGCTCTACGACCGTGAACGAGCGGGACGCGACCGCGCCGAGGCGGACCGTCATCGCATCCAGGAGCTGAACCGCGCGCTGCAGACGAGCCTGCTCCCACCCGGCCTGCCGGAGATCCCCGGTGTCGAGCTGTCGGCGCGCTACCACCCCGCGCTCGCCGGCCTCGAGGTGGGTGGCGACTTCTACGACGTGTTCGACACCGGCGGCGACTGGGCCGTGGTGGTCGGCGACGTGTGCGGCAAGGGCCCCGTCGCGGCTGCCGTCACGGCGACCGCGCGTTGGACGTTGCGCTCCGTCGCCATGGACGTCCGCCAGCCGGCACAGGTGCTGCGCAAGCTGAACGAGACGATGGTGCACCAGCAGCTCGACGACCGCTTCTGCACGGTCGTCTACTGCCGCGTCGTACCGACGGCGCAGGGCGTGCGCCTGTCGGTGTGCCGCGGCGGCCACCCGGCGCCGATGGTGCTGCGCGCCGACGGCGAGATCGAGGACATCGGCACGCCCGGCAGCCTGATCGGCGTGCTCCCGGAGGTTCGGCTGTGGGAGGAGACCACGCCGCTGCAACCGGGCGACGCCATCGTCTTCTACACCGACGGTGTCACGGAGTCGCGGCGGGGACGCGAGCAGTTCGGCGAGGATCGCGTGCGCGCCACGTTGGCCACCTGCGTCGGCTTCGACGCCGCCGGCATCGCGCAACGTCTCGAGCGAGCGGTGCTCGACTTCGGCGGACCGGAGCCGAGTGACGACATCGCCATCCTCGTGCTCCGGGTACCCGGCTGACCCGTCGCGCGGTCAGAAGGCCTGGTCGTCGGCGAACAGGTCGCCGAGCACGATGCCGTCCGAGGTGATGCGGTACTCCCGGATCTCGGGCTCGTGCAACGTGGCGCGCGTCTTGAGCACCGTCAACGCGCGTGTGATGCGCGACTGACCGCGCAGGAACTGCAACAGCACGACGTTGTCCGACATGTTCGAGATGCCGCTCTCGGACAACCGCGCGAGATGGAAGAGGTCGGGCACCTCCATCGTCATCAACACGCTCACGCCGCGGCGCGCACAGCGCTGCACGAGCGAGTACACGTACTCCCGGAAGCGCACCTCGTCGGGTGACGCGAACGCGAGGTCACCGAGGCTGTCGATCACGACCCGCTTGACGCCCCTCGACTCGATGACGTCGAGCATCTCGTGGACCCACTGGTCGATGTAGAGGTCGACGGACGACCGGTACAGCAGGTGCACGTTCGGCGCCTCCAACGACCAACCGAAGCCGCGCGCCGTGCGCTCGAGCTGCGTCGGGTTCTCCTGGAGGTTGGCGATGAGACCGGGCTCACCCGCCGCCGCGCCCGCGAAGACGAACGACAGGGCCATGACCGACTTCCCGACACCGGAGGGCCCGGCCACGAGCGTGCTCGACCCGGGCCAGTACCCGTCGTTGAGCATCGCGTCGAGGGCGGGGATGCCGGACGACACGCGCCGCTCGTCGAGGTCGTACGACGTGGGATCGGAAGGATCGGCGAGGCGGGGGAAGATGTCGAGCCCGCTGTTCGACAAGCGGTACGCGTGCTGACCGGACATGAACCCGCTGCCCCGCAGCTTCAACACCTGGAAGACGCGCAGCTCGCGCTCGGCGAACCGTTCGCTCGAGAGCTTGAGGATGGCGTCGGCGACGGCGAACTCGGGCTCGCGCGCGATGTCCTCGTCGACGTACTCACCGACCCAGAACGACGAAGCGCCGGACGCTGCGAGCCGTCCCGCGAAGTCGTGGAGGAACCAACGGAAGTCGCTCGGCTCGCGCGCGAACGCGTGCAGCGCCTTGAAGCTGTCGATCACGATCATGCTGGGCTTGCGCTCGTCGATGGCCGCGTCGAGACGTTCGACGAACGCGGGAAGGCCGCGCTCGTCGAGCAGCCCGCCGAGGTCCTCGTAGAAGACGCTGCGGCCGACGGCGTCCGGGTCGAAGAACGTCAGCGTGCGGCCGTACCGGAGGATCTTCTCGAGCGGCTCGGAGACCGTCGACACGTACAACGCCGGCGCATCCGGCGTGGCGTTGGCGAACACGAACTGCTGCGCGAGGAGCGTCTTGCCGGTGCCGGGCGCGCCCGTGATCAACGTGAGGGCGTCGGACCAGAGCCCGCCACCGAGCACGGCATCGAGGCGGGAGTGGCCGCTGGACAGCCGTTGCGACAAGTCCGTCAATCTAGCGACCGTCCAGGATCCCGGGACCATCGCGTCCCGGCGCCGTCAGAACTCGGCCCACACCGTCTTGTGGCGATCCTCGAAGACGACCCCCCATGCGTTCGCCAGCTGCTCGACGAGGAACAGGCCGCGGCCTCGGGGCTGTGACTCCGATTGCGGTTGCACGACGGGCACGACGTCGGTGGTGGCGTCGTCGACCTCGACGCGATGCCGATCGTCACACGACGACAGGCGCACCCGGTAGGGGGGCACGGCGTGGTCGAGCGCGTTGGTGACGAGCTCGCTGACGCACAGACCCATGGCGTCGAGGACGTCCCGCCCGACCTCGCTGGCCCATGCGTCGTAGAGGAAGGCGCGGGCACAGGCCGGCGCCAGCGTCGTGGCGGGCAGCTCGAGCTGCCGCTCCGCGGGCACGTGGGCGCCCTACCCCGCCCCGCCCGTCCGGACACCTCGCCCGCCGGCGACGGCGTCATCCCGCGTCCGCCAGTTCGAGGACGTCGCTGAGCCCGGTGAGCGCGAGCTCCCGTCGCAAGAGTGCCGTCGGGCCCGTCAACCGGACCGTCGTGGCGCACTGCACGAGCATGCCGAGACCCGCCGCGGTGACGAACGGGACGTGCGACGTGTCGAGATCGATGCGACCGTCGTGCTCCTCGTGCGCCCGCCGCACGAGCCACCCGATGTAGCCGGCGTTCAACGCGTCGATCGGCCCGTCGACGGTGATGCGCGGCTGCGAACCGTCGCACCGCAGCCGCGCCACCCCCGACCCCCAGTTGCGCGCGCCCGACTGCATCGGCGAATCATTCTCCACGAAAGGGGTCTCGTCGTCACCCGGAGGGGTGATTGACCCTGTGGCCCGATGGGTACGACGAGCCGCATGCCGCGGGTGTCACGGATCCGGGTGGCGGTCGCCAACGACTACGAGATCGTCGTCGTCGGCCTCGCTGCCATGCTCGACCGCCACGACGACATCGACGTCGTCGACATGTTCGTCGTCGGGGAGGAGTCGCCGACGGAGCCGATCGACGTCGTGCTGTACGACACGTTCGGCCGGGAAGGGGTCGACCACGACCAGCTCAAGATCCTGCTGGAAACGCCGAACGTGCGTCACGTCGCCGTGTTCACGCTGTCGTGGGCGGAGCCGTTGACCGAGGCGGCGGTCGGCCTCGGCGTCAGTGGCGTGCTGTCGAAGGCGCTGGACGGCGAGGAGCTCGCCGATCGCCTGCGAGAGATCGCCGACGGACTCGTCGTCGTGGCGCCACCGCCGCACGGCCGCATCGTGTCGGGCACGGGCCGCGACTGGCCGGGACGGTCGTTCGGGTTGTCGGAGCGCGAGAGCGAGTCACTGGTGCTCCTCGCCAGCGGTCTGCGCAACGCAGAGATCGCGACCGCGCTGTACGTGAGCGAGGACACCGTGAAGACGCACTTGAAGCGCGCCTATCGCAAGCTCGGTGTGTCGAACCGGGCGCAGGCGACGAGCATCGTGTTGCGCCATCCGTCGTTCGTGGGGCACACCCACGCCCCGCTCAGTCCGCAGCCGACACCGTGAGCTCGCCGGCGCCGCCCTCACCCTGACCTTCGTCGAACGCGGCCCACAGGTCGGCGTAGCGTCCGCGTCGCGCCAGCAGCGAGTCGTGGTCGCCCTCCTCGACGACGAGGCCGCGGTCGATCACGAGGATGCGGTCCGCCGTGCGCGCGGTCGGCAGCCGGTGGGCGACGAGGATCGTCGTACGCCCTTCGGCGACGATGCCCATGGCGCGCTGCACGCGGGCCTCGGTGGCGAGGTCGAGGTTCGACGTCGCCTCGTCGAGCAACAAGATGGCGGGGTCCACGAGTTGGGCGCGTGCGAGCGCGATGAGCTGACGTTGCCCGGCCGACAGCGATCGGCCTCGTTCCGACACCGCGGCGAGGTAGCCGCCCGGCAACCCGGCGATGAAGTCGTGGGCGCCGACGGCGCGCGCGGCCGCTTCCACCGCTGCGTCGCTGGCGTCCGGACGCCCGTACGCGATGTTGTCCCGGATCGTGCCGGTGAACAGGAAGGCCTCCTGTGGGACGACCCCGAGTTGGCGGCGGTACGCGCCCAGGTCGTAGTCGCGGACGTCCACGCCGTCGACGAGGACGCGACCCGAGGTCGGGTCGTAGAAGCGAGCGACGAGCTTGACGATCGTCGACTTCCCCGCGCCGGTCCCGCCGACGAGCGCGACACGCTCACGCGGCGCGATCGACACGTCGACACCGGCCAACGCCTCCGGGCCCGCCGCGCCGGGATACGAGAAGTGCACGTGCTCGAATCGGATGGCGCCGGCGAGCCGCCCGGGCGCAGCGGGCGACGGCGCCGCGGGCGTACCCGTCGGCGTCGCCATGAGCTGGTTGATCATCGCGGTGGACGCAGCCGCCTGCTGCCACATGTCGAAGACCTGTGACAGCTGCTGGATGGGCGCGAAGAACTGATCGAGATACAGGAGGAACGCGATGACGACGCCGGCAGTGACCGTGCCGTGCACCACGAACGCCGAACCGGCGCCGAGCACCACGGCGGCACCGATGTCGGCGAGCAGCAGCACGAACGGGAAGTAGATGGCGATCAGGCGCTGGGCCTCGAGGCGGGCGTCGAGGTACTCGCTGTTCACGCCGCGGAAGCCGAGGATGTTGCGGTCCTCGCGGACGTACGCCTGCGCCACCCGCACCCCGGAGAGGCTCTCCTGCAGGTTGGCGTTCACGGTGGCGATCGACTCGCGGGCTCTGGCATAGGCGCGGCTCGACGCCCGCCGGTACCAGAACGTGGCGAGCAGCAGCGGCGGCAGGATCGACGCCGCCACGAGCGCGAGCTGCGGCGACAGCACGAGCAGGAACACGAACACGCCGACGCACGTGAACACGCTGACGATGGCGTTCACGAGACCGGTCTGCAGCAGCTGCGACAGCGCCTCGACGTCGGTGGTCATGCGCGTCATCACCCGTCCACCGAGCTCGCGGTCGTAGAAGTCGAGCGAGAGCCGTTGCAGGTGCGCGAACACGCGGATGCGCAGCGCGTAGAGCAGCCGCTCCGCCGTGCGACCGGTGACCCACGTGTAGACGCGCGTCAGCACGAAGTCGGCGACGGCGGTGACGAAGAACAGGGTGGACGCCAGCCACAGCGCGCCTTCGTCGCGCCCGACCACGCCGTGGTCGATGCCGCGGCGCACGAGGAACGGGCCGAGCAGCAGCACGACCGTGTCCGTGGCGACGAGCGCGAGGCCGAGGGCGAGGCCGCGCCGGTACCGGCGCAGGAGGGCGCCGAGGCTGAACCGCCCGGGGTCGGCGGCCGCTTCGCCCGCGACGTCGACGTCCGGCTCGTCGTCCGCAGGCGGGAGGCGGTCGAGGGCGGCGAGCAGCTCCGGTGTCGGCGCGAGGTTGGCGCCCATGACGCCACCGCCGCCTCCGCCGCCGCCTGGTCCGAAGCGCGCCGGTCCGGCGACCGCGGCCGTGGCGCGCGGCACGCCGTCGTCCACCGGCTGCCACGCGCTCGCGGTGACGCCGCCGCCGGCCCCCTGCTCGCCGGCAGCGACGAGCTCGGGCTCCGCGTCGTCGCCCTCGCAGTGCCATTGCCGGGGACTGCGTCCCCGGACCCCATCGACGGCCGGCGAGCTGGCGCTCGCTCGCCCGTCCTGCTCGGGCTCCGCGTCGTCGCCCTCGCAGTCCTCCCCGGGGCCGGCCAACAACGACCGGTACAGCGCCGAGCGCGCCAGCAACGCCTCGTGCGTGCCCTGGTCGGCGACCCTGCCGCGGTCGACGACGACGATGCGGTCGGCGAGGCGCAACGTCGAACGGCGATGGGCGACGAGCAACGTGGTGCGCCCCCGCATGATCGAACGCAACGTGGCGTGGATGTCCTCTTCCGTCTCGGCATCGATCGACGACGTGGCGTCGTCGAGGATGAGCACGCGGGGGTCGGTGATGATGGCGCGCGCCAGCGCGACACGTTGGCGCTGCCCGCCCGACAGTGTGAGCCCGCGCTCGCCGACCACGGTGTCGTAACCCTGCGGCAGCTCGAGGATGAAGTCGTGCGCCTCGGCTGCACGCGCCGCCGCCACGATCTCGTCGTCGCCGACGTCAGGGCGTCCGTACGCGATGTTGGCGCGCACGGTGTCGGAGAACAGGAAGCTCTCCTCGAACACCACACCGACCTGGCGACGCAACGAATCGAACGTGACGTCACGCACGTCGATGCCGTCGATGGTGACGCGGCCGCTCGACACGTCGTAGAAGCGCGGCAGCAACAGCGCGACCGTCGACTTGCCCGAGCCGCTCGCGCCGACGAGCGCGACCGTCTCGCCCGGCGCGACGTCGAGGTCGAACCCGTTGAGCACGGGATCGCTCTTCGTGTAGCCGAAGCGGACGTCTTCGAAGCGCACGTCACCGCGCACCGGCGGCATCTCGAACGCGTCCTCGCGCTCGACGATCTTCGGGTTGGCGTCGAGCAGGTCGAGGATGCGCTCCGCACCTGCGCGCGCCTGCTGGCCGACGGCGACGAGCGTGGCGAACATGCGCACCGGCGCGACGAGCTGCACCATGTACGAAGAGAAGGCGAGGAACGTGCCGAGCGTGAGATGGCCGTGCAACGCCAGCCAACCACCGAGCGCGAGCACCGCCACCTGCGCGACGACCGGAACGGACTGCAGCATCGGCGTGTAGCGGGCTTGCAGGCGGATGAGCCGCACCCGCGACTGGTACAGGTCGCGACCGGTGGCGGCCAGGTGCTGGAGCTCGCGTTCCTCCTGGCCGAACCCCTTCACGACGCGCACGCCGGTGACGGTTTCGTCCACCACGCCGGCGACCTCGCCCGCCCGCTGCTGCGCGTCCCAGCTGGCAGGGAAGATCGTCGAACGCAGCCGGAAGGCGAGCACCGCCAGCGCGGGGATGGCGAGCAGGGCGACGACCGTGAGCGGCGGCGACAGCCACAACATGACCGCGACGGACAGCACCAGCATCACGAGGTTGCCGAGCATGATCGGCAGGAACATGAGGAGGCCCTGCAGCAGCGCGATGTCGCTGTTCGCCCGCGACACCAACTGCCCGGTCTGCATCTGGTCGTGGCTGGCGAAGTCGAGCCGCTGCAACCGCTCGTAGACGGCGTTGCGCAGGTCGTACTGCACGTCGAGGCTGACGCGCCCGCCGACGAAGCGGCGGACGTACGCGGCGGCGAAGCCGAACAGCCCGGCGAGGACGAGCACCGTCAGCCACGGCGCCAGCGGGCGGCGATGGCCGATCACGACGTCGTCGATGATCACCTTCTCGACCACCGGGGTGAAGGCGGCAACCGCCTGCCCGAGGACGGACACGCCGAACGCCGTGGCCACGTTGCGCTTGTGGGCGAAGAGGAACGGCGCCATCCGGCGCAGCCAGCCGCCGGACTCCGGCGGCGCCGGTTCCGGCGTCGGCCGGTGGAGCGCGAGCAAGAACCCGAGGGTATCGGCAGGATCGTCTGTCGGAACGCCGGGTAGAGACGAGCGATGGCCGCGTCGCTCAAGCCCCACCACCTCGGCCGCTACAAGGATCTCGGGGCGCTGCTGCTCGCCCACGGGCGCGGCGCATGGAAGGCGAACCGGGGTGTCGATTTCGACGAGGACGCGGCTCGCGAGGACGCCGAGCGGCTGGCGTGCGCGCTCGAGGAGATGGGCCCGACGTTCGTGAAGCTCGGCCAGCTCCTGTCCACCCGCGTCGATCTCCTGCCGCCCGCGTACACCGACGCGCTCGCTCGCCTGCAGGACGACGTCGAGCCGTTCTCGTTCGCGGACGTCGAGCGCATCGTCACCGACGAGCTCGGTGTGCGCATCTCGAAGGCCTTCGGGTACCTCGACCACGAACCGCTGGCGGCCGCGTCACTCGGCCAGGTGCACCGCGGCGAGCTGCGCGACGGCCGTCCCGTCGCGGTCAAGGTGCAGCGACCCGGTGTGCGCCAGCAGGTGGTGGCCGACATGGAGGTCATCGAGGAGCTGGCGTCGTTCGTCGACGAGCACACCCGCGCCGGTCGCAGGTACGGGTTCGCGGGGATGGCCGAGCAGTTCCGGCGCTCGTTGATGGCCGAGCTCGACTACCGGCGGGAAGCGTCGAACCTGCGTACGCTGGCCGACGACCTCGCGGGCTACGACCGCATCGTCGTGCCCCGCCCGATCGACGACTTCACGACGTCGGTGGTCCTCACCATGGAGTACGTGGCCGGCCGCAACGTCGGCTCGCTCGGTCCGCTGGCCCAGCTCGAGATCGACGGCGACGCGCTGGCCGAGCAGCTGTTCCGTGCCTACCTCGACCAGGTGCTCGTCCACGGCTTCTTCCACGCCGATCCGCATCCCGGCAACGTGCTGCTGACCGACGACGGACGCCTCGCGCTCGTCGACGTCGGCATGGTGGCGACGGTGTCGTCGTCGATGCAGGACGGCCTCGTCCGCCTCCTCCTCGCGTTGAGCGACGGGCGCGCCGACGAGACGGCCGACGCGCTGTCGTCGCTCGGCGAGGCGACCCCCGACTTCGACATGGAGCTGTTCCGGAGCCGGATCGTGGAGCTGGTCGAGCTGAACCGCGCCGCGACGGTCGGCGACCTGAGCGCGGGGCGACTCGTCGGCGAACTGATGCAGATCTCCGGCGAGTGCGGGCTGCGCCCGCCCGCCGAGCTGACGATGCTCGGCAAGGCGCTGCTGAACCTCGACGAGGTGGCACGCGTGCTGGCACCGGACTTCGATCCGAACGCGGTGCTGCGCGATCACTCGGGTGACATCCTGCGCCGGCGGATGCTGGCGAGCGCGTCGCCCGCCAAGGTCGCTGCCGCGGCCATGGACGCCGTCGAGTTCGCGGAGAAGCTGCCCAGCCGGGTCAACAAGGTGATGGACGCGCTCGCGGAGGGCGAGCTCACGCTCAACATCGAGGGCATCGACGAGGCCGAGCTCATGCGCGGCATCCAGAAGCTGGCCAATCGCGTCACGACGGGCGTGGTGGTGGCGGCACTCATCATGGGCGGCGCGCTCGTCAGCCGCATCGACACCGGTACGCAGGTGTTCGGCTACCCGGTGCTGAGCATGGTGATGTTCGCCATCGCCGCCGTCGCCGGTGCGTGGCTGGTTGCCACCACGTTGCGCCACGACCTCCCGCAGCACCGCCGCCGGCGGGTGTGACGCCTCATCGCGCCGCGGCGCGGGCGAGGAGGTCGACGACCTCGGCGTCGCTGGTCTGCGTGAAGTCGTCGTACCACTGCCCGATCGCGTACAGGTGCGCAGGCTGCTCGACCACGACGACCTCGTCCGCGACCGCACCGAGATCGACGGCGACGGTCGGCGGCGCGACCGGTGCGGCCACGACGACACGTCGCGCCCCGTGGGCGCGCGCCACCTCGCACGCGGCGCGCATCGTCGACCCGGTCGCGATGCCGTCGTCCACGACGAGCGCCGTGCGGTCCTCCACGGGCACACGACCACGGTCGCCGCGGAACTGGCGAGAACGGCGGGCGATCTCCGCACGCTCGCGCACTTCCACGGCGTCGAGGTCGGCCGGCGACACACCGGCCGTGCGGAGGACGTCGTCGTTCAGGACGCGCACGCCGTCCTCGCCGAGGGCGCCCATCGCCAGCTCGGGCTGCGCGGGCACGCCGAGCTTGCGCACGATGATGACGTCGAGCGGCGCGTCGAGCGCGAGCGCGACCTCGTAGGCGACCGGCACGCCACCGCGTGGCAATGCCAGCACGACGGTGTCGCCGGCGAGCGACGACGCGCGCAGCCGGTTCGCCAACTGCCGTCCGCCGTCGGTGCGATCGCGGAACGGGCTCACTCCGGGGAGTCCAGGTACGCCTCGACGAGCCAGTCCCGCACCAGCTCGTCGACCTCGTCGGGCGTGCGGAGGTTGACGACGTGGTAGGTCCGCCTGCCGTTGCCCTTGATGCGGCGCGCGATGCGGGCGTGGTCGATGGTGCGCGGGAGACCGAACCACAGCGCCACCCAACGCTGCATGGGACGCAGCTCGGCGAACGTGCGCGACTTCTTGAGGAAGATGCCGACGGAGACGGGCTCGACGTGCACGGGTCCGATGCCGTCGAGTCGTGCCATCACCGCATCGAAGATCGGTCGCTCGTGCGGTGGCCCGGTCGTGAAGTACTCGTCGATCGACATCGCTGGCGCACACTCGTGCGACTGCCCCCTGCGGCCGAACTGGCGCCCGCATTCGGGACACACCCACTTCGGCACGTCAGTCGCCCATCACGCGAGCGTCAGCCCCGCGGCCAGTGACGCGCCGAGCTCCCAGCACGCGTCGAGGTCGTCCTTCGTCGGCTCGCCCACGACGGTGACCGGCGCCTGCGCGAGTTGCCACTGCAGTCCCGTGGTGATCGTTTCGATGGCGCGCCATGCACCGGTGGTGTCGTTGTTCCCGTGCACGTACGCGCCGAACGGACGGTGCGCGGTGGCGTCGAGACACGGGTAGTAGATCGTGTCGAAGAAGTGCTTCATGGCGCCGGCGATGTACCCGAGGTTGGCGGGTGTCCCGAGCAGGTAGCCGTCGGCTTCGAGGACGTCGACGACGGATGCCGTGAGCGCCGGCCGCAGGCGGACCTCGACGCCTTCGATGCTCGGATCCGTCGCGCCCCGCCGCGCCGCGTCGCGCAGCGCGTGCAACGCGGGCGACACCGTGTGGTGCACGACGAGCAGCACCGGCACGTGGTCGCTCACCGCCGCCCGTGTTCCTGGTCGCGCTCGCGGAAGCCCTGCCCACGATGTTCGTCGAGGCCGGGCGGCGGCGTCATGCGCCCTGCCGGGTGTGCCGCGTACCTCGCGAGATGCGTCGTCACCGCGCCGCGCGCGCGGAAGTGCGGCGACGCGAGCATGTCGGCCCGCGACCACACCGGCGCGGCGGGCACGCCCGCCGCCAGCAACCGTTCGACCGCGTCGTCGCGCGCGAACGTGGCGAGCGCCGAGGCGATCCGTGCCTGCAGCTCCGGTGCGATCGCGGCGCGCGCCGCGAAGGGGAGGTCGGCGCAGTCGTCCATCGCCAGCACCTTGCACAGCGCGCGCCAGAAGTGGTCCTCGGTCACGATGCCGAGCGTGAGGTGGCCGTCGGCGGTCGCGAACACGCCGTACCCCGGCACCGTGCCCGCCGTCTCGACACTGTCCATGCGGGGCGTCGCCTCGCCGGTCCACGACGCCAACACGTCCGCCATCGCGAGGTCGATGTACTCGCCTTCACCGGTGCGTTGCCGACGTACCAGCGCGGCGCAGACGGCGAAGGCGGCGGCGAGCCCGCCCGCCAGGTCGGCGACGGGCGGCTTGGGCCACACCGGTTCGCCGCCCTCGGGCGCGAGCGTGCCCGCCCATGCGAGGTAGTTGAGGTCGTGACCGGGGACGTCGGCGAGCGGGCCGGTCTGTCCCATTCCCGACAGCGAGCAGTAGACGAGCGAGGGGGCGACGGTGCGCAGCGACGGCTCGTCGATGCCGAGGCGGGCGGCCACACCGGGACGGAAACCCTCGATGACCACGTCCGCGTCGGTGGCGAGCGCGCGCGCACGGGCGCGGTCTACGTCGTCCTTCAGGTCGAGGACGATGCTGCGCTTGTTGGCGTGCAGGGCGGCGAACAGGTCCGGGTAGGCCCGCATCGGATCGCCGCCCGGTGGCTCGACCTTGAGCACGTCGGCGCCCGCCTCGGCCAGCAGTTGCGTCGCGTACGGCCCGGGCCGCCAGATGCTGAAGTCGAGCACCCGCACCCCGTCGAGCAGCCCGTCACTCATCCCGTGATCTTCGCAGCGCCGGACGTACCGCGCCCCGCCCACGGCGTGCCGGCAGCCCCGCAACGAGTGGGCACCGCGTCACGCTCTCGATGACAGGGCGCCCAGGCGTCGAGCGCGCGGTCAGGCGACGGCGCGGGGGGCGGTCGCGTCCGCCGGCGTGGACACGCCGACCCCGCGGGAGTACGCGAGGTGGCCGCCGAGGTAGCCGCCGGCGCTGGTTGCCGCCATCCCGACGAGCGCGTACGCCGCGCCGCGCACGTGCCGGCCGCGCAGCCGCGCCCACAGCGATCGCGTGAACCACAGCATGCCGACCGAGTTGGCGGCGACGTGGACGACGCCGACGCGCCGTTCGCTGCCGCGGGTGTGCAACCAGTCGGCGAGCCCGGCGGCTGCCGTCGGGACCGAGGCGGCGAGACCGACGCCGACGAGGATGCCCGCGGCGCGTCGACTGCGGCGTCCCCCGATGACGTCCAGGAGCACCGCGCTCGTGAACGCGCCGATCGGGATGTCCGTCAGGAGCGGGTGGAGGGGATGACCGAGCCACTCGCCCTCGAGCACGCGACGGGTCGACTCGTCGGCGAGGAGCCCGTTGCCCGCCCGCTGGAGCGGTTCGGCGATGGTGTCGAGCGCTTCGACGTCGCCGATGCGCTCGGCCAGTTCGTGCGGGTGAGTTGCCACCCGCGCCGATTACCCATCCGGGCCGCGGTCGATGCCCACATCGTCGAACGTCGCCATCTCGCGCAGGATGCGCGCCGCCGCCTCGAGCGGTCCGAGCGCGAGACACGCGCCCGACCCCTCGCCGAGACGCAGCTCGAGGTCGAGCACCGGCGCGAGGCCGAGATGCTCGAGGACGGCGGTGGCGCCCGGCTCCTGCGAACGGTGACCGGCGACCACGTGACCGAGGACATCCGCGCAGTCGGCAACGGCGATCAGCAGCGCGGCGCCGGCGATCAATCCGTCGACGACGACCGGCACGCGGGCCGCCGCGCCCCCGACGACGAAGCCGGCGAGCGCGGCGATCTCGAGGCCCCCCACTTCCGCGAGCACGCGCTGCGGCGTCGCGCCGGACGGGATACGGCCGACGGCATGGTCGACGACGTCGATCTTGCGGTGCAGCCCGACGTCGTCGATGCCGGTGCCGCGCCCGGTCACGTCACGCGCCGGTCTGCCGGTGACGGCAGCGACGATCGCTGCGGCGGCCGTCGTGTTGCCGATGCCCATCTCGCCGGTGACGAGCGCGCGAGCGCCGCCATCGACGAGGTCGCGCGCGATCGCAGCGCCGACGTCGAGCGCGGCGCGCGCGTCGTCATCCGACATGGCCGGCTCGCGTGCGAGGTTGGCGGTGCCGTTGCGCACGCGATGCGAACGCAACGCGCTCGCGTCGCGGATGCCCACCGTTGCGAGGTCGGTCGCCACACCGACATCGACGACCGTGACCGACGCACCCATCTGCCGCGCGAGGACGTTGATGGCTGCGCCGCCCGCCGCGAAGTTGGCCACCATCTGCGCCGTCACCTCTTGCGGCCATGGCGTGACGCCTTCCTCGACGACGCCGTGATCGGCGGCGAACACGGCGACGGCCGCAGGCGCAGGCACCGGCGGAGGCACCTCCCCGGCGATCGCTGCCAGTTGCACGCCGAGATCCTCGAGCCGGCCCAACGCACCCTGCGGCTTCGTCAGCCGGTCGTGGCGCGCACGCGCCTCGTCCGCCGTCCGTTCGTCGACGGCACGCACGCGCGCCTTCGCCTCTTCGTACGCGCTCATGCGAGTGCCTCCAGTGCACGTGCCAGTCGCTCCATCCCGCGGTCGTCGGGAACCGCGACGCGCGCCACGCCGTCGAGCCCGAACGACGCGCAGTCGCGCACGACGACGCCGTGCGGCGCGAGCCGTTCGCGCAGACCGGGCGCGTCGACGAGCAACCACGGCGCGTCGGACGGTCGCACCACGAGCCCGTGCGCGGCGAGCAACGCACCCAGCTCCGCGCGCCGGGACGCGATCGCGTCGCGCCACGCGCGCAGATCGGCGCGGGCGAGGAGATCGGGAAGGACGGCGCTCGCGAGCCCGTTGACGGACCACTGCGGTCGACCTCTGGCGATACGTGCGAGGTCGTCGACGGCAGCGTCGTCGGGGACGAGCACGTAGCCCAGCCGGAGGCCGGGACAGGCGAACACCTTCGTCAGGGAGCCGACGACGATCGCACCGGCATCCCGGCGGGTCCACTCGCCGGTGGCGAGCGGGTAGAACGCCTCGTCCCACACCCCGGCGCGCTCGTCCGGTGCGGCGAGGCGCCCGCTCGGGTTGTGCGGGTTGCTGCGCCAACGGGGGCCGTCGTCCCCGCGCGGGTGCAACGAGAACTCCGGCTCGTCGACGAACCCGCCGACCGACGCCGCGACCAGCGCGATCGCCTCGCTCCCGCCGTTCGTCAGGCGCAGGCGATCCGGATCCACGCGCATCGCCTCCGCGAGCGCGCACGTGGCGGCGCGGTCGTCGGGATACGAACGGAGCGCGTCGAGATGCCGCGCCGCGAGCGCGACGACATCGAGCGCGAAGGGGTTCAACGACATCGAGAGGTCGACGACGTCCGCGGGATGGCGACCGAGCGCGCGCGCCACCGCGTGACCGTCACCGCCGTGCGCACCCGCGGCAGGGATCACGGCCGCGCGCCCGCGACAGCGAGCACCGCAGCCAGCATCCGACCGGCGTCGCGGGACAAGGCGACGGCGCGCGTGATGTCGTGCCGCTCCGGAGGACGGCCGTCACCGAGGACGGGACGCAGCTCGACGCGGTCGTCGTACCGGTTCTCGCCGCCGAGGCGGAGGCCGAGCGCGGCAGCGAACGCCGCCTCCGCCACGCCGCCGTTCGGCGAGGGGTGGGCAGCCGCGTCACGGCGCACGATGCGCGCCACGTCGCGCGCGGCGCGAGGACGGCAGGCGGCGACGAGCGCGGCGGTCACACGCGCGGGCACCCATGCCGCGACGTCGTCGAGGCGCGCTGCCGCCCATCCGAAGTTGCGGTAGCGCGCGCTGCGATGACCCACCATCGCGTCCATCGTGTTCGCGGCGCGGTACGTGTACGCGCCCCGGGCACCGGCCACGCTCGCCCACAGCGCCGGCGCGACCACGGCGTCGACGGTGTTCTCCGCGACCGACTCCACGACCGCGCGGCAGATCTCCTTCTCGTCGAGGCACGACGGGTCGCGCCCGACGAGCGCGGGCAACCGTTCCCGCGCGGCAGCGATGTCACCGCCGTCGAGCGCGGCCGCGACCGAACGGGCGGCGTCGCGCAGCGCGCTGCCCGCGACGGTCACGTACGCGGCCAGCGCGGTCGACGGGACGGCCGTGCCCGCCGCCAGACCGATCGCGGCACCGGCGATTGCGTGCACCGCGCCCGCACGACGATCGTCCGCGTACACCGCGTGCTCGACGCGCGTGAGCCCGCGCCCGAGCCAGACCACGGGATGCACGGGCACCGGCGGCTCGCCGAGCAGCTCGTCGGCGACGAGGCCGGCGGCGGCGGCCAGCGTGCGCCTCACCACTTCGCCGCCGCCACGACGAGCGCCACCGTCTCCGTGAGGATCCCCGCCGCGCCGAGCACGTCGCCGGTGAACCCGCCCAGCCGCCCGTACGCCCACCGCACGAACAGCGCGCCGACCGCGATGCCCGCTGCCACGGCAGCCTCCGTGGTCCGTCCACCCGCGAACGCACCGAGCGAGACGGCGGCCACGAGCCCGTACAGACCGACGGGCCGCCAGTCGCGGCCGCGGAACGCGGTGGCGAGGCCGTCGTCGCCGCGCGCGTAGGGCACGGCGCGAGCAGTCACCGCCATCACCGTCCGCGCACCGCACCACGCGCCGGCGAGCAGCAACACGTTCGGTTGCAGCGAGACCAGCGCTGCGAAGCGCAGCAGCACGACGGCCGCGCCGACGGCGACGCCGTACGCGCCGGCCGCCGGCTCACGCATGATCGCCAACCGCCGCTCGCGTGACACCTGCGGCAGGAGGCCGTCGGCACAGTCGACGAGCCCGTCGAAGTGGAGCAGCCCGGTGAGCGCGAGGTCGACGGCGACCGTCAGCGCGGCGGCGACGGCGGGCGGCCACACACGATCCGCGCCCCACCACGCGCCGCCCACGGCGAGACCGAGGAGCGCGCCGACGACGGGGAACCACGTCATCGTGCGCGCGTCCGGCGCCGCGGCCCCGCCGAGCGGCGTCAGGAAGGCGAGCGCCCGCCGCATCAGAGCCGGTCCAACGGCAGCGCGCGCCCGGCGACGACCAGCAGCGCGCGGTCGGCGACGTCCGCGAGCGCGACGTTCACCGCGCCGAGCACGTCACGGAACCGAACACCGAGCTCGGACGACGGATGCACGCCGAGGCCGACCTCTTCGGACACCACGATCGAGTCGCCGTCGCGTGCCACCAGTGCAGCGCGCAGCGCGTGCGCGTCGACGGCGAAGTCGTCGTGTGCCGCGACCCACGTGCCGATCGAGTCGACGAGCACCGTGCCCCGCGCCGTCCGCAGCGCGTCGACGAGTGCGGCACCGGCCTCGACGGTCGTCCACGACGGGTCGCGTCGAGCGCGGTGCACCGCGATGCGCGCCGCGTGATCGAGGTCGTCGCCGGCGCACGCCGTCGCGACGTACGTCACCGGTTGCGGTGCAGCAGCGGCCAGGCGCTCGGCCACCACGGACTTGCCGGACCGCGCGCCGCCGAGCACGAGCGTGATCACGGCGGCGGCTCGTTCGCCCTGGCCGCGTAGCGCACGAGACCGGTGCGTACGGCGACGTGCACGGCGCGCGCCAACCGCGCGCCCCATTCCGAGCGCGGCCCGCCGTAGCGCTCGTCACCACCGGGCGGGCAGCACACGACGACGGCGTCGGACGCCGTCCCCGTGCCGGGCAGGCCCATCTCCAGGAACGCCTGCGTCTTCGCCTCGGTGGCGGTGATGACGGCATTGGCGAGGGCGGCGTCGGAGAGCGGCGCCGGGACGTGGCACACGAGGTTCACCGTGCCCGGCCGCCAGGTCGCGGCCACGGCCGTGTCGTGCGCCGCCGCCCACGTCGGCACCGAGACCCCGACGGTGGCGTCGCACGTCACGCCACCGTCATCGCACGACGCGACGTCGCGCACCTTGGCCGCGGTCAACAGCCCGACGCCGAGACCCTCCGCCAGCCCGAGCTCGCGAGCGATCGCGGCGACGTGCGCGGACGGGTCGTCGTGGTCGTAGTCGAGCGTCACCTCCGCGTTGCACACCCACGACCGCGGGCCGATGCCGCCTCCGAGCACCGACGAGGCGATGGCGCGCACGGGGGCGTCCCAGTCCCACACCAGTACGGGTCCTCGCACGAACCCGCCTGCCTTCGACACGGTCGCGTGTCGCACCACCGATGCCATCAGTAGTCGATGCCCTTGATGGCGAGCACCCCGGAGTCGTACGCGTGCTTCACGTTGCGCATGTCGGTCACGGTGTCGGCCACGTCGACGAGCGCGGCGGGCGCGTCGCGCCCGGTGCACACGACGTTGACCTTCGCGGGGCGGGACCGGATGGCGTCGACCACGTCCTCACCGTCGATCCATCCCCAGTTGATGGGGTACGTGATCTCGTCGAGCACCACGAGCCGGTGCGCGCCGGCCGCGATGACGTCACGCGCGTGTGCCCACGCGGCACGGGCGACGGCTTCGTCCTCGGAGAGGTCGTGCGAGTCCCAGGTGAAGCCCTCGCCGAGCGTCCACCAGTCGACGCCGAGTCGCTCGCGGCACACCTTCTCCTCGCCGACGCGCCAGTTGCCGGACTTCACGAACTGCACGACGGCGACGCGCCAGTCGCGCGCCACCGAACGCAGCACCACGCCGAACGCCGACGACGACTTCCCCTTGCCGTCGCCGGTGTTCACCACGACGACGCTCTCCGCGCGCCGGCGCGCCGGGTTGGTGTGCTCGCGTGGTGGCTCATGCGTCATGCGCTCGCTCCTCTCGCAGAGGCAGGACGACGGGGCGGCCGCCGTCGTGGATGATGCGCACGCGGGCGCCGTAGTAGCGGGCGAGGTTGTCCTCGGTCAGCACGTCGCCGGCCGGACCGTCGACGACGACGCGGCCGTTGTCGAGGAGCACGAGCCGCTCGGCGTACTGCCCCGCGAGCGTGAGGTCGTGCATCGTGGTCACGACGGTGAGGCCTCGCTCACGGCGGAGTCGGTCGATCACCTCGAGCACCTGCTGCTGGTGACCGACGTCGAGCGCAGTCGTCGGCTCGTCCAGGAGCACGATCGGTGAGCCCTGCGCCAGTGCACGCGCGATCAGCACCCGTTGACGCTCGCCCCCCGACAGCGTCGTGACGAGGCGGTCGGCGAACGGCAGCAGGTCGAGGCTGGTGAGCGCGTCGTGCACCGCGGCGAGGTCGTGCGGACCCTCGACGCCGAGGGGCCGGATGTGCGGCGTGCGCCCCAGCAGGACGTAGTCGACGACGCGCGCACCCTCCGGCACGACCGGCGTCTGCGGCACGAGCGCGACGAGCTGCGCCCGCCGGCGACGGTGCAACGTGGCGACCGCCGAACCGTCGATCTCGAGCACGCCTTCACCGCGCACGAGCCCGGCGACGAAGCGCAGCAGCGTCGACTTCCCCGCGCCGTTCGGACCCACGATCGAGAGCCACTCACCGCGCGCCACCGAGACGTCGACGGCGTGCAGCACCTCGTGGTCGCCGAGCATCACGCTGACGCCGCTGCACCGGATCACGTCGTCATCCCCATGCGGCGCGACGAACGCAGCACCAGCACGAAGAAGGGCGCGCCGAAGAACGCGGTGATCACGCCGATCGGGATCTCTGCCGGGGACGACAAGGTCCGCGCCAGCAGGTCGGCGAGGCACAGGAACGCGCCACCGAAGAGCAACGACAGCGGCAGGACGACACGATGGCTGCGTCCGACGAGGAGACGGACGGTGTGCGGCACGATGATGCCGACGAACGCGATGAGACCGGAGACGGCGACGGCGGCCGCCGTACCGAGCGACGCCGCGACGATCACGATGAGCCGGCTGCGGCGGGCGTTGATGCCCAGCGTGGTCGCTTCGTCGTCGCCGACGGCGAGCACGTCGAGCACGCGCCGATGGGCGAGCAGGATCGTCCACGTCACCACCGCGTACGGCAGGAGCAGCAGGACGTCGTGCCACCCCGCCGTGGAGAGCCGGCCGAGGATCCACGAGTACACCTGCCGGATCGTGTCCTGGTTGCGCTGTTGCACGTAGGTCTGCACGGCGGTGAGGAAGCTCGCGACGGCGACGCCCGCGAGGATCAGCGACGCGGTCGATGCCCGCCCGCCGCCGGACGTGCCGAGCACGTACGCGAGGCCGACCGCGGCGAGCGCACCCACGAACGCGGCGATCGGCGCGACGGTCGGTGTCGAGGCGCCGTCCGCGGCACCCACGATGACGACGGTGACGCCGAGCCCGGCGCCGGCGGCGGCGCCGAGCAGGTACGGGTCGGCGAGCGGGTTGCGGAACACGCCTTGGTAGCTGGCGCCGGACAGCGAGAGCGTGCCGCCGACGAGGAGGCCGAGGACGACGCGGGGCAACCGCAGTTGCTCGACGATCGCGACCTGCTGCGCGTCGAGCGACGAGTGCAACCCGAGGAGGTCGCGCACGACCTGTGGCGTCGACAACCCCGCGGGACCGATCACGAGACCGGCGACGCCGGCTGCGAGGACGGCCGCGACACCGACGACGATCCACCGCACGCGCAGCTTCTCGGCGCGTACGACGACCTCGCCGTCGGTGCCGGCGACCGTGGTGCTCACGTGACCGGCACGCTCTTCGTCGCGTCGACGATCTGGCGCAGCAGGTCGACCACTCGCGGACCCCACCGGCTGGCGATGTCGTCGTCGAGCAGGATCACGTGGTTCTGCTTCACCGCCTTCAGGTCGGCGAAGCCCGGGCGCGCCGCGAACGTCGTCGCGTCCTGCTGGCAGCACTTCGTGTCGGCGAGGAACACGAGATCGGGGTTGGCCTGCACCAGGTACTCCGCCGAGAGTTGCGGGTAGTCACCGGCACCGCCCCCGGCGGCGTCGGCCACGTTCGTCAGTCCCGCCAGCGCGTAGAGCTGGCCGATGAACGTGTGCGAGGTCGACGTGTACAACGTGTTGTCGAGCTCGTGGTAGTAGGTGAGCGGCGTCGATCGCTTCGGAAGATCCTTGGTGAGGCCTGCGATCTGCTGCTGCATCTGACCCACGAGCGCACTCGCCTCGTTCGTGTGACCGGTCTTCACACCGAGCTCGTTGATCTCGCGGTACGCGTCGTCGAGCGTCGTCGCTGCCGGCTGGACGAGGACGGGAACGGACAGCTTGTCCAGCGCCTCCTTCACGTTCTTCGTGTCGTCGGCGAGCACGACGAGATCCGGCTTGTACCCGGCGATCGCCTCCGCGCTCGGCTCGTACGCGGACAGCGATGTCTTGGGTGCGTTCGCCGGGAAGTCCGATTGGTCGTCCACGGCGACGACCTGCGAGCCGGCGCCGATGGCGAACAGCGTCTCGGTCGCGGTTGGCGACATCGACACGATGCGCTTCGGGATCGGCGCGCTGGCGGTGGCGTTCGTCTTCGACGAGCTGCTGCACGCCGCGACGACGGTGACGGCGACGAGCAGCGCGGCGAGCGCCCTCCCCACCCTTGTCCTGTGCTCCATTCGCTCCTCCTGTCGGTCGAGGTTCGGGTGCTCGACGCCAGGGAGCTGATGGGGCTCGGAGAGCCGGTGCCCTGCCGTGCGAACCGCGGCCCTTCCTCGAGGCTGGTTCGTCACGTCACACGGCAGGCGACCTGGCTCGCCTCCCCGAAGGGAGGACCACAGTTGCGGGACAGCACCGGGTTCGCACCGGATTTCGCTGCCGGGTGACAGACGACGGGAACGTACGACCACTGCTGCCGTGCGGTCAACCGGCGCCGGCACCGATCGCGTGAGAAACCGGCCGCGCTGGGTACTGTCGTGAGGTGCCCATCAGCGTCCTGCTCGTCGACGACGTCGCCGAGGTGAGGACGATCGTGCGCCTGGCGTTGCGGGCGCGCGGTGGCTTCGACGTCGTCGGCGAGGCGAGCACCGGGCAGGAAGCGGTCGACTTCGCCACCGACCGCCAGCCCGACATCGTCGTACTCGACCTCGGGTTGCCCGATCTCGCCGGTCACGACGTGGTCACGATGCTGCGGCGCGTCGCGCCGCATGCCCGCGTGGTCGTCTTCACCGGCACCGAGGCCGCCGACCGGTCGCCGCTGCGCACCGAGGTCGAGGGCTTCGTCGTGAAGGACCGCGACGTCGACTACCTCGTCGATCTCCTCGAGGACGTGTCGCGCGACGGCGTGCGCGCCGCGGTGTTCCACGTCGGCCGCGCGCCCGAGGAGATCGCGTCTGCCCGCCGCTTCGTCGAACTGCACTGCGACACGTGGGGGTACGACGGCGTGCTCGACGAGGCGTTGCTCGTCGTGAGCGAGTTGGTCACCAACGCCATGACCCACGCCCGCAGCGGATGCGAGCTGCGGGTGCGCGACACGGGCGAGGTGTTCCGCATCGAGGTGCAGGACGCAGGTGGTGGCAGCCCGGAGCTGCAGCGACCCACGCGCGAGTCCGAACACGGCCGCGGCCTCCTCCTCGTCTCCGCCATGTGCAAGGCGTGGGGTGTCGACACGATCGACGAGCGCCACAAGGTCGTCTGGGCCGAGCTCGGCCCGTCGGTCGGGTCCGCCACGGGGTGACCCGCGGCCGGCGCGCGCCGCGGACGAACGATCAGGCGAGCGGGAGGCGCACGACGAACGTCGCACCGCCGCCCGGCGTCGGCTCGTAGCGCACGTCGCCGCCCTGCGCGAGCGCGAGCTCGCGCACGATGTAGAGCCCGAGGCCGGTACCGCGATCGGAACGGCGGTTCCCCCGTCCGAACTTCACGAACAGCTGCGGGACGAGCTGGTCCGTCACGCCCGCGCCGTGGTCGGTGACGCGCAGCTCCGCCATCCCGTCGTCGGCCGACACCGAGAGCTCGACCGGTGGTGCGCCGTGCGCCAGCGCGTTCTGCACGAGGTTGGTCACGATCTGCTCGAGCCGAACGCGGTCGGCGCGCGCGGTCACTTCGTACGATCCGTCGAAGCGGATGTCCGCGTCCCGTGCCACCGCACGCGCCGCGTGCTCGACGATCTCGCGCACGGACAAAATCTCCAGCTCGTAGTCGATGGCGTCCGCCTCCAGCCGCGACGTGAGGATGAGGTCGTCGAGGAGGCGGCGCAGGCGGGCGGCGCTGGTGTCGATCGTGTCGTACAGCTCGTCACGATCGGCGGCGTCGAGCGCGTCGCCCTGCGTGCGCAGGAGGTGCGCGGCGCCCGTCAACGCGAGGATCGGGCCCCGCAGCTCGTGTGCCGTCACACCGAGGAAGTCGGACTTCTCCTGCGCCGACACCCGGAGCTTCTGGTTGGCATCGGCGAGCTCGGCGGCGGCTGCGTCGCGTGCCGCGGCAACGGCGCGCTGCTCGGTGAAATCGCGGGTGACCTTGGCGAATCCGACGTGCGTGCCCGTGGCGTCGAAGAGCGCGGTGATGACGACGTTGGCCCAGAAGCGCGACCCGTCCTTGCGCACCCGCCAACCCTCCGCGTGGTGCACACCCTTCTCCTTCGCCATCACGAGCTGGCGCTCGGGGTAGCCGGATGCCTGTGCCTCGGCGGGATAGAACGTGCGGTAGTGGCGGCCGAGGATCTCCTCGGCGCGGTAGCCCTTGATGCGCTCGGCGCCGGCGTTCCAGCTGACGATGTAGCCGTCGGTGTCGAGCATGAAGATGGCGTAGTCGACGACGCTCTCGACGAGCAGGCGGAACCGCTCCTCGCTCTCGTGCAACGCTTCGATCGCGTGCCGCCGACCGGTGAGGTCCTCGACCTGGAGGAACAGGTACAGGGGACGGTCGCCGGAGTCGCGCACTGCGGCGATGGTGGAACGAACCCACATGCGCGATGCATCGACGAACGCGTGCTCGACGTCGACGCTGTCGCGCTTCGCGGTCACGACGTCGTACATCGCGTCGAGGAACTCGTCGCGACCTTCCGGCGCGACGAGCGACACGTACGTGCGGCCGACGACCGCGTCCGGCGTCGTGCCCAGGAGCCGGGCCAGCGTGTCGTTGATGCGCACGATGCCCGCCGTCAACGTCGTCGTCGCCATGCCGATCGTGGCGCGGTCGAACACGGCACGGAACCGCTCGAGGTGCTCCGTCAGCACCGCCTGCGGCTCGTCGGTCGGTGAGGCCGCGTGCTGCGAGGACGACGGCGGCGCCGCGCCCTCGGCCGCCACTTGCGCCAACCGGTCGCCGAGCTCGTCCAGCGAGATCGACTTCTCGATGAAGGCGGAGGCGCCGAGCGCGACGGCTTGTTCGAGGAGCCCCGGCGGGGAGAACCCGGTGAACATCACGACCTTGGTCGCCGGTGACGCGTCGAGGACGGCGGGGAGCGCCTCGAGCCCGTCCATCTCCGGCATGGAGACGTCGAGCAGCAGCACCTCGGGTCGGTGGCGACCGGCGAGGTCGACGGCATCGTGCCCGGTGCGGCCCTCGCCGGCGAGCTCGAAGCGGGCGTCGGCTCGCAATTCGGCAGCGAGCACGCCGCGTACGTCGTCCGCGTCGTCGACGACGACGACCCGGAGGGGGTGCTGCGGCATCGACATCACCGTACGGTGCCGCCGCCCGTGGAGGGAATCATTGCGCGCGCAATCATGTTGGGCCCGGCATGCCAGCGATCACCGTCGAGAACCCACTCGTGCTCCCCCGCGTCGAGGTCGCCGCGCCGGACGCCCGGCCCCGCCCGGTGGCACGTGTGGTGGCCGCCCGCCACGCCGTCGAGGGCGCCGGCTTCGAGGTGTGGCGCCCGTTCCCCGGCGGGATCGACCCCCACCTGGCCGATCCCTTCTTCCTCCTCGACCAGTTGGGCCCCGTCGAGTACGCGCCCAACGAGGCCGTCGGCGCGCCCTGGCACCCGCACCGGGGCTTCGAGACGGTGACCTACGTCATCGACGGCGTCGTGGAGCACCACGACTCCAACGGGGGCGGTGGTGTCATCGGCGAGGGCGACACCCAGTGGATGACCGCCGGGTCCGGGATCCTCCACGACGAGGTGCCCACCCAGGCGTTCGTCCGCTCGGGGGGGCGCACCCACGGCGTGCAACTGTGGGTCAACCTGCCGGCGTCGCTGAAGTTCGCGCCGCCGCGCTACCAGGCCATCACCGGCGACGCGTTGACGCTGCTGTCGTCGCCCGACGGCGGCGCCCTCATCCGTCTCATCGCGGGCGACCTCGCCGGCCACGCCGGCCCGGGCGTGACGCACACGCCGATCTCCTATGCGCACGCGAGCGTCGTACCCAACGCCGAGCTGACCGTGCCCTGGAATCCGTCGTTCAGCGCGATGGCGTACGTCCTCGGCGGCCGCGGCTACGCGGGCGACGAGCGGCGACCGGTCGGCGCGCACGACCTCGTGGTGTTCGGTCCCGGCGACACGGTCACGGTCGGAGCGGCCGCGCCGCAGACCGACGACTTCCCCGACCTCGAGGTGCTCCTCCTGGGTGGCCTCCCGATCCGGGAGCCGATCGCGCACTACGGGCCGTTCCTGATGAACACGCGCGAGGAGATCATGCAGGCCATCGACGACTTCCAGTCGGGCCGCATGGGGATCATCCCCGCCGTCGAGCTGTCGCCACTGCGTCCCTGACGAGCGCGGTGGCGGCGGCGCCGGCGGCGTCGAGCGCCTCGGTGTCGCGCGCCGCGCGGCAGAAGATGAACGCGCCCTCGAGCAGCGAGAGCAACGCGATCGCGAGCGGGCGGGCGCGTCGACGCGCCACGCCGGCGCCGACGAGGCGGTCGGTTGCCGCGACGATCCACGACTCGAACACCTCCGCGCACGCGACGCGCATCGGCTCACTCGTGCTCGACACCTCAAGCGCGACGGTTGCGATCGGGCACGCGTCGGCGTAGTCGCTGTCGCGGAGATGTGCCGCGGCGACCGTGAACACGTGACGGGCGCCGCGCACGACGTCGGTGCGCTCGTCCCACACGGACTCGACGAGCACCCTGTAGAGGTCACCCGACCACCGCACCACCGTGGCACCGAGCTCTTCCTTGCCGCCGGGGAAGAAGTGGTACAGCGAACCGAACGGCGCGTCCGCCTCGGTCACGATCTGCTTCACGCCCGTACCGGTGAACCCTTGACGGCGGAACAGCTCGGCACTGGTGTCGATGATGCGGTCACGTGTGCTCGCCACGATCTCGTGGTCCTCTCGTCTTGCTGTGCGGATCCGACCCGTCCTACGGTACTCACTAGAGCGATCTATCAAGAAGGATCGAACACCAGGAGCGGCCGTGATGTCCGACATGTCGTACCGCGACGCACGCGACACGCTGCGCCGCACCGCCGTCGTGTTCCTCGTGGCGCTCGCCGTGCACGGGGCCGACCACGCCCGGCGCGGCATCCTCGACCTGCCACCGCTGGTGTTCTGGGCGGGCAACGCGCAGACGGCCCTCGCGCTCGTCACCGTCGTGCTCGTCTGGAGGGACCACCGGTGGGCACCGGCGGCGGCCGTCGCCATCGGCTTCGCCAGCGCCATCGGTTTCACGCTCGCCCACCTCCTCCCGGACTGGGGTGCGTTCAGCGACGCCTTCCTCGGTGCACCGGCGAGCGCGCACGTCACTGCCTTCTCGTGGTTCGCCGCGCTGTTCGAGATCGCGGCCGACCTCGCCTTCGGCGTCGCCGGTCTGCGAGTGCTCAAAAGGGACGGGCTCGTCTCGCTGGCTCGCCGTAGCGTGCCGGCGTGACTGCAACCGCCCAGGACTTCTTGGCGCTGCACCACCGCGGCGAGCCGTTGGTGCTGCCGAACGCATGGGACGCGGGCTCGGCGAAGGTGCTCGCCTCCCTCGGCTTCGAAGCGATCGCCACGACGAGCAGCGGGTTCGCGGCGACGCTCGGCCGCCTCGACGGCGGGGTGACGCGCGACGAGTTGCTCGCACACGCCACCCGTCTCGCGCACGCGGTCGACGTTCCGGTGTCGGCGGACATGGAGAACGGCTTCGTGCACGACCCTGCGGGCGTGGCCGACACCGTCGAACGCGCCATCGCCACCGGGTTGGCGGGCGGCTCCATCGAGGACTTCACGGGCGCGCCCGACGATCCCATCTACGAGAAGTCGCTCGCCGTCGAGCGCATCGCGGCCGCCGCGGAGGCTGCCCACCGCGGCGGCACCCGCTTCGTCCTCACCGCGCGTTGCGAGAACCACCTGCACGGTCGCAACGACCTCGACGACACCATCGACCGCCTGCTCGCCTTCCAGGAGGCGGGCGCCGACGTGCTCTTCGCGCCCGGTGTGACCGCGGCCGAGGACGTCGAACGGCTCGTACGCGCGGTGGACCGCCCCGTCAACGTGCTCGCCATGCCCGGTGCGCCCACCGCGCACGAGCTCGCCGCCCTCGGCGTGCGGCGGGTCTCGGTCGGCGGTGCGCTGCTCTACAACTCGTTGGGCGCGCTGATCGAAGCGGCGACCGAGCTGCGCGACGAGGGCACCTACGGCTACTGGACGCGCGCGGGCGTGGGTCGCAAGGCGGCGCGCGACGTCTTCGACGCCTGATCCCCGACGCCTGCGATCAGCCGGTGGCGAGGCACCACGCGACGGCGGCGAGGATCGTCTGCCGTCCCACGTCGTCGAAGGCATGACCCATCGCGGGCACGAGGTCGAGCCGGCGCGGCCCGCCGGCGCGATCGCGCAGCCGTGACGCCTCGAGCGCGGGCATGAAGCGATCGGCGAGGCCGTGCACGATCGCGAGTGGGCACGTCACGCGCGCCGCGACCGCTTCGGGCGCGTCCGCGCGCACGCGGGTCGGCGCGACGCGCACGCCGGCGCGGTCGCTCAGGAAGCGCCGGCCGATCCCGGTCTGCGTCACGAGCGCGGCAAGCGCGCTGCGCAACGTGCGCAACTGCCAGCGCGCGGGGCAGCTCACGGTGACGACACCCGCCAACCCGGTGTCGTCGGCGGCGTACCGCAACGCCGCGATCGCACCCATCGACGCACCCACCACGACGACACGTTCGTCGAGCCGGCGAGCTTCCTCGACCATCGCCGCCACGTCGAAGCGCTCCTCGTCGCCCAGCGTGCACGTGCCCCCCGACTCGCCGTGCCCACGGAGATCGCCGACGACGACCGCGTACCCTTCGTCGCGCAATGCCGCGGCGATCTGCTCCACGTTCGCGTCCCGGCGGTGCGCGGTGAAGCCGTGCACGACGACGACGGCGGCCAGCGGTCGATCGGGCGCGCCATCCGGCACCAGCACGTCGAGCACGAGCTCGACGCCGTCGGTCGTGGTGACGCGAACTGACGATCCGGTGCGCATGGGGCCACATGCAGGGTAGTGGCGGGCGCATGCGACCCCGTCTGCCCGCGCCGCTCGTCGTCGGCGCCGGGTGGTTGGCGGGGGCGGTCCCGTTCTCGCAGGTGGCGGCGCGGGTCACGCGGGGCGTCGACCTGCGCGACGTCGGCAACGGCACCGTGTCGGGCACCGCGTTGCACGAGGTCGCGGGGTTCGGTCCACTCGCCGTCGCCGGCGTGTTCGAGGTCGGCAAGGGCGCCGTCGGGCCGCTGCTGGCCGGTGAACGGAAACGGCTGGCGGCCCTGGCCGGTGGTGTCGCCGTCGCCGGCCACGACTGGTCGCCGCTGCTCGGTGGCGCCGGCGGCCGTGGCATCTCCCCCGCCGTCGGCGCGCTCCTCGTGCAGGCGCCGGCGGGGGCCGCGCTCCTGCTCGGCGGCATGGCGGTCGGGAAGCTGCTGGGCGAGACCGCGGTCGGTTCGTTGGTGGTCGACGTGGTGCTCGTACCCGTGGTGGCGAAGGTCCACGGGCGCGACGCGGGATGGGCGGCCGCGGCCGTCCTCGCGCCGATGATCGTGAAGCGCCTCGCCGGCAACCGTCCGCCGCCACGCGAGGGTCGAGCGCGGGTGCTCCTGCACCGGCTGCTGTTCGATCGCGATGACTGACCGCGCTTGCGGGTGATCCCCATGCGTTTTCCACGCATGGGGTGAATGGAACAGCGCGAGGTGCGCCGCTACGGTGACTTCAGGTTCGCGAAACGGCGGCCGATACCATCCTCGAGCCGCACGCCGAGCACCTGGGGAAGGAAGTGGAGCAGCAGAAGATCTCTCACGACGCGCGCCCACGACGCCGCACGGCCGTCATCGTGCTGGCGTTCCTCGCGTACAGCTGCGTCGCCACCGGCCACTCCCCGCTGCCCTTCGCCACCGAGGCGACCGTGGCGGTCCCCATCGCGCTCGGCGCCGTGCTCGCCGTGCGGTCGTGGCGACGCCACGACCGCGCGCTGCCGCGACGTGACCGGACCCGCACCGCGAGCATGCACCGCGGCGCCATCCTGCGCTGGGGCGCGCTCGCCGCGCTCCTCATCGGGTGGGAGGCGCACGAGCTGCTCTCGTCGCCGCGCACCGCGTACCCCACGGTGTCGTCGCTGGTGGCGCTGGCGTCGCAGCTCCGACCCGTCCACGCGCTCGCGTTCTTCGGTTGGCTGTTGATCGGCCACCGGCTCATCGAGCCTGCCCGCGCATGACCTTCGCCACCGGTGTCGCCGTGTTCGCGGTCGTCCTGCTCGGCGTCGTCGCGCTCGAGCTCCTGGCCCGCCGCGGCCGTCGCGGGCACGCGACGATGGCGGACATGGGTCGCTGGCTGCGGCGCCATCCGCTCATGCGGTGGGCACTTCTCGGCAGTTGGGCGTTCACCGGGTGGCACTTCTTCGTACGCTGACCTCCGTTTGGCACGTCCAGTGGAGGGAACTGAGCGCACGGTGCACTCGTTCACGACCGACCCGTGAGGTCGCTGTTCCAGGAGCCGGAGTTCCGGCGACTGTTCGCGGGCCAGGCGGTGTCGGGGTTCGGCGACTGGATGGTCACCGTCGCGCTCATGGCGCTGGTGCTCCAGCTCTCCGGTTCGTCGACCGCGGTCGGTGGTGTGCTGCTCCTCCGGCTGCTGCCCGCCATCGCCGCCGCACCACTGGCCGCCCGCATCGCCCACCGCTGGGACCGGCGGCGCACGATGCTGGCCGCCGACCTCGTTCGTGCCGGCGTGGTCGTCCTCATCCCGCTCGTCACCACCCTCTGGTGGGTGTACGTGTGGGCGTTCGTGCTCGAAGCGGCGAGCATCGTCTTCCTCCCCGCCCGTGACTCGTTGATCCCCGACCTCGTCGACGACGAGCACCTGCCGCTCGCCAACGGTGCCATCCTCGGGTCGTCCTACGGCACGATCCCGTTCGGGGCCGGCGCGTTCGCCGCCGTCGCCGCGCTCTCGCCGAGAGGACACGGGTTCATCGAGGGACACCCGTTCGTGCTCGTCTTCCTCGTCGACGCCGCGACCTTCCTCGTCTCGTTCGTGTTCGTCAGCCGCACCGGACGTCACGACCCGACGTCCGCCGCGGACGAAGCGCCGACACAGGGACGCTTCGTCGACGCCCTTCGCATCCCGCTGGTGCGCTCGGTGATGGCACCGACGGCCGCCATCTCGCTCGCCCTCGGGTCGCTGTTCTCGGTCGGTGTCGTGTACGTGCGTGACGTCCTGCAGGCGGGCGACACGCAGTTCGGTGTGCTGATCGCGCTGTTCGGTGTCGGCGCCGCGGTCGGCCTCGGTCTGTTGCAGGCGTTGCGCGACGTCGACGACATCACGAACGTCCGCGTCGGCGTACTCGTGCAGGGCTGCACCGTGGGGACGATGAGCCTGGCCAAGGGCATCGTCACCGCGTTCATCGGCGCGGTGGCCTTCGGTGCCGCCACCGCGTTCGTCCTCGCCGCGGGGATGAGCGCCTTGCAGCACGCGCTGGCGGACGAGGAGCGCGTGCTCGCGTTCACTGCCTTCCACGTGGTGACGCGCGCCGGGCTCGCCGTCTCCGCCATCGCCGCGGGCATCGCCGCCGACCTCCTGTCGACCGTGCACGTGCCCGTGTTCGGTGCGATCGAGCCTGCCCGCATCGTGCTGCTGTCGGCCGCCGTGATCGTCGTCGCCAGCTCCGCGATGTTGCGCACGCGCGCGACGGCTGTCCAGGGCGCGCCGACGTGATCGCGGACCGCCGCGTGCGCATCGCCCTGCTCGTCGTCGCGGCCGCCTACGGCTGGTGGATGACGTCGTTGCCGTCGTTCAGCAACATCGGGTTGTTCGCGGTGTTGCTGATCGGTGTCGCCGTCATCGCGCTCGGTGCGCGCGTGCGGGCGGCGCGGCCCGCCGGCGGGGTCCACACTCCCGGCGAGCGCCACGCACGCATCGCCGTGTGGTCCGGCCTCGTCGCCGCCATCGGTGTGTGGGAGCTCGTGGCGCTGTTCAACCATCCGCGGCACGATCACCCGACGATCAGCTCGATCACCGATCCGATGCAGCAGTACCACGCCGTGCGCTGGTTGTTCTTCGGCGCGTGGCTCGCGCTCGGATGGGCACTGGCGACATGAGCACACGGCTGATCACCTACATCGGCTGGGGCGTGCTGCTGGCCGCCGCCGTGACGACGCAGGCGATCGGCGCGACGTCGAACCGCGTGGCGACGGTCGGTCAGCTCATCCGCCGCCTGACGGCGCGTGCCACGCTGCGGGCCATCGCGCTCGTGGGCTGGCTGTGGGTCGGCTGGCACTTCTTCGTGCGCTCGTCGCGCTGACCCTGCCGCGCCGGGGTCGCGCAACCGGCCTCACGACGTGTCGTCCCACCACCATGCGAGACCGACGAGGTGTGGCCCGGTGTGCGCCACCATCACAGGGCTGAACGAACCCACCCAGCTCTCACCCGGGTCGAGCGCGCCCCGCACACGCGCCAGGAGGTCGTGCGCGGGTTCCTCCGACAGCGCGTGCAGCGCGCTCACACGGCACACGCCGTCCGGCCGCGACGATCGGCAACGCTCGAAGATGCGATCGAGCGCAGCGGCGCGGCTGCGCGACGGCCGCAACGGATGGGCGCCGCCATCGCGGAACTCGAACAGCGGCTGCAACCCGAGCCACCGTCCGGCCCATGCCGCCGCTTCCGGCACACGGCCGCTCTTCGCCAAACGGTCGAGGTTGGCGACGGTGGCGACGAGGTGGACGCGCGTCGCGGCGTGCCGGGCCGCCGCCTCGACCTCGTCGATGTCGCCGCCCGCGCTGGCGACTCGCGCCGCCGCAGTGACGACGAGGCCTTCGGCACCGGCGGCGGTGCAGCTGTCGACGACCCGCACGCGCTCGGACCCGTGCAGCTGCTGTGCCACGAGCGCTGCCTGCGTCGTGCCGCTCATCGTGGACGCGATCGTCACGATCACCGCACCGTCGACACCCGGCGCGCCGAGCGCTTCTTCGAGCTTCGCCGCGAACTCGCCGGGTGTCGGGCCAGACGTGGTGACGCCTTCGTCGACGCGGGCCATCACCTCTTCGAGGCTGAGGTCGCCGTCGTGCACCGGCGTGCCGCCGATCGTGAGCCACATGGGGACGATCGTCACGCCGTGCTCGGTGGCGAGCTCCTTCGGGAGCGATGCCGCACTGTCGGTGAGGACCGCGACGGTCATACGCCGCTCATCCTGCACGCGACGCCGAGTAGAGGCGAGTGATCGCGGCGATGTCGGCGTCCGGATCGCGTTCCGCCGCTGCGCGGTAGCGGTCGCGGGTGGCGAAGGCGAGCGGCGCGTCGACGCCCTCGGCGGCGGCCAGTTCGGCGGCGAGCCGCGCATCCTTCGCGCCCAGCGCCGTCGACCACCACGTGTCCTGTTCGCCGGTGAGGATGCCCTCGAAGCGCAGCCGCACCGCGGGCGACACCACCGGGTTCTCGGCGAGGAGCGTCCGCAGCTGGTCGTCGCTCATCCCTCCTGCACGGGCGATGGCGAACGCCTCCGCCAGCGCGACGACGCCTGACAGCAGCACGAGGTTCGACGCCAACTTCGCGCTCGCAGCGACGTGCGGCGACGGCAGCGCCAGCACCTTCTCGGACAACGACTTCGTCATGGGCTGCAGCCGGTCGACGACGTGCGGCGCCGCGCCCACGAGGTACGTGGCCTTGCCGGCCTCGACCGCGCTCGGCGCACCGAGCACCGGCATCGAGGCGAACCGGTCCGATCCGAACGCCTCGAGGAGCGCATCGCTCGTCGTTGGCGCGACGGTCGACGCGTCCACGTAGAGGGCGCCGTCCGGCAGCGCGGCACGCACGCCGCTGTCGCCGAGCGCGACGTGCTGCACCGCGTCGTCGTCCGCGAGGATCGTGACGGCGACCTCGGCCGCGCCGGCCGCGTCGGCGATCGACTGCGCTTCTCGCGCACCCGCGCCGACCAGGTCGCCCGCTCTGCCCGGGGAGCGGTTCCACACGACCACGTGATGGCCTTCGTCGAGGAGCCGCTGCGCGAGGGCGTGTCCCATCCGTCCGAGTCCGAGCACGGCGATGTCCATGCACTGGTGTCTTCCCCACCCGCTGCGATCGAATCGTGCGCCGGCTGCGCCGTACGAGCGGCGGCGCCGGGTCCGCGCACGTCGGATCATCTGCCGACCGCGAACACCTCTGCGAAGTGCGTCACTTCCGGGAAGGGGTCGTAGAAGTGGTGCAACAACGCGCGCCATTCCTCGTAGCGCGACGAGCCGCGGAAACCCTCGGTGTGGTCCTCGAGCGTTTCCCACTCCACGAGCAGGACGTAGCGGTCGTCGTGTTCGACGCAACGGCCGAGACGCAACGAGCGGAAGCCCGGCGACGCAGCGATGATCGCCTTGGCTCGGTCGAAGGCGCGCTCGAACGCGTCCTGTTGTGCCGGCGCCACATGGAGCACCGCGTGTTCGAGGACCGCGCCTGCGTGCTCGCTCACGGCGGCGGCGGCGGGGCGACGAAGATGCAGAACGGATGGCCCGCGGGGTCGGCGTACACGAAGAGGGGCTCGGTCGGATCGTCGAAGCGATCCTGCAACAGGCGGGCACCGAGCGACAGCGCCCGCTCGTGCTGCGCGAGCAACTCGTCCTTGTCCGGCACCGTGAGGTCGAGGTGCAGCTGCTGGGCCACGCCGCCGTCGGGCCACGTCGGTGGCGGCAGCGACGCGACGGCCTGGAACGCCAGCCGTGCCCAGCCGCCGCCGTCGAGCAGCACGAGCCAGTCCTCGCCCTGCGGATCGGGTGCGCCGGCGGGCGGCGGCTCGTCACCGTTGCGATAGTGGAACCCGAGCAGCTGCCGGTAGAACTCGGCAAGGCCGCGCGCGTCAGTGGTGTCGAGGACGACGGCCCGCAGCGTCGGGAACATCGCCGCATTCTGCACGCGCGACACGCGACGTGCCGAACAGTTCCACGCGACTGCATGCCCGCGTGCCGCCCTTGGGCGACGAGCGACTGGCGCATGCGCGCCCGGTCGCACAGGATGCAGCGCGATGAATGGGCTGTCCACGTTCCCGGACGACTGGCAACGCGCGCTCGTGGTCGCCGCGCACCCGGACGACATCGAGTGGGGCGTGAGCGCGGCGGTGGCGGCGTGGACCGACGCCGGCCGCACGGTGCAGTACCTGCTCGTGACGCGTGGCGAAGCAGGCATCGCCGGCCGGGACCCGGCCGAGGTCGGAACGATCCGTGCGACCGAGCAACGGCGGGCGGGCGCGGCGGTCGGGGTCGACGACGTGGTCTTCCTCGACTTCGCCGACGGCCGCATCGTGGAGGATCTCGATCTGCGACGATCGATCGCGGGGCACATCCGCTCGCGACGCCCTGACGTCGTGCTCGCGATGAGCCACGCCGAGCGCTGGGGCAGCGCGCCTGGCTCGCCGTGGAACTTCGCCGACCATCGCGCCGTCGGGCGGGCGACGATCGACGCCGTGTACGACGCCGCGAACGAGTGGATCTTCCGGGAGCTGGTGGGCGACGAGGCGGCCCCGTGGCGCACGCGTCACATCGCCATCGCGAGCGCGGCCCAAGCCACGCACGTCGTCACCGTGACGGAGGACGACGTCCGCCGGGCGCGGGCGTCGCTGCTCGCGCACGAGCAGTACCTCGTGGGTCTCGGCATCGACGATGTCGTCGACTACGTGGACGGTGTCGTCGCGCGCGCCACGACACTCGAGGACGGTGGGCGCGGCGTCGCATTCGAGTTGCTGCCCGGCCCCGGCGGATGACGACTGGAGGTGTCCGGTGAGCGTCTCGAGGCGCGAGGTCGAAGCGACGGTTCGTCGTTCTCCTGCCGTGAGGCCGGAACTGGCGAACCGGTGCTCCTCCTGCACGGGTTCCCGGAGACCAGCCGCATGTGGGAGCCGCTGATGACGACGTTGGCCGAGGCGGGCTACCACTGCCTGGCGCCCGACCAACGGGGTTACAGCGCGGGCGCGCGACCGGCAGACGTGGACGCGTACGGCTACCCGCAGTTGGCGGGAGACGTGCTCGCGATCGCACGGGCAGCCGGGTTCGATCGCTTCCACCTGATCGCGCACGACTGGGGCGCGTGCGTGAGCTGGGGCGTGTTGTCCGCCGATCCGGGTCGTGTCGCCAGCTACGTGGCGATGTCGATCCCCCACTACCGGGCGTTCGCGCGAGCCGTGTGGGAGGACCCCGTAGAGGAGCTGTACCGCGGCTTCCTCGAGCTCTTCACGGCCGACGATCGCGCCGCCGAGCTCGTCATGGAAGCGGACGACTTCGCGGGGCTACGCGCTGCGTGGGCGGCACACGACCCGGGTGAAGTGGACGACTACCTCTCCGTCTTCCGGCAGCCGGGCGCACTGACCGCTGCGCTCAACTGGTACCGCGCGTCGCGCGCGCATCGACGAGCGCTGGACGACGGCTCGTTCGTCTTCGGCGCCGTCGACACGCCGACGACGCTCATCTGGGGACGAGACGACCCGTACGTCCGTCGCATGAGCGTCGACCTTGCGACCGAGTACATGACCGGGCCGTACCGCGTGGTGGAGCTCGACGCCGGGCACTGGCTCGTGCAGGAACAGCCGGACGCGGTCACGGCCGCGGTCGTCGAGCACCTCGCGCGCCACCGAATCGACTGAAGGACGACGAGACGTCTACTGCGCAGCAGTGGCCTCGATCTCGACCTTGAGCTCCGGGAACGCGAGCCGTGTCACGCCGATCAGCGTCATGGCCGGAACGTTGTCGCCGAGGAACTCGGACGCGGAGCCGTAGGCACCCAGGAGCTCGTCGACGTCCGTCGTGTAGAGCGTCAACTTCACGACGTTCGCCATCGTCATGCCGGCCGCGCCCAGCACGGTGGTGAGGTTCTGCAGGGCGTGCTGCACCTGCTCACCCATGTCGGATGTCGTCGGCGGCGAACCATCGGCGCCGATTGCCGTCTGGCCGGAGCAGAACAGGACATGCGAGGCACCGGAGACGTCCACCGCTTGGGAGAACCCGAACGCCTTCGACCAGTCCCAGGGGTTGACGTCGCTTCGTTCCATCGCGTCCTCCTCGGTCCGTGTCGCGCGTGAGGCTATGACACCGCTCGCCGCCGCGCTCGGCGCGCGCACGCAGGTCGTCGCCCGATTCGGGCGCTCGAAATGGGTCGGGAGACCCATCCGGCACCGTGCCGCTTCGTGCCGATGACTGGAGGGTGCACATCACTGGACGTGAGGTGATCAGTGCTCGACCGTGACGTGACCGGAAGGCCACGGCGCGCAGTGCGCCTCGCGTTCTTCATCGCAGGTTGGCTGGGCGCGCTCGACAGCTACCTCTATGCGACTCTCGTCGTGCAGCCGCACTGGGACTGGGCCGCATCGCTGCATGGGCTCGTCATCAGCGACGCCGCGCCATCGCCGTACCGGTACCGCGTGCTCGTGCCGTTCCTCGCACAGGGGCTGAGCCGGTTCATCACGGTGGAGCAGGCGTACCTGCTCTTCTACCTCGCCGTCTTCCCGGTGGCGCTGTGCGCACTGCTCGCCCTGCTTCGCCGCTGGTATCCGACGTCCCAGGCGCTCATCGGCGTCGTGCTCACCGCGGCGGTGTTGCCGCTGTCGTTCCGCGACCACTTCTTCCAGCCGGCGACATGGCTCGAGTTCGTGTTGGTGATCACGGCGTTGCGGCTGTTGGACCGACCGGTCGTCGACCTCCGCTGGTACGCCGTCGTATCCGTCATCGCCGCGTGCAATCGAGAGACCGGGATCCTGTTCGGCTTCCTCCTCGTCGTCGTCACCTGGCCGGTGCCCGCGGGCCGGCGACTGCGCACGGCCGTCGTCGCCGCGCTCCCGACCGTGGTGTACGCAACGATCCACCTCGCTCGCGGCGCTGCCCCGCCCGCGGAGCACAACCTGCTGGCGCGCAACCTCGCCGACCTTCCGACCGTGTTCACGGATGTCGGGCTGTTCCTCGCCATCTTCGCCGTGCTCGCCATCGCGGGGTGGCGAACGGCACCTGCGATCTGCCGCCGGGCCGCGTGGCTCCTGGCGCCCTACCTGCCCCTCATCGCGACATTCGGGATGTGGCGGCAGGTGCGGATGCTGGTGCCCCTCGTACCGATCATGCTCGGCTTCGGGCTCGGAGCGCTCGCGCACCTCGATGACGACGACACGCCGAGAGCCCCCGCTGATCTCCTTCGCGGGGCGCGTCCCGACACGGCCGACACGTACGACCACGCGACGGTCTCGACACACCGACCTGCATACAGCTCGACCCGCTGATCACCGACGGCCCCTCCGCGCCCCATCGGCGTTCGCGACGCGTGGCGTTTGTGCGGTTTTTTCCGGCGTTTCGCGCCGGTTTTCACCGCCAGAACGGTCACGGCGCGCACACGATCGGGGTAGGACGTGCTGCATGGGACGTCTCATCTATTCGGCGATCGCGTCGCTCGACGGGTACATCGAGGACGACCACGGCGGCTTCGAGTGGGCGGCGCCCGACGAGGAGGTGCACGCGTTCGTCAACGACCTCGAGCGTCCGATCGGCACGTACCTCTACGGGCGCCGCATGTACGAGACGATGGTGTACTGGGAGACCGAAGGCGACGACGCGCCGGTCACGCGTGACTACGCGTCGATCTGGCGGTCGGCGGACAAGATCGTGTACTCGCGGACGCTCCAGACGGTGTCCAGCGCGCGCACGCGCATCGAGCGCCACTTCGACCCGGCCGCTGTCGAGGAGTTGAAGGCGACGTCGCCATCGGACATCTCGATCGGGGGTGCGGAGCTCGCGGGACAGGCCTTCGCACACGGGTTGGTCGACGAGTGCCATCTCGTGCTCCAACCTGTCCTCGTGGGCGGTGGCAAGCGAGCCCTGCCGACCGGCGTCCGAGCCGACCTCGAGTTGGTGGACGAGCGCCGCTTCTCCAGTGGCGTCGTGCACCTCCACTACCGGGTGTGAGCCGGCCTCACCTGCCGTGTCCGGCTGAGAACTGGCGCTCGCTGCGTGCCGACTACGCCGACCGCGCCCGTTGCATGATGGCGGCGACGACGTCGGTCTTGGCGTCGGCGTAGTCCTGCATCGACGCCCACGAGCGTGACGCGAGCTCGCGCTTCACCGCTTCGTACCGAGCCCGGTCCGCGGCGTGATCCCGCAGCCAGTCCCGGAACAGCAACTGGTCGCGTCGGTCCTCGCCCTCCTCGCGCCACACGTGCACGTGCACACCACGGTCCGGCGTGCGGAACATGCGATGTCCCGGTTCGATCACGCGCAACACGTACCCGGCGTGCGACAACGGCACGAGGAACGCGCCGTCGTCGTCGGGATCGTCGACACCGACCGCGATGTCGACGATCGGCTTCGCCGCCAACCCGGGCACCGCCGTCGAACCGACGTGCTCGACCGAACGAGCGATCCCACCCAGCGCGGCGGACAGGCGCGCCCGCTCGTGCTCGAACCGCGTCACCCACACGGGATCGTGGTCGACGATCACGACATCGGCCCCGTCCGATCCGCCCAACACGCGCAACCCGCGCACGGAACCCGGCGCCGGCCCCCATCCCCCACCGCCGGGCGTCAACATGCGCACCACGTCACCGGCGAGCACCCGCAACGTGCACTTGTCCGGCAACCGCTCCGCACGCGCCTCGTCACCGGCGGGCAACAACCAGTTCTCCCCCGGCGCACCGTCCTCACCACCCGCCAACCCCCACGGCGCGGACACACGCCGCTCCGTGATCAACGACACCGTCGCGTCCTCGAGCACCATCACGTCACGCTCGATGCCGTCACCACCCGGTGCCAGACCGGCGCCCCCCGAACCACGCCGCAACCGGTAACGAGTCACCTGCAATGGAAACGCACGCTCCAATGCCTCGACCGGCGTGTTGCGCGTGTTGGTCATGCCGGTGTGCACCCCCGACATGCCGGCGCGGCCGGGACGCCCGCCCTGCCCGCCGCCGATCGTCTCGTAGTAGACCCATCCGCCCGACGCACCACCGATGAGGAAGTTGTTCATCGTCCCCTGCGAGGCGGCGCCGACGCGGCCCGGCGCGACGGCGGCCAGCGCGCGCAGGCACACGTCCGCGACGCGTTGGCTCACCTCGACGTTGCCCGCGCCGACGGCGACCGGCGGGGTCGCAGCGACGATCGATCCCGCGGGTGCGACGACACGAACGGGCCGCAGCGCACCGCCACTGGCGGGGATGGTCGGATCGGTGGCGGCCCGCAACGCGAACGCGACGGCCGACACGGTGACCGCTTCGACGGCGTTCACGTTGCCCGCGCGTTGCTCGTCGGTACCCGTGAAGTCGAACACGACGCCGTCGCCGTCGATCGTGACGGTGACGTGCACGACGGCGGGCGGTTGCCCCGCGCCGGTGGAGTCGAGAACATCCGACGCGTGCCACGTACCGTCGGGGAGCGCGGTGAGCGCGGCACGCATGCGGCGCTCCGCGTAGTCGAGAACCTCGTCACACGGCGCGCCGGTGCGCACGATGGCGGCGAAGCGCTCGGCACCGACGGCGTTGGCGCCCACCTGCGCGTCGAGGTCGCCGGCACGTTCGACCGGCGTGCGGGAGTTGGCGAACAGCACGGCACGCACTTCGTCGGTGAGGCGCACGGGCGGGAGACGCAGCCCTTCCTGGTGGATCTCGGTGGCGTCGGCAGGGATCGATCCGGGTGCCGCACCACCGACGTCGGCGTGGTGCGCGCGGTTCGCCACCCAGCCGACGAGCGAACCGTCGACGTGCACGGGCGCGACGAGCGTGAGGTCGTTCAGGTGCGTGCCGCCCGCGAACGGATCGTTCAGCAGCACCTGCGCGCCCGGTGGCAGCGACGATCCGAACGCGTCGATGGCGGCGCGCACCGACGCCGGCATCGAGCCGAGGTGCACCGGGATGTGCTCCGCCTGCACGAGGAGCTCGCCCTCGGCGGTGAAGAGGGCCGCAGAGCAGTCGGCGCGCTCCTTGATGTTGGGGCTGAAGGCGGCGCGACGCAGCACCGCGCCCATCTCGTCCGCCACACCCGCGAGGCGGTGGACGAGCACCTGCAACGCAGCGGGATCGAGCGCGCTCACGATCGGTGCACCGTGTCCGTCGTGGGGGCGCGAAGCTCTCGTCGATGATCGCATGGGACTCGCAGGGCGACGGCGTGCCGATCGTGTTCGTGCACGGCATCACCGACAACCGCCACACGTGGCACCGTGTCGTGCCGTTGCTGCAGGACGGCTTCCGCTGCGTGACGCTCGACCTGCGCGGTCACGGCGAGTCGTCCGACGCCGACGACTACAGCGCGTTCGCGATGGCCGACGACATCGCCACGGTCCTCGACGAGGCCGGCATCGACGAACCACCGATCCTCGTCGGTCACAGCCTCGGCGGCGCGGTCGTCACGATCTACGCGGCATCGCGGCCGGCGCGCGCCGTGGTCAACGTCGACCAACCGCTGCGGCTCGGTGACTTCGCCCGCGCCCTGCAGCCGATGGCGTCGATGTTGCGCGGTCCGGACTTCCACCAGGCACTGCAGCTCGTGTTCGCCGCGCTCGGCATCGACAAGCTCCCGCCCGACGACCGTGCCTGGGCGGAAGACCTCCACGCACGCGCCCGCCAGGACGTGGTGCTCGGCGTGTGGGGCGACGTCCTGACCGCCACGCCCGAGGATCTCGACGCGCTCGTCGGCCAGCTCCTCCCCCACATCGAGGCGCCCTACCTCGCCATCCACGGCGCCGATCCGGGTGGCGACTACGTGACGTGGCTCCAGGCACTGGTGCCGCAGGTGACGGTGGAACGCTTCGACGGCGACGGCCACTACCTGCACCTCGTCGAGCCGGAGCGGTTCGCGTCACGTGTCCGCACGTTCCTGCCGTCCTGATCTGCCGCGGTCATCGTTCGATCACCAGCGCGCCTGCCGCGCCCGGACGCGCCCGCCAACCGTCGGGCACCCAGATCGTGCAGTCCTCCTCGGCGACGACGGCGGGGCCGACGGCGGGGTGGCGTGCGGCGACGGGCAACGACGCGGTGTCGGTCGGTGACGTCACACGCGCCGTGGCGCGTAACGCGATGACCTCGACCGGCGCGTCGGGACGTGCGTAGCCGTTGCGACGCACGTGCTCGTCGTGAAAGGACGCGATGTCCGGCACCGTGAGCTCGTGGCTCTGGCCCTCGTACCGCACGTCGAGCGCGACCGACGTCGACGCGCCCGCGCCGACGAGCGCAGCCGCTTCTGACGCCAGGGCCTGCAGCGCGTCGTCGATGTTGTCAGTGACGCCGGGCGTCGGCCACGAACGGACGAGGTCGCGCTGGCGCGGCGCGCCGAGCAGACCGACGGCCGAGAGGACGCCGGCGCGTGCGGGCACGATCACGGTGCTCATCCCGAGCGCACCGGCGAGCTCGCACGCGTGCAACGGCCCTGCACCCCCGAACGCGACGAGCGCGCACGCGCGAGGGTCGACACCGCGCAGCACCGTCACCGCGCGGACGGCCTGCTCCATCGCCGCGTTCACGACGCGGATCACGCCGTCGGCCGCCACACCGGCCCGCTCGAGCGCGCGCGCTGCGGCAGCGTGATCGAGCGTGCCGAGTCCCGGAAACGGGTGGTCGCGCGGGATCCGGCCGAGCACCAGGTCGGCATCGGTCACGGTCGGCTCGCGGCCGCCATGGCCGTAACACGCGGGACCGGGGTCGGCTCCCGCACTGTCCGGTCCGACCGTGAGCGCCCCGCCCGCGTCGATGCGTGCGATCGACCCGCCTCCGGCTCCGATCGTGTGCACGTCGAGCGACGGGACGCGGACCGGGAACCCGGCGACGAGCCGACCGGGCGCCGCCTCGGCGAGCGCTCGCTGCACGAGACACACGTCCGTCGACGTGCCACCCATGTCGAACGTGATGGCGTCGTCGAAGCCGTTGGCCGCGGCCGCCGCCGCGCCCGCGAGGACACCGCCGGCGGGGCCGGACAGGAGCAACGACGCGGGACGCTCGGCGCCGTCGCCGACGGGCACGAGGCCGCCGGCGGACGTGAGCACGAACACGTCGTCCGCGATGCCACGCAGCCGCGCGAGGTAGTCGCGACACGGCCGGCGCAGGTAAGCGTTCACGACCGCGGTCAGCGTGCGTTCGTACTCGCGGAACTCCGGTGACACGTCCGTCGAACACGTCACGTCGTGCCCGCGAGCCATGAGCGCGCCGGCGACAGCGCGCTCGGCGGAGGGATCGAGATCGCTGTGGAGGAGACACACCGCGACGGCGTCGATCTCAGGGGCCAGCGCGTCGGCGAGCGCGCCGATGGCGTCGGGATCGCTGCCGTCCACCTCGTACCGGTGGTGGCGCGCCACGAGCGGCGCAGGCCGGTCGGCGAAGGGGTCGTAGAGCGACGGGCGGTCCTGGCGGGCGATCTCGATCACGTCGGCGAAGCCGCGATCGGTCACGAGCGCGACCGTCGATCCCTTTCGCTCCAGCAGCGCGTTGGTGGCCACGGTCGTGCCGTGGGCGAGCACGGAAGAGGGCGTGGCGAACGTCTCGACCGCCGATCGCACGGCGGCGCCGGGGTCGTGGGGCGTCGACGGCACCTTGGCGATGCGACCGTCGTCGGCCACCGCGTCGGTGAACGTCCCGCCGGTGTCGACGCCCACCCGCACGCCGGCAACCTACCGTGGGGGCCATGGCCGATCGCCCGTGGTCCCGACGACGCCGCCGTCGCGGCGACGGTACGGCCACGGCCGAGAACGACAACGTGCACCTCAACGACGAGGAGCACGCCTGGTGGGCGGCCCGCGACGAGCTCGCGAGCGGGCGCGTGCCGCAGGGACGCCGTCGCCGGCGGGCCCCCGAGGAACCCAAGCAGTCGGCCTTCGAGCAGTACTACACCTCCGAGTCGCTCTTCGACTGGAGCGGCGACGACGCGGACGGCGAACACGTCCTCGACCACTCCGATCCGTACGTGGTGCTGGGTCTGCCGACCTCGGCGACGTGGGAGGAGATCTCGTCGGCCCACCGCCGGCTGGCGAAGCTGCACCATCCCGACCACCAGCAGGACGCCACGCCGGAGGAGCGCGCCCGCTGCGAGGAGCGCATCCGCCAGCTCAACATCGCCTACACGGAGTTGCGCCACCGCAAGGGTCGTTGAGCGCTCCGGGACCTCAGTCCGCGAACGAGCCGGTGCGGCCGCGCTGGGTCATGGCGGCCTCGACGGCGAGGCGGTCGACGAGGTCGTTCATCGGATCGGCCGAGTGGCCCTTCACCCACCGGAACGTCACGTCACCGCGGGCCACCACCAGCTCGACGAGCGGCTCCCACAGGTCACGGTTGGCGACGGGCTTGCGCTGGCTGTTCGTCCACCCTCGCCGCATCCAGCCCTCGTACCACCGGTCACGGAAGCAGTTCACGACGTAGGTCGAGTCGCTCACGATCTCGAGCGCGCCGCCGTCATGGGTCCGCACCGCTTCCAACGCGGCCGTGATCTCCATCCGCTGGTTGGTGGTGTGCGCATCGGCGCCGCTCGCGTACGGGCCGTCGGGCACGGCCCACGCCCATCCCCCCGGACCCGGGTTCCCGCTGCAGGCGCCATCCGTGTACACGACCGTCACGGATGGAGAGCATTACCGCACCGGACCCGAGAGAATGGCACGGTGATGATCTGTCCTCGGGGGCTGCGCCCCCGGACCCCATCGACGCCCGGCTCGCTGGCGCTCGCTCGGCCGTCCGATGACCATGAGGCGAGCTCATGATCATCGACGGGTTCGTCCACCAGCTGCCGGACGTCGATCCGGAGGAGACGCAGGAGTGGCTCGACTCGCTCACCGCGGTCGTCGAGCGCGAGGGGAAGACCCGTGCCCGCTTCCTGATGTCGAAGTTGCTCGAGCGCGCCCGCGAGCTCCAGGTGAGCTACCCCGCGTCGGTGAGCACGCCGTACGTGAACACCATCCCGCCGGAGGAAGAGCCCTGGTTCCCCGGCGACGAGTACGTCGAGCGCCGCATCCGCGCCTACATCCGGTGGAACGCGGCGGTGATGGTGGTGAAGGCGAACAAGCACGCCGACGGCATCGGCGGCCACCTCTCCACGTTCGCCAGCTCGGCCAGCCTCTACGAGGTCGGCTTCAACTGGTTCTTCCGGGGCAAGGACGACGGCCTCGCCGGCGATCACGTGTACATCCAGGGCCACGCCGCACCCGGCATCTACGCGCGCGCGTTCCTCGAAGGGCGGCTCACCGAGGAGCAACTCGACAACTTCCGCCGCGAGATCGGCGGCAACGGCCTGTCGTCGTACCCCCATCCGCGGCTCATGCCGGACTTCTGGGAGTACCCGACGGTCTCGATGGGTCTCGGGCCGATCAACTCCATCTACCAGGCGCGGTTCAACAAGTACCTGCACCACCGTCGCATCGACGACACGTCCGGTTCGAAGGTGTGGTGCTTCCTCGGCGACGGGGAGTGCGACGAACCGGAGACGCTCGGCTCGATCTCGCTCGCGGCGCGTGAGCAGCTCGACAACCTCATCTGGGTCGTGAACTGCAACCTGCAACGGCTCGACGGCCCGGTGCGGGGCAACGGCAAGATCATCCAGGAGCTCGAAGCGGTGTTCCGCGGCGCGGGCTGGAACGTCATCAAGGTGATCTGGGGTGGCAAGTGGGACGAGCTGCTCGCCCGTGACACCGACGGCGTGCTCCTCAACAAGATGAACACGACCGTCGACGGCGAGTTCCAGCGGTATGCCGTCGAGTCCGGCGCGTACATCCGCGATCACTTCTTCGGACCCGACCCCCGCTTGCGCAAGCTCGTCGAGCACCTCTCCGACGAGGACCTGCGCTGGCTGCCGCGCGGCGGGCACGACTACCGCAAGCTCTACGCCGCCTACAAGGCCGCGAACGAGCAGGAGGGCGCGCCGACCGTCATCCTCGCCAAGACCGTGAAGGGATGGACGCTCGGCTCCGAGGTCGAGGGCCGCAACGCCACGCACCAGATCAAGAAGATGACCAACGCGCAGCTCATGGCGCTGCGCGAACGGCTGTACCTCCAGGACGAGATCCCCGAGGAGTCGCTCGCCGAAGGCAGCGAGCCGCCCTACTACCGGCCGCCGGAGGACTCCGACGAGTTCCGTTACATGATGGATCGCCGCACCGCGCTCGACGGCTCGATGCCCCGCCGGCTCGTGCACATCAAGCGCAAGCTCGAGCTGCCGAAGCCGGAGGTGTTCGGCGAGTTCGACGGTGGGTCCGGCGAGCAAGCGGTCTCGACCACGATGGCGTTCACACGCTTGTTGCGGAACCTGGCGCGCGACGAGTCGTTCGGACCGCGCGTCGTCCCGATCATCCCCGACGAGGCGCGCACGTTCGGGATGGACGCCCTGTTCCGCGAGTTCAAGATCTACGCGTCGCAGGGCCAGAAGTACGACCCCGTCGATGCCCAACTGCTCCTGTCGTACACGGAGTCGAAGGACGGTCAGATCCTCGAGGAGGGCATCACCGAAGCGGGCTCGATGGCGAGCTTCACCGCAGCGGGAACGTCCTACGCGACGCGTGGCGTGCCGACGGTGCCGTTCTTCGCCTTCTACTCGATGTTCGGGTTCCAGCGCGTGGGCGACCTCGCGTGGGCGGCCGCCGACGCGCGTGCGCGCGGCTTCCTCCTCGGCGCCACCGCGGGACGAACGACGTTGCTCGGGGAGGGCTTGCAGCACCAGGACGGCCACAGCCTGTTGCTCGCCTCGACCATCCCGACGTGCGAGGCGTACGACCCCGCCTTCGCCTACGAGATGGCCGCCATCATCCGCCACGGCATCGACCGCATGTACGGGCCCGACAGCGAAGACGCCGCCAACGCCGTCTACTACTACCTGACGCTCTACAACGAGAACTACGTGCAGCCGTCGAAGCCCGACGACGTCGACGACGGCATCGTGCGGGGGTTGTACCGCTGGTCAGCGGCGCCGGACGGACCGTCGCGGCGGGCCACGATCCTCTTCTCGGGGTCCGCGCAGGGCGCGGCGCGCCAGGCACAGTCCGATCTCGCCGAGCACTTCGACGTCGGCGCCGAGCTCTGGTCGGCGACGTCGTACAAGAAGTTGCGAGAGGACGCCATGTCGGCCGAGCGGTGGAACCGTCTGCACCCCGGCGAGGACGAGCGCACGCCGTACGTCGCCGGGCAACTGGCCACGACGGAAGGTCCGATCGTCGCCGTCACGGACTTCATCAAGGCGGTGCCCGACCAGGTGGCGCGATGGGTGCCGCGTGAGCGCGCCTACGTCAGCCTCGGCACCGACGGGTTCGGGCGCAGCGACACCCGCGATGCGCTGCGCCGCTTCTTCGAGACGGACACCGGTCACGTCGTCGTCGCCACGCTCGCCGCGCTCGGTGACGACGAGGGCGTGGCGAAGGCCATCGCCCACTACGAGATCGACGCCGACGCGCCCGACCCCCGTGTGAGCTGACGGCGGTCAGCGGCGGCTGCGGCGCTGGAGCACGGGGACGCCGGCGCCCCCGCAGTCCTCGAGCGCGGCGCTGCGACCGAGCGCCGCCATGAGGATCGCCTCCGCCGGCCCGCGCACGGCCGGCGCGTCCTCGTCGCCCCACGTCCACTCGGTATCGGTGGCCTCGAAGCGCAGGCCCTCCATGCGTCGCTTGGCGCGGAACACCGTGCCCAGCTTCGGGAGGTACGGCAGCAACGGCGCCGTCCGCTCGACGGGCACGGCGCGAGGGCGGTGGAGGGCGCGCACGATGTCCTGGTGGTGCACGAGACGATCGAGCAGCACGAGGTGCGGAGGGAACACACGACACGTCCCCGCCCAGGCGTCGCGCTCGTCGAAGTCGCGCACCAGTTGCGCGGGCGCACGTCCTTCGGCACGGGCGATGGAGTACGCCTTGCCGGAGCGGTCGGAGGAGAATCCGTAGCGCGCGAGGCGGAACGGCAACGTCCACAGCTTCAACTCGTTGCCGTAGAGGATGTGGCCGACGACGTCGCGCACGCGCCACCCGTCGCACAGCGACGGGCGTTCCCACTCATTGTCGTCGAGCGCGTGCAGCGTCGCCGAGAAGTCGTCGTTCTCCGCGTCGTGCAGCGCGTGGAAGTCCGTCACACCGTCCTCTCCTGCCATGGACGGAACACTGCTGCGAGGAAGAGGACCCACGCCAACCCGAGAGCGACGCCGCCGAGCACGTCGCTGAGGTAGTGGACGAGGATGACGACGCGCGAGGCCGCCACCGCGGCCACGACGGCGGCGACGGCGACCGTGGCGACACCGCGCCACACGGGCGCGAGCGTGGTCCACGCCACGATGAGCAGGGCGGTGAAGCACACCGTGACGTCGAGTGCGTGACCCGACGGCAAGCCGAAGTGGCTGATGTAGCGCCACGGGTCGGGTAGTGCCGGCCGGGCGTCGCCGATGATCGTGCGCAGGACGATGTCCAAGAGCGCGCCGGACACGAGCGCGCCCGGCACGAACACGGCAGCCCGTTGCCTGTCTCGCGACCACAACACCGTGGCAGCGACGAGCGAGATCACCAGCAACACGACGACGTTGCCCAGCGGCGTGATGGCGCGCGACGCGTGCACAAGACCGCCTCGTTGCGCGTGTTGACCGATGATGACCTCGAAGAAGTCGTCGTGGGCGGCGCGCTGCGCGAGGTTGCGGTCGACGGTGACGAGCCAGCCGTTCGCCATCACCTGTTGCACCACGATGCAGAAGGCCACGAGCGCGACGGCCGCACCGATGTAGAGGGCGCGTGCCGCCGACTCGTCCGGCGGCACGTCGCGCACGGCACATCGTCGCACGTGGCCGCGGGCGCCCGGACACCCGCGCCGACGACCGCCGGGCGTCAGCCCAAGGCGGCGTACGTCGCGGTCCAGAAGTCCTGGATCACCGCGGGCGGCGGGAAGGCGCTCGCGAACATGTCCGTCGTGAGGACGACGCCGACGAGGTCCTCCGCCGGATCGTTGGCCCACGACGAGCCGAGCCCACCAGCCCATCCGTAGCCACCGACCGACGGCGCCAGCGCACGCCGGCGCAGCTGCACGCTCACCCCGAAGCCCCAGCCCTGGGAACCGTCGGGCGACGGACCGGGCGCGCCCGCCGCCACGCCGAGCTGGTCCGTCGTCATCGCCGCCACCGCGGCGCGCGAGAGCAGGCGCTCGCCATCCGGAAGTCGCCCGCCTGCGAGCAGCATCCGGCCGAACGCGTGGATGTCGTCCACCGTCGACACGAGCCCGGCTGCGCCCGACGGGAACGCGGGAGCGGTCGACCACGCGCCGCCCGGCGCGTCGTACACCCACCGCTCGCCGCTCTCCGGATTCCTCGCGTAGCACGTCCCCAGCCGCTGGGTGTCCGCCGTCCAGAACGCGGTGTCCTTCATGCCGAGCGGTTCGAACACCCGCGTGCGCAGGACGTCCTCGAAGGACTGGCCCGCCGCCCGCGCCACGAGCACACCGAGCACGTCGGCACCGACGTTGTAGAGCCACCGCGCACCGGGTTGGTACAGCAAGGGCAGCGTCGACAGTCGACGGATCCACTCGTCGGGCGGCGGAGGCACCTGCGGCTCCGGCGGCCCTGCACCGAGACCGAGCTCGCCCATCGCGTCGAGCAGCGGCTGCGGCCACGGGGCCTCGAAGTCCATGCCGAGACCGAGGCGGAAGGTGAGCAGGTCGTGCACCGTGATCGGACGGTTGGCGGCGACGGTGTCACCGTCGAGCGGACCGCGCCCGTCGACGAGCACCTTGCGGTCGGCGAGCTCGGGGAGCAGGTCGTCGACGGGGTCGTCGAGCCGCAGGCGGCACTCCTCGACCAGCGCCAACGCAGCGACAGCCGTGATCGGCTTCGTCATGGACGCGATCCGGAAGATGCTGTCGCGCTGCACCGGTGCGTCCTCGCCCCGGGTCAACGTGCCTGCCACACCGACCTCGACGTCGTCGCCACGAGCGGCCAACCACGCCACACCGCCGACACGATCGGTCTCCACGTGTGCCGCCATCACGTCACGGAGGCGGGCGAGACGGCCGGGCTCGAACGCAGTCATGCCAGTACGACGACGCGGGCGAGGGGAAGTCATCGCGTCGTGTGCCACGCCGTGATGCTAGGAACCGCGCCGTGCGCACGACACCGATCCACTTCGAGGGAAACGTCGCCGACATCGCGCCCGACCGGGCGATCACGATCAGGGCCACCGCGCCCGGACCGCCGCAACGCATCGACGGCTACACCATCGGCGCCGTCCCGAACGTCGAGGGTCCAGGCGGCCCGCACGGCGGCGAGATGCACCCTGACGGCGACGAGTTCCTCTACGTCGTGCGCGGCACGATGGAGCTCGTCCTCGACGACGGCGACAAGGACACGGTCGGCGCCACGACGCACGTCGTCCTCCGCACGGGTGACGCGTACGTCGTGCCGCGTGGCGTGTGGCACCGGCTCGTCGCGACCGAACCGAGCTTCCTCGTCCACGTCACGCCCGGCCCGAACGGCGACCACCGCCCGCTTCCCGAGGGCGGCGCGTGAGCCGGCGTCAGGCGTGGGCGCGCCGCCGGGTCACGACGGACGGTCGCCCTCGACGCTGACCCTGTAGCCGTGGCGGACGTTCGGGTAGTAGTCCCACACCGCGAAGTGCTGGACGCACCGGTTGTCCCACATCGCCACCGAGTCGGGCTGCCACTGGAAGCGGCACTGGTACTCGGGGTTCTCCTGGTGCGCGAACAGGAAGTCGAGCACGGCGCGGCTCTCGCCCCGCGACAGCCCTCGGATGCGCGTCGTGAACGCGCGGTTGACGTACAGCGCCTTGCGACCAGTGACGGGATGCGTCCGCACGACGGGATGTTCCGCCTCGGGAAAGGCGCCGTCGCGCGAATCCTCTTCCTTGGTGCCGTAGCGACCGGCATACACGTGGGTCGACTCGTGCACCGCGGTGAGATCGGCGAGGAACGCCTTCATGCGATCGGACAGGGCGTCGTACGCCGCGTACATCGACGCGAACAACGTGTCGCCTCCCGACGGTGGCACGGTCTCCATGCGGAGGATCGTCGCCATCGGCGGCCGCTCGTCGCAGCTCACGTCGGTGTGCCAGCCATTGCCTGCCACCGCCTTCGAGCGGTCGTCGGCGTGGATGATCATCACCTCGGGGTGACCGGGCAACGACGGCGCCGCCGGATGGACGTGCAACGGCCCGAGACGACGACCGACCGCGATCTGCTGCGCCGCGGTCATCGCCTGCCCACGGAAGAACAGCACGAGGTGCCGCGCGAACGCGTCCTCGACGTCCTTCCACGTGACGTCGTCGATGTCCGCGAGCGATACGTCGTGGACCAACGCGCCGATCGTCGGGGTCAGGGGTTCGACGGTGATGCTCATGCGCTGCATCCGATCTGGAAGCGGGGACAGTCGACCGCAGGTTGCTGCAAGTACAGCGCAGAGTCGTAGGACACGGAAAGCAGCTGCTCCACCGGCATCCCGAGCGCCGAGCGGGACAGGAGCGTGGCAACCGCCGCGGCGTCGTGCTGCAGGAACACCTCGAACCACGCGTCGGTGTAGTGCGCGATGCGATGCAGCAGCGCGTCGTCACTCGTGGAGGTCTGCGCGAACTGACCGTGGCTCACGCCGGCGAGCACGAGCTCCATCGACGGCACGCCCGCACCACGCCATGCATCGAACGCCGTCTTCTTCTCGCCGGGCGGGCCGGCGGTCACGGGTGTGTCCGTGCCGTACCCGCCGGCTCCGTCCGACGCCACGCCCAGTGCGGGCGCCGTCGGGTGCACGGGGTACGCCGGGTTCGCAGGATCCGTCAGGCAACCGGGCTGGCCGTTGATGACCGCGTTCTCGACCCCGGTCGAGCCGAGCGGCTGCTCCTGGCTCGGTGTGCCGGCATCACCGCAGTAGTTCGTCGTCAGGTTGTCCAGGGCCACGACGGCGGACACCCGACCGTCGAACGCGGGGTCCTGCAGGTAGCTCGCCGCCCGCGCGCCCTCCGAGTGGCCCGCGGCGCCGACGCGGGCGGGGTCGACGTGCGCGAGCCAGGGGTCGGCAGAGCCGAGGAGGAAGTCGAGCGCGCTCTGGCCCGCGTCGAAGAAGTTGTCCATCTGCTGGAAGGGCACGTTGGGACACGGCAGCGGGTTCGAACTGCCGCCGGCGCCCGTGCACGGCGGATCACCCACCGCCCCCGAAGCGCCGACGCCTTGCGGATCGACGGTCAACCCGACGAACCCGTCGCCGGCCAGGAACTTGGCGAGGTACGACACGCTGCCCTGCGTCGCGACGCCGCCGCTCGGCGGGATCACGATCACCGCGGGGAGCGCACCGCGCGTCGCCAGGTCCTTCGGCCCGTACAGCGTGCCCGCCAGCACCGCGCCCGACCGGCGGGACGGGAACTGCACGGGCACCGCCTGATAGTTCGCGTCCCACGAGCTGTCGGGCTGTGTGTCCTTGGCGATGACGCCCGTGCCCGGTACCGGGAGCGGCGACGCGTGCGCGAACGCGAGTGGCGCGCACAGCGCGGCCGCCAAGAAGACGACGACGATCGCGCGTCGTGGGCGAGCGACTCGCAAACGATCCCCCAGCGCTTCGACGCATCCCCCAGCAGGACGCGACACGTTCCGACGCTAGCCGCCCCTCAACCTGCGCGCGGCGTGTCCCTAGGATGTCGGACGATGAAGGGCACGCTCGCCGTCACCGGCGACAAGGACGCGGACGGTCTGCTCAACACGGATCCGCTCGCGCTGTTGATCGGGATGTTGCTCGACCAGCAGGTACCGATGGAGTGGGCGTTCCGCGGGCCACACACGCTGAAGGAACGCATGGGCGGCGCGCTCGACGCGGCGGCGATCGCGGCCGCCGATCCCGACGAGTTCGCGGCGCTCGTGAAGGGACCCCCGGCGTTGCACCGGTTCCCTGGCTCGATGGCGAAGCGCATCCAGTCGCTGGCACAGACGATCGTCGACGACTACGGCGGCGCGGCTGAACGCGTGTGGAAGGACGCCGAGACCGGCGACGAGCTCTTCGCCCGCCTGCGTGCGCTGCCGGGGTACGGCGACGAGAAGGCCCGCATCTTCGTGGCGATCCTCGCCAAGCGGATCGGTGTGCGGCCCGACGGATGGCAGGAGGCGGCAGGGCCGTTCGCCGACGACACGCCCCGGTCGGTCGCCGACATCGACTCCCCGGACACGCTCGCCCGCGTGCGCGAGTGGAAGCAGATGATGAAGAAGAAGGGCAAGACGAAGGCCGATTGATCGAAACCGGTCACTGGTTGGCCGGTTTCGTCCGTCAAGATCGGCGCATGCCCGGACTTCCTCCCCCGTACGACACCGAGCGCGACGCCCTCCTCGGCTTCCTCGCCCACCAGCGGAGCGTCATCCGCCTCAGCGCGTTCGGACTCACCGACGACCAGGCACGGCTCGCGCCCACCGCGAGCGCGCTCAGCATCGGCGGGCTCGTGAAGCACGTCGCGTACGTCGAGGACGGCTGGATCGACACGGTGCTCGACGTGCGCAGCGGTTCACCGGCGGACTACGAGGAGCACTTCCGCATGGCGCAGGACGAGACGCTCGACGATGTGTTCCGGTACTACGACACGGTGGCGGCGCGCACCGAAGCGGAGATCGCGCGCATCGACGACCTCGACCGCCCGGTCCCCGTCCCTCGCGACGCGCCGTGGTTCCCCGCGGACGTCGACGCGTGGTCGGTGCGGTGGGTGCTGTTGCACCTGATCCAGGAGACCGCCCGCCATGCCGGGCATGCCGACATCGTGCGCGAGTCGATCGACGGCGCGACCGCCTTCCCGTTGATGGCCGCGGCGGAGGGGTGGCCGGCGACGCCGTGGCTGCAGCCGTGGGCACCGCCGGCGCGCGACGCCGTCAGCTGATGCGAGGCACGACTTCGCGCGCGAACCGCTCGAGCGACTCCGTCGACGGGTAGTCGCGGAACCACAACACGAACTCGCGGCACCCTTCGTCGACGAACGCCTGCACGTCCTCCGCCACCTTCTCGACGGTGCCGACGAAGTTGTCGCGCACGTACTCCTCGTGCGCCGTGCCGCCCCAGAGGTGGCCACCGTCCGGGGAGTCGAGCCACCGCTGCAGGTCGGTGTCGGAATCGAACAGTCGGCAGTCGGGTCCGTGCGTCCGCACGATGTCGTCGAAGGCACGTCCGATCTCGTCGCAGTACTGCGAGAGCAGCTTCGACTTGCGCACGAAGCCGTCGAGCCCGACCTGCCAGTTCGTCGCATCGGCGTGGCGAGCGGCGATGCGCAACGTCACCTGCTCGCCGCCGCCGCCGATCCAGATCGGCGGAAGCTGCTGCACCGGTTTCGGATCGCACAGTGCGTCGCGCAGCCGGACGTGCGCGCCCTCGAAGGTGACGCGCTGCTCGCGCCACAACGCGCGCGTCGCGACGATCGTCTCCTCCATCGCGTCCAAGCGTTGCCGCCCGGACATGAACGGCCACCCGTACGCGGCGTACTCCTCGTGGTACCAGCCCGCACCGATGCCGAACAGGAGACGTCCGCCCGACATGACGTCGATGCACGCCGCTTGCTTGGCGAGCAACCCGACGTTGCGGTACGACGCGCACGTCACGAGCTGCCCGAGCTGCGGACGGGTCGTGAGCTCGGCCAGCGCGGCCATCACCGTCCACGCCTCGAACACGTGCGTCGGCTCGCGGCGGGGAACGGTCTCGACGTGGTCGTACACCCAGAGGTGGTCGTACCCGAGCGCTTCCGCGTGGAGCGCGATCTCCTTCGCACGTGCCCACGCGGCGACGCCGTCCAGACCGGACAGCTCGAGCTTCCACCCCTGCGGCACGAAGGCCCCGAAACGCGTCGCACCAGCCACGACGGCGAAACGTAACGGGCGTGTGAACGGCGCGCCACCATCCGCGACATCGCGAGGACGCTGCGGTAGACCGATCGCCCATGACGAACACCGCCGAGGTGCGGACGCTCGTGGGCACCGAGGTCTCCGTCGAGACGACCACCGGCGTGGTGCACGGCACGTTGCTGTCGTGCACCACTCGCAGTCTGTGGCTCGTCGCCGGCGAGGACGATGTCATGGTGCCGATGACGACCGTGCACTCGGTGCACGCACCAATCTGATCGCACCGGCGAAGGGCCGCCGCTAACCCGGCAGGTCCACCATCGCCTCCCAGCCGTCCGGCGGACGGGCGAGGCGCCAGTACTGCTCCGGCACCGGCGCCGAGAGCCGTGCATCGAGCAGGTGGTCGTCTCGCAACGGCGGGATCTGTGATGCGTACGCGTGCAACGCGCGCGCCTTGCGCTCGTGATCCATCTCCACGGGGACGATGGCGGGCGTCGGCCACCAACCGGCCCGGAACAGCGCGCTGACGCGCCACGCCAGCAGACCGGGCAGATGGACGTAGCCCGCGTCCTCGTAGCAGAACCACGCAACTGCATCGACCTCGTCCATCAACGCGCGCATGGCGCGGTGCGTGAGGTCGTGGTCGGGGTTGCCGAGACCGAACGGGAAGAACACCGCGGTCGGCGCGAGCTCGCGCAACGCGGCGAGCAACGCGGGGGTGACGTCCTCGGCGCGGTACCACGCCGAACGGTCGAGGTACTGGTGGTCGCTGAACTCGAGCCAGCGGGGCACGGCACCGAGGATCGACAGCGCGGCCACGTCCTCGTCGCGTCGCAACGCGACCACGTCGTCACCGGCCACGAACCCACCGCGCGCGTCCCACTCGCTGGGCGTGGACGGGTACGACGGCGGGCGACCTGCGCACACCGTGACGACGGTGGTGCCGGGGTGGCCGGCGAGGACGAAACCGGCGCCCTGCACGGCGTCGTCGAAGTGCGGCGACACGACGACGATCCGTTCGAGCTCCGCGCACGGCACGTCGACCCACTGCTCGAAGCTCATGCGAACTGCGGCAGCCACTCCCGCGTGGCGTCGAGGAGCTCCCCGGCCATCGACTCGATGGCATCGAGGTCGAGCCGGCTGGACAACGGATCGAGGGTGAACGCGTCCCGCACGAGGGAGCGGTCGCCGTGCACGGCCGCCTCGACGGTGAGCTCCTGCACGGCGACGTGGCGGCGGATCCACTCGGCGCACGGCGCGGGGGGCACGACCGCGTCGCGCCCTCGCATGCCGGTTGCGTCCACCGTGCACATCGTCTCGACGACCACGTCGTCCGGGAGGTACGGCGCCTGCCCGCGGTTCGGCAGGTTCAGCGGGAACTCGCGCCGTGTCCCCGTGACCAGCGAGTCGATGACCGGCGCGACCATCTCGCCCGAAGGCGCCGTCGACGGCGGCGCCGTGCCGTCGAGCCACGACTGCAGCTCGCCGCGGAACCACTCCTCCATGTTCTCGCGGTCGACGATGCGCGTGAGATGCACGCCCCACTGCCGTCCCCACTCGGACGCCTCGGTGAGCACCCACGGGAAGAACTCGGCGACGTGACGGTCGCCCGCGCCGGCGAGTGCGCCGTAACGATCGAGCAACGCCAACTTCAACGCGTGCTCCTTCGCGAACGACGGTGCGTCGCGCAACGCGTCGAACCCTTCGCGCCCGGCGATCGTCAACGAGGTGATCCACGGCAGGTGGTTCACGCCGCTGATCTCGACCTGCACGTCGCGCATGCGCACGTCGCACGCCTGCGCGATCTGCCAGCGGAGATGACCGACCTCGTGGCACAGGCCGACGACCGGCACGGCTGTCTCGCGCGCGACGGCGCGAGTGAGACAGGTCATGGGGTTCGTGATGTTGAGCATCCACGCCTGCGGGCACGCGCATGCCATGTCGCGCGCGATGTCGAGCAGCACGGGGATGTTGCGCAGGGCGCGGTTGATCCCACCCGGACCGACGGTGTCGCCGACCGACTGGCGGATGCCGTACTTCCACGGGATCTCGAGGTCGTGGCGCATCGAGTCGAAGCCGCCCGTCGAGATCGTGACGACGACGAAGTCGGCGCCCGCGAGCGCGGCGGCGCGATCGGTGGTCGTCACGACGTGGCGGGCGCCGACGAGCTCGGCGTAGCGCGCCATCGGCTCGAGCCACGAGTCGTCGATGTCGTGCAGCACGAGCTCCGCGTCGACGAGCGACGGCGTCGTGACGATGTCGGTGACGAGCTTCGGTCCCCACTGGCGGCTGCCGCCGCCGACGATCACGATCCGCACGATCCCCCCTCGCGGCTCACGATACGTGGCGCTCGCGATCGAGCCAGCCCAGCAGGACGGCGACGGCGCGCGGGTCGTCGCGGAGCTGATGGCTGGCGCCCGCGATGATGCGCATCTCCGCCGAGCCGTGGGCGTCGGCGATCACGCGGGCGTCGAAGTCGGGGACGAGATCGTCGTCGGTGCCGTGCACGACCAGCAGCGGTCGCGGCGTGTACTCGGCGACGCAGTGCAGCGGGCGAATGGCGCGCAGGTCCTGCACCCACGCGTCGAACGACGGCGGGAAGCGCGGGTCGGTGACGAGACCGACCTCGCGAGCGTGCTCGAGGAGGCGGCGGGGCTGGCCGCCCCAGTCGTCGAAGTCGGCGGGCGCGCCGAGCACGGCCACGCCCCGCACCCGTTCGTCGCGCGCGCCGGCACACAGGCAGAGCGCGCCGCCCGTGCCGAACCCCGCCACCCACACGCCCGTCACGCCGTCGAGGCCGTCGACGTGGTCGATGGCGGCGGCGATGTCCTCGAGCCAGCCGCCGAGGCTGAACTGGCCCTCGGACTCGCCCGCGCCGCGGCACGTGAACGACAGCGCCACCCAGCCGAGCTCGTTGGCGATGCGCTCCGCCAGCTCGGGATGGGTGAAGGCGGCGGTGCGGGCACCACCCTCCCCGGCACGGAAGCTGTGGCACAGCACGACCGCGGGCGTGCCGGCGGGGTTGCGTGCGGGCGGCAGGGCGAGGTAGCCGGACAGTTCGAGCGAGCCCGACGCGAAGCGGTGCCGCCCTGGCATGCCCCCGGGCGGTCGGCTAGTCGTCGACGGCGTCGGCAGCCCGGACGCCGTCGCACCGGTTGCACCGGTGGTAGCCGCGGTTGCGAGCTTCGGGGAGCGTGTCCGGTCCGAAGCAGAGGTAGGTCTCGGCCTGCAGCAGGTCGTCGATGACGTCGGGCGAGGTGCACGCGTCGAGATCGTGGACGACCTGATCGCGCTTGTCGCCCACCCAGCGGTGGTGCTCGAACCTCGTCGGGCGATCCATGCTCGGGAACCTAGTGAAAACGTGTGATGGGGAGCCGAATCGGCTCCCCATCACGTCGATGTGCTGGAAGTCTGGCCGGCGGGCGTTTGGCTACCGAGTGGGACAAGTCCTCGGCCGCGTCGCCGGCGGTGGCTGGTTGGAATTCGCCGGTGGTCCAGCGGCCGCGCTAGCGGCCAGCCACCTCCGAAGTCCCGCAACATTCACCGTTCAGCTGGACCACCTCCTTTCTTCGGTGCGACAAGTCAACCACACCCGTCAACGGAATTGGCGCGCTCCCACCGGATTTCGTTGGCAGGAATGGTGGGATCTTCGTCATTGCCGCCAGCGCCGCGATGGCGGAGGATGGCCCCATGGCCGCCCGCAGGATCGTGCTCGTCGCCTACCCGGGCATCCAGACGCTCGACGTGGTGGGCCCGGCCGAGGTCTTCACGGGCGCCAACCGCGAGGCGGGCGAGGCGCGCTACGCCGTCGAGGTCGTGGCGCGCGCCGGGCGGGCCGTCACGGCCACGAGCGGGTTGACGCTCGGCGTCGATCGCCGGCTGGCCGACGTACGGGGCGCGGTGGACACGCTGATGGTGGCGGGGGGCGACGGCACCGCCGAGGCGCTGCGCGACCGCGTGCTGGTGGACGGCATCCGGCGCGTCGCGGCCCGTTCGCGCCGGGTCACCTCGGTGTGCTCGGGCGCCTTCCTGCTCGCGGAGGCGGGACTGCTCGACGGGCGCACGGCCACGACGCATTGGAGCGTGTGCGACACGCTCGCCCGCCTGTACCCGAGCGTCACCGTCGATCCGGAGCCGATCTTCGTGCAGGACGGCCACGTGTTCACGTCCGCCGGCGTCACGGCAGGGATGGATCTCGCACTCGCGCTGGTCGAACACGACCAAGGGCGCGACCTCGCGTTGCAGGTGGCGCGCCGCCTCGTGTTGTTCCTGCGTCGCCCCGCGAACCAGTCGCAGTTCAGCGCGCAGCTCGCGGCGCAGCTCGCGCAACGAGACGAGGTGCGCGAGGTGCAGCGGTGGATCGCGGAACACCCCGAGGGCGACCTGTCGGTCGCATCGTTGTCCGAGCGAGCGGGGATGAGCGAGCGCTCGTTCGCCCGTTGGTTCGCGACCGAAGTCGGCGTCACCCCCGGTCGCTACGTCGAGCGCGCCCGTGTCGAAGCGGCACGACGCCTGCTCGAGGACAGCGACGACAGCATCACCACCGTGGCGCGCGCGTGCGGGTTCGGCACGGCAGAGACGATGCGCCGGTCGTTCCTGCGCGTGGTGCGCACCGGACCCGCCGAGTACCGGCGCCGCTTCCGCGGCACGGCCGCCTGATCGTCATCCCATCCACCGAACGGAGCACACCATGGACATCGCCATCCTGCTGTACGACCGCATGACCGCGCTCGACGCCATCGGCCCGTACGAGGTGCTCGGTCGCGTCCCCGGCGTCGAGCTCGCCTACGTCGCCGTCGAGCCGGGCGTGAAGCGCACCGACCAGGGGCTCGGTCTGTGTGCGGACACGAGCATCGACGACGTGCCCCGTCCCGACATCGTCCTCGTGCCGGGCGGCCCGGGCGAGGAGGACGTGCGCACCGACGAGCGCGTGCTCGACTGGTTGCGGACCGCGCACGAGACGACGACGTGGACGACGTCGGTGTGCACGGGTTCGCTGGTGCTGGGCGCGGCCGGGATCCTGCAGGGGCTGCGAGCCACGACGTACTGGCTGGCGCTCGAGACGTTGCGGACGTTCGGTGCGGAACCGACGCTCGAACGTGTCGTCGAGCAGGGCAAGGTCATCACCGCTGCCGGCGTCTCGTCCGGCATCGACATGGGCCTGACGCTGGCGGCGCGCCTCGCCGGCGACGAAGTGGCGCAGACGATCCAGCTCGGCATCGAGTACGACCCGCAACCACCGTTCGACGCCGGTTCCCCGGCCAAGGCCCCCGCCTTCGCCGTCGACTTCTTCAAGGACCGCAACCGCTTCTCACTCCGCTGACCCACCGCCTCGCGCTTTAAGCGCGTGGGTGGCGATCTCCTGACCATCTGCGCGCGCAAAACCTCCGGGGGGTCCCGATCCCTTCCCCGACCTTTTGCGCGCGGAATTGGCGACCCGGCGACCACCCACGCGCTTAAAACGCAAAATGTGGGCGGGCTGGGACGGCGTCAGGGCGGGGGCAGTTGCTCGCGGGCGGCGAAGGCGGCGATCTCGGCGCGCGATGTCATGCCCAGCTTGGCGAGGATGTTCGAGACGTGGACGGCGGCGGTCTTCGGCGAGATGTAGAGCCGTGCCGCCAGCTCGGCGTTGCTGAGACCGTCGGCCAGCAGCGCCACCACCTCGCGTTCGCGCGGGGTCAGCGCGTCGGGACCCTCGACGTCGCGTCCCATGCCCAACCGCCGCTCGATGGCGTGCAGGTCGTCGACGCGCCAACCGCGCCAGCGGGCGAGCAACTCGCCCGCGCGCGCGGCACGCTCGCGCGCCTCCTCGGCACGTCCGAGCGCGACGAGGCACCGAGCGGCGCCGACGAGCGCGGTACCCGTCGGTGCGTCGCCGAGCATGTCGTCGCCGTTCGCGGCCGCGTCGTCGTACGCGGCAAGCGCGCCCGCGTGGTCGCCTGCCGCTTCCCTCAACTGCGCAGCGAGCATCGATCGCCACGGGCTCTCCCGCGTGGCGGAGAGGTCGTCTGCCAGCAACGTGCCGGTGACGAGCGGACGGACCTCCTCCGCAGACGCACCGGCCGCCAGCAACCCGGACGTGACGTCGTGCAGCAACTGACCGTCCGCACCACCGGCATCCACCGACGCGACGAGGTCGGGCAGCAGGCGGCGCGCTTCGTCGAGATCCCCGCGGCGGGCGGCGATGTGGACCGCCAGTCCGTACCACGACGTGGCGAGGTTGCCGACGCCCAGCTGCAATTCGCCGAACACCGCCTCGGCGCGCTCGATGTCACCGACCTCGAGCGCGAGCCCCGCCTCGTGGGTGCCGTACCACGCGGTGCCGCCGCGGATGTTCACGCGGCGATGTCCTTCGTCGATGGCGCCGAGCGCGGCGTCGATGTCGCCGTCCCACTCCGCCAGTGACGCCAGGCCCTCCCAGTACCCGGGACCGGACAACGAGTCGAAGCCCGCGCACTCCGCCGCGTGGCGCATGCGGGCGAGCAGGGCGCGCGCCTCGGCGGGGTCCCGCCGGAACGGCCCGGTGCGCACCCGGTTGTTGAGCGCGCGAGCGACGACGACGTACTCGCCGAGCGCCTCCGCCTCGTCGGCCGCGGCCTCCAACAGCGCCATCCCCTCCGCCATGCGGTCGGGGAGCATCAACAGCGCGGACCCCTTCTCGCACTGCGCCCACACGCGCACCGGCGCGTCGCCGAGCTCGTCCGCGAGCGCGATGGCGCGGTCGGCCCACTCGATCGCCTCGTGCGGGCGCACCTGCAACATCGCGCTCTGCGCGATGCACGCCAGCGCGTTGCCGAGCTCCTCGCCGGGTTCGAGCACCTCGGTCAACGCCACGAGCTCGTCGGTGCAGCGTTGCATCGCGTCGCGATCGCCGACCTCCCACCGCAACCGCACGAGCCGTCGCAACGCGGCGGATTCGACACCGGGCAGCTCCTCGCGGCGTGCCACGGCCAGCAGGTGTTCCGCGTGCACGATCGCGTCCTCGGGGAGGCCCGCCAGCCACGCCGCGCGCGCCGCCGCCCCGAGCAACGGGATGTCGTCCTCCGCCTCGCTGAGCCCGAGCTCGGCCAGTTGCAGCGCCTGGTACGTCGAACCGGAACGCAGATACGCCTGCGCGCCTTCGCGCGCCGCCTCGACCATCTCGTCGTAGCGCCCGGCACCGTGCGCATGGTGCGCAATCGCCGCGGCGTCCGCGTGCTCGGACTTGCACAGCGCGGCGAGCGCCTGCTCGTGCAACCGTCGCTTCTCGCGCCCCAGCAGCTCGGCCTCGATCGCCTCGCGCGCGATCGCGTGGCGGAAGCTGAACAGGTCGTCCTGCGTCTCGACGAGCAGCCCTCGCGCCACCAACGTGCGCAACACGTCGATGAGATCGTCCTCCGACGTCGCCGTCACCGCGGCGAGGAGGTCGAAGGACACGCGCGCGCCGAGCACGGCCGCGGCCTCGACGATGCGACGCTGGTCGTGGTCGAGATCGTCGAGCTGACCGCGCACGAGCTCACCGACGCTCCACGGCAACGGCTGCTCGGTGAGCTGCTCCGGGTCCTCGCCGCCGGCGCCGGCGAGGAGCTCCTCGAGGAAGTACGGGTTGCCGCCGGTGCGGGCGTGCAGCGTCTCGATCACGCGGTACGACGGGGTGTGCCCGTGCACGGCGGTGAGGAACGCGGCCACGTCGGCGGCGCGCAGCCGGTCGAGGTGCAGGTGCGTCACCGCCCGGCGGCGTTCGAGGCGCGGTACCAACTGCCCGGCCGGTTGCCGGCGCGTCAACGCGTCGGGCCGGTAGGTCGCCAAGAGGAGCACGGGCCCGCTCGCCGGCTCTGCCAACCGCTCGAAGACGGCGACGCTCGGCGCATCGGCCCAGTGCAGGTCGTCGAACACGACGACCGTGGGCCGCGACCGCGCCAGCGCGGCGACGGCGTGCTCCATGGCCGCGACCCGTTCGTCCATCGGCCGCGCGTCGTCGAGCACGGCGGCGCGCGTGTCGTCGCCGAGGACATCGTCGGTGGCATCGAGCACGAGCGAGAACGGGCGGCCGAGCGAGCCCGGGTCCGCCTGCCCGGCGAGCACCTGCGCGCCGCCCATGCGGCCGAGCAGTTCGCGCACGAGGCGGGTCTTGCCGATGCCCGCCTCGCCACCGATGAGGGCCACCGCGGGCGCGTCGGCGCCGGTCGCCAGTTGCACGAGGCGGTCGAGCTCACGGCCGCGACCGACCATCACCGGACTCAGTCCTGGCCGCCCCACCAGCATGTGGTGCAGCGTACGGGGACGGCGGGAGGGATCAGCCGGCGTCGGCGGCGCGGCGCCACGACCGCAGGATCCGGCGCAGCCGGCGGCGGTCGGCGGCGGACGTCAGCGCGGCACGGTGCTCTGCCACCAGTTCGGGGGTCTGGTACCAGTGCGGGTTCACGGTGCGAGCATGCGCCCCTGAAAGGGTCGCCCACATCGGGAGGACTGCGTATTTCGCGCGCCTTCGGCGACCTAGGTGTCGAGCGGCCGTCCTATGGCACCGATGGCCTCGAAGTAGGCGACCTCCGCGTCGAGGACGTGGGCCACCTCGACGTCGGTCACGTCGAGGCCGTCCTCGTCCGCCCTGCCGAGCACGTAGGCGATGCCCTCGTCGTCCTCGACCACGACCGGGTCGCCCTCGGTGGCCTGGTCGCGGCGCACGGGCACGCCCCGCACGCGCAGGTACTCGAGGTGCCATCGCAGCAACGAGCGCACGTCGTCGAAGCTCAAGCGGGCGGTGACCTCGTCGGGGAGGCGGTCCGCGACGAACGTGACCGCCTCCTCGAGATCGAAGTGCGCCTGCTTCGGTTGCGCGCCGAGCGTGAACGCCTCGCGTCCCACCGCGACGAGCGCGATGACGACGACGAGGACGGCGCCGGCGACGAGGAAGAGGACGCTCAGATGCCGATGCGCTGCGCGAGCAGCTCGCGGTGGTACGTCGGATCGCCGAACAGCAGCTCGGACGACTTCGCCCGCTTGAAGTACAGGTGGGCGGGGTGCTCCCACGTGAACCCGATGCCACCGTGGATCTGGATGTTCTCGGCGGCAGCGTGGAAGTACGCCTCGCTGCAGTACGCCTTCGCGAGCGACGCCACCGACGGCAGCTCGTCGTTGAGCTCCGACGCGCACCAGCCCGCGTAGTACGCCGCGGACTTGGCCGACTCGACCTCGAGCAGCATGTCGGCGCACTTGTGCTTGATGGCCTGGAACGAACCGATGGGCCGGCCGAACTGCACGCGCACCTTCGCGTACTCGACCGCCATCTCGAGCACCTTCTGCGCGCCGCCGACCTGCTCGGCGGCGAGCGCGACGGCGGCGAGGTCGAGCACACGCTCGAGCACCGACCAGCCGGCGCCGTCGGTGCCGATGAGGGTGGCGGGCGTGCCGGAGAACTCGAGCTTCGCCTGCTTGCGGGTCTGGTCCATCGTGGCGAGCGGGGTGCGCGTGAGGCCCGACGCGTCGGCCGCCACCCGGAACAGCGAGACGCCGGCGTCGGTGCGAGCGGCGACGAGGACGAGATCCGCCGTGTGCCCGTCGAGCACGAACATCTTCGTGCCGTCGAGCGTGTACCCGTCACCCGACTTCGTCGCCTTGATCGTGATGCCGCCCTCGTCCCAACGACCGCTCTCCTCGGTGAACGCGAGCGTGGCGATCGTCTCGCCCGACGCGATCCCGGGCAGCAGCTCCTTCTTGGCGGCGTCGTCGCCCGAGTGCAGCAGCGTGTTGGCGGCGAGCACGACCGTCGAGAAGTACGGCGCGGGCAACAGGGCGCGGCCCATCTCCTCGAGCACGACGGTGAGCTCGACGTAGCCGAAGCCCTGGCCGCCGAACTCCTCGGGGATGACGAGCGACTGCAGGCCGAGCTCGTTCGCCATCTGCGACCACGTGGCGGGGTCGTAGCCCTCGGTCGTCTCCATGAGGCGGCGGACCTCCGCCTCGCTCGACTTGTTGTCGAGGAACTGGCGGACGATGCGGCGGAGCTCTTCCTGCTCCTCGGAGAAGGCGAAGTTCATGGCCGGATCGTGGCGTGCCGATCGCGTCGGCGGCAACTTCGCTGGTGTACACATGTGTACGTGAACGTCCGGGAGCTGCGGGCCAACCTGGCGGCAGCCGTGCGGCGGGCCGAGGCGGGCCACCGGGTCGTCATCACCGTCGGCGGGCGGCCCGTGGCGCAGCTCGGCCCCCTCGACCACGGTGGCGGCGAGCCCACGCTCGACGACCTCGCCGCCCGCGGGTTGCTCCAGCGCGCCCGGCGCGCCGACCGCCCGGCGCCGGCGCTCGTCCTCGCGCTCCCCGTGGGTACGCGCCTCGACCGCCTCCTCGACGAGGTCCGCTGACGTGCTCGCGCTCGACTCCTCGGCGCTGCTGGCCCGCTACGTCGGCGGGCCCGCGCGCGCGGTCGTGCTCGACGCGATGGCGGCCGACGGCGACTGGTGCGCGTCGGCGCTCGCGCTGAGCGAGGTGGTGATGCTGGCCGAGCGCGCTGCGACGCTCGAATCGGAACGCGATGCCATCCGCCGCGCCGTGCGCGACGACTGGGAACGCATCAACGTCGTCCCCATCGACCAGCTGTGCCTCGACCGCGCCGCCGAGATCGGTCGCACGCAACCGGTGCGCACGGTCGACGCCATCCATCTCGCCGCCGCCGATCGCCTGCCGCGACCGGTCACGTACTGCACGTTCGACCCGCGCCAGATCCCGGTCGCGCTCGCGCTCGGGTTCAACGTCGTGTCGACGTAGCGAGCAGACCGTTCAACACGGCGACCGCCTCGTCCGCGTCGTCGACCGTCACCAGGAACACGCGCCCGCCCCGCAGGTCGAGGCGCATCCCGGGCCCGGCGCGCAACACCCACGCCGCCCGCTTGAACAGGCGCACCGACCCGCGGTAGCCCCATCCACCCCACTCCATCGGATGGACGTCGATCGCCTCCGCGCCGTCGATCTCGTCGAGCCGGAACCGCACGGCCGGGAAGCCGAGCGGCGCGCTCACGCGCACGCCGTTCGCACCGACCACGACGCGCACCACGGAGAGCTCACCGAGCAGCACGGCCACGAGCAGCGCGATCTCACCCGCAGGCGGGCTGCTCACGAACAGCAGCACGACACCGACGAGCGCCATCGCGATCGCGCCGCCGAGGTTGTAACGGGTGCGGCCGTGCCCGACCCACGCGAGCCGCTCGCTCGGTGCCACGTCGAACGCCGGGCGGGCGCCGTGCGGGAGCCCGCCGAGCTCCGTCGTCGACGAGACGACGACCGCGGCGACCGCGCCGGTGACCAGCGACGCGACGATCCAGAGCCACGACAGGCGCGCGTGCTGCCACGACGAGACGTCGTGGTTCTCGATCGCGGTCGCGCACGACGCGACCGCGAGCACACCGCCCACGAACGCGAACACGGGACCGGTCATCACGCGCGTGACGAGCACGGCGAGCGCCATCAACGTGGCCAGCCCGCCGAGGATCAACACCGCGCCGAGCGGCGACAGGTGGCCGTTGGGATGGCCGTGGAGGTCGGAGTGCGTCGCCACCTGGCTCGGCAGCGACGACCAGAACAGCGCCCACGGCACGAGCGCGACCGCCACGATGGCGGTCGCCGTGATCGACCTGCGTGCGTTCACATGGCCTCCTCGATCATCCGTCGGAGCTCGGCCTTCGACACGCCTTGCCGCGCCGCTTCGCGGGCGAGGTCGCGTGTGAGCTCGAGCAACCGGGCACGTCCGTTGGACGCGGCGCGCACGACGACGCCGCGCCGTCGCCGCATCTCGACCAGTCCCTCGTCACGCAGACCGGCGTAGGCCCGCAGCACCGTGTGCATGTTCACGCCGAGCGCGTCCGCCAGTTCGCGCGCCGGTGGAAGGCGGTCGCCTTCGCCCACCCGTCCCTTGGCGATCGACGCCCGCACCTGCGCCGCGATCTGCTCGTAGAGCGGCTCGCTCGACGTGGCGTCGACCTTGATGAGCATTGTTCTAGTTGTATACGAACAATACTGATCTGGCAACCCCCACCGGTAGGCTCGTCCCGATGGCCACGAACACGTTGCACTGGCAGGACGAGCAGGCCGAGATCCACAAGGTCGTCGTCGGGCCGATGGACAACAACGTCTACGTGCTGCGCTGCAAGCAGACCGGTGACGCGGTGCTGCTCGACGCCGCCAACGAGCACGACCGCCTGCTCGAGCTGAGCAAGGCGCTCAACGTGCGGGAGGTGCTCGAGACGCACGGCCACTGGGATCACATCCAGGCCGTGCCCGAGCTGCGCGACGCCGGCTACTCCGTGTACGTGACGCCCGAGGACGCCGGCATGCTGCCGTCCTACGACGAACTGCTCGAGGACGACTCGGTGATCGAGGTCGGCCGACTGCGGTTGCGCACGATCCACACGCCGGGCCACACGCCGGGTTCGATGTGCTTCCTCGTCGAGGGCTCGCGGGTCGTGTTCAGCGGCGACACGCTGTTCCCCGGTGGACCGGGCGCCACGAAGTTCCCCGGCGGCGACTTCCCCACGATCATCCGCTCGATCGAGGAGCGCCTGTTCTCGAAGCTGCCCGCGGCCACGATCGTGCTGCCCGGCCACGGCGACCAGACGACGATCGGCGACGAGGCACCCCATCTCCAGGAGTGGATCGACCGCGGGTGGTAGCGACCGAGGACCGGCCCCTCGACGAGACGCCGGTCGCCACCGCGGATCTGCCCGCCACCCCGCAACGCGACCGGGCCATCCCCGCGACCGCGTGGCGCGAGGCTCCCGACGCGTTGCTCGCGCTCGCACCGGTGGCGCGCTACCTGCGCCGCATCGGTCCGTGGCTGTTGTGGCGCTCCGGCGCCGCCACCCACGAGCACGCCACGTACTTCGCCGTGCGCGCCGACGACTTGGCGGTCCGGCACACGTTCCACCTGCGCCCCGACGGCAGCGGCGACGGCACCGGGCCGAGCGGCGAGCGCCACAGCCGCTTCCGCACGTGGAAGGAAGACCTGCGCGACCACGCCGAGCCGTAACGAGGCGATGATCCACTGCGGTCCCGCGGGGCGTAACCTGGGCACGACCCCGTTCGGGAAAGGATCGGACCATGGACCTCGGTCCCGCTGAACTGCTGATCATCCTCGCCGTGATCCTCCTCCTCTTCGGCGGCGCCAAGCTGCCGCAACTGGCCCGCAGCCTGGGCCAGGCGAAGAACGAATTCGAGAAGGGCGCCGCCGAGGGCAAGGGCAAGAAGGAAGCGGAGGCGGTCGACAAGGCCGACGAGGCCTGACCGCCGCTATTTCCACTACGCGTGTAGTGCGAATAGCCCATGCCGTTCTAGGCTGACGGGGTGGTTGCCCCGCTGTTCGAGATCGACGATCTCCACGTCCGCCCCGTCGGCGGCGGCGCCATCCTGAACGGGGTCGACCTGACGATCGGCGCGGGTGAGGTCCACGCGCTGATGGGCCCCAACGGGTCCGGGAAGTCGACGCTCGCGTCCACGTTGCTCGGCAGCCCCGAGTACGAGGTCACCCACGGCGCGCTCCGCTTCCGGGGCGACGACATCACGTCGTGGCCGACCGACGTGCGGGGCAAGGCGGGCATCTTCCTCGCCTTCCAGTACCCGCAGACGATCGCCGGCGTGTCGGTCCTCAACTTCCTGCGCCAGGCCCTGTCGGCGCGCAAGGGCATCGACCTGTCCGTGCTCGAGCTGCGCCTGTCGATCATGGAGTGGATGGGTCGCCTCGAGATGGACCCGTCGTTCCTCGACCGCTACCTCAACGAGGGCTTCTCCGGCGGGGAGAAGAAGCGCAACGAGATCCTGCAGATGGCCATCCTCGAACCCGAGCTCGCCATCCTCGACGAGACCGATTCCGGCCTGGACATCGACGCGTTGAAGGTCGTGGCGAAGGGCGTGCAGGAGGTGCGGCGCGACCGACCCGACCTCGGCGTGCTGGCGATCACCCACTACCAACGTCTGCTCGAGCACCTCGAACCCGACGTCGTGCACATCCTCGTCGACGGTCGCATCGTCGCGTCGGGCGGCATGGAGCTCGCCGAGCGTCTCGAGCGTGAGGGGTACGAGTCGTGGCGCTAGACGTCGCTCGCATCAAGAAGGACTTCCCGCTGCTGCAGCAGCACGTCGACGGCAAGCGGCTCGTGTACCTCGACTCGGCGGCGTCGTCGCAGAAGCCCCAAGCGGTCCTCGACGCGATGGACGAGTGCTACACGACCTACTTCGCGAACGTGCACCGCAGCGTGTACAAGATCGCGGCCGAGGCGACCGAACGTTACGAGGAGGCGCGCGGGAAGATCGCGGCGTTCGTCGGCGCACCGTCGCCGCGCGGCATCGTGTTCGGCAAGAACGTGACCGAGGCCATCAACCTCGTCGCCTACACGTGGGGACGCGCCAACCTCCACGAAGGCGATGCCGTCGTGCTCACGGAGATGGAGCACCACGCCAACCTCGTGCCGTGGTTGATGCTGAAGGAGGAGCGCGGCATCGAGCTGCGCTATCTCGGCATCGACGACGACTACCAGCTCCACCTGTCGAACCTGGACCAGCTGCTCGACGGCGCGAAGTTGCTGTCCGTCACCGCCATGTCGAACGTGCTCGGCACGCTGACACCGGTGCGTCACCTCGCCGACGCCGCGCACGCCGCGGGCGCGCTGTGCCTCGTCGACGGCGCGCAGCTCATCCCCCACGTGCCGACCGACGTCACCGAGCTCGGCTGCGACTTCTTCGGCTTCACCGGTCACAAGATGTGCGGTCCCACCGGCATCGGCGCGCTGTGGGCCCGTGAGGAGCTGCTCGAGCAGATGCCGCCGTTCCTCGGCGGCGGCGAGATGATCCTCGACGTCCGGCTCGACGGCTGGACGCCGAAGGAGATCCCGTGGAAGTTCGAGGCGGGCACGCCGCCGATCGTCGAGGTCATCGGTCTCGGCGCGGCGTGCGACTACCTCGACAGCATCGGGATGGACGTCGTGCGGCAGCACGAGATCGACCTGACCGCCTACGCGCTGCGCACGCTGCACGAGCGCTTCGGCGACGACATCACGATCCACGGCCCTGCCGACCCGCACGACCGCGGCGGTGTGCTGTCGATCGCCTTCCGTGACGTGCACCCGCACGACGTGTCGCAGATCCTCGACACGCAGGGCGTGTGCGTGCGCGCCGCCCACCACTGTGCCAAGCCGCTCATGCGCCGCCTCGGCGTCGGCGCCACCGCGCGTGCGTCGCTGTACCTCTACAACGACGAGGCCGACGTCGACGCGCTGGCCGACGGCTTGGAAGAGACCGGCAAGTTCTTCGGATAGGTTCGACCACACATGCCAGGCCTCGAAGACCTCTACCGCGAGATCATCCTCGACCACTACCGCAACCCTCGCAACCGCGGTGAGTTGCCGGTGCCACCCGCGCACCGCGTCGAGGGGTTCAACCCGCTGTGCGGCGACGAGGTCGTCATCTACTTCGTGCTCGAAGGCGATCGTGTCGCCGACGTCCGCATCAGCGGGCAGGGTTGCTCGATCAGCCAATCGTCGGCATCGATGATGTCGGCGGCGGTGAAGGGCAAGACCGTCGAAGAGGCGCGCGCCCTGACACGCGCCTTCAAGGCGATGATGTCGATCCACGAGCAGTCGCTCGACCGCCCCACCGACGGCGCGGAGGGCGACGGTGAGGCCGTGGCGCCCGATCCGAACGTGAAGCTCGGTGACCTCGAGGCGCTGCAGGGCGTCGTGAAGTTCCCCGTGCGCATCAAGTGCGCGACGTTGTCGTGGAACACACTGCTCCAGGGGTTCGACGAGGCGAACGGTGCGAACCGCGTGGAGGGCAGCGCCCGCTGATGCTCGAGCGTTTCCGGATCGACGGGCGGGCGGCCATCGTCACGGGCGCAGGACGAGGGATCGGCGCCGCGTGCGCGCTCGCGCTCGCGGAGGCCGGTGCGGACATCGTGCTCGCGTCCCGCACGGAAGAGCAGTTGCAGTCGGTGGCGAAGGAGATCGACGGCTTCGGCCGCCGCGCCGTCGCCGTGCCGATCGACGTCAACGACAACGACGCCGTCGCATCGCTCGTCGACCGCTGCACGGATTCGTTCGGTCGCGTCGACGTGGTCGTCAACAACGCCGGCGGCACGATGCCCCGTCCGTTCCTCGACACGAGCCCCGGGTACCTCGAGCGCGCGTTCCACTTCAACGTCACCTCCGCCTTCGTGCTGTCCAAGGCGGCGGTGCCGCACATGCTCGAGCAGGGCAGCGGCGCCATCATCAACATCTCGTCGACCATGGGACGCCTGCGGGACCGCGGGATGCTCGCCTACGGCACGGCCAAGGCCGCGCTCGCGCACATGACGAGGCTCATGGCGGCCGATCTGTCGCCGAAGGTGCGGGTCAACGCCATCGCCGTGGGGTCCGTGGCGACATCCGCGCTGCAGGTCGTGCTGGAGGACGACGCGTTGCGGCAACAGATGATCGAGCGCACGCCGATGAAGCGCCTCGGTGAACCCGACGACATCGCGCTCGCCGCGCTGTACCTCGCGTCCGACGCCGGCAGCTTCGTCACCGGCAAGGTGTTCGAGATCGACGGCGGGCTCGAGGAGCCGAACCTCGAACTGGGGATGCCCGACCTCTGAGGATTCCCGTCCGGCGCAAGGACGGCCGGGTCAGGACTCGCCGAGGGCGTGGTTGATGGCAGCGGCGAGCTCGGTGTCGCGCTCGGTGATGGCCCCGGCATCGTGGGACACGAGGTCGATCACGACCTTGTTGTAGACGTTCGACCAGTTGGGATGGTGGTTGGCCTTCTCGGCGAGCACGGCGACCATCGCCATGAAGCCGAACGCCTCCACGAAGTCGTGGAATTCGAGCTCACGGTGGAGCTTGCCGTCGACGACGTCCCAACCTTCCGGGTTGCTCACTTGCCGTCCCTCCCGATCGTCCAGTTGCCGACCCCCCAGCAGTCGCGCTCCCCCGGTTCTGTACGTGGCAACCACACCTCTGCCGGACCGGTCATCGTGCCCGTGCGGGGGTAGACGACGTCACCGGTGGGCGTGAGCGGGCGCACGGGCCGGTAGTACCGGCACAGGTTGTCGGGCAGGTAGGAGAAGCCGGTGCCCGAGTCGACGACGATCGACGCGAACCGTTGCTGCTCGACGAGCGTCCACAGCTCCTGGGCCATCGCCTTGCCCGTGCCCTTCACGTCGGCGCGCAGGACGTCGCCGATGGCAGCCGACTGCGCACCGGGCGGCAGTCCCGCCATCTCGAGGTACCAGGGATGGCCGGGCATGTACACGGGCTGCGGGAGGTTGCGCAGCGCCTCGATCGTGGCGTCGCCCGCCCGCTGGTCGGCGCTCGTCGGCATCTGGGTCGTCGGGCTGTAGACGAGGTGGGCGAACTGCAACAGGCACGCAGCGGCGGCCAGGAACCCGAGCCACGTGCGACGCGGTAGCTCGAGCACCCGTTGCACACCGATGCCGAACAGCACCGCGATCTCGGCGTAGGCGGGCAACAGCACGTTGTCGTACCCACCGGAGTGCAGCCGCGCCGAGTACGCGGCAGCGACGAGCGCGCCTCCGACGACGACGTGGAACCACACCGCCTCGCGCGAGCGGCGGCGCAACACCCACAGCCCGGCGAGGCCGACGACGATGGCGAACGCCAACGGCAACAGGAGGTCACGCGTGAAGAAGTGCGTGTATTCGCGGCCGACGATCTCGTGGTGGGCGGGCAGGTCCCACACGTAGAAGCCGTACCAGCCGTCCGTGAGGCGGTCGAACACCACGGACGTGCCCGCGATGCCGACGCCGATCGTGAGCGCGTACGACACGAAGGTGGTGCGGCCGCGTCGGGCGACGAGCAGGAACAGGCCGATGCCGAGCGCGGGGAGCAACGCCACCTGCTTGGTCAGGAACGCGAGCGAGAGCAGTGCACCCGCCAGCACGCCGCGCTTCGCGTTGCGCGCATCGCGCGCGACGACGAGTCCCCAGAACAGCAGCGCGAGGCACAACGTGTCCTCGCGCGCGATGTCGAGCCACGCGCCGCCGATGCGGTAGCACGCGGCGAGCAGACCAGCGGCCACGAGCGCGGAGAGACGGTCGTTCGTCTCGCGGCGCGCCAGCTTGCCGACGGCGAGGAACAACGCCAGCGACGCCACGAACGACACCAGCCGCAACGTGAAGAAGTTGATGCCGGTGACGAAGCTGAGGGCGGCAGCCACGTAGAAGTACAGCGGTGTGTAGATGTCGGGGGTGAACGTCAGCGAAGGCGGTCCGTAGAGCTGGTGCCCGTCGCGGAGCCACGCGACGTGGTTGACCATGCCGCCTTCGATCCACTCCACCTCGTACGGGTGGCGCAGCCGCAACAGCGCGATGACGACGTAGAGGAGGAGGAACGCGCACGAGGCAGCGGCCAGCGCCGTGCGCACCGATAGGCGGGGCCACCAGTGCGCGGCGTCGGGGACGACGGCGATGTCGTCCTCGATGATCCGTATGTCGTCGTCGTCGACCTGCGGACCGGCGGCGCCGGCCGGCGGCTCGGTGAGGAGCGTCACGGCACGGCGGCCAACGAGGTGGTGGTGATGTACGTCATGCCGACGAGGAGGGCGATCGACACGGCGAGCATGATCGCGTACCACCGTCTCGAGAGGCGGTCGGCCGCCAGGGCCGCCATCGGGAAGGCAGCGAACAGCATGCGCGGGCGGTGGCCGACCGCGTTCGACCCGAACGGGATGAGCAAGGCGATCGCCGTGTACGCCTTCACCGCCAGCGGCCAGCGTGCCCGCCACAGCAGCACGAGCGCGACGACGGCGACGACGAGCCCGACCGTGGCGATGAGATCGTTCAGCCGCCCTGACGCCAACGACAGGGGCAACGAGGTGAACATGCCGACGAAGTGCTTCGCGATCGGTACGCCGAACGCGAAGTGGTCGTGCCACATCAACCGTTCGGACTGGAACCATGCCGTCATGTGTCCCGTGTGCACCCACAGGAACACGAAGAAGGCACCGACACCGGAGGCGGCGAGCACCGGTGCGGTCAGCACCGACCAGTCACGGCGCTCGCGCAGTTCCACGAACGCGACGACTGCGCATGCGAGGAGGATGGCGATCGCGTTCGGGCGCGTCGCCGTCGCCAGCGCGGCGGCGACGCCTGCGAGCCACCATCGCCGCTCGAGCAGGAACAGCAGGCTGGCGGCGATCGCGGCGATCATCAACGTCTCCGCGTATGCCATCGACAGCACGAAGGCGCCGGGGAAGAACACGAACAGCGCGATGGCGCGGTTCGCCTTGTCGCGCCCGACGAGGCGCACGCACAGCATCCACACGAGCACCGTGGCGAGGGCGCCGAACACGAACGACAGCACGAGCGCGGACGTCAGCGTCGACAGTCCGGTCACCGCCGACAGGCCGCGGATGCACGCGGGGAACAGCGGGAAGAACGCGACGTCAGAGAGGTGCTGGCGGTACTGCGCGGGGCCCGGGTAGCCGCGGTTGGCGACCCACAGGTACCAGGCGCCGTCCCACTGCGCGAGCACGCGGGTGAAGGCGTTGCCGCCGGGGATGTCCGGCCACGGCCCCGCGCCCGGGTGCGACTCGCGCATGGCGGGGATCGACGCCAGTGTGACGACGGCGCGGGCCGCCAGGTAGCACGCCAGCGGCCACAGCAGCGGGCGCGCCCGGCGGGCGCGACCGGGCGCGGGGCCCGGGTCGTCGATGACCTCGATGTCGGGGCGGACCGGGGCGCGCGCCGCCAGGAGCGATGCCTGATCGGCTGCCATGACGCCCGCTTCTACCCCACCCGGGCCCGCACGACACAATCGGGGCGATCCGGGACGGGGTGCCCCCCGCCTACGGGATCACCTGCACCGGCGTCCCCACCGGTGCCATCGGCTGCAACGTCGTGATGTCCTCGTTCGTCATCCGCACGCAGCCGTTGCTGATGAAGCCGCCGATGAGCTCGGGGTGGTTCGTGCCGTGGATGGCGATCTGCCCCGGCCCCCCGCCGAAGGACTGCAGCACGTCCGAGAAGCCCGCCACGCTCAACTGGAACGGGCCGTACACCCCGCCGGGGTGGGTCAGCTGCACGACGACGTCGATGAAGAAGTCGCCCAGCGGCGTCGGCGTGGCCGCCGTGCCCACGCCGACGGGCGCCTGGAACAGCACCTGGTCGGTGTTGCCCTTGTAGAGGGTGAGGATGCGCTCGTCGCGCTGGATCACGATGCGGTTGTCGACGGGCCGCAGGGTGACGTCGGACTCGTGGATCCACGCCGTCGAGCCGTTCGGACGGCGGGAGATCTGCACCTTCAGCCAGCCCGGCGGCCCGTGCTCCTTCACGAGGAAGGCCAGCGGTACGTGCTCGACCGTCGGGTTCGGCAGCGAGTCGCCGGTGTCCGGCCCGTTCGGCGCGTCGTACAGCTTGACCTCGGGCACGACGGCGTCGGCTGCCTCGAAGGCGTGCGCCGGCTGCGTCGTCGTGGTGGTCGAGGCCACCGTCGTCGTGGTGGTGGTCGGGGCGGCGACGACCGAGTCGCCGTGGCGCGGCCAGAAGACGACGACGAGGCCGACGGCGAGGAACGCAGCCAACAACCCGAGCACGACGCGGCCGCGCATCGGCCGTCAGGTTAGTCGCCGTCGGTGGCGCCGAAACCCGCGTACCCCGAGGTTTCCAGCTCGGACGCCAGCTCCGGTCCGCCCGAGCGCTCGATGCGACCGCGGACGAGCACGTGCACGCGGTCCGGGCGCAGCTCGTGCAGCAGCCGGTTGTAGTGGGTGATGGCGAGCACCCCGAGGTCCCGCTCGTTGGTCGCCTGCTCGATGCGGCGGCTCACGGCGCGCAGGGCGTCGATGTCGAGCCCGGAGTCGAGCTCGTCGAGGATGGCGATGCGCGGCGACAGCACGCCGAGCTGCACGGTCTCGTTGCGCTTCTTCTCGCCACCGGAGAGATCGACGTTGAGCGGACGATCGAGGAAGCGCTCGTCGAAGCCGATGCGCGCCGCCTCGGCCGACAGCCGCTCGTGCAGGTCGCCGGTCGGACGCCCCGCCGCCACCAACGCCTCCTCGAGGACGGCCGTCAACGCCACGCCCGGCACCTCGATCGGGTACTGCATGGCGAGGAAGAGCCCCGCCTGCGCCCGCTGCCACGTCGGCATGGGCAGCAGATCGACGCCGTCGAGCGTGACGGTGCCACCGAGCACGTCGTAGCCGGGCTTGCCCATGAGCACGTGCGACAGGGTCGACTTGCCGGAGCCGTTCGGTCCCATGACCGCGTGCACCTCGCCGGAGCGGACGGTGAGGTCGATCCCACGCAGGATCTCGCGCCCCTGCACGGCGACGCGCAGGCCTTCGACGATCAGCTCGCTCACGATGTGGAGATCCTCACGATCACCTTGCCGTCCTCGACGCGCGCGTCGTACACCGGCACCGGCCTCGTCGCGGGGAGCGACTGCGGCTCGCCGTCGACGAGCGAGAACGTGCTGCCGTGCTTCCAGCACTCGATCTCGCGGTCCTCACAGAGCACCTCGCCCTCGGACAACGAGATGTCGGCGTGCGTGCAACGGTCACCGATGGCGTATACGTCGTCGTCACACCGCACGACGGCGATGCGATGACCGTCGACGTCCACTCGCCGCGCGGTGCCCGGCGCCAGCTCGTCGAGCGCGCACGCCACGACCTCGACCTCACTCACGGTTGCACCTGACGATCGAGCTTGCCCGCCACCAACGTCCGCAGCGCGGCCGCGGCGTCGGTCACCGGAAGCGTCGACAGCACCTCGTCGAAGAACCCGGTGACGATCAGCCGTTCGGCGATGGCCGTCGGCACGCCGCGGCTCTCGAGATAGAAGCGCTGGTCCTCGTCGATCGGCCCGACGGCGGACGCGTGGCTGCAACGCACGTCGTTGTTCTCGATCTCGAGGTTCGGCACCGACTCCGCCCACGCGCCGTCGGACAACTTGATGTTGCGGTTCGTCTGGAACGCGTTCGTGCCGCGCGCGTTCTTCCGCACGCGGATGAGCCCCGTGTACACGCTGCGGCTGTGACCGCCGACGGCGCCCTTGAAGAGCAACGCGCTGTTGGTGTCGGGCGCGGCGTGGTCCTGGAACGTGCGCAGGTCGAGCATCTGGTCGTCCTCGCCGAAGTACACGGCCCGCAGGCGGCCGGTGGCACCGCGGCCGACGAGACGGCAGTCGGTGCGCAGGCGGGCGTAGTCGCCCCCGAACGCGGCCGCCACCGACGTGAACGTCGCGTCCGCGTCCACCGACGACACCTGCGACGCGACCTGCCACGTCGCCATGCCGAGGTTCTGCGCGTTCAGGTAACCGAGCCGCGCCGCTCGCCCGACGGCGAGCTCGGTGACGGGAACCGTGAGCGATGGCACGCCCCGCGCCGACGCGTGGTACTCGATCACACGCGCCTCGCTGTCCGCGCCCGCGTCGACCACGAGCCGCGGGAACGTCGCGAGGTCGGGCTCGTCGCTCCAGTTGGCGACGACGACCGGCGCTTCGACCGTCGCACCGGCCGCGATGCGGATCGTGACCGGGTCGACGGCCAGGCCCCCGTTGGCGGCGGCGAACACGTCGGTCGGCTCGGCCATCACCTCGCCGAGCAGCGACCCGTCGATCGCCACGTCGACACCGGGCACCTGTACGTCGACATGGGCGACGCGCCCGTTGACCACGACGACGGTGGCGCCCCGCACGGCGACCGTGGCGAGCGCCGCCTCGATGGCATCGGGGATGGCGGTCGGCGCGGCCGTGTCACGGGCGACGGGGTGGTACGCCTCGAGGTCGAGCTCGGCGATGCGGCTGTAGCGCCACACCTCCTCGTCGGTCGACGGGAGGACGATGTCGGTCAGCGCGCCCATCGCCCACCGTTCCCGGCGAGGGCCGTGTCAGCGACGGCGGCGGAAGATCTTGCGCAGGCCCCGCGGTCGGTCCTGGTCGCGGCGCACGTCCGCGAGGATCTCCGGCCCGGCGGCGTTGACGATGTCCTCCGCTTCGTCGAGCAGCGCGGCGACGTCGTCGCCGTAGCGATCGAGATCGACGGGATCGTCGGGCGTCTTGGGCGTGACGAGCGTGCCGTGGCTCCAGTTGACGTCCACCAGGCGTCGCTCGTACTTGGGGCAGTCATCCGGGCAACGCCACGGTGCCTCGGGCGCGAGGTCGAGGTTGCACTTCCGCACGGTCTCCCCGTTGGGGTACGTGCGACTCTCGAATTGCTTGCACTCCTCGCGCATCGGCACGGAACCAGTGTGCCCGACCGATGGCCGGGAGTGAGCGTCAGCCGGCGGGATCCTTGGTGGTCACACCCTTGTCCGAGACGTCGTCGGTCCACTTGCTGCCGTCCCAGTAGCGCAGCTCGTGGCGACCGGCGGGATCGGGGTGCCACCCCGCGCCCTGTCCGCCACCCGCGGTCACCGCGGCCGCGGCGCCGCCCGGCATCATGCCGCGCACACCGGTCTGGGCGATCGCACCGCGCAGGAACCAGAACCACTTCGGCGAGTACTGGAGCTGCGCGACCTGCCCTTGCGGGATGTCGACGACGAGCTCGGCCCGGCTGGCCGGGATGAACCAGTACAGCGCGTAGTACACGGTGACCATGTGCCGCCCCGGCGTCATGGGGATGAGGTTGTCGCCCCACTTCCCGGGGATGGGCTGCGACCCGTCGACCGTCACCTTCGGGGGGAAGATGTAGATCAGCCAGAGGGACAGCACCGCCAGCCACGTCGGAACCGTGGCCTTGATCTCGAGACCCGCCTGTGGTTGTTGCACGGCGCAACTCTAGATCGCGTCGCGGGTGGGGAGTCGGGTCAGCCAACCGACCCTTCCATCTGCAGTTCGATCAGGCGGCTCCACTCGACGGCGTACTCCATCGGGAGCGTGCGGGTGACCGGTTCGATGAAGCCGTTGACGATCATGCCCATCGCCTGCTCGGCGGACAGGCCGCGGCTCATCAGGTAGAAGAGCTGCTCGTCGGCCACCTTGGACACCGTCGCCTCGTGGCCGATGACCGCGTCGCGTGCACCGACCTCCATGTAGGGGAAGGTGTCGCTGACCGAGTCCTCGTCGAGGATGAGCGCGTCGCACTGCACGTGGCTGCGGCACCCGTAGGCGTCGTCCTCGACGCGCACGAGACCGCGGTAGCTGGTGCGGCCACCGTCCTTCGAGATCGACTTGCTCACGATCTTGCTGGTGGTCTCCGGCGCGGCGTGCACCATCTTGGCGCCCGCGTCCTGGTGCTGACCCGGGCCCGCGTACGCGACGGACAGCACCTCACCGCTCGCCTTCGGCCCGACCATGTAGACCGCCGGGTACTTCATCGTGAGGCGGCTGCCGATGTTGCCGTCGATCCACTCCATGTGGCCCTCGGCCTCGACACGTGCGCGCTTGGTGACGAGGTTGAAGACGTTGTTCGACCAGTTCTGGATGGTCGTGTACGTGACCCGTGCGCTCGGCTTGACGATGATCTCGACGACCGCGCTGTGGAGGCTGTCGGTCGTGTACACCGGCGCGGAGCAGCCCTCGATGTAGTGCACCTGGCTGCCCTCGTCGGCGATGATCAACGTCCGCTCGAACTGGCCCATGTTCTCCGCGTTGATGCGGAAGTAGGCCTGCAGCGGCATCTCCACGCTCACGCCGGGCGGCACGTAGATGAAGCTGCCGCCGCTCCACGTGGCGGAGTTGAGCGCCGCGAACTTGTTGTCGTTCTTCGGGATGACCGTGCCGAAGTACTGCTTCACGATCTCCGGGTGCTCGCGCAGCGCCGTGTCCATGTCGCAGAAGATCACGCCCTGCTGCTCGAGATCCTCCCGGTTGCGGTGGTACACGACTTCGCTTTCGTACTGCGCCGTGACGCCGGCGAGGTACTTGCGCTCCGCCTCGGGGATGCCCAGCTTCTCGTACGTCTGCTTCACCGAGTCGGGGAGCTCGTCCCACGCGTCGACCTGCTTCTCGGTGGGCTTGATGTAGTAGTAGATGTCGCGGAAGTCGATGCCCGACATGTCGCCGCCCCAGTTCGGCATCGGGCGCTTCTCGAAGTGGCGGAGCGACTTGAGGCGGTAGTCCCGCATCCAGTCCGGCTCGCCCTTCATCCAGGACATCTCCTTGACGATGTCCTCGGAGAGCCCCTTCTTGGGCTTGAAGACGTAGTTCTCCTCGTCGGCCCACCCCAACTTGTACCGGGAGAGATCGAGGCCGATGTCGGCAGACGTCATACCGCCAGGCTATTTCCCCTACGCGCGTAGGGACAACCTCCGGCGGCCGCCAAAACGC
>Ga0070741_10001087_pt1 | contig 87104 bp, 81 predicted proteins | sample Coa_R1_4_FD_66440 | JGI IMG/M metagenome (GOLD analysis project Ga0070741, IMG submission 66440) | Surface soil microbial communities from Centralia Pennsylvania, which are recovering from an underground coalmine fire - Coalmine... | ecosystem: Environmental > Terrestrial > Soil > Unclassified ... | reverse complement strand
CAGCACGTGCCGATGGCGCACGCCGCCGGCGTCGGCGAGGCGCAGGTGGAGGCGCTGCGCCGCGGGGAGATCGACCCCGTGTGCTTCGATCCGGTCGAGCGGCTCGTGCTGCGGTTCGTCACCGAGGTCGTGCGCGACGGCGGCGCCGCGGCCCCGACGCTCGCCGCGCTCGCGCGGCACTTCTCGACGCGCGCGATCGTCGAGCTGGTGCTGACCGTCGGCTTCTACACGATGCTCGCGCAGCTCATGGCGACGGCCGCCATCGACCTCGACCCGCCCGTGGGGGCCCTCGGACAGCGCTGAGCGCTACGCCGGCGCCTTGCGCCGCCGCTCGGCTTCCCGGAGCTCGACGCGGCGGATCTTGCCGCTCACGGTCTTGGGCAGGCTCTCCACGAACTCGATCTCGCGCGGGTACTTGTAGGGCGCGGTGACGCGCTTGACGTGCTCCTGGAGCTCGCGGACGAGCGCCTCGCCCGGGGCGTGCCCGGGGGCGAGCACGACGAAGGCCTTCACCACCTCGCCGCGCACCGCATCGGGGCTCGCGACCACCGCCGACTCGGCGACCGCGGGGTGCTCGAGGAGCGCGCTCTCCACCTCGAAGGGGCCGATGCGGTAGCCGGCGGAGATGATCACGTCGTCGGCACGGCCGACGAACCAGAGGTACCCGTCCTCGTCGCGCCGCGCGCGGTCGCCGGTCACGTACCACTCGCCGCGGCGGCAGGCCGCGGTCTCCTCGGGGTTCTTCCAGTACTCGCAAAAGAGCGTCGGCGGCCGGCCGCGGAGCGCGAGGTCGCCCACCTCGCCCGGCGGCAGCTCGCGCCCCTCGGCGTCGATCACGCGCAGCTCGTGTCCGGGGAAGGGCTTTCCCATCGAGCCCGGGCGGATCGGCAGCCCGGGGAGGTTCGCCGCGAGCAGCGCGGTCTCGGTCTGCCCGTAGCCGTCGTGGATGAAGAGCCCGAGCGCGTCGTGCCAGGCGTGGATGACCTCGGGGTTCAGCGGCTCGCCCGCGCTCACGCAGTGGCGCAGCCGCGGCAGCCGGCGGCGGCGGAGGTCCTGCTGCACGAGCATGCGGTACTCGGTCGGCGGCGCGCAGAACGTCGACACCTCGTAGCGGGCGAGCAGATCGAGCTCGCGCTCGGGGTCGAAGCGGCCCTGGTACATGAACACCGGCGTGCCGTTCATCCACGGGCCGAAGAGCACGCCGTAGGCGGCCTTCGCCCAGCCGGTGTCGGAGGTCGTCCAGTGGAGGTCGGTGCGCCGGAGGTCGAGCCAGTACTCGCCCGTCCAGCGGTGGGCGAAGGTGTAGGCGTGCGCGTGGAGCACGGCCTTGGGCTCGCGCGTCGTGCCGGAGGTGTAGTAGCAGAGCGCCGGCTCCTCGGCGCGCGTCGCGGCGGGAATGCCGCCCGCCGACGCGCGCGCGAGCAGCGCGTCGAGGTCGTGCCAGCCCGCCGGGGCCCCGCCGAGCGCCACGCGGATCGGCACCTCGGGGGCGTCGGCGAGCGCCGCCTCGACCTCGGGGACGAGCTCCACGCTGGTGACGATCGCCCGCGCGCCGCTGTGCCGCACGCGGTAGGCGAGGTCGCGTGCGCGGAGCGCCGTCGTGCACGGGATCACGAGCGCGCCGAGCTTGAGCCCGCCGATCATCACGACCTGCCACGCGGGCACGCGCGGCAGCATGACGAGCAGCGGCTCCCCGCGCCGCAGCCCCAGGGCCGCGAGCGCGTTCATGCAGCGGTTCGAGGCGAGCTTCAGGTCCCAGAACGTGTACCGCGCCTCGCGCCCGGCCTCGTCCACCCAGTAGAGCGCGAGCCGCGACCGGTCGGTCGCCCAGGCGTCGATCAGCGCGCCGAAGTTGAACTCCGCCGGCACCTCCCAGCGGAAGTGCACCACCAGGTCCTCCCAGCGCCGCCGCGGCGCGATCATGCCCGCGCCTCGGCCCCCCGGCGCGCCGAGGCGCGGATGTACTTGTGCGAGACGGGCGAGTGGTCGTCGGGGGCGACGAGCGCCTCGATCACGACGAAGCTCCGCAGATGCGCCGCCTCGTCCAGCGCCGCGCGCAGCGCTGCGGCGCTGCCGACGCGAAAGCCGCGCCCGCCCCAGTCCTCGGCGAGCCGGGCGTACGGCCACGGAGGGACTGCGAGCAGCTCGGGCCGCGCCACGACGGGGCGAAAGATCTGCCAGCCGCCGTTGTTCACCACGATCACGATCGGGTCGAGGCCGTAGCGCGGCGCCTGCGCGATCTCGGGCCCGGTCATCTGGAAGGCACCGTCGCCGCAGAGCACGATCGGCCGCTGGCCGGTGCCGAGCTGGGCGCCGAGGGCGCCCGGCACCCCGAAGCCCATCGACGCGTAGAAGCCCTGCGCGAGGTACGCCCCCCCGCGCCCGACGCGGACGTCGAGGCCGGCAAAGAGCATGTCGCCCGACTCGGCGACCACCGCGTAGCCGCGCCGCCCGCGGAGGAAGCGGTTCACCTCGTGGAGCAGCTCGCTCACCGTGAGCCGGGGCCCGGGGCGCGTCGGCGCCGGGAGGTTGTCGACGTAGCGCACGCGCTCGCGGTGGCGGCGCAGTCGCGCGCGCAAGAGCCCGCGGACGAAGTCGCGGATGTGGACGTCGGTGTAGGTGTGGAAGCTCACGTTCACCCGCCCGTCGACCGCCCACACGGAGCGGGCACGCGGGATCGACGGCGCGCCTCCGCCGAGCTCCATGTCGGTGAGCATGGTGCCGAGGCTCAGCACGAGGTCGGCGCGGTCGACCCGGCGGGCGATGGCCGGCGGCGAGATCCGCCCGATGAACGAGCCCATGTAGAGCGGGTGGTCCATGGGAAAGGCGCCCTTGGCGAGCACGGTGGTCGCCACCGGGGCGCCCATGCGCTCGGCGAGCGCGCGGACGTCGCGCTCGAGCTTGTAGCGGTAGGTCTCGATCCCGACCAGCGTGAACGGCCGGCGCGCGGCGGCAAAGCGCGCCGCGGTCTCGCGCACCGCCTCTTCCACCTTGCGCTCGTCGGAGCGCTCGAAGTGGAGGCTGCCGTCCCACTCGACGATCGCGCGCGGCACGGGAATCCGCCGCTCGACCATGTCGCGGTGGATCTCGAGGTAGCCCGGGCGCTGCTCGCGCCAGACGGTGCGCACCACCGCGTCGACCTCCTCGGCCGCGGTGCGCGGATCGTCGAGCACCGCGGCCGCACAGGTGAGCTCGCGGTAGATGCGGAGCTGCGACTCGACCTCCTTCGCCTGGTGATGGATGAGCGTGCCGAGCTTGCGCTCCTCCTCGCCCGGCCCGCCGCTCACCACGAGCACCGGCACCCGCTCGGCGAACGAGCCCGCCACGGGGTTCACCATGTTGTGGCCGCCGGCGCCGTAGGTGACGCAGGCGACCCCGATCCGCCCCGTCGCGCGCGCGTAGCCGTCGGCGGCAAAGCCCACGCCCGGCTCGTGCGAGAGCGTCACGATGCGCAGCCCGCGCGGCCGGCCAAAGCGCATGAAGAGCCTAAGCACGAGGTCGCCCGGGATGCCGAAGAGGTGCGTGACACCGATCTTCTGGAGGTAGGCGAGCAGGAAGTCGCCGAGCGGCATCACGGCGCGCATCACGACGCCGCCGCCGCGCCAGCCGCCCCCGCCCGCCGCCGCCTCACGCGAAGTAGGCGGCGACGTCGCCGCTCGCGACCGTCACCGAGACGACCTCCCGGCCGCGGTGGATCTTGAGCCGCAGCGGCTCGCCCGGCTGCCGCGCCCAGAGCCGGCGGTAGAGCGTGGCGCGGTCGGTGATCTCGTGGCCGTCGACGGCGAGCACGACGTCGCCCGCCTTGAGGCCGGCCTTCTCGCCCGGACCTCCGGGCAGCAGGCCCGCGATCACGACGTGCCGATTCATCACGTAGCAGAAGACCCCGAGCCACGGCCGCGTACGCATCGCGGGCGGCCCGCCGGCGAGGAAGATGTCGCGCGCGTCGGTGTAGTACTCGGCCGGGATCGCGAGCGAGAAGCGGCCGATCTCGTTCAGGTTGAGCGAGACGATGCCCACGAGCCGCCCGAAGCGGTCGACGAGCGGGCCACCGCCGAGCCCGGGGTTCATCGCCGTGGTCATGATGGCGCGGTCGAGCACGTACTCCCAGTTCGCATCGAACGGGGCGAGCGCGCTCACCGCCCCGCTCGACACCCGCGCGCTGCCGGGCCCGACGCTCGCGACGATGAACACGTCGTCGCCGAGCGCCAAGTCGGTCGAGCGGGCGAGCGGCAGCGCCGCGAGCCGCTCCTCGGGGATGCGGAGCAGGCCCAGGCCCGAGACGAAGTCGTAGCGCACCACCTCCGCCACGTAGGCGCGCTCGTCGAGGAGCGTCACCCGGACCGCGCGTGCGCCGAGCACGACGTAGCTCACCGTGAGCACGAGCCCGCGCGGGTCGACGACGACGCCCGTCCCCATCCGCTCGGTGCCGAGGATGCGGGCGGAGGGATGCTGCGAGGGCACCTCGGCCTGGATGTGGCACGTGGTCGGCAGCACCCGTCCGAGGAGACTTGTCGAAGCGTTCACGCGCGCTCACGCTAGACGCTGGCTCGGCGAATCGCAAGGGCAGTTGCAGGGCGTCGCGCCCCGGACTTACGCTGCGCACCGTGCGCTTCGGCACCTACCACGTCTTCCAGTGTCCGCCCGGCCAGACGCCCGCGCGCGTGATCGCCGAGGAGCTCGAGCGCATCGCCTGGGCCGAGACGCTCGGCTTCGACGACGTCTGGCTTCCCGAGCAGCACTTCTCGCCCTACTGTCTCGCCGGCGACGCGCTGCTGCTCGCCGGGCACGTCGCCGCGCGCACGCGGCGGGTGCGGATCGGCACGGCGGTCGTGAACCTCACCTTCACGCACCCGCTGCGCTTCCTCGAGCGCGTGGCGCTGCTCGACCACGCGACCCAGGGCCGCGTCGAGGTGGGCATCGGCCGCGGGTACCAGTTCCCGCAGTACGGCGTCTTCGGCGTGCCGATCGACGAGACCCGCGCGCGCTTCGACGAGGCGCTCGACATCGTGCTCGCCGCCTGGCGCGGCGAGGAGATCCAGCACGACGGCACCTACTTCCACCTGCCGCCGGTCCGCGTCTGGCCCGTCCCCGCGCGGCCCCCTGGCGCCGTGCTGCTGCACGCGGTCAACAGCCCCGAGAGCATGGCGCGCGCGATCGCGCGCGGGCTCCCGGCGCTCATGGCGCGGCCGCTGAGCCCGTTTGCCGAGCAGGTGGAAGAATTCGCCCGCTACCGCCGCGCGCTCGCCGACGCGGGCGTCCCGCCGGAGCCGCTGCTCGCGCGGACGACCGTGCTCAAGTACGCGTTCCTCGCACCGACCCGCGCCGAGGCGCACACCCTTGCGCGCGCGGCCCTCGAGTGGGACCTCCGCATCCTCCAGCACCTCACCACGCCGACGACCACGACCATGCCGCGCGGCTACGCCTTCTACGAGGAGCGGGGCGGCCGCCTGCCCGACTACGCGTACGACGACTGGCTCGAGCGGGTGCTGCTCTTCGACGAGCCCGAGGCGTGCGCGGAGAAGGTGGCGCAGCTTCGCGAGGCCGGCGTCGAGCGGCTGCTCCTCTGGATGGGGCCGGGCGGGGTCGCACACGACCTCCTCCTGCGCTCGATGCGGCTCTTCGCCGAACGGGTGGCGCCGCGGTTCCGGTGAGCCGCCGCGCGCTGCTCGCCGCGCTCGCCCTCGGCGTCGGGCTGCGTGCCGCGCGGCTCGCCGAGCACCCGTTCCTGCATCCCGACGGGCCGGCTTACCTCGCGCTTGCCCGCGGGCCGGCGACGCTCGCCGGATACTACCCGCCGCTCTACCCGGCGGCCGTCCGGCTCGCGCACGCCGCTCGCCTCGGCTGGGAGGCGGCCGGGCGCGCGGTGTCGTTCGGCGCGGGCGTGGCGACGATCCCCGTCACGGCCGCGCTCGCAGCCAGGGTGCTCGGCGCCGAGGCGGGCGCGGCGGCGGCCGTGCTGGCGGCGGTGCACCCGGGGCTCGTGCACGCCTCGGCCGAGGTGCTCGCCGAGTCGCTCCACGGGCTCGTCGTCGCCCTCTGGGCGCTGCTGCTCTTTGGCGGGCCCCCGCGCGGGCCGCAGCTCGTCGGTGCGGGGCTGCTCGCCGGGCTCGCCGCGCTCGTGCGGCCCGAGGGGATCGCGCTCGTGCCGCTCACGGCCCTCGGCGCGGCGGCGGGCGCGCCGCGCGGGTCGCGGCTCGGGCGGGCGGTCGTGCCGCTCCTCGCCGCGGCCGCGGTCCTGGGGCCGCTGGTCGTCTCCGCCTCGCGGGCAAGCGGCGGCCTCGCGATCACCGGCAAGGAGGCTCCCGTCGTGGCGCGGAAGTACGGGGTCGCGGCGAGCGGGGTGGCGGCGCTCGTGCTGTGGCACCCGCACGCCTTCCTGCGCGTCTACCCGCGCGAGCTCGCCCGCCAGACGCTGCTCACCCTCGGCGCCATACACGGGCTCCTCGTGCTGCCGCTCGTCGTGGGGCTCGCCGCCGTGCCCGCCCACGCGCGCCGCGCCCGCCTGCTCGCGCTCGCCGCGCTCGGGACGACGACGCTCGGCATCCCGACGCTCGCCACCGGCAAGCGCTACGTCGTGCCGCTCCTGCCGCTCCTGCTCCCCTGGGTGGCCCCCGGCTGGCAGCGGCTCGCCGCGCGTCTCTCCGCGCGCGGGCGCCGCACGCTCGCCGCCCTGGTGCTGGGCGGCCTCGCCCTTCAGGGCGTGTGGCCGCCCGCGCGCGCAACCGAGACGTGCTACCGCGAGACGTGCGCGTTCGTGGCTGCGCAATTCGGTGCGCCGTCGGCGCTGGTCACCGACGACGGCCGCCTCGCGTGGCTCTGCGGCGCACGCTTCGTGCCCTACCCGCTCGCGGCCGACGCCGCCGCGCTCGCCACGCTCGCGCGCGCGCACGGCGCGGGCCTCGTCGTCGTCCACGCCCGCCGCCGTCCGCCCCCAGGGCCCGGGCTCGCGCTGCGCGCCGAGCGCTGCGCGGGCCGACGGCGGCTCGCGATCCTCACGGTCGAGGCAGGCGGGGAGTAGACACCCACGCCGGCCCACCGCGCGACCCATCGCGGCGGCATTCCATGCCCAGGCTTGAGAAGTCTGGTACGGAGTGGATACAGGAATACCACCGGACGCATGGGGCCGTTGATTCGCAGAGTCGTGCTGCGCAACTACAAGAGCATTGCGGCGTGCGACGTCGAGCTCGCCCCGCTCACGCTGTTGGTCGGTCCAAACGGCGCGGGGAAGAGCAACTTCTTGGACGCGTTGCGTTTCGTCACCGATGCGCTCACGACGACATTGGAACACGCGCTCCGCGACCGCGGTGGGATCGCAAACGTGCGTCGGCGATCGCGAGGGCACCCCACGCACTTCGGGCTTGCCCTCCACCTCGCGCTGCGCGACGGACCGCCCGATACGCTTTCACGGTAGCCGCCGAAAAGGGCGGCACCTTCTCGGTGCAGCGCGAGGACTGCGAAGTTTCCCCGTCGGGGGCGCTGGCCGACAAACACTTCTTTCACGTGGAAGGGGGCTCGGTACGCGGCGCCTCCGAGCGCATCCAGAGCGTCATCGAGCCGGACCGGCTCGCGCTGGTGACCGTCTCCGCGCTGCCCGCGTTCCGACCCGTCTACGATGCGCTTGCTGGCATGGGCTTCTACAACCTGAACCCCGAGCGCATTCGCCATCTGCAAGACGTCGACGCCGGACAGAAGCTGGCTCGGGACGGCCGCAACATCGCCGCGGTCCTGCGCGAGATGGTTCGCGCCGGCGGTCAGGCCGTCCTGGACAGGATTTCCGAGGAGCTGCGCGCGGTGGTGCCGGGGGTGGTGAGCGTGCAACCCAAGACGCTGGGCCCCAAGGAGACGCTCGAGTTCGGCCAGCGCGTCGAGGGCGACGAAAATCCCTGGGGGTTCCTTGCCGCGAGCATGTCCGACGGGACGCTGCGCGCGCTCGGCGTCCTCGTGGCCGTTCACCAGGCATCCGTGAACGGGGCCAGACGCGTCACGCTGGTCGGCATCGAAGAGCCGGAAGCGGCGATCCATCCGGGGGCCGCCGAGGTGCTGCTCGAGACCCTTCGTGCCGCGTCGGACGACGTGCAGGTGCTCGTCACGACGCACAGCCCCGAGCTGCTCGATCACCCCGCTCTGACCGACGCCGAGATTCGTGCGGTCGACATGGTGGACGGACGAACCGTGGTGGGCGAGGTCGACGCTGCTTCGCGCTCCGCTCTGAGGGACCGCCTCTACACCGCGGGGGAGCTGCTGCGCCAAGGGCAGATCAAGCCATCGGAAGCGGCGTACGCCTGCCACCCCGATCAGCTTCGCCTCTTCGATGGGGAGTGATGCCGCGCGGCGGCTCGCCGCGATCGTCGAAGGTCACGGCGAAACCGCGAGCTTCGGGGTCCTCGCGCGTCGCCTCGTCCCCGCGATCCAGGTGCTCCCGCCGCTGCGCATCAAGCGCCAACGCATCGTGCGCAGTGGGGAGATCGAACGTGCCGTCGAATTCGCTGCCCGAAAACTCGGCGGCGTCGGCGGCGTGGTGGTTCGACCAGCCGGCGCTGGCAGCATGCTTCGACATGCAGCTCGCCGCCTCGCGATCGCCGTCCTTCGCGAAGTTCCGACGCGATCTGGTGTCGATGTTTCGATAGCCCACCTAAGCGATCACGATGCGGTAGGTCACCGTGCCCGTCGCGACGAGCCGTCCCGAGGTGGCCCCGGCCACCGTGACGGCGTTCAAGAAGACCTCGTTGCGGCGGGTGAGCGTGCGCGCGGAGGCGACGACCTCCTCGCCGGCGGCGGGGGCATGATAGGTGACGTGCAGCCCCACGGTGGACGCCTTGGCGCCCGCGACGGGCCCGACGGCCGACCACGCCGCGAGCGCGCCCGTCGTGTCGACGAGGGCCGCGAGCGCGCCCTCGTGCACGGCGCCTTGGGCGTCGGCGTTCTCGGCCTGATACGGCAGCCGCGTCGTCGCACGCCCGTCCTCCGCGCCCACGACGCGCACGCCCAAGCGGGCGATGAACGGCACGCTCACGAACACGCGCGCGATCGGCGGCAGCTCGCCGCCGCCGGGGATCGCCGTCTCCCCCTCCGCCCACTGCCGCACGCGGTCGGCGGGGCCGACCGGGGCGGTGCGATGGGTGACGAGCCCGTGCGCGATCGGCTTGCCCGCGTCGTTGTGCACGGCGACGTCGACGTAGGTGATCTCCTTGCCGCGCCGGAGCACCCGCCCGCAGGCCACGATGTCCTCGCCGATCGCGGCCGCGAGATACACGACCGCAAGGTCGAGCGTGCCCGACTCGAGGCCCGAGGTGGCCTCCGCCCCCGCGCCCGCCGCGAGCGCGCCCGCGATCCCGATCGTCGAGGCGGCCACACCGCCGTGGAGCGCGCGGCCGGGGTTCGAGTTGTCGTCCTTGTAGGGGACCCGCACGCGCGCTGCCTCGGCCGAAACGTCCTCGACCAGCAGACCGAGCCCGCGCACGTAGGGCGCCGTGGCGATCCGGGCGACGGTCACGCGGCGGCCTCCCGGCTCGGCACGAGGCAGGCGTGGATGCACTCCTCGCCCGGGACCTCGCCGGCGAGCGTGCGGATCGCGAGGTCGGCCTCCTCGAGCGCGAAGTCGTGGGTGTGCAGCCGCGCGAGCGGCACCGTGCCCGCCTCGATCGTGCGGATGGCCGCCTCGTACGCGCGGCTCGTCACCCCGAAGGCGCCGCGGATGGTCACCTCCTTCACCACCGCGAGGTCGCTCACGAAGTCCGGCACGGTCTTGAACCCCTTCACCCCGGCCAGCACGATCCGTCCCCCGATCGCGACGTAGCGAAGCGCCTCGGCGACGGGCTCGGCGGCGTTCGCCGTCACCTCGACGACGACGTCGGCGCCGCGCCCGTCGGTGAGCTCCTGCACCCGCGCGCGGGCGTCCTCCCGCTCGACGTCGATCACGTGATCGGCGCCGAGCGCGCGGGCGACGGCGAGCTTGTGCGCGTCGCGCCCGAGCCCGGTGACGATGATGCGGTCGGCCCCGGCCGCGCGCGCGGCGATCACGCTCGCCAGCCCGCGCTGCCCCGGGCCGAGCACGAGCACCGTGTCGCCGGGTCCCGTGCCGGGCAGCTCGACCGCCCAGCGGAAACCCGCGCCGAGCGGGTTGAAGAGGACGGCCAGGCTCGCGGGGACGTCCTTGCGCACGCGGTGCGGGATCGAGAACGGATCGAGGTACATGTAGTCGGCGTAGGCGCCCCAGAGCCCCGGGGGGTGGGCGAGCGGCACATAGCCGTGGCCGAACATGCCGCCACGCCCGCGGCAGACCTGGTAGCGGCCCGCGCGGCAGGCCGGACAGCGTCCGCACGGAATCAGCGCCTCGACCGCCACCCGATCGCCAACGTCGACGCCCCAGCGCCGCGCCGCCCGGTCGCCGATCCGCTCGATCACCCCGAGCGGCTCGTGCCCCGGCACGACCGGCAGCGGCACCGGCAGCACCCCGGCATACTGCTCGGCGTCGCTGCCGCAGATGCCGCACGCCTCCACGCGCAAAAGCCCGCTGTCGTCGTCGATCTCCGGCAGCGGGAGCTCGCGCAGCTCGAGCCGCCGCGGCGCGGTCTGCACGACGACCCGGCTCGTCCGCGGAGACATCGCCCTCGGGTAAACCCGAAGGCCGAGGAGGCTGTCAATCGCCTTGACCGTGGGTGCCCGCCTTCCTAGGCTGCGCCGCGTGCCGCGCACGCCGCTCGCCCTCCGCTTGGATCCCATCGCGGCGCTGGCGCGGCTTTCCGACGAGCCGGGCGCGACGCTCCTCACCGTCCCCGATGCTGCGCATCCGGTGACGCTGGTCGGCTGCGCGCCCGCAGCCGAGCTGCGGCTCACCGCGGGGATGGCGGGAGACCCGCTCCTCGCGATCGAGCGCTTCGTCGCCGCAAGCCCCCGGCCGGAGCCCGAGCTGCCCTTCCCGCTCGGCGGCGGGATCGTCGCGTGCCTCGCCTACGAGCTCGGGATCGCCACCGTGTGTCCGCGCGGCGTGGCGCCGCTTCCGCCCGGCGCGCTGCTCGCAGTGCTGCGCCGCCACGACCCCTGGCTCGTCCACGATGCGACCACCGCAGCGTGGCACATCGTCGGCAGCACGCCCGAGCGCCTGCGTCCTCCCTGGCTCGCTCGGCTTGCGACCCCGCCGCCCCCGGTCGCGGGTCCGCTCGCCCGAGGACCGCTCGTCCCACTCGTGTCGCCGGCGGCGTACCGGCTCGCGGTCCGCCGCATCCTCCGCTACCTGCGCGCCGGCGACGTCTATCAGGTGAATCTCACGCTGCCCTTCGCCGCCGACCTCGCGGCACCGCCGTCGGCGCTCTGCGCGCGGCTTGCGGCCCGTCACCCGGTGCCGTACACGGCCTACCTCGACCTCGGGGACGCCGCGGTCGTGATGAACTCGCCGGAGCTGCTGCTGCGCCGGCGCGGGCGGCGCGTGGAGACGCGGCCGATCAAGGGAACGCGGCCGCGCGGCACCGACGCCGCACGCGATGCCGCGCTCGCCGCGGAGCTGGCTCGAGACCCGAAGGAGCGCGCCGAGCACGTGATGATCGTCGACCTCGAGCGCAACGACCTCGGGCGCGTGTGCGAGGTGGGCTCGATCACAGTCGAGCAGCTCGCGGAGGTCGAGCGCCATCCGAGCGTGCTGCATCTCGTATCCACGATCGCCGGCCGGCTCGCCGCGGAGGTGGGCCTCGCAGCCCTGCTGCGGGCGACGTTCCCGGGCGGCTCGATCACCGGCGCGCCCAAGGAGCGCGCGATGGCGATCATCGCGGAGCTCGAGCCTCTGCCGCGCGGCATCTACACGGGCGCGCTCGGCCTCCTCGACCCGCGCGGCGACCTCGAGCTCGCTCTGCCGATCCGCACGGCCGTGGTCACGGGCGATCGGCTTTGCTGGCACGCCGGCGGCGGCATCGTGCTCGATTCCGATCCGGACCGGGAGCTCGCCGAGGCGTGGCTCAAGACCGCCGCACTGCGCTGGGCGCTCGGCGCGGCGCCGGCGGCGCTCGATCCATGCTCGTCTGGCTGAACGGGCGCACGCTTCCGGCTGCCCGCGCCCGCATCGCGGCCCTTGACCGCGGGCTGCTCCACGGCGACGGCGTCTACGATACGTGGCGCACCTACGGGGGCGAGCCGTTTGCGGTGGCGGCACACGTGCGCCGGCTCGCCGCCGCCGCCCGCGCGCTCGGGCTCCCCCCGCCGGGACCCGCGGCCCTCTGGATCGCACGGAGCCGGCGGCTCGTGCGCCGCTGCGGGCTGCGCGACGCCGCGGTGCGCCTGACGATCACGCGCGGCGCCGCGGGCGAGACGCCGCTGCCGACACGCACGCCATCGCCGACGCGGCTGCTCACCGTGCGCCCGCTGCCTGCCGACCTCGCCCGTCGCCAGGCCCGCGGTGTGGCCGCGGTTCTCCTCCCCTTCCCGCGCAGCGCGGGCGCCCCGTGGGCGGCCCTCAAGCTCGTCGGGAACCCGAGCGCGGTCGTCGGCCGCCGACTCGCCGCGCGCCGTGGGGCCGACGAGGGCTTCTACGTGGGCGCCGACGGCTGCGTCACCGAGGGCACAACCACGAACGTCTTTGCGGTCACGCGCCGCGGGCTCGTCACCCCGCCCGCCGACGGTACGCTGCTCGCGGGCGTCACCCGCGAGCGCGTGCTCCGGCTCGCGCGCGCGGCGGGCATTGCGGTCCACGAAGCGCCGCTGCGCGCCCGGGCGCTTTTGCGCGCCGCCGAGCTGTTCGTGACCGCGTCGACGGTGGAGATTCTCCCCGTCGTCCGCCTCGACGGCCGGCCGGTCGGCGATGGGCGCCCCGGCCCGGTCACGCGCCGGCTGCAGGCGCTCTACGCGGCGTACGTCGCCCGTGCGCTGGCGCGCGTTGCAGGGGTCGGGAAAAGCTGTTAGCGCGCTCCGGGACGCGGGGAGGTGGCGGCATGACGCTGCGCGAACAACTGTTCGCGGTAAAGACCGTCGACGTGCTGCTGGCCGAGATGGCCGGCGAGCACCGCTTGCGCCGCGTGCTCGGCCCCGTGAGCCTCACCGCCCTCGGCGTCGGCGCCATCATCGGCGCCGGGATCTTCGTGCTGACGGGGCTTGCCGCGAACCGGCACGCGGGGCCGGGGCTCGTGCTCTCCTTCGTCATCGCCGGCGCGGGCTGCGCGCTCGCGGCCCTCTGCTACGCGGAGTTCGCCTCGATGGTGCCGGTTGCGGGCAGCGCCTACGCCTACGCCTACGCGACCCTCGGCGAGCTGTTCGCGTGGATCATCGGCTGGGACCTCGTGCTCGAGTACGCCGTCGCGTCGAGCACGGTGGCGCACGGGTGGTCGCACTACTTCATGGCGTTCCTCAACATCTTCGACGTGACGCTGCCGGCGCGCTGGGCCGCCAACCCGATCGACTTCGACCCAGCCCTCGGCGCCTGGGTGCGCACGGGGGCCGTGTGCAACCTCCCCGCCGCGCTCATCGTGCTCGTCATCACGGCGATCCTCGTGATCGGCATCCGGGAAAGCGCGGGCTTCAACGCGGCGATGGTGATCCTGAAGCTCGTCGTCGTCGGCTTCGTGATCGTCGCGGGCGCGCGCTACGTGAAGGTCGAGAACTGGCATCCGTTCCTCCCCTACGGCCTCCCCGGCGTCTTCCGCGGTGCCGCCTACATCTTCTTCGCGTACATCGGCTTCGACTCGGTGTCGACGCACGCCGAGGAGGCGCGCAACCCCCAGCGCGACGTGCCGATCGGCATCATCACCTCGCTCGCCCTCTGCACGCTGCTCTACATCCTCGTGGCCGGCGTGCTCACGGGCATGGTTCGCTACGACCAGATCGACATCGACGCGCCGGTGGCCAATGCGTTTGCCCAGCGCGGGCTGCCCGTGGCGGTCTTCTTCATCTCGCTCGGGGCCGTGGTCGGCATCACGAGCGTGCTGCTGGTCCTGCTGCTGAGCCAGGCGCGCGTGCTGCTCGCGATGGCGCGCGACGGCCTCATCCCCTACCGCTTCTTCGGCGCCGTGCACCCCCGCTTCCGCACGCCGCACCGGGCGACGATCTTGACCGGCGTGCTCGTCGCCGCCGCCGCCGCGCTTTTCCCGCTCAAGCTGCTCGCCGAGCTCGTGAACATCGGCACGCTCATGGCCTTCGTGATCGTGTGCACGGCGGTCATCGTCATGCGCCGCACGAACCCCGACCTGCCCCGGCCGTTTCGCACGCCGTGGGTGCCGGTGGTGCCGGGGCTCGGCGTGCTCGCGAACCTGGCGCTCATGTTCTCGCTCGGCTGGGAGAACTGGGTGCGGCTCGTCGTGTGGCTGCTGATCGGCTTCGTGATCTACTTCGGCTACGGCCGCCGGCGCAGCCGCCTCGCGCAGGCGCTCACGCAGGAGATCAAGGGCGGCGGCGTCTCCCCCGCGGGGCATGCGCGCCCGTAGGCGCCGGCGTCACCAGAGGACGAGCCGCAGCAGCGCATAGCCGCCCACGCCGAGCGCGAGGCCCGCGAGCAGCGGGCTGCGCTCGGGCTGGCCGCCCGCGCGCATCGCCCACGCGCCCACGCCGAAGAGCGCCGCCAGCACCGCGAGCGAGACGGAGGCGATGGCGGGCGCGGGCTCGGTGGCGAAGACGCCCGAGTCGAGCGCCAGGTAGAGGAGCGCGCCGATGCCCCCGGCCACGGCCGCGACCCGCCCCGTGGCCACGGTCAAAACGCGAAGAACGGCGCGGCCAGCGCGGCGAGCGAGAGGCCGACCTGGAGGAACCCGATGCTCGCGGCCGCCGCGGCGCGCCCCGCCGTGTCCTCGCGCGCCTCGGGCGTGACGGCGGGAGGCGGCGGATCGACGGGGATCCCCGCCCGGGCGGCGGCTGCCCGCTCCTCGGGGCTCAGCAGGTCCGCGAGCGCCGTGCCCTCGAGGTCGTCGCCCAGGCGATCGGCCGCCCCGATGCGGTCGGCCACGGGGTCGTGCGCCGCGAGCCGGCAGCCCGGGATCAGCGCCAGCGCCACCGTCACCACGAGCCCCACGAGCCGCGCCCGCCCGCCGCGCATGGCCGCGACTATACTCCCGACGGCGGCGGCAGGCGAGCGGGCCCCGCCGCGCGCTAGAGCTTGAGCTCCCGCGCGATGATCGTGAGCTGGATCTCGCTCGTCCCCTCGGTGATCGTCATCAGGCGCGCGTCGCGCCAGTAGCGCTCCACCGGGAACTCCGCGATGTAGCCGTAGCCGCCGTGGATCTGCATGGCCTCCCAGGTGACCCGCTGTGCCACCTCCGAGGCGTAGAGCTTCGCCATCGCCGCTTCACGCATGCACGCGCCCTGGTCGAAGAGCCACGCCGCCCGCCACATCATGGTGCGCGCGGTCTCCACCTCCATCGCCATGCGGGCGAGCTTGAAGCGGATCGCCTGGAACTTCGCGATCGGCTGACCGAACTGCACGCGCGTGCGGGCGTAGGCGAGCGCGGCGTCGAGCGCCGCTTGGCTCACGCCGACCGAGCGCGCCGCATGTGTGATGCGGCCGCCCTCGAGCGTGCCGGTCACCTGCTTGAAGCCGCCTTCCACCCCGCCCAGGAGCGCCCCCGCCGGCACCGCCATGTCCTCGAAGGCGAGCGCCGCGGTCTCCGAGGTGTGATGCCCGGTCTTCTTGAGCTTGCGGGAGACCGTGTAGCCCGGCGTGTCGGTGTCGACGATGAACACGCTGATGCCGTCGCCGCGGCGCGTGCGGTCGGTGTAGGCGACCACGAGGCAGTAGTCGGCGATGTTCCCGTTGGTGATGAACATCTTGCTGCCGTTGATGACCCAGTGGTCGCCGCGCCGCACGGCCGTGGTGCGCACCGAGGCCGCGTCGGAGCCGGAGTCGGGCTCCGAGAGCCCGAAGCTGCCGAGCTTCTCGCCGCGCAGCGCGGGCACGAGGTAGCGGCGCTTCTGCTCCTCGGTGCCGAACTTGAAGATCGGGATGCAGCCGAGGCCCACGTGCGCGAGCAGTGCCGCGGCGAAGCCGCAGTTCACCCGCGCGATCTCCTCGATCAGCAGGCAGCGCATGACCATGTCGCCGCCGCTGCCGCCGTACTCCTCGGGGTAGCCGACGCCGAGGTAGCCGAGGCGGCCGAGCTCGCGGAAGAGATCCATCGGGAACGTCTCGCTCGCCTCGAGCGCCTCGACGCGCGGGGCGAGCGACTTCTCGGCGAAGCTCCGCACCGCCTGCCGGAACGCCTCCTGCTCCTCGCTCAGGGTGAAGCCCAGCATGGCGCGCGACTCTACCAGGGCGCTCCCCGCCGGCCAATGGAGCGGCGACGAGCGGTCTGCTATGGGCCGCCGTATGCCGGAGGCGACGGTCGAGGGGATCGCCGCGCACGCCGGGGCGACCGTCACGCTGCGCGGCTGGCTCGCCGCCCGCCGCTCGAGCGGGAAGCTCCACTTCCTCGCGCTGCGCGACGGCACGGGCACGATCCAGTGCGTGGTGAGCAAGGGCGACGTCTCCCCCGAGGCGTTCGCGCTCGCCGACCATCTTCCGCAGGAGTCCGCCCTCGAGGTGACCGGCGTGGTGCGCGCCGACGCCCGCGCGCCGATCGGCTGGGAGCTCGGCGTCACCGACCTGCGGCTCCTCCACGCGAGCGCCGAGTACCCGATCACGCCGAAAGAGCACGGGGTGGCGTTCCTCCTCGAGCACCGCCACCTCTGGATCCGCTCCGCGCGCCAGCACGCGGTGCTGCGCGTGCGCGCCGAGGTGATCCGCGCCTGCCGCGAGTACCTCGACGCGCACGGCTTCGTCGCCTTCGACGCCCCGATCCTCACCCCCGCGGCCTGCGAGGGCACCACGACGCTCTTCCCCGTCGACTACTTCGGCGAGACCGCCTACCTCACGCAGAGCGGGCAGCTCTACGCCGAGGCGGGGGCCTTCGCGCTGCGCCGGGTGTACTGCTTCGGCCCCACGTTCCGCGCCGAGAAGTCGAAGACCCGCCGGCACCTCACCGAGTTCTGGATGGTCGAGCCCGAGATGGCCTTCGCCGGCCTCGACGAGGTCATGGATCTCGCCGAGGACTTTCTCGTCCACGTGGTGGCCCGGGTGCGCGAGCGGCGCGCGGCCGAGCTCGGGGTGCTCGAGCGCGATCCCGCCGCGCTCGCGCGCGTCGCCAAGCCCTTTGCGCGCATCACCTACGCCGAGGCGCTCGAGCGGCTACGGCGCCGGGGCTTCGCGCTCGAGTGGGGCGCGGACCTGGGCGGCGACGAGGAGACGGCGCTCGCGCAGGAGTTCGACCGTCCCGTGCTCGTGCACCGCTACCCCGCCGCCGCCAAGGCCTTCTACATGAAGCGCGACCCCGCCGACCCGCGCCTCGCGCTCTGCGTCGACGTGCTCGCCCCCGAGGGCTACGGCGAGATCATCGGCGGCGGGCAGCGCGAGGACGACTTCGACGCGCTCGCCGCGCGCATCCGCGAGCACGGGCTGCCCGAGGACGCGTTCGGCTGGTACCTCGATCTCCGCCGCTACGGCTCGGTGCCGCACGCGGGCTTCGGCATGGGCATCGAGCGCTGCGTGGCGTGGCTCTGCGGGCTCCACCACGTGCGCGAGACGATCCCGTTCCCGCGGCTCCTCGATCGGATCCGGCCGTGAGCTTGACCCGGCCCGTCCGCCCCCATTAGAGATGCGCGTTGCATGAGGTGGCGCGGCGTCGCGGCGGTCCTTTCGGTCCTGCTGCTCGGCGCCGTCCCGCTGCGCGCGCAGGACGAGGAGCCTCCTGCGCCCGCCCGCCGCGCGCGGCCCGTCGCGGCCGCGCGCGCCGCCGGTGGCCTCGCCGCCGAGGACCGGGCGCTGCTGCGGCAGATCGCCGAGGCCCAACGCGCGCTCGGCGAGCAGCTCCAGGCGCTCAAGGAGCGCGTGGACGCGCTCAGCAGCGCCGTGGCCGCGCGCAACGACGACAGCGCGAGCCTCGAGCAGGAGGTCAAGTCGCTGCGCGACGAGGTGAAGGGCCTCTACGTCGAGAGCTCGGCCGTGCGGCAGCAGATCGACGGCGTCAAGGAGGACGTCCACGGCGTCGACGCGAACGTCTCGGGCTTCCGCACGTTCTCGGGCTTCTTCATCGCCGCCATGGTGCTGCTCCTGGCGGTGATCTTCGTGCTGACGATCCGCCGCTGACGCGGCGGCGACCGCCCTCAGCGCCGTCCCGCGCGCCACGCCGCGAGCGCGAGCACCCCGAGGAGCGCGCCGAGGGCGTTGGCGGCCACGTCGCGCAGGTCGTAGACGCGCCCCGGGGTGATCTTCTGGAGCAGCTCGTCGCCCCAGCCGATCGCCGCGGCGAGCACGGCCGCGGCGCCGTAGGCCGCGCCGTCGCTCGGCATCGCCGGGGCGAGCGCGCGCCAGGCGAGCACGGCGGCGAGCGCGTACTCCGGGAGGTGGATGCGCTCGATCTGCTGGGCGCCGAGCCAGGCAAGCCCGCCCGCCGCGCCGAGCCCGGCTAACCCGAGCGCCGCCCAGGCACGCGGCGGCGCCCCGCGCCGCCAGAGCCGCAGCCCTACGGTGACGGCCGCGGCGGCTGCGAGCACCGCGCTGCCCCGCCCGAGCAGCCAACCGCCCACGGCCGACCGCACGACGGGACGCGCAAGCCGCGGGCCCCAGGGCAGCGTCGTGTAGATCGCGAGGGTGTACGCCGCGAGCGCCGCCCAGCGCGTCACCGGCTCACGCGTTGCCGAGCACGGCCACGCAGGCGACCGCGCCCGGGCCGCCGACGTTGTGCGCGAGGCCGAGGCGCGGGCTCTTCACCTGTCGGGGGCCGGCCGTGCCGCGGAGCTGGGTCACCACCTCGAAGATCATGCGCACGCCGCTCGCCCCGATCGGGTGCCCGAAGGACTTGAGGCCCCCGCTCGGGTTGATCGGCAGGTCGCCCTCGAGCGCCGTGCGGCCCTCCTCGACGAGCCGCCCGCCTTCGCCCTTGGCGCAGAAGCCCAGGTCCTCGATGTTGGAGATCTCGGTCCACGTAAAGCAGTCGTGGACCTCGGCGAAGTCCACGTCGGCGGGGCGGATGCCCGCCATCGCGTAGGCCTGCTGCGCGGCCTTCTGCGTGGAGCGAAAGCCGAGATAGTCGAACGTGGGGTCGAAGTACGGCCGCCCGCTCTCCACCGCGAGCCCCACCCCCTTCACGAGGATCGGCGCGCCGCGGAAGCGCGAGGCCAAGTCGCGGCGGCAGAGGATCGCGGCCGCCGCCCCGTCGGTGGTGGGACAGCAGTCGAGGAGCCCGAAGGGCCAGGCGATGATCGGCGCAGCCAGCACCTGCTCGGCGGTGATCTCGCTGCGCAGGTGGGCGCGCTCGTTTTTCGCGCCGTTGCGGTGGTTCTTCACCGCGACCTTGGCGAGCGTCTCGCGTCCGAGGCCGTAGGTGTGCATGTAGCGGTTCGCCGCGAGCGCGAAGAGCCCGGGGGCCGTGTTGCCGCGCGCGAGCAGCGGGTGGCCGAGCCGCGGGATGCCGCGCCCGCCGCGGTCCTTCAGCTTCTCGGCGCCGAGCACGAGCACGACGTCGTAGACGCCCGCGGCGATCGCGAGGCAGCCGTTGCGGAACGCGTCGGTGCCGGTGGCGCAGTAGTTCTCGACCCGGGTGATCGGCCGCCCGTAGAGCCTGAGCGCGTCGGCGAGCGAGACCGCGGCCTTGCCGCCGCCCGGGCCGGGCAGGTACGTGCCGAGATAGGCCGCCTGGATGTCCGCGGGATCGATGCCCGCGTCGGCGTAGGCCTCGAAGGCCGCATCGCAGATGAGCTCCTCGTAGGTGCGGTCGTGCCGGTCCCCGAACTTCGTGCAGCCCACTCCGACGACGGCGACCTGGTCCTTCATGACGTTTCCATCGGCCTCGCTTTCCAGAAGTAGTTGCGGTTCTCGCCGCCCTCGTGCAGGCGGCGGAAGGTGAGCGCCATGCGTGCGCCCACCCGCACCTCGCCCGGGGCGACGTCGGTCGCCTGGAGGTAGAGGCGCCCGCCGCCGTCGAGATCGACCACCACCATCGCCAGCGGCGAGACGAGCGCGGAGGCCAGGTGGTCGATCGTGAAGGTGAACACCGTGCCGCGCTTGCCGAGCTTCTGCTCGACGGTGCGGTCCTGCGCGCGGCAGCCGATGCACACCCGCGCCTGCGGGTACTGGACGAGCCCGCAGACCTCGCAGCGGCTCCCGTAGAGCCGCACGTCTTGCCGCAGCTCCTTCCACTCGATCATCGCGGTGACGGTCTCGCCGGCGACTTCCGCCGGCAGCATGCCCCTGGCGCGCAGGAAGGCCGCGTAGGACGGGAGCGCGAGGCCGCCGGCGAGGGCCGTGCCGAGCGGCCGCGGGCGCGCCGCGGTGAGCGCGTCGGTCGCGCGGAAGACGAGCGCGTCGGCGCCCTCGCTGTGGGCGGCGACCGCGAGAAAGTCCCCGGGCGCCGCGGTCTCGAGCGCCCGGGCGAGCAGGACGAGCGGGTCGGGGGCTCCGAGCACGCCCGCCTCCGCGACGAGCGGTCCCACGAGCTGCGCCTTGGGATCGCACCCGATGCGCGCGGCGGCCTCGGCGGCGGCGCGTGCGTCCGGCGCCGCCAGCAGCAGGCGCGCGAGCTTCGTCGGCGGCACCTCGGCGCGGCGCAGCGCCGCCGTCACCGCCTCGGCGACGTCGCGCGCGTAGCCGTAGCTCGCCCCGAAGCGCAGGTCGGAGACCCGCAGCGCGCGCTGGGCGTCGGTGCGCCAGAGATACGTGAACTCCTCGGCCACCGTCGCCGTCGCCACCACCTCGGCGATCACGCCCTCGCGGCCGACCGCCGCCGCGGCTGCCCCGTCGCCGAGGAGCGGCTCGAGCTCGCTGCCCGGCTCCGTGTGGCGGGTGTCGGCGGCGACGACCAGGGCCGCGCGCGCGCTGCCCGCCTGCACGGCGTCGAGCGCCGCCCGCAGCGCGGTCGTGCCGGCGCGCACGGAGCCGCCAAAGTCCGCAACCGCCGTCGGGCGCGGCAGGTCGCACGCCGTGGCGACGACGCTCGCCACCTGCTTTTCGAGATACGGCGCGCTCGTGCTCGCGAAGTAGAGCGCGTCGAAGCCCGCGGGATCGGTCTCGCCGAGGCAGGCGAGCACGGCGTCGACGGCGAGCGTGAGCGCGTCCTCGTCGGGACCGGCAACCGTGCGCGTGCCCGCGGCCCGCGTCCCCCACGCCGCCGCCATGAGGGCGCGATCGAGCCGATGGCGCGGGAAGTAGGGCGCGATCCGGGTGATCCCCAGCATGCGACCGATCACCTTAGTACAGGCACGACGGACGAGGCCAGGGCGCCTGGGCTCCTGGCCCGCCTGCGAGCGGCATGCTAGACGCATCCGGCGATGGCGCGCGTGCTGCGGGGGGTGGCTCTCGTCGTGCTCCTGCTCGGCCCGGCGGCACGCCTGCTTGCCCAGAGCGCGCCGAGCGGCTCGCCGTTCGACTACGCGCTCTTCGGCCTCTCCCAGACGCGCCTCGGTCCGGGCGTGGAGGTGTTTTCCGGGGACGTCGGCGCCAACGTGGGCACCGTCACCATCGGCGCAGGGGCGCGCGTCGGGGGCAACGTGGCCGCGTTCTCGATCCGGCTCGCCCAGGGGGCGCGCGTGGCGCGCCGGCTCTTCTGCCTCTTCCTCGACGGCGCGACCAGCACGCAATGCCGCGCAGCCGTCACGGTGCCGCTGGTTGCGCCTGCGGCGCTGCCGCCGGTGACGGCCGCCCCGGGACGAACCGCCGTGCGTGTAGCCGCGGGACGCATCGCAGGGCCGCTCGGCCCCGGCGCCTACGGCCGCGTTCACCTGGGTGGGCACGCGGGGCTGCTCCTCGCCGGTGGCACCTACGCGCTGCGCGCGCTGCGCCTCGGGCGGCACGCCGAGCTCGTGTGCGCCACGGCCTGCCGCCTCGCCGTGCTCGACCCGGTGCGGCTCGGAGCGCGGGCGCAACTGAGCCCGGCGCCGGGCCTCCCCGACACGGCGCTCGAGATCGACGTCGCGGCGGGCGGCTCCGCGCCGGTCTTCCGCACGGGACCGGGTGCCACCGTGACGGGCATCGTGTATGCGCCCGCCGGCGGCCTGGTCCTCGGCGGGCAGGGGCGGTACGAGGGCAGCTTCGTCGGCGCCACGGTGCGCGTCGGCGCCGACGCGCAGGTGCTCGGCGCCTCCGGCTCGTGACGCGCGCGCCGGCGATCGGTGGCGTTGCGCTGGGTGGACGCCCGCGCATCGTCGCCTCGGGCGGCGAGGCGGACTTGGACGCCCTCGCCGCCGCCGAGGGCGCGGATTTGGTCGAGGTGCGCGCGGACCTCTTCGCCGATCCGGAGCCCGCGGCGCTCGCCGCGGCGCTCTTGCGGCTGCGCACCGCCGGGCGGCCGATCGTGCTCACCGTGCGCGCCGCCGCCGAGGGGGGCAGGCCATGGCCCGACGCGCGCCGGGCTGCGCTCTACGCGGCGGGCCTGCCCCACGTCGATGCCATCGACGTCGAGATTGCCTCCGTGGCGCTCGTGGACGACTTGGTCGCGCGGGCGCGCGCCGCCGGGCGCACCGTGATCCTCTCCGCGCACTTCCTCGACGCGCCTCCGCCCGCGGCCCGGCTCCTCGCCCTCGTCGAGCGCGCGGAGTCCCTCGGAGCCGATCTCACCAAGCTCGCCGCCCACGCCCGCGATCTCGACGACGTGCGCACGCTGCTCGAGGTGACGCTCGCCGCCCGCCCCCATCCCGTGGCGACGCTTGCGATGGGGCCCGTGGGCGCGATCTCCCGTCTCTGCTTCCCGGCCGCGGGCTCGCTCCTCACCTACGCGTCGGTGGGCACGCCGACCGCGCCGGGCCAGCTCCCGCTGGGAGAGCTCGCCCGGCTGGTGCGGCAGTTCTACCCGGCGTAGCCGCTCAGAGCGACTTGCGGAGCGTCTGGGCGTCCGTGCGCACTCCCGCGGCGAGCATGGCGAGCGTCCCCTGCGTCGCTTTCCCGATGGTCCGCCGTCCGTGGAGCGAGGTCACCGTGAACTTGAACGACGTGAGCACGGTCACCAGGCGCTGGAGGAACACCCGCTCTTTCTTCGCGCTGGGCGCGCTCGCGGCGGCGCTCGCGTCCTTCTGCGCCCGCGCGATCATCTTGAGGAGGCGCGTCTGGAGCTTGCCCACGTCGGGCGCCGTGCTCGCAAGCTGCTCGAGCTCCGCCAGCCGGCAGGTGATCGAGTCGAGCGTCGGCGCGACCGTGCAGCCGACCGTCGTGGTCGTCGTGCTCGTGGTCGTGGTGACGGTTATGGTTCCCGCCCCGGCCGCCACGGCGAGCCCACAGACCGCCCCGGCGAGCAACACCCCCAGTCCCTGCGTCGTCGTTTTCTCCATCGTCGCGTGCCCTTTCTCCCCCCCGATGGCAGGATAGCAGAGCGCCGATGACAATCCAGGGGAGACGTGCTGCGGCCGTGCTCTGCGCGCTCGTGCTGCTCGGCGCCTGCCGCCGCGAGCGGGCGGGGGTCTCCACCGCCGGGGCAGACATCGCCTCCGAGCCGAGCGCGGGCTGCCGGGCGGGGGTGCTCCCTGCGCTGCGCGGCGAGCGCCAAAGCGTGCGCGTCGGCACCGCCGTCCGCGAATACCTCGTCGATGCGCCGGCCGCACCCGCCGACCGCCCCCTGCCCGTCGTGCTCGACTTCCACGGGTTCCGCGGCAGCGCCGCCCGCGAGCGGTGGTCGACGGGCTTCGCGAAGCTCGCCGCCCGCGAGGGCTTCATCGCGGTGAGCCCCGAGGGGCACCCCGGCGTCCATCTCCTCGGCACCACCGGCACGGGCTGGAGCATGGAGCCCGCCGACACGCGCGACGTCGACTTCGTCCGCGCGCTGCTCGATCGGCTCGAGCGGGAGCGCTGCGTCGACCGGCGCCGCGTGTTCGCCACCGGCATGTCGAACGGCGGCTTCTTCGCGAACGTGCTCGGCTGCGTGCTGGGCGACCGGCTCGCGGCGGTGGCGCCGGTCGCCGGGGCGCGCGCGCTCGACGGCTGCGTGCCCGCGGGGCCGATGCCGGTCTTGCTGCTCGCGGGCCGCCACGACCGGGTCGTGCCCCCGGACCTCGTGCACGGCGCGCGCGACTGGTGGGCACACGAGAACGGCTGCGGCCCGGCCCTGGACGCGAGCGGGTGCATGCGCTTCACCGGCTGCCAGGCCGACGTCGTCGCCTGCGAGGGCTGGCAGGGGCACTGGTGGCCGTCCGGGGCGAGCGAGCGCATCTGGCACTTCTTCCGCAGCCACCCGCGCCGCGGCCCGGCCGTCGCGCGCGCCCCAGAGCCGCTGGCGCTCGACCCCGCCGAGCGACTGGTGGTCGTGGCTCCGCACCCCGACGACGAGACGCTCGGGGCGGGCGGGCTCATCCAGCGCGTGCTCGCGCAGGGCGGCAGCGTGCGCGTCGTGCTGCTCACCGCCGGCGATGGCTACGTCGAAGGCGTCGAGCGCGAGACGGGCCGGCCGCGGCCGCGGTCCGCCGAGTTCGTCGCCTACGGCGAGCGCCGCCTCGGCGAGGAGCGCGCGGCGCTGCGCCTGCTCGGCGACGGTCGCATCCGCCTCGAGTTTTTGGGATTCCCCGACGGCGGGCTCGAGCCGCTGCTCACCTCGCACTGGCAGCGCCTCCATCCCGAGCGCTCGCCCACGACCGGCGCCACCGACCCGCCCTACGACAGCGAGGCCCGCGACCCCGATCTCCCCTACGACGGCGCCGACCTCCGGGCCGAGCTCGCGCGCGTGCTGCGCGAGGCCGATCCCACGCTCGTCGTCCTCCCCGACCCGCTCGACCGCCATCCCGATCACCGCGCCGCCGGGCTCTTCACGCTGCTCGCCCTCGGCGACTGGCGGCCGCGGGGCCCGCTGCCGCGGCTGCTCGCCTACCTCGTGCACTGGCCCGACTGGCCGCCGGGTTGGCAGGCGATCGTCCCGCCCCCCGATGCCGCCGCGCAGCCGCTCGCGCTGCCCGCATCGCTCCCCACCCGCGGGCTCGCACGCACCATGCTCACCCTCACCGACGCGGAGATGGCCCGCGTCCACGCGGCGCTCGCCGCCTACGTGACGCAGCAGGACGTGATGCGGCCGCTGCTCGCTGCCTTCGAGCGGCGCACGGAGCCGTTCACGGTCCTGCGCGCGGATGCCATCGAGCGCGCCGGCGGGATGATCGAGCGCGGCCGGCGCTGAGCCGGGTCACTCGCCGCGGAAGACCGGCCGGCGCTTCTCGCAGAACGCGCGCACGCCCTCGGCGTAGTCGGCGCTCGCAAAGCAGGCGTCGACCAGCGCCGCCACCGCGGCGAGGTCGCGCTCGGCCGGGTCGCGCAGCGTCTCGGCGATCGCCCGCTTGCCGGCGCGCAGCGTGAGGGGGGCGTTGGCGGCGATGTCGGCGACGTACGTCGCGGTGAACGCCTCGAGATCCGCCGCCGGCACCACGCGATTGACGAGCCCGAGCCGCAGCGCCTCCTCGGCGTCGTACGTGCGCGCGGTGAACAGCATCTCGGCCGCGGTCGCCGGCCCGACGAGCGCCACGAGCCGCGCCACCCCGGCGTAATGGTAACCCAGCCCGAGGCGGGCCGGCGGCAGCGCGAGCTTGAGGTCGTCCGCGGCAACTCTGAGGTCGGCGCACGCGGCGATCGCGAGCCCGCCCCCCACGCACGCACCGCGCAGCATCGCCACGAGCGGCTTCGGGCACGCGAGCAGCGCATCGAAAGCCCGCGCCGTGGTGCGCTCGTAGGCGCGCGCCGAAGCGGGATCGGCGCGGCGCGTGGCGAACTCGGAGATGTCGGCCCCCGAGGCGAAGGCTTCCGTGCCCGCGCCCCGCAGCACGACGACGCGCACCGCCGGGTCGGCCGAGACCCCCGCCAGCGCGCCGGGGATGGCCTCCCACATCTCGAGGCGCACCGCGTTGCGCCGCGCGGGGTTGCGGAGCACCACCCAGGCGACGTCGCCGCGGCGCTCGACGTCGACGCCGAAGTCGCCGCCGCTCACGCCTTGGCCACGTTCACGACCTGGAGCTCGCAGAACTCCTCGAGCCCCCACGGCCCGTTCTCGCGCCCGAGGCCGCTCCACTTGACGCCGCCAAAGGGGATGCGCGGGCTCAGCGTGAGGTGCTGGTTCACCCAGGCGGTGCCGCACTCGAGCCGCTGGGCCAGCGCCTCGCCGCGGGCGGGGTCGGCGGTCCACACGGAGCCGCCGAGGCCGTAGTGGGTGCGGTTGGCCTGCGCGAAGGCGTCGTCCAGGTCGCGGAAGGGAATCACGGGCAGCGCCGGACCGAACTGCTCCTCGTCGACGAGCCGCACGCCCTCGCCCACGTCGGTGACCAGCGTCGGCGGATAGAAGTAGCCCGGGCGCGGCAGCGGCGCGCCGCCGGCGGCGATCTGCCCTCCGTGGCGCTTCGCGTCCTCGACGAGCGCGCACACGCGCTCGAACTGCGGGCGGTTGTTGATCGGGCCGAGCTGGGTGTCGGGGGCGAGGCCGTCGCCCACCTTCGTCGCCGCGGCGAGCGCGGCGAGCTCCCGCACGAGCGGGCGGTAGACGTCCTCGTGCACGTAGAGGCGCTTGATCGCCACGCACACCTGGCCCGAGTTGGTAAACGCGCCCCAGAAGAGCCGGGGCGCGACTTGGGCCGGGTCGACGTCGGGCAGCACGATCGCCGGATCGTTGCCGCCGAGCTCGAGCGTGACGCGCTTTAAGTCCTCGGCGGCCGCGCGGGCGATCTTCTTGCCGGTGGGGACGCTGCCCGTGAACGAGATCTTGCGCACGGTGGGGTGCGCGGTGAGCCACGCGCCCACCTCGTCGCCGCCGCCGAGCACGTTGAGCACCCCGGGCGGGAAGACCTCGCGCAGCGCCGCGCCGAGCGCAAGCGAGGAGAGCGGCGTGAAGGGCGAGGGCTTGGCCGCCACCGTGTTGCCCGCGAGCAGCGCCGGGCCGAGCTTCTGCACGAGGGTGTAGACGGGGTAGTTCCACGGCGTGATCGCCGCGGTGACCCCGAGCGGCCGGCGCACGAGCGTGATCCGCGTCTTCGCGTCCTCGCGCAGCACCTGCACGGGAACCCGCTCCTCGGCGTAGAGCCGGAAGATGCCGGCGGCACCCTTCACCTCGCCGACGGCCGCCGCAAGCGGCTTCCCCTGCTCGAGGCAGACGAGCCGGCCGATGTCCTCGGCGCGCGCGGCGAGCGCCTCCGCCGCGCGACCGAGCGCCGCGCGCCGCAACGCCTCGTCGTGCGCCCAGGGTCCGGCGAAGGCCGCCGCGGCCGCCGCCATCGCGCGCTCGACGTCCTCGGGCGTCGCCTCGGGACACTGCGCGAACGGCTCGGCCGTCGCCGGATTGATCACCGGGAACTCCCGGCGGCCGGGAACCAGCTCGCCGCCGATGAGATGGGCGAAGCGCTCTTCCATGCCGCGGGACCCTAGGCGAGCCCCCGCGGGGATGCAAGGCGGTTTGCGTTGACAGGGCGGAGCCGGTGCGCGTAGACGACCGGCGATGCGCCGACGCGCCGCGATGGCGATGCTGGTCGCGTGGGCCCGCGTCGCGGCGGCGGCCGGCGTCACGGTCGACGTGACGCCCGGCCACCGCCTCGCCACGGTCGTGCCGCTGCGCGCGCTCGGGGCCGCGGTCGATGCTGTGCCCGGGGGCGCGACCGACCAGATCTATACGCCCGCCAACATCGCGCAGATGCTCGCCGCGGGCTTCGGCCCGGTGAGCTACCGGCTGTTCACGGAGCTCGGCGTGCAGGCCTGGCACTGGAACCCGAGCGGCACGTGGAGCGGACCCGGCGACACGGGCTACTTCACCGGCAGCGGCAGCGGCGGCGGCACGATCCGGCGGTCGTTCGGCTACCGCCTGCCTCACCGCGGCTTCACCCACGACCAGGCCTACGACGACGACTTCTCCCGCCTCGACGACGGCGACCCGACGACGTACTGGAAGAGCGACCCCTACCTCACGCAGGCGTTTACCGGCGAGCCCGACGCGACCCACCCGCAGTGGGTCGTGATCGACCTCGGCACCCCAAAGCCGGTCGACGCGATCCGGCTCCTGTGGGCCGAGCCGCACGCCACGGATTACCGCGTCGAGTACTGGACCGGCGGCGATGCGATCTACGATCCAGCACACGGCACGTGGCAGGCGTTCCCCGGAGGCGTCGTGACGGGCGGGATCGGCGGCACCGTGACGCTCGCGCTCGCCCCGGCGCCGCTCGCGACCGAGTTCGTCCGCGTGCTCATGACCGCGTCGTCGGGCACGTGCGATACCCACGGCGCGGGCGACCCGCGCAACTGCATGGGCTACGCGCTCGCCGAGGTGGGCGTCGGCACGCTCGAGCGCGGCGTGTTCACCGACCTCGTGCACCACAGCCCCGACGGCACGCGGCAGACCGTGACCTACGTCTCCTCGGTCGATCCGTGGCACGACGCGACGGCAGAGGTGACCGAGACCGAGCAGCCCGGCCTCGACCTCGTGCTCGGCAGCGCGCTCACCCGTGGGCTTCCCGCGCTCGTCCCCGTGGCGATGCTCTACGGCACGCCCGACGACGCGGCGGCCGAGATCCGCTACCTCGAGGCGCAGGGCTATCCGCTCCTCGGCGTCGAGCTCGGCGAGGAGCCCGACGGGCAATTCATCCTCCCCGAGGACTACGGCGCGCTCTACCTCGAGTGGGCGGCGGCGCTGCACGCGGTCGATCCGGCGCTGCGGCTGGGCGGCCCGGTGTTCCAGGGCGTCACGCAGGACGTGCCGGTCTGGCCCGACGCGCGCGGCAATACCTCCTGGCTCGCGCGCTTCCTCGCCTACCTCGCCGCGCACGGCCGGCTCGGCGACCTGAGCTTCATGTCCTTCGAGCACTACCCCTTCGATCCGTGCCACGTCGGCTGGAAGCGGCTGCTCGACGAGCCGGGGCTGGTCGCGGGCGTGCTCGCCGCGTGGGCCGCCGACGGGCTCGCGCCCTCGGTGCCGCGCTACGTAACCGAGTACAACGACACCTACGACGACGACGGCTCGATGAACACGATCTTCGGCGCGCTCTGGCACGCGGACTTCGTGGGCAGCTTCCTCGCCGCCGGCGGCGCGGGCGCGTTCTTCTACCAGTACGAGCCGATCCCGCTCTCGCGCACGGCGGGATGCAACCGCTACGGCACCTTCAGCATGTTCGTCGCCGACCAGAGCTACACGATCGAGGCCAAGACCGCGCAGTTCTTCTCGACACAGCTCCTCACCCAGGAGTGGGCCGAGCCGGTCGACGCGCCGCACGACCTGGTGCCCGCCGCAACCGACGCCGTCGACCGCCGCGGCAACCAGCTCCTCACCGCCTACGCGCTCCACCGCCCCGACGGCCAGTGGGCGGTGCTGCTCGTCAACAAGAACAAGAGCCGGCCCGTGACCGTCGGGGTGACCTTTCACGACGCCGCGACCGGCACCGACCACTTCTTCACCGGCCCCGTCACCCAGGTGAGCTTCGGCCGCGACCAGTACCGGTGGCATCCGGGCCCGCGCGGGACCGCCGCGCCCGACGGGCCGCCCGTGACCACCAAGGCCCCCGGCGGCGCCGGCACCGCCTACACGCTGCCGCGGGCGTCGGTAACCGTGCTGCGCGGCGGGGTGTCGTGAAGCGCGTCGCGCTCGCCGACCTCGCCGACGAGCCGGTCTCCCACGACCCGGCGATCCGCAAGCGCGTGCTGCTGCGCGACGGCGCGCTCCCCCACCTCGTGCAGCTCGCCGAGGCGCGGCTCGCGCCGGGCCAGGTGGCCCCCGCCCACGCGCACGCCGACATGCACGAGGTGTTCGTCGTCGAGGCGGGCTGCGGCGTGATCCGCGTCGACGGGCGCCCCCACGCGCTCGCGCCAGGGGTGTGCGTGGTCGTCGAGGCCGGCGAGACGCACGAGATCGCGTGCACGGGCCCGGGACCGCTCGTGCTGCTCTACTTCGGGCTGCGGCGCTGAGTTGCGTCCCGCGCGGGCCCGGCCTAGAAGCCCGCCCATGGATGCCAAGGCCGCCGCGCGCGAGCGCCTCGAGGGCGAGCGCGAGCGCCTGATCGCGTTGAGCCACCGCATCCACGCCAACCCCGAGCTCGCCTTCGAGGAGGAGCGGGCGGCGACGTGGCTGTGCGAGGCGCTCGCGGCCGCCGGCTTCGCCGTCGAGCGCGGGCTGGGCGGCCTGCCGACCGCGTTCGTCGCGCGGGCGGGTAGGGGGCCGCTCCACCTCGCGTTTTGCGCCGAGTACGACTGTCTCCCCCGCATCGGGCACGCCTGCGGCCACAACCTGATTGCCGCGAGCGCCGTCGGCGCCGGGCTTGCCGCCGCGCGCGTGGCCGACGACGTGGGGCTTACCGTGTCGGTCATCGGCACGCCCGCCGAGGAGAGCGGCGGCGGCAAGATCCTGCTGCTCGAGCGCGGCGCGTTTGCGGGCGTGCATGCGGCGCTGATGGTCCACCCCGCGCCGGTCGACGTGCTCGCGGCGCCGTTCCTCGCCATGCAGGAGCTCCACGTCCGCTACGCGGGCCGGGAGGCGCACGCCTCGGCCTTCCCCGAGCACGGCATCAACGCGGCCGACGCGCTCACGGTCGCGCAGGTCGCGCTCGGCCTCCTGCGGCAGCACCTGCGCGCGACCGATCGCGTGCACGGCATCGTCACCAAGGGCGGCGACGCGCCGAACGTGGTGCCCGGGAGCACGGCGGCGGAGTACTACGTGCGTGCGCGCTCGCTCGAGGACCTCGCCGAGGTGCGCGCCAAGGTGATTCGCTGCTTCGAGGCCGGCGCGCTCGCCACCGGCGCGACGCTCGATCTCGCCGCCGAGGCCCCCTACGCGGAGGTGCACCACGACGCGGAGCTCGCCGCGCTCTACCGGCGCAACGCCGAGGCGCTCGGCCGCACCTTCCCCGACCTGGGGCCGATCCTCGATCGCAGCGCGGGCTCGACGGACATGGGCAACGTCTCCCTCGCCCTCCCCGCGATCCACCCCCTCATCGGCATCGCCTCGCTCCCGGCGGTGAACCACCAGCCCGAGTTCGCGGCCCACTGCATCACGCCCACAGCCGACCGCGCGCTCCTCGACGGCGCGCTCGCGCTCGCCTGGACGGCGATCGACGCCGCCCTCACCCCCGCGCTCGCGGCGCGCGCGGCCGCATCCACCGGCGCCCGTCAGTCGGCGCGCGAGAGCACGAAGTAGCTGCCGATCTCCCGGCCGCGCCGCGTGGCACAGCCGATGAAGACGTGCGTCGCGACGCGCCGCAGGTAGTCGACCATGTCCTTGTAGACGAGGCGCGAGACGCCGCGGTCGTTCGTCTGCACCGGGGGCCAACCGGGACAGCCCTGCGGCGGCACCTCCCGGTAGTCGATGGCAGCCCCGCGGCCGGGCTCCTCCCGCACGACGAAGTAGCCCGGCCCCGTGAGCCACGCGAGCGGCTGGTGGTTGTAGCCCCAGAGCGCGTCGGTCGCCCCGCCCGCCGGCCGGCAGAAGCGCTTCTGGAAGACCGTAAAGGCGGGCAGCGAGTTCTTGCCGTGGTAGATCACCTCGCGCAGCGGCTCCGCGTCCGGCGGCACCAGGTCGGCGAGGCACACCGGGGGGCCGCCCGCTAGCGCGGCATAGAGCCGACCCTGGAGCCCCGGCCCGCCGAGCGCCGCGATCGCTTGGCGGCGATCGCCCGGCGAGAGGTGATCGAGGAGGTCGGCAATCGCGGCCGTGTCGACCGGCTCGGCGCGAACCAGCGCAACGAGGCGGGCCGCCGCGGGCGTCATCGGCGCGGGATCATAGCGACGGCGGCGGACGCGGCGCAACGCGACCCGCGGCCCCGGGCGTGCTATGGCGGCCCCATGGCGCTCTCCCGCCTCGGCGCCCGCACGCTGCGCGCCGCCGTCGCCGCCATCCGCCCGCGCGGCGAGGGCTTCGACCAGCCGCTCGACGACCACGTGCTCGCCGAGATCGCCGCCTTCCTCCCCCATCTCCCCGGCCCGATGCGGCGCGCCTTCCCGCTCGGGCTCTGGCTCCTCGAGCTCGGCCCCCCGCTGTTCGCCGGCCGCTGGCGCCGCTTCAGCCGCATGCCGCTCGACGAGGCCCAGCGCTATCTCGCCCGGCTCGCGGAGGCGGGCGGGCTCCTCGGCGCGCTCGTGCTCGGGCTGCGGGCGCTCACCTTTCTCGCCTTCTATCAACACCCCGCGGTGCTCGCGACGCTCGAGGTCGACTGGGCCGGCCGGGCCGCGGCGCTCGTCGCGCGGCGCGCGGAGCTGCTCGATGACCGCCCCGCCTGAGCACCGGCTCGCCTACCCGAACGTCACCGACGGCGCGACGCTCGCGCGAGCGGCGACCTTCGCGGCCGATGCGGTCGTGGTCGGCAGCGGCGCGGGCGGCGCCACCGCGGCGGCGCGGCTCCGCGACGCCGGCCTCGACGTGCTCGTCGTCGAGGAGGGCGCGCTCGAGCGCACGGAGACCTTCACCACCGATCCCGCGACGATGATCCGTCGCCTCTACCGCGACGCCGGGACGAGCCTCATCCTCGGCCGCCCGGGCATCGTCTTCGCCGAGGGCCGGTGCGTCGGCGGCTCGACGGTGATCAACGGCGGCATGAGCTGGCGGGTGCCCGAGCGGGTGCTCGCCGCCTGGGAGCGCGACTGGGGCCTCGCGGACCTGGGGCCGCGCGCGATGGAACCCTACTTCGCCGCCGCCGAGCGCATCCTCCACGTCGAGCCGAACCACGAGGACACCTTCGGCCGCAACACACTCGCGTTCCTCGCCGGCGCGCGACGGCTCGGCTGGCCGGTCGCCCGGGCGCCGCGCAGCATGCGCCGCTGCGTCGGCCTCAACAACTGCGCGCTCGGCTGCCCGACGGGCGCCAAGCAGTCGATGCTGGTGACCGAGATCCCGCGGCTCCTCGCCGCGGGCGGGCACCTCCTCACGCACGCGCGCGTCGATCGCGTCGTCTTCCGCGGCGGCCGCGCGGCGGGGGTGCGGGGGCGGCTCCTCGGGGCCGACGGCCGCGTGCGCGGGCGCTTCACCGTGCACGCGCCGCTCGTCGTGCTCGCCGCCGGCGCGCGGCACACGCCGGCCATCTTGAAACGGAGCTGGCTTCGCGCGCGGACGATCGGCCGCGGCCTCCACACGCACCCGAACGCCAAGGTCGTCGGCATCTTCGAGGAGCGTCTCGACCCCTGGATCGGCACGCACCAGGCCTTCCACATCCACCATTTCCTCGACGAGGGGATCCTCATCGGCTACGCCGCGGTGCCGCCGGGGCTCCTCGCCGCGGCGCTGCCCGGCTTCGGCGCGGCGCACGCCGCCCGCATGCGGCTCTACAACCACATGCTCACGGCCGCCGCCCTCATCGAGGACGAGGGCGAGGGCCGCGTCGTGCTCGGGCCCGATCGCCAGCCGTACATGTTCTTCGACCTCCAGGGCCGCGACCTCGAGCGCGTGCACCGCGGTGTGGCCCTCACCGCCGAGCTGCTCTTCGCCGCGGGCGCCCGCCGCGTGCTGCTGCCGTTCGCCGACCTGCCCGAGCTGGCGGGTCCCGCGGAGCTGCCGCGCATCGGCGCGCGGCCGCGGGTCGCACGCGGGATCGAGCTCATGACCGTCCACATCATGGGCACAGCGCGCATGGCGCCGGATCCCGGCCGCGGCGCCACCGACCCGAGCGGCGCCGTGCACGGCGTGCCGGGCCTCGTCGTCGCCGACGCGAGCGTCATCCCCACGTCGATCGGGGTGAACCCCCAGGAGACCATCGTCGCGCTCGCGCTGCGCAGCGCCGAGCGCTGGCTCGACGCGCGGGCTCCTAGGCGAGCTGCCGTGCGGCCTCCTGCACGCGGTCCATCCACATCGTGAGCATGGGGCCGGGCTCCCGCGGCACGCAGTGACTGCAGATGTCGCCGGCGAGCGCGACCATCTGCCGGCGCGCGCAGCTCGCCGGCGAAGACCAGCGCCGCACTGTCGAGGCGCACGGCGAGCCGCTCGGGCCGCAGCGTCTCGCTGCCGCACTCGGCCCCGATCGCCTGCAGCTCCGAGAGGACGAGGTGCAGGTTCGTCTGCACGCGGTCGAGGCGTTCCTCGAAGGTGACGCGGTGGATCTCGCGCACCAGCTCGTCCTGCCGGCGCGAGACGAACTTCGCGACGACAGCGCCGAAAGCCAGGAGCCCGGCGACGGCCTCGGCGACGGCGAGCGCGCGCAGTGGGCCCGTCGGCAGCACGTCGCCGTAGCCGACCGAGGTGGCCGTGACGAAGCTGAAGTAGAGGGCGGTGGCGAAGCCCGCCGGGGTGGTACCGACCGGGGCGCCGGCGGCAACGAGTCCGCGACCCGCGACCCCGGCGAGCCAGTAGACGAGGGCGCACGCGACCACCATGGCGAGCCAGAGCGCGAAGAGCTCGCTCGTCGAGCGCCGCTCGAGCGCCTCGAGCACGGCGTTGCCCCAGGAGCGCCGCTCGGGCGCGACGGGCCGCGCCGCGGGCGCGACCCCCAGCACGTCGACGATCGTGAGCGTGGGATCGCGGAGCCGGCGGAGCAGTTCCTCGCGCGTCGCCTCCGCCGCCATGGGCGGAGCATAGCTCGCGGCCGGGCCGATGCCAGGGCGGGCTCAGTGCGTGGCGACGGCGCGCAGCTTCGAGGGGGCCGCCTGGCTGCCCCGCCGCCGCTCGCCCAAGAAGAGCGTGTAGAGGACGGGCAGCACGAGCAGCGTGAGCAGCGTCGCCGAGACGAGCCCGCCGATCACCACCACGGCGAGCGGCCGCTGCGTCTCCGAGCCGATCTCGGTGGAGAGCGCGGCCGGCAGGAGGCCGAGCGCGGCGAGGAGCGCGGTCATGAGCACGGCCCGCATGCGGCGCATCGCGCCCTCCTCCACCGCCGCCCGCACGCCGAGGCCTTCGGCGCGCAGCGCGTTGATCTGCGAGACGAGGACCACGCCGTTCAGCACTACCTGCCCCATGAGCGCGATGAACCCGATGCACGCCGCGACGCTGAGATTGAGCCGCGCCGCGAGCAGGCCCACCACGCCGCCCGTGAGCGCAAAGGGGATCGTCGTGAGGATGAGCAGCGCGCAGGCGAGCGAGCCGAAGGTGCGGAAGAGGATCGCCAGGATGAGCGCGATCGACACCGGGATGATCACCGCGAGCCGCGCCATCGCCCGCCGCTGGTTCTCGAACTCGCCGCCCCAGGTGATGAACGCCCCCGGGGGGAGCTGCACCTCGGCGGCGACGCGCCGCTGCGCCTCGGCGACGAACCCGCCCAGGTCGCGCCCGCGCACGTTGCACTTGACGCCGACGAAGCGCATGTTCGCCTCGCGGTCGATGGCCGCCTCGCCCGGGGCCACCTCGACGCGGGCGAGCTGGGCGAGCGGCACCTGCGCGCCATCGGGCGTGGGCACGGCGATCTGCGGGATCGCGTCGAGGGTGGCGCGCGCCGCCGCGGCGAGCCGCACGACGACGTCGAAGTGCCGCTCGCCCTCCCAGAGCTGCGTCGCCGTCTTGCCGCCGATCGCGGTCTCGATCACGTCCTCGACGTCGGCGATGTTGAGCCCGTAGCGGGCGATCGCCGCGCGGTCGACGACGACGTGGACCTGGGGGAGCTGTGCCGAGCGGACGATCGCCAGATCGGCCACCCCGCGCACGCCCGCGAGCACCCGCTTGACCTCCTCGGCCGCGCCGCGCAGCGCATCGAGGTCCCAGCCGAAGAGCTTCACCGCCACCTGGCCCTTCATGCCCGAGATGTTCTCCTCGATGTTGTCCTTGATCGGCTGCGAGAAGTTCACCTCGATGCCCGGCACCTCGGCGAGGCGCGCCTGCATCGCGTCGATCAGCCCCGCCGCGGTGACCCCGCGCGGCCAGTCGGTGTGCGGCTTCAAGTCGACGAAGAACTGGATCAGGTTCGCGGGCGCGGGGTCGGTCCCGTCGTCCGGGCCGCCGAGCTGGCTCATGAGGCCCTGCACCTCGGGGAAGGCGAGGAGCGCGTCGCGGATGCGCGGCAGCACGGTCGCGTGCGCCCGCTCGAGCGCGATGCTCGGCGGGAGCGTCACCGACACCCAGAGCGCCCCCTCGTTGAGGGTCGGGAGAAACTCGGTGCCGAGCCGACCGAAGAGGACGAGGCCCAGGGCGAGCACGCCCACCGTACCGGCGAGCACGGACCCGCGGTGGTCGAGCGCCCAGCCGAGGGCCGGACGGTAGAGCCGCGCCGCCGCAGCCTCCACCGGCGTGTGCGCCGCGCTGCCGTGTCCGCGCAAGAAGAGGAATGCGAGCAGCGGGATCAGCGTGAACGAGAAGACGAGCGCCGTGACCAAGGCCGCGCAGACCGTGTTCGCCATCGGCGCAAAGATGCGCCCCTCGACGCGCTGGAGGGTGAAGATGGGAAGGTAAGCCACGATGATGATGCAGAGCGCGAAGAGCGTCGGCCGCGCCACCTCGCCCGCCGCCTCGAGCACGACCGAGCGCGCCTCGCGCGGACCCGCCGTGCCGCCGAGGCGGCGGGCCACGTGCTCGATCATGATCACCGCGCCGTCGACGATGATGCCGAAGTCGACGGCCCCGAGGGACAGTAGGTTGGCCGAGAGGCCACGGAGGTGGAGGTACAGGAACGCACCCAGCAGCGAGAGCGGGATGACGAGCGCGACGATGAGCGCGGCCCGCAGGCTCATGAGGAAGACGCCCACGACCAGCACGACGAGCACCGCGCCCACGACGAGGTTGTGCGTCACCGTGACCAGCGTGCGGTGCACGAGCCGCCCGCGGTCGTAGAACGTGTCGACGTGGACGCCCGGCGGCAGGATGCCGTGGTTGAGCTGGTCGATCTTCGCGTGCAGCGCCGCGAGCACCGTCGAGGGGTTCTCGCCGCGGCGGAGCAGCACGATGCCGAGCACGGCCTCGGGGTTGCGGTCGCGGCCGACGATGCCGCGGCGGACCGCGGGGCCCACGGTGACGCGCGCGAGGTCGCGGATGCGGATCGGCGTGCCCTGGCGCGCCTGGACGACCACGTTGGCGATGTCCTCGGCGCCGGCGAGCGTGCCGAGCCCGCGCACGACGTACTGCTCGTCGCCGTGCACGATGTAGTTGCCGCCGGCGTTGGCGTTCGAGCGCCCGAGCGCCGCAAACACCTGCGGCAGCGTGACCCCGTGGGCGAGGAGCTGGCGGGGATCGACCTCGACCTGGAACCGCTTGACGAAGCCGCCGAAGGAGACCACGTCGGCGACGCCCGGCACCTGCTTCAAGTGCCGCTCCATCACCCAGTCCTCGAGCTCGCGCAGCTCCATCGGCGAGTAGCCCTCGCCCTCGAGCGTGTAGCGGAAGATCTCGCCCGTGGGCGTCGAGAGCGGGCCGAGCATGGCCTTCACGCCGTCGGGAAGGTCGGCCTGCGCCAGCCGCTCGCTGGTCACTTGCCGCGCGAAGTAGAGGTCGGTGCCGTCCGCGAAGGTGAGCGTGATGTTGGAGAGCCCGAAGAGCGAGATCGACCGGAGATCGGTGAGGCCAGGCAGGCCGTTCAGCTCCTGCTCGAGGGGCAGCGTCACCTGCCGCTCGACCTCCTCGGCGGCGTGCCCGGGGAAGAGCGTGATCACGTAGACCTGCGGGTCGGCGAGCTCCGGGAACGCCTCGATGGGGAGCGCGTGGAAGGCAAGGAGGCCCGCCGTGACGAAGGCGGCCGTGAGGCCGAGGATCAGGAGCGGCTGGGCGAGGGAGACCCCGAGAACGCGACGCAGCATCCGGGGTCCCGCGCCGCTACGACGCAGCGAGCGCCTGCGCGGCGAGCAGCGCCCCGTCGACGACCACGTCCTCGCCGAGCGCGACGCCACCCAGCACCTGCACCTTCCCGCCGACCTCCGCCCCGACCTGAACCGGTCGCAGCGCGAGCCCGCCGTCGGCGCCGCGGACGACCACCCGGTAGCCGCGGCCGTCGGAGAGCAGCGCCGTCGCCGGCACGACGGTGAGCCGCGTGCCGGGCGGCGCCTTGAGCGTCACGCGGGCGAACATGGCGGGCTTCAGCAGACGGTCGGGGTTCGGCAGCGTGCAGCGCACGGGCACCGTGCGCGTGGCGTCGTCGATCACGTCGCCCACGGCGGCGACCTCGCCCGGAAACTCCTGCGGGTAGGCGTCGACGTGAATGCCGACCGCCTCCCCGGCGCGCACGAGGGCGAGCTGGCGCTCGGGGAGACGCGCGGCCACGCGGAGGTGGGCGAGGTCGGAGACGACGATCAGCGGCTCGGCCGCATCGGGGGTCGCTTCCATCCCGACGAGCGCGCGCCGCTCCACCACCGTGCCCGCCAGCGGCGCCCGCAGCACGTAGCGACTCGTGCGCTCGCCGGGTGCCACCCCGAGGCGGTCGAGCGCGGCCCGGGCCCGCTCGAAGTCGGCGGCGGCCTTGCGCGCATCCTCGGTCGCCTGGAGATAGTCCTTTTCGGCCACCGCGCCCGCCGCGCGCAGCGCCGTGGCGCGGGCGGCCGCCCGCCGCGCGACGACCAGGTCGGCTTCGGCGCGAACGTACTCGGCCTCGGCCGCCCGCACCTCGGGGCTGTCGAGCACGAGCAGGGGCTCGCCGGCCGTCACCGCATCGCCGACCTCGACGAGCAGCTCGGCCACGCGGCCGGGGACGAGCGCGCCGAGCCGCGCCGTGTAGCGCGGGTCGAGCTCGATCGTGCCGGTGATGTCGCCGAGCTCCCCCACCTCGACCTCGGCCACCGGCGCGAACTTGAGGAAGGCGAGCTGCGCCGGGGTGAGCCGCCCCGCAACCGGCGGGGCGGCGGCGCCGCCGTCGGGTGCGCCGCAGCCCGCCAGCCCGAGCAGCACGAGGCCGCACGATGCGGCGCGGATCACGGCGCCCCCTCGAGCGCGGCGCTGCGCATGAGGGCCCAGGCGGCGACCTGCGCATCGTGGAGAGCGTCGAGGTGGTCGCGTTGGGTCTCGACGTACGCGCGCTCGGCCTCGAGGAACTCGAGCAGCGAGCTCGCGCCCGCGCGGTAGGACACCTCGGCCGCCGCGCGCGCGTCGCGCGCCTCGCGCAAAAACGCCTCCTCGAAGCGGCGCACGCGGTCGCGGGCGACCCGGTAGGCATCGAGCGCGCTCCGGATCTCCTGCGGGATCGCGAGGCGTAGCTTGGCTACTTCGTGGCGGGCCACGAGCGCCTCGGCCTCGGCGCGCATGATGTCGCCCTGGTTGCGATCGAAGACCGGGAGCGGCACCGACATCGTGCCCCCGATCTGGTCGGGCAGGTCGCCCGCGATCGTGTGCTGGCTGTGCGTGTACTCGACGCCCAGGGTCACGTTCGGCCAGGCCTCGGCCCGCGCGAGGGCGAGCGCCGCGTCGGCGGCCTCGACGGCCCGTTCGGCGGCGCGGAGATCGGGACGCCGCGCGAGCGCATCGCGGGTGAGGCGCGCGGCATCGTCGGGCACCGACGGGACGGCGAGGTCACCGACGGCGTCGACGTCGGCCGCATCGAGCCCGACCAGCGGCAGCAGCTCGGCGACCGCCTGGCGGCGGTCGACCTCGGCGTCGGCGACCTCGCGCTCGAAGGCGCGCTGCTCGAGCATGATCTTGTCGAGCTCGGCGGGCGAGATCTCGCCCGTGCGGGCACGCGCCTCGCTCACGCGCACCGTCTCCCGGTAGTGCGCGAGGTTCTCCTCCGCCAGCGCGAGCCGGCGGCTCGTGATCAGCACGTCGGTGAAGCGCGAGCGAAGCGTGAAGGCGAGCGTGCGCTCCAAGTCGGCGCGCGTGGCCTCGGCAGCGTCGGCGCGCGCGCGCGCCTGGGCGATCCGCTTGCCGCGCTTGCCCCAGAGGAGGAACTCCTGCTCGAGGCCGACCTGGCCGACCACCGTCTGGCCGACCGAGAGGCCGTGGGGGTTGGTCGGCCCGAGTGGGAAGTCTCCCACCGCGCCCGAGAGGGTGGGATTGGGGTAGAGACGCGCCGTCACCACGTCGCCGCGGGCCGCCTGCACCTCGAGCGCCGCCGCGAGCACCTCGGGGTTCTGCCGGCGCAGCAGGGCGAGCGCGTCGTCCATGGTGAGACGCACCCGCTCCTCGGCCCGTATGGCGGCACCGGAGGCAAGCAGCGCGAGGGCCACGAGCCATCCCCTCACGCCGCCGACCAGATACCCGAATCGCTCGCGCCGTGCACGCCTCGCGGCGGGCGCACGGCCTGACGGCCGCTTAGGTGCAGGTACCCGTCGTGCGACACGCCGCGAGAATACCGTCGCGGCAGCTCCGCCGCAGCGCACGCACCTGCTTGCGGCAGGCGACCGCTTCCCTGCCCTTCATCCCGGAGCACTGCTTGAGGGGTTTGCACGACCTGAGCTCGGCCGCACACAGCCGCCGGCACCTCGCCGCTCCCGCAGGCGCCGACCCGCCCCCGAGCGCCGCCACCACCGCCAGCCCCCACAGTCCCCGACGCAGCATGATCGAGCCTCCTCCAGGGCGGGGCCGTCATCCCCCGGGTCCGAGAGCAAGATCCACGCCACGGACCTTGCTCACCGGCGGCCGTCGCGATGCACGATCACACAGGCGATTCGCGTGTGGCAGGTCGCCTCAGGCGAGGCATCAGGCCACAGCGGCGGAAACGATGTGCTGCGGTCGATGGTTCAGTGATGCCAGCGGACGCGATAGGCGCCGTGCCTCCAGTGATGCCAGGGGCGACCGTAGACTCCGTACACCCCGTAGACCCCGACCCCGGGGGCGACGTAAGCCGGCGCATAGACCGGCCCGTAGTACACCGGCGCCGGATAGACGACCGGAGGCGGATAGACGACCGCCGGAGGGGGAGCGCCCGCGAAGAAGGCGAAGCCGGGAAGCCCGATGCCGATCGCCACCCCCACGTGCGCATCGGCGGGACGGGCTGCGACCAGCCCGACCGCTGCGAAGAGGGCCACTGCCGCGAGCAGCTTTTTCATGGCGCTCCCTGCAACCCCCTGCGCAGCGGAAGGTTACGGGGGGCCGCTACCAGCGCGGCCCCTCTGTCCCCAGCTCGAAGAGCTTGACGAACGCCGAGACGGCGAGCGCGCCGACGAAAAGCGGCAGGACGGCCGTGCCTGCGATCGCAGGCCCGGTCTCCCACCCGCCCGCCGACCAGAGCCAGGCACCCCCCTCCATGCCGACGAGCCCGCAGAAAAGCGGCAGCAGCGGTCGCGTCGTGTAGAGCCCGAGCAGGCGTGCCGCCGCCCACCCGGCCACCAAGGCACAGGCCACGGTGAGCAGGATCTGCACGACGGGATGCATCGTCATCGTCTCCGTCATGGCCACGACCTCCTTGACGCGGGAGCCCTCACGGCGCCACCGCCTCGCGCACGACCGCACGGAACCGGTCGACGTCGAGCGGCTTGTCGAGGACGGCGCGCACGCCGAGCCGACGCGCCTTCGCACGCGCGTTCGCATCGCCGTAGGCCGTCACCAGCACCACCGGCGTCTCGCCGCGGGCCGGGCGCAGGCCGGCGAGCACGTCGAGGGCGTTCAGGGCAGGGAGGTCGACGTCCGAGACGATCGCATCGTAGCGCCGCGGCGGCTGCTCCCACGTCGCTGACTCGATGAGCGTGAGCAGCCCGACGCCATCGGCCGCGCGGACGACCTCGTAGCCGTCCTGCTCGAGGATGCAGGCGAGCAGGCCGAGCATCTCGGGGTCGTCCTCGGCAAGGAGAATACGTGCGGGCTCCATCCCACCACTCCCTTCCGACGGGAGGAGGCTGCAGGCGGCGTGCCGTTCGAAAGCGGCCGTCCGTGCGTACGGGAGCGCGGGCGCAGCGCGGCAACTTGTCCTGCCGCCCGGGCGTCAGGACACCGCAACGCACGTGATCCCACGGACTTGCGGTCGGTCGAGACGTTTTGTCGCGGGGTGTACGCGGACGGAAGTCCCCCGGGGGTGCGGAAGCGCTAATGTCGACCCGCGGTCGGGCTCGAGGGGGCGGAGGGCCGATGCGGGCCTTGATGTCCGCTTGCCTTCTCGAGCAGCTCGGCCTCGAGGGTGGCGGCCTGCGCTTCGATCTGCCCGGCGCGCTCCTCGAGCGCCTCGGCCTTGTCGTCCTGCCGCTGGGCGAGCACGTACCGGCCCCCGTCGCGCAGGTCCTCGGCGTGATCTTGAAACTCGGCCGCGACGGCACGCATGTGCTGCGCCAGGTCGTACAGCTCGCGGATCTGCTCGAGCTTCCGCGGATCGATGGCGGCCCGCCCGGGCGGACCCGCCCCCGGCTGAAAGGCCTTCGTCGCCTCGCCCGCCCGGCACGGCGCGGCGACGAAGAGCAGGAGGGCGGCGCCGAGGAGGCGCTGGACGCGGCCGCACGCGGCGATCACTGCTGCACCTGCGGCACGACCGGCGCGGGCGGGCCGCCAGCGAGCCAGTAGCCGTGGCGGCCGGCCGCGACAACCAAGCAGAGGACCCCGATCAGCGCGAGCACGACGCGCAGCCGCGGAAGGGCTTCGAGGCACCAGAGCCCGTAGCTCGCGGCCCCGAGCACCGCGGAGGCAACGGCGAGCGTTGCGACCAACGACACCGGCAGCACGGGCGCCGCGCGCGGGATCATCGAGACACCGAGCAGACCCGGGGCCTTCACCACGAGGAGCGCGAGCACCTCGAAGCCGACGTCGAGGAGGGCGAGGACAACGATGGCAGCGAGGTACGCGGCGGCAAACCAGTCTGCGCTCCGCCGCCGTCCCTGGTAGACGAGCAGCAGGAACGCCACGCCGACCACGAGCGTCGACCCGCCGAAGATGGTCGCCGGCACCCAGGTCATGTGCTTCACGGGGGGATACGTCGCGCGCACCCCGAGCCCTGTGCCCAAGCCGACGACGAGCCCGAGGGCGCCGCTCACCCACGGGACGCTCGATGGCTGCGGACCGGGCACCGCAAGCACGGCCGTGCGCACCGCGGCGGGAGGCGCGGGCGCTGGGGAGCGGGCGGCCGATCCCACCTCGGCCGCCGGCGGGGCGCTAGTAGCCACCGCTCGCCGCCTCGGCGTGTGGCTGCTTCGGCAGCACGTAGTCGTGCATCACGACCCCGGCGCCGAGAAGCAGGATGCTCAGGACCGCGAGCAGCTTCCGCGTCCGCGGCAGCCGCTCGAAGCACCAGAGGCCGTAGCTCGCGCCCGTCAGCAGGGCGAAGCCCGCGATCAGCCAAACGTCGGGGGTCATGGCGGCATCTCCGACCCCCGTGCCCGGAGGCTCGCGCAAGCCTCGTGCCAGAATCGCTCGCGTGCCTCCGCGATGCACCCCCGCACGAGCAGGGGCGGGCTGCAACCTCTCGCAGCAATGCCCGAGCGACCGCCCGAAGGGGCGAGGGAATCAGCAAGCAGGCTGGCGAGCGAGCCCGCAGGTCAAGACGCGCGCGCGCGGAGGTCCAATACCTCCTCGCGCTCGGGCGAGCGCGCCTTCGCGTCGATCGTCGGCGGCGCGGCTTCGAGCCGCACCTCGAGCCGGGTGCCGACGCCCGGCGTGCTCTGCACGACCAGCTCCCCGCCCAGGAGGTGCACGAGCTTGGCCACGATCGCGAGCCCGAGGCCGAACCCGCCCTGGTCGTGCCGCCCGCGCACGAAGGGCTCCGTCGCCCGGGCGCGGAGATCCTCCTCCATCCCGAGGCCTGTGTCGGCCACGGTGATGCGCACGAGGCCGCCGTCGCGCTCGGCCGCAAGCCGGATGGACCCCCGTGGGGTGAATTTCGCCGCGTTCGCGAGCAGGTTGGTGAGCACCTGCTGGAGGCGCTCGGGATCGGCGAGCGCCACCGCTTGGGCCGCCACGTCGACGACGAAGCGGACCGGGCGGTTGCGCAGCAGCACGTCCATCATCTCGCGCAGCGCCGGCACGAGGTCGGCCACGGCCACGGGCTCGCGCCGCACCGCGAGCTTGCCGCGCTCCATGCGGGCGAGCTCGAGGAGATCGTCGACGAGACCGAGCTGGGTGGTGGCGCTCCGGAGGATGCGCCCCAGCGCATCGGTCTGCTCGGGCGTGAGCGGGCCGAAGGCGCCCTCGGCCAGGAGCTGCGTGTACCCGATCGCGACGTTGAGCGGTGTGCGCAGGTCGTGCGAGAGGTTCGCGAGAAATTCGTCTTTGTAGCGGAGCGCGGTCGCTAGCGCGGCGCGGCTCCCGAAGGCCTCGCGGCGCAGCCGCTCGTTCACCTCGCTCGCGATCACGGTGATGATCCCGGTGCTCACCATGAAGGCGATCGGCGTGAGGAACGCCTGCGCGGCGGCGGGCGGCCGCGGCGTGCACGCAATCGCCGCCAGGTATTCACCGATCAGCACCACGGACGTGAGCACCACGTGCCGCGGCGGCCAGGGCATCAGCGCGGCGACGCCCACCTGCACGAGCAGGAGACCCGGGTAGTAGGGGCTCTCGAGCCCGCCCGTGACCACGACGAGCGCCGCGACCGTCGCGCCGAGGAAGGTGAGCAGCGCGATGCCGAGCGCGATGACCCGCCGCTCGGCCCACGGCGCACGCAGCATCGGGATGAAGGCGAGCAGGCCGCCCACCGCGGCGAGACGCAGCGAGAGGAGCAGGCGCAGTCGGTCGGGGAAGAGGGCGGCGTCGAGGAGCCCGAAAGCCAGCAGAAGCGCCACGGCGAGCCAGGAGGCCATCGCCGTGCGGCTCCCGCACGAGGCTCTCCGCTCCGCCTCGTAGAGGCGGCGCACGCCCTCGCCGTCGTCGAGGGAGTCGGTGTCCATGCCGATGGGTCGGACAGCAGAGCAAACGCCGTACCGGGCCCCAGCGGCCGAGAGCGGGCGGCGCCCGCGAGCGCCGCGCCGGCCGAGCGTCAACAGTGTGGCGGGGCCTGGCAGCGCGCCGTCGACGGGCTTCCATTCCGTCCCCGACCTGCGGTAGGCCGGGGAGCGGAGGTGTCTTTCATGCTGGTGCACGGAACCCGTAGAGCCCTCGCCGCCCTGACGGGGGCGGTGCTGCTCGTGTGTGCCGGGCGGGCAGCAGCAAGCCGCTGCGGCACGGCGCTCATCTCGGGCGGCCTCAAGGCCGAGTGTCCGTCCGTCGACGATGCGCGCCTGCCCGCGTGCCCGCCCGGGACGACGCGCGTCGTCTACCGCCTCGACCGACCCTTCCCACCGGACGGCAGCACGAGCATGGCCGTCATCCATTCGACCCCCAACTCCCCGTGCGCGGGCGCGCAAAAAGCGGTCGGCATGACGGGTTACATGATCGGTTGCTGGTCCCCACCGCGGCCGAACGGCTGCCGCACGGTGCACTTCCTGAACAACGGCACGCTCTGCCTCCATCTCGACGCGGCACCGCTCGGCTGCGGCGGGGCCGCCTGCGCGGGGCGGTCGGTCGAGCAGGTGGCGATCAGCAATGCCGGCGCGGCCGACCATGAGGTGTGCGCCCCGGCCGACCCCACGACGAGCTGCCGCTCGCAGCGGCCCGACGGCGAGGAGAAGTTCCGGCTCTGGTTCGGCGGGCTGTGCTCGACGATGAACCTCGACGGCACCGGCAGCACGGAGGGCGCCTGCGTGAGCCAGTGGGGCGCGACGTACTGGGGCTACGGCACGTTCGGGCACCAGGGGGACCCGGGCTGGTACGACTGGGCGTCGGGCGCGTTCAAGGTGAGCACGCTCGCCGGGCGGCCCCAGTGCGGAGCGCTCGGCGACTGCCTCGGCCAGGATGCGCGCAAGGCACCGTGGGAGATCACGCTCGTGGCGACGCCGGCCGACGGCGCGGCCGTCCCCTGCCCGCCCGGCGGCACGGCCTGCGCCGCACCGGGCTGCTTCCCCTGATCGACCGCCGCGGATTTGACGCGGCGGCGGCGGATGCTCGCCTGAACCGGCGCCGCGGCCTGCACAGTCGACGGGATCGCTCCGGCACATGCCTTGCTGCTCGTGGCCGCGGCGCCCATGGCTACGACATGGCGGACGCGCTACCGCGAGCACCTCGACGGCCTGCTCCTCGAGCGGCTTCGGTGGGCGGCGGCGCTCGGCGTGCTCAGCGCAGCCGCCTCGGCGGTCCTCGACGGGATCCTCGCGGGACCGGAGCTGGGAACACGGCTTCGCTTCGCCGCCGCTTACCTCGCGACGAGCTTGATCGCCCTCGCGCTCTCCGGCCTTAGCTGGGGGCGGCGGCGCGCCGCGGCCGTCACCACCGGCTTCGCACTCCTCTTGGTCGCCATCATGGCGGTCAACTTCACGCGCCTCGACAGCGACGCGCGGCTCGCCCCTGCGGCCTTCGGCACGGTGGTCGTCGGCATCGGCGTGCTCGTGCCTGTGGGTCGCCGCATGCACGAGGTCATCGGGCTCGCCGCGCTCGCCGGCTACACCTGGGTGGCCCTGCACGAGCCTGCGCCGCCGAATGCCGGGGCCGCGGCACTCGTCGTGAGCCTGGTGGGCGTCGCTCTCGCCGCGGCCAGGCTGATCGAGCGCTACCGGGCGGCGTGGTTCGAGCGCACCTGGCAGCAGGAGCAGCTCATCGGCCTCGCACGCGCGCTCGCCGGCGAGGTCGAGCCGGCGGGCGTCGCCGCGGCGATCGTCAAGCACGCGCAGGCCCTCGTGCCGGAGGGCTCGGCCGTGCTCGCGCTGCGCGACGCCGCCCGGCGCGTGTATCGCGTCGAGGCGGTCGCGCCCTCCTCGGAGCCGCAAACGGGGGTCGCGGGTCTGGAGGTGCCCGAGGACCTGGCCCCGATCGTCCGGATCGTCGCGAGCGACGTCTGCGAGCTACCGGAGGACGACCCGGCGACGCCGCTGCGAAACGTCTACGCCGCCCACGGCGTCCAGCGGGTCCTCTACGTGACGCTGCGCGAGGGCGACGCGCCCATCGGAATCCTGAGCCTCGTCCGCTGCACGGAGCACCGGTTCGACGCGGGCGAGCGGCTCCTCGCCCGGGGGATCGCCGATCAGGCGGTGCTCGCGCTGCGCACGGCGCGGCTGGTGGCCGATCTCCGTCAGGCAAACCAGCTCAAGACGGAGTTCGTCTCGACGATGTCGCACGAGCTCAGGACCCCGCTCAACGTGATCCTGGGCTATGCCGAGATCGCGGCCGATGCAGCGCGCGACGCCCAAGAGCGGGAGGCGATTGCCCACATCGTCCAGGCCGGGCACCAGCTCCTCGAGCTCATCGAGAACACGCTCGAGGTCGGGCGGATCGACGCCGGGCGCGACGCGCCGCGGCTCACCGCCGTCTGGCTGCCCGAGCTCTGGGCCGAGATCGGCCGCCACTGTGCCGCGCTTCCGCGCCGCGAGACCGTGCGGCTCGTCTGGGAACCGGCGCCGAGCGTGCGCATCGAGACCGACGTCCGCAAGCTCACCGTGATCCTCCGCAACCTCGTCGGCAACGCCGGCAAGTTCACCGCCGCAGGATTCGTGCGCGTCGCGGCGGCGCTCATCGCAGACCGCCTGGTGGTGCGGGTGAGCGACACCGGGATCGGCATCCGGCCCGAGGACCAGGCGACGATCTTCGAGATGTTCCGCCAGGTCGACCAGTCGGACACCCGCGCCTACGCCGGAACGGGGCTCGGGCTCTACATCGTGCGGCGCTTCGCCGAGCAGCTCGGCGGCACCGTCGAGGTCGAGAGCAGCCCCGGGCACGGCGCAACGTTCACGGTGACGCTGCCGGTGCGCGTCCTCCGCCACGAGGCGGCCGCCGCGGCGTGGTGCGGACCATCCGCGGCTGGATAAACGCACGCCAGCACGCCCTTCACGGCCGGCGCGATGTTCCCCCTACGGTAGCCTGGCGGCCCCTGCCTGCCCGCCCAGGCAGCGATGCGGCAGCTGGAACCGGCTGTTCAACGGGCGTTTGACATGGCCCGCCGCATTTCACGCCCGCTCGTAGATGAATCGGCGGTGCCCGTGCATTCCCCCGCGGTCACCGTCCACATCCGGAACTCGCTCGAAGCCCTCCCAAGCCTCCGTGTTGTCAGCGACCAACAGAAAACGCGTAACGACATTGGTACGCTGAGCGATCCTTTCCAGCAGGCCGCCGCGCCCGAACCGGTTGTAGTTTCCCCCGAAGCCGTGGTCCTGAAGCACGACAGCAAAGGGAGCGGACTGCCCGTGCTCTTGGCAGAAAAGCGCGTCGTATGCGGCGATACCGTCCGCGCCGAGGAAGAGAATTGCGAGGCGGCGCGGCCCGTGCTTGTCATCAAAGTCGCCGTCCCGTTCCAGAATTTTCAGGAATCCGAAGGGAGCGTGTGCGACGGCGGCGAACCAATATGGCTCCGGCGGCAGATCCTCCTCACGCACGTGAGGCGTCCAACCCCTTGGAACGAGGTCTGCCTCGCGAAGCTGGATCCGGGCCAATCTGTGGTACCCCAGGAAGCCGTGCCTCGGGTCTTCGAGTTCGCTTTCCAGCTCGGCCTGGGTCAAGCCATAGTCCGCGTACACGAAACAGTGGGCGCTATGGGTCGAGCCAAAGAGCTGTACGGGATGTCCGTCGGTACCAGAACCTGGATAGTAAACGATGCGGGATCCGAAGAACGCCTCGCGTACGAAGGCATCTCCCTCTCGGAATCCGTCGAGCCAGGCAGGGATGTCCTCGCGTAGCCGTCGTCGCAGAAATTCGTAGATACTCATGATGGCGCCCTCCTCAGCATCAGTCGCCGTGTGGCGGACCTCCAATCTCTCAAACGCTTGCCGTTAGGCTGCGAGCGCCGCAGGCGCCCCCAGCTTCACCGGTTTCGTGGGCAGCTTAGGCCACCCGGCCTACCTGTTCGGCACACCGTAGGTCCCCGCGAAAGGAGATTTGCCTCCGGGCGGATCGCGCGTCCTTCTTGAGCTCGCTAAGTCTCACCTTCATGGACTTGTCGCGCGCCTCCATAATCGAAATCGTTTCGTCCTCCTCCACCTGTTGAACTCGGCAGGCAGCAGACCCGCGATTGCTTCCGGACTCATGGTGTACAGGTCGTAGTTGACGTCGAGCTGCTCCAGAACATCGACGAACCGGCGCAGCGTACCGGGCGCGCGGTTCGGATCCTGAGCACCACGCTTCGGCCTCCGCGTTCGCGGGTCCAGATACAGTAGGTTCGCAGCGCCGATGATCGCCCGATTGGAGACGAATATCTGCCGCGAGGCCAACTCGTGGTGGAAGGCGTTTTCATGGTGGACCTGGGTACAGAGCAGAAGGATGGCGTGCTCGCCGTGCAGGCGATACACCATAAACGGCCCGCCCAGCAGATGGCGATGCCCGTACAGGTATCCTGGCTCGAGGATGTGGCGATAGTCTCGGCCCGGCGAGCGCGTGCCGTCGGGCCTGGCCGGACAAACCTGGTCGAAGAAAAAGAGCGAGAGCCAGCTCCAGAGCCCGATGTCCTCCTCCATGCCGGAGAGGCCGTCGAACACCTTGTTGAGGTAGCGCGCGGCCTCCAAGCGGGTGTCGAGCCTACGCTCTTCAACGAGGCGTTCCCACGCAAGGTTCTCGCTGGTCTGGGGGTCGGTCAGCAACGAGCGGGGCGGTCCGGCGATGCTCCCCTCGCGCAGCTCGTTCAGATAGGATCGGAACTTCTCGATGCCTTGATTTGTTAAGCGTCGCACGACGTCCGGCACGGCTCTCCCTCCTCAGTCGCCCCTGTCGGACAGCAGCCGTTCGAAGCGGGACGCGGCCTGGACACGCATGCAAAACGCGTTGACTGCCTCCTCAATCCACTCGACGGTCCCGCCATTGGAGTCGTCCGGGGGACGCGGGCGGCCGAGTTCCCGGCACGCAAACCGCAACCACAGAGTCCCCCAGTCGTCATCATCACAGTCGGGGTCGAACCTCCCCTCCGGCAGCAGGGCACGAGCGAGAATCGCCCGAAAAACCTCGGGGTAGACAAGAGCCAAGAACTCCGGCCCCGAGCGCGCGGCCTCTCGGATCCCCTCGAAACGCTTGTTGAGCAACAGCCGCGGCCAGTCGGAGTCCAAATCAAGCGCCCAGACTCGGTCGCCAAGGTCCTCGTACTCCACAGGAAGAAGTGACTGGCGGGCATCCTCGTCGCGCTCGCTGTCCTCCGGCATAATCTTGTCTGCAGCGGCCAGGATGCGGGCGATGCCGTCCTCCGCGTACACTACCTTGACGCGGAAGAGAGGCTTTCGCACTGGGATCCCGTCGAGCCACCGCTCCGAGGGCGGGCGCGGGTCGCCCACCGTGCCGAAGTTGAAGCGCCGGTAGGCCGCCCGATAGTACACCTCGATGAAGAGAGACGCCTCTGGCGGAAGCCCGAGTCCCTCGAGCGCAAGCTCGGCGTCAAACCGCCGCCGTTGGCCGTCGTCTGCTATGCGGATACGGACGCGCGACCGCGGGATCTTTCGGCGGCCGGTGTAGTTGAAGCGGCGGATCATCGGCCTTCCTCCAACGGCCGGACCTTGACCCGGAGATCGCGGTTCTCGTCGAAACCGGTGACAAGCACTGCAAGTTCGGAGCTCTCGATCTCGATTTCAAGGCGATTCTCTTGGCGTGCGACCACGCGTGCGCCGCGCGTCTGGACGGTAATGGACTGGTCCATCCGGAAATCAAGCGGTGAGTAGCGAGCGAAGGGATTTCCTCGCAAGACGTCGTAGGCAACCAGTACCTCCAGATGCCGAGGTGCCTCCTCGTCGATGCGCCCGCGCAGCCTGAATCCCGTCCTGACCCTTTCCAGCACCAGGGTGCCGTTCCTGCCCAGTGTCCCCGGGAGGGACTCTTCGGTGACGCTCACTTCGCTTCCTTGCGCCGTCGGCTGCGGGCGCTGCGGCGAAGGTACCGCCGCAGCGCTGGCGAGCGAGAAGATGTGTCGTAGCAGATCGGGGTCGCGCCGTTCGGCTGGACGGCTGAGAAGCGAAACCACGTTCGCCGGAACCGACCTCACGAAATCGATCGTCGATGGGCCCAGATGGTACTTGGCCTTGAACTTGGACGAGCTGCGTTGCCACTCAGTGTGCGCCGGGTTCTCGGCGTCGCCGAGGAAAGCGGACAGGCAGGGGTCCTCGATGACCACGATCCACCGCACACCGCGCGGCCGTCGCGCCTTGGGGTTCTCAATCGTGATCCCCTGGCGGACGAAGTAGCCCTCACCGCGCTGATCCTGCGCATCGCGCTCCATCAGCACGCGAAACTTCACATCCCGGCGGGTGCCTCCCGCCAGCTCGATCCACAGCGCAACGTCCAGCGCGAGCCTCCGGCCTTCGTCGTAACGCCGTCGCAGCCGTTCGAGGTCGGCAGGATCGAAGAGATCTTCCGTGAGTCTCGGAGCGTGACCAGCGGGGGGCGGGGCGAGCGCCGCCGTCGCCTCCGTCTCCGGATTCATTCCCCAGCGCGCCAGCTCGATCAACGGGAGCAGCTGGCACAATCCATCCTTGCGGCGGATCTCAGCCTCCAACCCATCCGCGCGAAGAACAAGGGGAGTCCCGCCCTGCTCTTGGATCTCCACCTCGAGCTTCCCCGTCAGGAGGGGATGGAAATAGTGACGCAGAACGGACTCGAGAAGCCCTTCCGCCTTGATCTCCTCGTCCGGGTAGGGAATGACGATCGAGAGTCCCGCGTCCCTTCGCCGCAGCCCGAAGCGCCGGATGAACTCGGCGCATTCCTGCCCGTCGTCGATGGGCATGGTAAAGTCGCCGCTGTGGCGTCCGTAGTAGCCGTAGGGCCGATAGCGGTGCTCTCCGATCCGGTGGATCATCAGCACCGCCTGGCCCATGAGGAGGGCGCGGCGATCACTGCGACGCACCGTCAGGCCGAAGAAGGCTTTAAGGCGCGAGGCTACCGCAAAGACCGTCTTACCGAGGCCCCATCGGCCGCGTTCCGTGCTCTCCTTGCGCGAACGACCGACGTTGCGCCAGAAGTAGTAGAAGTCGTTGCGGCGTCCGCTCCCCGCATCGTCCTCGCACTGGTTCGGGTCGCCTTCGAGTCCGCGGGTGCCCTCATCCTCCACCGCGAGAAAGTGGAGCGGATCTTCACGGCCCGGTAGTACAGCACTCGCTTTCTGGGCGGCTTCCACGTGGGGCCAGAGACCGGCGAGGTAGCAGCTCGGGGCTGCCTCTTCTACCTGCCCGAACAAGAACCGCACGCGGACTACTGTCTCTTCCACCGCGGCGTCCAAGGAGTTCTGGATCGCCTCGCGCACGAGTGCGTCCGTGATGCCGCGGAGCGTTTCTGTGGCGAAGAATTCGTGCTCAATCGGATCGACGTTCAGGTCTCCCCGCCTCATCGGATTGAAGTGCCAGCTCATCGCCGTCCTCCCCGCGCTCTACCGGACGAACCGAGCCCACGGCGGTGCGCCAATATAAGGATACAGGGAATTATGCCCGTCGGCTCCATGCGGCTGGGTCATTCCGCGGGTGACCCTCCTCCCACTCGAGAGCATAACGACCATTGGAGTAGCGATAGCGCGTAGCAGTTCTGCGTCTTCGCGCGGCGCACGCTAATGGTGCCGCCGCGGTCCACTTCAACGACGGCACCGCGCAATAGCTCCCAGTACTTGCCAACGATCGGAAGGACCGCACGCAAACAGCGGGCTGCTTCGTCCAGGTCTTGCGCGATGATGAAGATGCAGGATTGGGGTGAGGCGGCAAGCGCCTTTCGTCCCGGAAATCAGCGTCGTTCGTGATCAGGATTCGATTCTGCTGGTGCGCGCAGGCAAGCGGGTCCCCGTCGTCGCGACCTCTCAACCCGACCCCTTCCGCGCCGGCTCGAGCTTCCAGCCGCAGGCGCGAAGGCCTTCAGCAATGGCCGGACCGAGGTTCTCCTCGAATAAGAACCGGGGCTTCCTCTTAAGACCCACGCTCCAACGCTCCAATCTGCCCGTTCGGCGCCTTGATGGGATGCCGTGCCATTGTCCCGCCTATCAGCCTCTCCCTCTGTCCGCCGAACGCTCCGGTTTGGCGCCGGCAAGCGGACCGTCCGCTCCAACCCGCCGCCGGGGGGTGTCCGCATGCCCGCAACATCGTCGAGTGAGCTGCCGCAGTTTCCCAAGGTCAGGTTTCCGTCCTCCTTCTATTTCCACATCTGGTGATCATACCTCACGCCTGGGTCCTTCCCTGTGCCTACGGCAGCGGCATCGTTCCCGCGCAGTAGGCCTGGCCGTTCAGTAGATCGAGGGCCGTCTCCACCTGGCCTTTGAGCGTCGAGGCGTTCGCCTGCACGCACGCGGGGCAGCCTCCCTTGGCAATGAGCTTGGCGATGGCTGCGTCGTACTTGGCCTCCGCTGTCGCTTCGCAGCCTTCTTCGTCGAAGGACTTGGTCCGCCGGGCGGCATCCGCCAGCTTCACGTGGCAGCGCGCAATGGCCGCCATGAGCCTGCTGGAAGCCTCGATAACGGCACTTTCACACTTCGCTGAGGCAGCGTCGGGTGGGACGTAGCCTGTATCCTCGGGCAGGGTGCTCGTGGTGGTAGTGGTACTTGTCGTGGTCGTCGCCGCCTCGATCGTTACCGTCCACTGCCCGGAGTTGTCGTAGCAGCCACAGTCGTAGGGCGCGAAGTTGAGCTGCTCGGCCGGCGCGGCGCCCAGGTCAAGCGTGACCGTGTAGACGTGTGATGGGTCGTAGGCTGGGTAGGGGCCGACGAGGATGTCCGAAACGGCGTGGCTCGTCGCCGGGCACTCGAATCCACAGAGGCAGGTTCCCTCGCTGACCCGGTTGTAGCGGAAGCAGGCCGGACAGGCGCCGGTGGATAGGTTGTTCCCGTCCACTCCATAGAAGCCGTCCTGCAGGCCGTTCGGCAGGTAATTGACTATGAGGCCACTCACGGTGAGCGTGACGAGCCCGCTGTAGGCGCCGCTCGTCGTTCCGGGCGTGTTGCCGCACGGCGGAACTATTATCGTCTCAGCACGGGCCGTTCCCGCGGCCAGTGCGACGCCCATCCCGACGACCAGAGCACCGAGCCGATGCACTCTCGTCATACAGCGTACCTCCCGTGGGATAGTCCCTCCTGCCGCCCGAGTTGACCGAGCCGGGTCGTCTCGGACCCTCCCGGGCCCCCGGCGGCCTGCGCTTGGTCGGCCCTCCCGGGACCCGCGTATACGGGCGAGGACAAAGGGCTGTCAAGAAAATTCTCTCGACCGACATGACTGAAAGCCGAGGCTGGCTCCCCAGGTCGGCGTCCGGGGCTCACTACCGGACACACCCCGGCGGCGTCCGGCATCCCCGGGAGCGAATCCCGCAGGGCGGGAAAGCAGGAAAGAAGTTCGCGATGTACCGGGCAACCGCGGCAAGGCCGAGCGCAGCGGGCATGGCCACGCGTGTGCCATCCGGCAGGCGGCCCTGACCTCCGCTGCCCCGTCGCGTTCACCGCGCTCCGGCGCGGGCAGCTCGGCGATTTCCGCATCGTCTGCAGCCGAGCGCGACCTCGCCGCGCGCTCGACTGCGTCAGCCGCTACCCGTGCAGGAGCGCGCCGCCGCGACCCCGAAAGTACGTCCGCTCCGAGAACTCCCACAATGCGGACGCCGCGGCCGCGATCGGCACCCGCGGAGGCGATGCAGGTGGCTGAATCCCTTACGGCCGGGACCGGGACTCGAACCCGGACGACGGTTGCCCGTCAGCGGATTTTAAGTCCGCCGCGTCTGCCAGTTCCGCCACCCCGGCGCGCACCCTCACCGCCGCAGCACGGCCCCCACCACCGTCACCCCCGGCGGCTCGCTCGCGGGCTCGAGCAGCCGCGTGAACCCGGGTCTGCGCGCAACGTAGCGCAGGACGAAAGGCACGGCATAGCGCAGCGCCAGCCGATTCGCGTCGGCCTGCGGGATCCCCTGCGGCGGGCACCCGAGCCCGCAGAGGAGCGGCACGCACACCGGGATGAACGCGCAGTGACCGGCGTCCTCGAGCCGGATCAGGAACCGGATGCCGGTTGCCTCGGCATACGACGCGCGCGCGACGGTGTCGAACGGGACGAGACTGTCGAGCGACCCCGTGTAGACCATGAGCGGCCTGCGAATCACGAGCCCCGGGATCGCCGCGGGCGCGAGCGCCAAACCGGCCCGGATGCGGCGGTCGACTGCCGTCACACGCAACGTCGTCTGGCCGCCGAAGGAGTGCCCGCTCATGCCGACGCGGCGGCGCGCGATGCGCCCCACAAAGCGGCTTCCGGGCGTGCCGTCCTCCTCGAGCAGCTTGGTGAGCACGAACTCGATGTCGGGGACCCGGTTCGCGAAGGAATCCACCAGCACCGCAGGCTGCGAGCACTGCGGGATGCCGTCGAACGTCGTGTTCCCCGGATGCGGCGGTGCAGCGACGACGACGCCCCAGCTCGCGAGCGCCGCGGTGAGAAACGCCGACTGCCCCGGAAACCCGCACGACCCGTGCGAGAACATGAGCAGCGGCCAGTGCCCCGGACGCACGGCCGCCTCGTCGAGCACCGCGCCCGAGGCCGAGCCCGTTCCCGCGACGGCCGGATACCAGATCCACGTGTCGAGGACGCGCGGCTGCCCCGTGGTCACCGACGGCTTGACGAAGGTCATGCGGGTGAAGCCGACGGGATAGGGCCCGGGCTGCGTGGGATCGATCTCGGCCGCGCGCCCGCCCCGCGCGAGGATGGAGAGCCCCACGGCGAGCACGAGGCCGAGCCGGCGCATCCCGGGGGTCTGCTACCGCCCGCCCGGCCTTCGAGTCAAGGCGTCGCGCGACCGGTCTTGACTGGGTGCGGGCGCCGGGCCCATCGTCGAGCCGGCGCGCGGTGTAACCCCGTGAGCACTTCGCCCCCAGAGACGTCGAGCGGGCGCGATGCGCGCAGCCGGCGGCGCGTCGCGTGGATGACGGCGGCGCAGCGCGGCGACGGCGAAGCGTATCGCGCGCTGCTGGACGACATCGGCCCATCGCTCATGAGCTTTCTGCGCGCGCACGCTCCTGGCCACCTCGACGACGTGGACGACCTCTATCAGGAGGCGCTCCTCGCCGTGCACCGGGCACGGCACTCCTATCAGCCGCCCCGACCCGTCGATCCGTGGCTGTTCGCCATCGCAAGCCACGTCCTCGCCCGCCACATGCGCCGCCACCGACGCCGCGCCGCGCGCGAGCTGCTGGTCGAGATTCCGCCTGAGCTGTCCGTCGAGCATCCGGCGGACGGTGCGGCCGACCTCGCCGCGGCGTGGCGCCGCCTGCCGGCGGCGCAGCGGGAGGCGGTCGAGCTGCTGCAGGTGGACGGGCTCTCGGTCGCCGCGGCCGCCGCCGGGTCGGCATCACCGCGAGCGCGCTCAAGGTGCGGGCGCACCGCGCCTACAAGCTCCTGCGCGAACTCGCGCGCCGATGACCACGCCGCCCGTCCACGACGCCCTCGTGCGCCGCCTCGTCGCCGATGCCGCGCCGGTGCGGCCGCTCCGATCGGTCGGCGTGCGGATGCTGCCGTGGCTCGCGGTTGCAGCCCTCGATCTGGCGATCGCCGTGACCTTCGGTCTCCGCGCGAGCCCCGCCGCCGCGCTCGGGCGCCCGCTGCTCCTCGCCGATGCGGGGATGCTCGTCGCGGCGGGAATCACCGCAGCCGCCATCGCGCTCCGCGCGGCCGTCCCGGGCGGGGAGGCGGGGCGCGGCACGCAGGCCGCCGCGCTCGCGCTCGGCGCCGCCGCGGTGGTCCTGATGCTGCTCGAGCCCGCGGGCACGGCGGTTCCGTCGGCCCGGTTCGTCGCCGAGGGCACGCGCTGCACGCTCTGCACGCTCGCGCTCGCCACCGCGCCGGCGCTCGTGCTCCTCGCCGCGCTTCGCCGGGGCGCGCCGCTCGACGGCACGACGGCCGGCGCCTGGGCCGGGGGAGCAGCGTTCCTGATCGCCGCCGCGGCCGTGCGCCTCGGCTGTCCCATCGACGAGCGGCTGCACCTGGCCGCCTGGCATCTCCTTGCGGCGCTCGGCGGGACGATCGTCACGGCGCTCGCCGCCGCGCCCGCGCTCGAGCGCTGGCAGCGTCCGGTCGCCCGCCGCGATCAGTAAGGCGAGCCGAAGTCGACGACCTGGGTCGATCCGGCAGAGACATCGACCTGCCGCGAGACCGTGTCGCGGCCGGCGCGACGCACCGTGATCGTGTGTGTGCCCTCGGGGAGACCGAGCCACCGCTGGTCGAGCTGAGCGGCGGTGAGCCAGAAGCGCCCGTCGAGGTCGACGGCGGCGCCGTCGGGAATGCCGCGGAGCTGCACGAGGCCGTAGCTCGCAGGCGGCTCGGGCGCGGCCTCCTGCTCCGGCTCCTCCTCCTGGTCGGGCGGTGGAGGAGGCGGTGGTGGAGGCGGCGGGTAGTAGCCGTAGTACGGCGGGTACGGGTAGTAGTCGTAGAAGAAGGGATCGTAGAAGTACGGCGCACCGAAGAAGAAGCCCCCGTCGATGAAGACGTGCGGCCCGTGGAAATGGCCGCCCCGAAAGCCGTGCCAGCCTCCGTGCCACCCCCCGTGAAAGCCCCCGTGGAATCCACCCCCGTGGAACCCGCCGCCGTGCCCACCATGCATGGCGGCCAGGGCCGGCGTGCCACCGAGCGCCAGCAGCAGCGCAGCCGCGGCGGCCAGCGGGCGGCCGATCCGGGGGAGGCTCGTCACCATCCGTCAGCGTAACACGCCACGCGGGCCGAGGTCGCGCAGGGCGGGCGGCGCTGCCATGATGCGCGCATGCGCTGCGGTGTGTGGTGGACCCTCGTGCTGGGACTCGGGGCCGCTCTTGCGGCTTGTGCGCCCCGGCGGCCGACGGTGGCGACGGTCGAGCGATGCCTGGACGCGGCGGAGGCAGACCGTCGGGCCTGCTTCCAGGACTGCGAGGGATGGTACGAGGAGGCGTTCGTCGCCTGCTACGGCGGCCCCGGCGCCTGCACCGACCGCTGCCGGGCAGAGCAGCTCGCCTGTCAGGCCGGCCCGCTCGCGGATTTGAAGGCGTGCGGCGAGGCGGCCGAGAACCCCGCCTCGTGCCAGGCCCGCCTCGGCGCCAACCGCGCCGCCTGCGCGAGCCGGCCGGATCGAGCGGCGTGCGAAGAGGACGCGCGGCGGCGTGCTGCTGCCTGCTGGCGGACGTGCGAGAGCACGCAGGCGCCGGCGCTCGAGCGCTGCGCGACGACCTTCAAGGCGTGCCTCGACGGCTGCCTCGCGCTGCGGTAGGAATCGGCGCGCGGTCGCCCACGATGAGCGCGCCGTCGCCCGCTCAGGCGCGCGGCGGCTCGGGGCCGTACTGCGCCTCGCCGGTCTCAAGATTGCGGCCGTAGGCCATCACCGGCTCGATCTCGCCGAGCGGCGGCGGGGCCGTGCGGCGTTCGAGCGCGCGCGCGATCGCCGGCGCGAGGCGCTCGGCCTTGGCGGCGCGCCGGGCGGCATCGCGCGCCGCAAATTCCGGCATGACGCGCGCCGCAAACAGCTCGAGCGACGCGCAGATGTGCTCGTGCCGGTTGTTCCCGCCCTGCTGGATGAAGACCACCTGGTCGACGCCCGCCTCCTCGAAGGCGCGGAGGTTCGCGCGCACCTCGTCGGGCGTGCCGATGCCGCTGCTGCCGCCCGGCATGGGGATCTGGTTGCCCTTGAACAGCTCCCAGATGTTGGTCCGGCCGGGGACGTGGGCCCCGAGGAGGTAGTAGTGCGCGAGGGCGAAGCCGAAGAACTGGAACCCTTCGAGCCCGCGCCGCAGGGCCTCCTCCGGGTCGTCGTGGATGCTAAACCCGGTGACCATGGCGATGTTGGGATTCACGCTCTGCGCGATCGGCGTGCACTCGCGCGCGAAGGTCTCGTAGTAGTCCGCCACCCAGTGCCGGGCCTCGGCGACGTCGACGAAGGCGAAGGTAAGCGCGCCGAGCCCGAGCCGGGCGGCGGTGTGGATCATCTTGCGGTTCGAGCAGGCGAGCCACATGGGCGGGTGCGGCCGCTGCACGGGCTTCGGGACGACGTTGCGCGGCGGCATCGTGAAGTGCTTCCCGGCGTAGCCGGGATACGGGCTCTCGGAGAGCATGAGCGCGACCTGCGCCACCGCCTCCTGCCACATCTCGTGCTTCTCTCGCGGGTCGATCCCGAAGCCTTCGAGCTCGATGCGCGACGCGGACTCGCCGGTGCCGAACTCGACGCGCCCGTTGGAGACCAGGTCGAGCATGGCGATCCGCTCCGCGACCCGCGCGGGGTGGTTGTAACGCGGCGGCATGAGCACGATGCCGTGCCCGAGGCGGATCCGCTTCGTGCGCTGGCTGCACGCCGCGAGGAACACCTCGGGGGCCGAGGAGTGCGAGTACTCCTCGAGGAAGTGATGCTCGACCTCCCACGCGTAGTCGAGGCCGAGCCGATCGGCGAGCTCCACCTGCTCGAGCGCCTCCTGAATCAGGCGAAGCTCGCTGCCCTCCTCCCACGGCCGCGGGAGCTGATGCTCGTAGAAGATCCCGAATTGCATGCGGGCTGGTCTACCGGTCGGTCGCGCCCGCGGTCAATCGCGCCCGAGCCAGGCGCTCAGCCGCGCTGCGGCGGCAGGTGCGCGGTCACGAACGCCTGCACGCGCGCGAGCGACGTCGTGCGCTCGAGCGGCTCGGGAAACTCCGCGAACGCCTCCCGGGGGCCGAAGAGGAGGACCGGGCGGCCGTAGCGGAGCGCCAGGTCCACCTCGGCGCGGGTCCCCTCGCCGCCGGGGAGCGCGATCACCACGTCGGCGGTGAGGACGTTCACGTGGTTGCGGCTGAGGGTGTCGCGCCCGCGCGCGCCGCTGAGCGGCAGATGGGTGCGAATCGCAAGCTCGACCCACGGATTCGGATAGCCGGTGCGCGCCGTGTACTCGAAACCTTCGTCGACCTGCCCCGGCAGCACCCCGATCGCGAGCCCGCGCCGCTGCGGCACCTCCACGAACGCCTCGGTGACCGCCGCCATCACGCCCGCGCCGCCGCCCGTCAGCAGGTGGCAGCCCTGCGCAGCGAGCCACCGCCCGAGCGGGAGGCTCAGCGCCTCCCAGCGCTCGCTGCTCGACCCCATCACGCCGACCACGGCGAGCCGCATGCGCGGCATGGAACCGCGGATGCCCACGGCGATCAAGCGTGACGCGCCCTCGCCGCTGCCGTAGCATCGCCGTCGTGCCGACGCCCCGCTCTCGCTACCGCCCGGGCGCGCCGCCCGACTACGGCCACCGCTTCCACGCGGGCAACGTCGGCGATGTCTGGAAGCATTGCGCGCTCGTGGAGATCCTGCGGCGCGCCGCCGCGGCCGGCGGCCGCGTCGCCTACGTCGACACGCACGCGGGCGAAGGGCGCTACGCCCTCGGCCCCACCGGCGAGTGGACCGAGGGCATCGGCCGCCTCTGGGACGCAGCCCGCGCGACGACCTGGAACGACACGGTCGCCCGCTACGTCGCCCTCTGCCGCCGTCTCGGGGCCGGCGGCGAACGGCCGCACCGCTATCCGGGCTCGCCCGCATTGGCGCGCGCGGTGCTCGCTGCCGAGGCGGAGCTGCTCCTCTTCGAGCGGGACCCGGCCGCGTTCGCCCACCTCGCCGCCGACTGCCGCGGCGACGGGCGCGTTCGCCTCGAGTGCGGCGACGGCCTCGCCGCGCTCGGCGAGGCGCTGCGCGCCGCCGAGCGGCAGGCTCGCGCGGTCGTCGCCCTCATCGACCCGTCGTACGCGCAGAAGGCCGACTGGACGGTCGTCCCCGCTGCCCTCATCGACGCCGTCGGGCGGTCCACCCGCGCGTGCGTGGTCCTCTGGTATCCGGTAAAGAGCCTCACCCGGCCGAACGCCATGGTCGCCCGCCTCGAGGCCGCGCGCGTGCCGGGCACGATCGCCGAGCTGGTGACGACGCCCTTGGGGCTCCGCCGCCACCGGCTGAACGGCAGCGGGCTCCTGCTCGTGCGCCCGCCGGCGGGCACGCTCGAGGCGCTCGGCGCCGCGGCGCCGGTCCTCGGGGCCCTGTGCGCGACGCACGGCACCTGGTCGCTGCGCATGCGCTCGTGGACGCCGGATGCCTCCGGCACGCACGCCTCCGGCTCCGTGGGGACGAGGGGCGTGCTGCGCGGGGCGCTTACCGACCGCGAGCCGGACCCCCGTCCGCCACGGCCCCACGGTCGAGCGCGTCCTGAAGACGGCGCACCTCGTCCAGAATCCGCAAGAAGCGGCGCCCGAAGGGCGTGAGCCGGTACTCGACCTCGATCGGCGGCTTCTCGCCGCGCACGGCGCGCTCGACGATGCCGAAGCGCAGCATCTTGCGCAGCCGCTCGTGCATCACCTTGGCCGAGAGCCCGGGGCACGCCCGCAGCAGGCCGCTCGGCCGCACGTGCCCGTCGGCGCAGAGCTGGAGGAGGCGCACCGACCACTTGCAGCCGACGATGCTCTCGACCATCGCCGCCACGGAAACGCGCTGCTCGGCGCCATCCTTCGGAACCATCCGGTACCTATCTTACCAAAACGTGCCTTCCTGACACGCGCCGGCACCTCTCCTACCATCGCGGCGCCGGAGCGCGCCCGAGGCGCTCCGCGACGACCGAGACGAAAGGAGCCTTTTCATGAGCGCTGCAGCACCCATCCCCGGGTACACGCGCGGCACCGCGGCCGTGACGCGGTCGCCCGTCACGCTCGCCGACTTCGAGCGCATGCAGCAGAGCGTGTGCTTCGGCGCGGAGGACATCGCGTCCCTCCGACGGTCCTACGACGTGCTCGCGGATCAGATCGAGGCCATCCTCGACGTTTGGTACGGGTTCGTCGCGGCCCATCCGCACCTGCTCGCGGCCTTCACGGGCAGGCACGACGGCAAGCCGCTCGCCGACTACCTCGGCGCCGTGCGCCGGCGCTTCGGCCAGTGGATCCTCGACACGGCCCGCGCCGAGTACGATCAGCCGTGGCTCGACTACCAGCACGAGATCGGCCTCCGCCACCATCGGACCAAGAAGAACCGCACCGACGGGGCGGCCGCGACCGACCACGTGCCCTTCCGCGATCTCGTGCTCCTCGTCTTCCCGATCACCTCGACGCTGCGGCCCTTTCTCGCTGCCAAGGGCCATGCGGCCGCCGACGTGGAGAAGATGCACGCCGCGTGGGTGAAGTCGTGCCTCCTCCAGGTGACGCTCTGGAGTCACCCCTACGTCAAGCCCGGCGACTTCTGACGCCTCAGCCGCCGCGCGCGAGCAGCGCCTCGAGGCGGCGCCAGTAGGGCATCCAGCGCGTGAGGATGCGGTCGCGCGTGCCGTCCGTCGCCCAGCGGGCGAGCGCGTCGTCCACCGCCGCGCGCAGCGCGCCATCCTCGGGACGCATCGCCCAGGCGAGCGCGGCGGTGGTGAGCGGATCGAGGATCGGCGCGAGCTCGGCCTCGTTCGCGGCCGCGAACCACGCGACGACGGGTGCCTCGGCGACGAGCGCGTCGATCCGCCCGTCGGCCAGGTCCGACACGGCGTCGTGCGCCGTGGCGTACGGGACGAGCCTGGCCGGGCAGTGCGCACCGACGAACGCCTCGCCGACCGTCCCCGAGACGACGCCGATCCGCACCCGGCAGGCAAGCACGCGCGATGCCGCCGGATAGCGCCAGGCGTCGCCCCGGCGCACGAGCAGGAGGAGCCCCGAGCGCAGGTACGGCCGACTCCACGCAACCGGCGCCCCCGGCTCCCCCGCGGCGAGCGCGGCCATCGCGATATCGATCTGCCCGGCGACGAGCGCCGGGATCTGCTCGCGGCGCGGCAGGTCGACCAGCACGAGCGCGCGGCCGAGCCCCTGCGCGAGCGCGCGCGCGAAGTCGACCTCGATGCCGACGAGCTGCGAGCCCTGGCGGGCCGCCAGCGGCGGCATGTCCGAGGTCACGCCCACGCGCAGCGGCGGCGGGGGCGGCGGCGCAGCCGGCGGCAAGGGCTTCGGCTGGGCGCACGCGGCGAGCACGACCGCCGCGAGCAAAAGCCCGCGCCGGCCGCTCACGGCCGCGGCCGCGCCGCCGCCGTACGCACCGCCGCCGCGATCGCGTCGCCGAGGGCGGCGAGCGCCCGGCTCTCGGCCGCCACGACGGCCTCGGGCTCCGTGCTCCCCGCCGCCAGCGTGCGGTCGACGTCGCGGACGACGAGCACGTCAGCGGTCCGCCCGTCCCGAACCGTCACCTGGGCGACGAGCTCGACCGTGCCGGTGCGGTCCGGCTCGAAGCGCGCCACGTCGACCGCGACGGCGTAGGCGAGCGGCGTGCCGGGCCTCCACGGGAAGGGCACGACGTCGTCGCTGCCGAGCCGGAGGCCGAGGTCGTACGCGAGCACGCGCGCGACGTTCGTCGCAAGCGGCTCCGCCCACCAGTCCCGCTCCGAGTACGCGATCTGGTTCGGCGCGACGCGCACGGCGAGGCGGCCGCGCAGGAGGTAGGGCGGGAGCGTCACCGGGCCGAGCCCGAGCGCGATCGGCAGCGGCTCGGGCGCTTGGGCCTCGGGTGCAACGGGCGTCAGCAGGAAGAAGCGCGAGCGATCGGGCTGCGGGGCGAGCAGCGTGCAGCCGACGAGCACCGCCGCGGCGACCACGAGGATCGCGCGCACGGCCCCGCTCATCGCGCCCCCTCGGGCACGAAGCGGCCGCGCACCACGGCGCCGGGGTTGCGCTGGAGGTAGTCGGCCAGCTCGCCGACCGCGTGGGCGGCGGTGGCGATCTCCGCAAGCGCACGCTCGAGCTGGTAGCCGGCCGGCGCCCCCGGCGCGACCAGCTCCTTGAGGCCGCGGAACGTGGCCTCCGCCTGTTCGAGCGCGGCCGCCGCGCGCTGCGAGGTCTCCCGCAGGCTCGTGCCGAGCGGCGCAACGCCCCGGTCGGCGTCCTCGGCGAGCTGGCGCACGCTGCGCGCCGCCGCACCGAGGTCCGTCACCGCCTGCTCGAGCCCGTCGGCGGCCGCCTGGACCTTGGGCGAGGTGACGAGCCGCTTGATGCCGTCGACGGCGTCGGTGACCGAATCGGCAAGCCGCCGCACGTCGACCTCGTCGAGCTCCGCGACGATGCGCGCCGCCCGCGCCTGCACCTCCTCGAGCGGCGTCGGGATGGTCGGGATCTCCGGATAGGGGGCGCGGGGATCGTTGACGAGCTTGATGGGCGTGTCGGGGTGGAAGTCGAGGTCGACGTAGAGCAGCCCGGTGACGATGCTCTCGATGCCGAGCTGACCGCGCAGTCCCTCGCGCACGAGCTCCTCCATCATGTGCGGGCTCACGATGTCGAACGCCGCGCCGCGCTTGGTGATCTTGTCGGCATCGAGCTCGATCACCACCGGGATGCTCACGTTGGCCGGCCTCCGGCGCCCGCCGCTCAGATTGAGCGCGATCTGGTCGACCGAGCCCACCTCGACGCCCTTGAACTTGACCGCGGCCCCCACCCGCAGCCCGTTCACCGAGCTGTCGAAGTAGAGCACGAACCGCTGGGCGCGGCGGAAGAGCCGCCCCGAGCCGAAGGCGACGACCCCCGCCACGGCGACGGCGATCGCCCCGACGACGAAGGCGCCGACGGCGGTCGGGCTCGGCCGCCTACCCACGGGCGCCATCCTCGCCCCGCCGCAGGAAGCGGCGCACCGTCGGGTGCTCGCAGTGATCGCGCAGCTCGCGCGGCGGGCCGTGGGCGACGATCGTGTGGCTCTCGGCATCGAGGAAGATGCTGTCGGTGCCGATCGCGAAGATGCTCGCCAGCTCGTGGGTGACCACGACGATCGTCGCGCCGAGGCTGTCGCGCAGCTCGAGGATCAGGTCGTCGAGCCGCCGCGCGCTGATCGGATCGAGGCCCGCCGACGGCTCGTCGAAGAACAGGATGTCGGGGTCGAGCGCGATCGCGCGCGCGAGCCCGGCGCGCTTCTGCATGCCGCCGCTGATCTCCGCCGGATAGAAGTCCTCGAAGCCCCGCAGCCCGACCAGCGCGAGCTTGAGGACGGCGACCTCGCGGATCTCGGCGGGCCGCAGCGCCGTGAACTCCTCGAGCGGCAGCGCCACGTTCTCGGCGAGGGTGAGCGAGCTAAAGAGCGCGCCGCTCTGGTAGAGCACGCCGAAGCGGCGCAGCATGCGCACGCGGGTGGCCGGGTCGGCGTGCGTGAAGCTCTCGCCGTCGTAGAGGACCTCGCCCGCCACGGGCTCCATGAGGCCGATCAGGTGGCGGAGCAGCGTGCTCTTGCCGCAGCCGCTGCCGCCCATGACCACGAACACCTCGCCGCGGCGCACGGTGAAGTCGAGGTCGCGCATCAGCACGTAGTCGCCGTAGGCCATCGTGAGATGCCGAACCGCGATGTGCGCCTCCGCCGCCACCCTCAGATCCCGAGCACCCAGAAGACGACCGCGAACAGTCCGCAGGCACAGATGATCCACACGATGCTGGTCACCACGGCGGCCGTCGCGGCCTCGCCCACGGCCGCCGAACTCTTACCCGACTGCATCCCCCGCAGACAACCCGCGAGCGCCACGAGCACGCCGTACACCCACGCCTTGAACACGCCGCCCGCGAGATCGCCGAGCGCGACCGCCCCCGTGGTCTGCTGGAAATAGAGGACCGGCGCGAGGTGGAGCATGCCGACGCCCACCGCCGCCCCGCCGAGCACGCCCAGGAGGTCGGAGTAAAGGCAGAGCAGCGGCATCATCAGCGACAGCGCCACGATCCGCGGCAGCACGAGGAACTCGTGCGGCGAGATGCCCATGGTCGCGAGCGCATCGATCTCCTGGGTCACGGTCATGCTCCCGAGCTGCGCGGCGAACGCCGCCCCGCTGCGCCCGGCCATGACGATCGCCGTCATCATGGCGCCCATCTCGCGCACGACCGCGATCCCGACGAGGTTCGCGACGTAGATCTGCGCGCCGAACTGCTGGAGCTGCACGGCGCCGACGAACGCCAAGATGGCCCCGACGAGGAAGCTGATGAGCGAGACGATGGGCAGCGCGTCGGCACCCACCTGCTGGACGAGCAGGAGCAGGTCGACGGGGCGAAAGCGCGCGCGGCCCCGCAGGAGCCGCCCAAACGAGCGCGTGGTCTCGCCGACGAACCGCAGCACCTCCCCGCCGGCCGCCGCGGCCGCGAGCGCGCGGCGGCCGAGGCGCGCGAGCACGGGCTCGGGCGCCGCCGCGGCGCGCGCGGCGGCCTGCTCCGGCACCGCCGCGGCGAGCGCGAGGAGCCGGCGCGCGCCCGCGGGCAGGCCCGCGGGGTCGAGGGTCACGCCGCGCGCCGCGCACGCCGCCTCGAGCGCTGTTACGAAGGTCACGACCCCGCTGTCCCAGGCGACGAGCGCGCCGGTGTCGAAGGCGAGGCGCCGGATCGTGGACGCGGCCGCGAGCGCCTCCAGCACGGGCTCTGTCGGCGGCAGCCCCCGCTCCTGGAGCCGCCAGCGCCCCGCGAGGCCGACGACCAGCGTGTCGCCTTCGCAGCGAAGCGCTACCCCCGCCGCGGCCGCCTCGGTGCTCATCGGAACATCGTCGCGGGCTCGCCCGTCGCCTCGAGCACGCGCTGCCACTCCTCGCCCGCGGGATCGAGCCGCCGCGGCGTGCGCACGGCGAGCGGAATCGGCACGTGCACGAAGCGCTGATTCCACCAGCCGACGAGGACGTTCGTCCGCCCCGCCATGGCGGCGTGCACCGCATGCTGCCCGAGCACGAGGCAGTACTGGGCATCGGTCGGCCCCGCGGGCAGGCTGCGGATCGCGTAGCTCGGATCGAAGTAGCGCACGGTGACCGGCGTGCGCCGCCGCGCGAAGTGGGCGACGATCCGGTCGCGCAGGAACACGCCGATGTCGGCGAGACGCACGTTCCCCGAGGCGTCGCGGGCGACGGGTCCGGGACCGCGCGCGTGCTCCTGGCCCGCTCCCTCGGCGACCACGACGAGCGCGTGGCGCTTTGCCGCGAGCCGCCGCTCGAGCGCGTCCAGAAACCCACCGGGTCCCGCGAGCCGGAAGGGCACCTCGGGCACGAGGCAGAAATTCACGTCGCTGCTCGCCAGCGTGGCCGCCGCCGCGATGAATCCCGCGTGCCGGCCCATGAGCTTCACGAGCCCCACGCCGTTCCAGGCCGCGCGCGCTTCGGCATGCGCGGCCTGCACGACCGCCCGCGCCGCCTCGACCGCGGTGGTGAACCCGAAGCTCCGCCACGTCCAGCCGAGATCGTTGTCGATGGTCTTGGGGATCCCGACGACCGCGATCGCGCGCCGCCGCCGCGCGATCTCGGCGGCGATCGCCGCCGCGCCGCGGAGCCCGCCGTCGCCGCCGCAAACGAAGAGGATGCGCACGCCCCGGCGCTCGAGCGTGTCGACCATCTCGCGGACGTCCTGCGGGCCCCGCGACGAGCCGAGCAGCGTGCCGCCGTGCTCGTGCAAGGCGTCGACCACCGCGGGCGTGAGCCGGAGCGGCTCCGCCGGCGGGCGCGCGGCGAGGCCGGCATAGCCGTAGCGAAAGCCGAGCACGCGGCGCACGCCGTAGCGGTAGAACAGCTCGAGCACGAGCGCGCGGATCACGTTGTTGAGACCGGGGCAGAGCCCCCCGCAGGTGACGATGCCGCAGGTGAGCCCGCGCGGGGCGAAGAAGAGGCGTGCGCGGGGGCCGGCCGGCTCGAAGGCCGGCGGGGCTGAGCCTGCGCGCAGAAACGGCTCGAGCGCGCGGAGGCTCGAGGGGAGGAGCACGCGATCCCCCTCGTCGACGACGGGTCCCGGCGGCGCCGGATGGCGGCAGGGGCCGAGCGTCGGCGCGGTGAGCTCGGCCGCGGTCGGCCACTCCATCGACGGCTCAGCCGGGCGCGTCGCCCGGCCCGACGCCGCGGCTCTTGCGGATCGCCGCAGCGAGCCGGTGGGCGGTCTCGCCGAGCGCGCCCTCGAGGATCTCCCGGCGGGTCATCCACCGCCCACCGCCCTGGACGAAGCGCGGCAGGTCGAGAAGGTTCGCGGTGAGCGGCTGCTGCGTGTAGTCGAACTGGTCGGTGGCAACGATCGCACCGTCGGAGACGCGCACCAACGCGACCTGGTAGGCGACCGACGCGGGCGACTCGGCGGCGAGCGCCGTCCCTTCTCGCTCGACGTAGCGCAGCACGGCCCCGAGGACAACCAGGTTCGCGCCCACGCGCTCGGCGGCGCGGGCCGCGCTCGCGGCGTCCGCGGTCGCCTCGGGCCCCACCCGCGCGTCGACGACGGTGATGCCCTCCTTCGCCAGCGCCGCACCGAGCGTCGCGGCGGCCGTGGCACCGAGGTCCTCGGGCATCGCCGTCGCGACGGGCCAGCGCACGAACGCCCCCGAGGGCGCGAGCGATCCACCGACGCCGAACGGGAGGACGAGCACGCGCGGGGGCTCGACGAGCGGCGTGCGCGCGGAGGTGTCGGTGCGATGCGGTCCGCACGCGGCGACCGCCGCGAGCAGCAGCACGATCGCGCCGAGCCGCATCCGCCCGCGCCTACCGACTCCGAGGGGAGGCGCCGAGGGGTGCCGCGGGCTCCACCGGGTAGCGCACGCCCGTGCCCCCGAGCCCACAATACCCGCCGGGATGCTTGGCCAGGTACTGCTGGTGATAGTCCTCGGCATAGTAGAAAGGTGGTGCGTCGGCGATCTCGGTCGTGATCGGGCCGTACCCCGCGGCCGCGAGCGCGCGCTGGTAGGCGTCGCGCGAGGCCTGGGCGAGCTCGCGCTGCGCCGGGGAGTGACAGTAGATCGCCGAGCGGTACTGCGTGCCGATGTCGTTGCCTTGGCGCATGCCCTGGGTGGGATCGTGCCCCTCCCAGAACAAGCGCAGCAGCGCCGCGTAGCTCGTCTGCGTCGGGTCGAAGACCACGCGGACCGCCTCGGCGTGTCCGGTGCGCCCGGTGCACACCTCCGCGTAGGTGGGGTTCGGCGTGAAGCCGCCGGCATAGCCGACCGCGGTCGTGAACACGCCGGGTGTCTGCCAGAAGAGCCGCTCCGCACCCCAGAAACAACCGAGGGCGAACGTCGCCATCTCGAGCCCGGCGGGAAACGGCGGCTTGAGCGGCGTGCCGAGGACGACGTGCCGCGCGGCGACGGGCATCGGCTCCGCGCGGCCCGGGAGCGCTTCCTCGCGGGTGGGCATCCTCGGCACGGCCGGCAACCTTATCAGCTCGGACGGACCCGGGCCACGGGCAGCGGTCACCTCCCGCGCCGGGAGCCGTAGCGGCGCGAGTACACTTCCGTGAACTCCGCTCCGAAAAAGAGAATCTGGGAGGAGTAGTAGACCCAGAGCAGCAGCAGCACGAGCGAGCCCGCGGCGCCGTATACCGACGTGCGCACCACGCGGCCGAGGTAGAGCGCGATCAGGCTCTTGCCGATCGTGAACAGCACCGCGGTCACGCCGGCGCCGAGCCAGACGTCGCGCCAGCGCAGGTGCACGTCGGGCAGCACCTTGTAGACGAGCGCGAAGAGCGCGCTGACGACCGCGAGCGAGAGCGCCACGTCGAGCAGCGGCAGGAGGCGACCGAGCAGCGGCAGGTGGACGGTGACGAACCCGCGCACCGCCGCCACCGCCGCCGAGAGCACGAGCGAGACGAAGAGCAGCGCGCCCACCCCGAGGATCATGGCGAACGCGGCGACCCGCTGGCGGACGAAGCCGCGCACGCCCGTGCGCGCCGGCCGCGGGGCGCGGAAGATGTCGTTGAGCGACGCCTGGAGCTGCGCGAAGACCCCGGTGGCGCCGAAGACCATCGTGAGCAGGCTCGCAGCCGTCGCGAGCACGCCCGACCGCGGCCGGCTCACCTGCCCGATCATCCCCACGAGCAGGCGCGCGCTCTCCGGCCCGGCCAGGCCGGCGATGCGATCGACCAGCTCGCCCTCGGCCGCCGAGCGGCCGAGCGCGAGCCCGGCCAAGGCGATGACCAGCACGAGCAGCGGCGCCATCGAGAAGAGCGTGTAGTAGGCGAGGGCCGCGCCCTGCGCGAGCGCGCGGTCGCGCTGCCACTGGGCTACCACCTCGCGCAGGAGCGCGAGCGTCGGCCGCAGGGTCACGAGGTCCCGCCCACGGCCCCGAGGGTCACCTGCACCGCCGGCAGCTCGCCCGCGGGCTCGGCTGCGGGTGCGCTGCACGCGACCCGGCCGGGCTCGATGCCGTGGCGGTCGCGAAGCAGGCTCGCGACCCGGTCGAGGCGGGCCTTGGCGAGCGCGCGCAGCTCGGCCGCCGGCGGCGGGGGGCGCTCGGCGAGCCAGCGCGCGAGCGCGGCCGCGTCGTCGGGGTCGAGCGTCCCGGGCTGGTCGTGGGCGCGCGCCTCGAGCGCGGCCGCCACGCGCTGCCGCGTGCCGCGATCGCCGAGGGTCCGCAGCGTACCGAGCAGCCCTTGCGGCGCGGTGAGCGCCGCCCGTAGCGCCTGCTCGCGCAGCCAGCTCACGTCGGCTGCGGCTGGTGCTGCGGAGAGCGTCACGGCGACGCCCGGACGGCTGGCGAGGACGCCGGCGAGGTCCCGCACCTGTGCGTCGCCTGCGGCGGCGAGCTCCGCGCGGCCCGGGCGGAAGAGGATCGGCGTGGGCGCGGCCGCCTTCCCCTCGCCGCCGCCGAAGACGGCGCCCACGAGCTTGAGGGGAGAGGCAAGCGCGTTCAGGAGCGCCCGCCGCAGTGCCTGGCCGATCACCGCGAGCACGCCGACCCGCGTCCCGGCCGCGTCGGCCTCGACCGGGACGTCGAGCGCGATGTTGCCGTGCACGTCGCGCAGCAACGCGAGCGCCACGGAGAGCGGGATGCCGAACTGACCCTCGAAGAGCGGATCGCCCGCGCGGCTGGCGAGGTCGAAGTCGTGCAGCGTAAGGGCCGTGTGGGCATCGTAGCCGCCCGGCCCGAAGACGGCCTTCGCCGCCAGCGTGAGCCGGCCGCGGCGCACGCTGTAGGCCGAGAACGCGGTCGCGTAGGGGTTGAACGGCCGCAGCGCGATCTCACGGCCGTTCACGTCGAGCTGGCCGCCGCTCGGCGCGACGCGGCCGGTCACCTCGATGCGGCCCTTCTCGGCCCCCGTTGCCGCAAAGCGCAGGCGGCGCATGGCGAGCGCGGGCCAGCGCAGGTCCTCGACGTCGAGGGCGAGGGTGCTCAAATCGCCCGTGTAGAAGGGCGTCACCGTGCGATCGGTCACGCCGAGGTAGCCGTCGCGCACGCTCACCCGGCCGACGCGCACGTCGACGCCGGGAGGCGGCTGCGCGGCAGCCGCGGGCGGCGGCGACGGAGGCGGCGCCTTCCCCGGCACGAGCGGCGGCAGCACGAGGCCGTCGGCCGCGCGGGTAAGCGCAACGTAAGGCCCATCCAGCGCGAGGGTGGCGAGCCGGACGCCGACCGGCCCGCCCGAAGGCTCCCGCGGGGCGAGCACGCCGGGGACGCGGATCTCGTCGATGCGTACGTCGAGCGCGCGCGCGCCCGCCGCAAACTCGTGCGGATCGGCCGCCGCCAGCCACGGCTCGCTCAGCGTGAGCGATCCCTGCATGCGCACGGCGCCCGGCGGAGCCGAGCTGGCCGCGACGCTGAGCGCGGCGGCGAGCCGCCCCTTCTGGAGGATACCGGGCTCGAGCGCACCGAGCGCCGCCACGACCGGTGGGAGATCCAGCCGCTCGACGGTGATCGCCCCGTCGAAGCTCACGGGGACCACGCGGAGCGCGCCGTCGACGCCGACCGACCCCTCGCCCGCGGCGAGCGCGAGCTTCACGTGCGCGGGGGCGGCCGCCACATCTCCCGTGAGGCCCTCGGCCTCGAGCCCGAGCCCCACGTCGAGGGGCGCCGCGCCGCGCAGGTGGACGTGGCCGTCGGTCACCCTGACCGCGCCCGCTGCCCAGCGCCACGGCGTGGCCGGGAACGGGTCGGCGCCGGCGGCGCTTGCAACCGACGCCCCGGCGAGGAGCGGCAGGGGCGTCGGCGCTCCGGGCCGCACCACGACCGCGGGACCCTCGAGATCGACCGCGCGCAGGACGACCCGGCGGGCGGCGAGGTCGAGAGCCCCGATGGCAACGGCGAGCCGCCTCCAGGCGAGCGCGGGCTCGGTGAGCCCGGGCACCTCGATGCCGACGTCGGTGAGCCACACGGTGCCGCTTGCCGCGTTCTGCGTGCCGGTCGTCCAGCGATAGCGGAGCGCCGCCGCGAGCATGCCGCGCAGCGCGCGCCAGCCGACGCGGGGCACGTAGACCCGCGCCGGCTCGAGCGGCAGGCGCTTTGCGCGCACCGCGCTCGTGAGCGCGATCCCACCGTCGGCCGCGAGCGCAAGCCGCGCATCGACCCGCAGCGTCCCCCGACCGACGCGCGCCGTCAGCCGTGCCTGCGCGGGCTCGCCGTAGAGCCCGGAGCGGAGGGCCACGTCACGCGCGTCGACGGCGGGCAGCCCCACCTCGACGGGCTCGCTCTCTGGGACCGCAAGGTCACGGAAGCGCACCCGGGCGTCGCGGATCCCGAGCCGATCGACGCCCACGCTCCAGCCGTCGCCCGCCGCGGGCGTGGTCTCGCCCGCCGCCGGGGCCGCCGGCGGCAGGAGCACCGCCAGGTTGAACGTGCCGTCCGCGCCCCGCTCGAAGGTGAGACGCGCCCCCTCGAGCGTGAGCGTCCGCAGCTCGATCGTCCGGCGGAGCAGCGGCAGCCAGCGCACGGAGAGCGCGAGGCGCTTCCAGCCGATCAGCGGCGGCGCTGCGGCCTCGGCTCCGGGAGCCCGCACTGCGACGTCGTCGAGCGCCACGCCGCAGCGCCAGAGCGCGAGGTCGACGTCGCCGATCGTGACGGAAGCCCCGAGCGCCTTCGATGCCTGCGCTGCGAGCACGCGTCGGAGGACGACGGGCAGGAGCGCGCGCAGAGCGAGCGCCAAGGCGACGACCGCGACCAGCCGGCGATGGCGCGCGAGCCACGTGAGCAGCCCGCCGGTCCACGGCCAGGCAGCGGCAGCGCGCGGCCCGTCGGCTGAGGGCACGTGGGTTTGCTAGTGCCTGCGCGTTCGCCCGTCAATGGGGGCTGCCGCCGCGGCCGCGGCTGGGATAGGGGTAAGCGCATGCGACCGCGCCGGTCAACGCCCGGGCGCCTCCCGTCGTCAGGGAAGGCAGTGCGGATCGTCCAATCGCAACCGTCCTACGAGGAGCTGCACCGCGGGCAGGCGGGGCGTGTGCGCCGGCTCTGCTGGCTCCTGCTCGTCGATCCGGACGAGGCCGAGGAAGTGGCCCAGGAGGTGTTCGTCAAGCTGTTCCGCGCGCGCGAGCGTACGGCTCCGACGGCGTGGGACCGCTGGGTGACCCGCGTCGTGATCAACGCCTGCCGTGATCGTCTGCGCTCGCGCTGGTGGCGCTGGTGGGGACGCGGCTGGCCGGCGCTCGACGAGGAGGGCTTGGCCGCCGCCGGTGAAACGCCCGAGGAAGCGGTGGCGGCCCTCGAGGAGCGCCGGCGCATCTGGGCTGCGTTCCGCAAGCTCCCGCGCCGGCAGCGGGAGGTCTTTCTGCTCCGCCACGTCGAGGGGTGGTCGACGGCCGAGGTCGCCGAGACGCTCGGCGTGGCGGAGGGGAGCGCCAAGCGCCACCTCTTCCGCGCCGTCCGCCACCTCCGGCGCGAGCTGGGAGAAGCGCCATGACCGACCCGGGCATCGCCTGCCTCTCCGAGCGCATGCTGCTCGCCCTCGTCGAGGGCGAGGGGGATCGCGCCGCGCAGGCCCATCTGCGCGACTGCGCGCTGTGCGCGGGCCGCATGCGGCGGCTCACCGGCGACATCGCGCGCATCGTCCGCGTGCTTCGCGAGCCCCCGCCGCCTCCACCGCCCGAGCGCAGCGCGCGCTGGCTCGTCGCCGCGGCAAGCGTCGTGCTCGCCGCGGGGCTGCTCGCGGCCGTCGTCCTGCCGCCCCGCCGGCAGCCGGCGGCGGGCGGCCCGGGGGACATCGGCACCGTGGCCGAGCTCGCGGCGCTCCGGCGCGCCGACAACGAGCTGCTCGCGGCGGCGCTCGAGGAGCCGTTCCCGTGCGAGTGGTCCGCAGAGGGCTGTGCGGACGACGCCGACGCCCTGCTCGGAGGGAACTGATGAGCGCACGATGGAAGATGCTCGCTGCGGGGGCGCTGCTCGCCGGCGCCGTGACGACGGTCTTCGCGCACGGATTCGGCAAGGGCTTCGACCCCGAGATGGCCGGTGGCGACCGGCCCGGGATGCTGTTTCCCCTGCTGCTGCGGGCGGTCGATCTCACCGCGGAGCAGAAGGCGCAGGTGCGCGCGGTCATGGCACGGCACCGCCCGACGCTCGAGTCGCTGTTCCAGCAGATGCACGCGGCCAACGATGCCCTCGCGGCCCGGCTGCTGGCACCGGGGGCCGTGCAGGCGGCGGACCTCGCACCGAACGTGCAGCAGCTCGCCTCGCTCCGCCAGCAACTCACGCAGGAGTGGGTCGCCGCGGCGCTCGACCTGCGCGGAATCCTCACCCCGGCGCAGCTCGCCAAGGCCGCGCAGGTCCACCAGCGCCTCGAGGCGCTGCGCACCGAGATGCGCCAGCTCTTCCGCGGAGACGCCGACTGACGCGATGGGGCTCGCCCGGCTCCAGCCCGAGCGCCGCCTCATGCTCGCCGTCCTCGAGGACGTCGTGTGGACGCTCCTGCGCGCACCGGGCGCGCAGGCCGAGAACGCCGGCCTCGTGGCCGAGGCGGAGGCGTGGCTCGCCTCGGACGACACGACGGGGCCGTTTGCGTTCGTCAACGTCTGCCACGCGCTCGACTTGGAGGCGGAGAGTATCCGCGCGGCGATCGCCCGCCGGCGCCGCGCCGTCGCGGCGGCCAATGGCCGCGCGCGGCCCTCGCCCTTCCGACGCATGAACGGCGAACGGGGCCTCGCCGTCCCGCGCGAGCGCCGGCGCGCGCCGCGCTGCTCAGCCCGGCGGTGAGGCGCACACGTCCCGCCAGCCGTGAGCGCGGAGGTAGGCGCGCAGCTCCGGCGAGTCCAGCGAGACCGGCGGCAGATAGGTTCCCACGCGCGTGCGCACCCACCAGTCGGGGCTGCCGTCGCCGGGCCGCGTGAAGCGGTAGCGGTAGAGCTCGGCGCGGATCCAGCGCGGCGGCGCGTCGGCAAAGGGGTCGACCGCAAAGAGCCCGCGCACGCCGGGGTTCCCGCACAGCAGCTCGAAGACCAGGTGGACGAGCCACGGCTCGCGGTCGATCGAGGACATCGCAGCGAACCACATCTGCCAGTCGAGACGGTAGTGATAGGGCGAGATGAAGCACGGCCGGCGGCGCACGTCGCCCGGCTTGCACGGCAGCTCGTACTCCGCCCAGCGCGTGTCGGGGCCCGGGTGGGCGTCGCGCGTGCCTTCGAGGATCACCTCGTCGCGCTCCCGGCCGACGGTGCCGAACGCGCCGTAGGTGTTGACGAGGTGAAGCGGGTCGAAGGAGGCGTTCATCATCTGCCGCGGCGAGAGCAGGTTCTGCACCGGCGCGATGCTGAGCACCGCGACCACCGCGACGAGCGCCCACGCCGCCGCGCGCGCAGCGCGCGACGGTGCGCCCGCCGCCGTGCGGGCAGCGATCCACGCCCGCAGGCGCCGGGGGCAGAGGCGGCCGAGGGCGGCGTCGTCGAAGCAGGCGAGCGCCGGCACGATCGTGAGCCAGTTGAGGAACGCGAGGTTGCCGCTCGCGATGAGCGTGAGCTGGAACGTCACCAGGAGGAGGCCGGCTGCGAGGCGCGCCGGTCGCGGGCCGAAGACGAACCAGGGGGCGACCAGCTCGACGAGGAAGTTGAAGAGCGCGCCGGCGATCGCGAGCCAGCGCGGCTGCGCTGCGAGCAGCCAGCTCACCGGGTTCGGCACGGGCTGCGTCTCGTAGTGCCAGAGGAGGCAGGTGAGCGCGCGCCAGCACGGATCGCCGCGCAGCTTGATGAGCCCGGCGCCGAGCATGATGCGGGCGATGAGCCAGCGCAGCAACCAGATGACGGGCTCGGGCGGCGCGCCGGCAAACGGCCCGAGGGTGCGCACCGGGCAGAGGAAGACGGCGAGGAACCCCGTCTCGCAGAGCTGGGTCTCCCAGCCGTAGCCCCAGAAGAGCTGGCCCACCTGCACGAACGAGAGGTAGAGCGCCCAGAGCGCGAGCTGAAGGAGCGCGTTGGTCGCCCCGAGCAGCGCGGCGACCGAAAGGCCGAGGCCCGCCCACGCCGCCGCGCGCAGCGTCGCATCCGAGCAGTCGAGCCAGAAGAGCGTCGGCAGCGCGCGGTAGGCGCGCGCGCCGAGCGCGGCGTGCACCCGCGCGAGGTACGCCGCAGCCGGCAGGAGCCCATCGCGGCCGATCAGCGGTTCGCCCTGGCGCAGGAGCACCAGGAAGGCGACCGCGTAGACGAGCGCGAGCAGGCGCAGGACGGCGAAACGGGTGAGCACGTATGCGCGCGCCGGCATCGAGGCCGTGAGCCGTCCCTGCCGGTTCAGATAGCGTACGCAGCCGTCGCGCGACAAGGCACGGCGCCTTGCCGATGCCCATGCAGATGCCTCGGGCCCGGGCGCACGAAAGTGTTCGGCCGAGCCCCACGGCGACGCGCGATCGTCAGCCTTTTGCCGGCGCGCCGGCGACACGCCTCGGTACCGGCGACGGTCGCCGCGTGCGCTCGCGGCACACCGGTTGCACGAGACTGTTCGCACCCATGGCCGTGTCCGCTGCCGCGCGCCGGTCACTCGACGAGGCACAGGCCCAGGCGCTGGCTCCGACCGGGGCGCCGCCGCAGGCGAGGCCCGTGGCGCTCGCCGATCCGCTGCTCGATCTGGATCCGCCGGCCTCCGAGCCGTCAGCCGACGCGCCGGTCGTCGCGGGCGACGGGCCCGCCGTGCAGGCGCCGCCGTCCGAGGTGGCGCGCCTGATCGCGGACCGCGATCGCCTCTTGAGCCAGGTCGCGAGCCAGCTCGCCGAGCGCGCGCGCGTCGCCGCCGCGCTCGCCGCCGAGGTCGATCGGCTGCGTGGCATCCTCGAGGTGACCGAGGCCACCTGCGCTCGCCTCGCCGCCGACCTGGAGAAGGCCCGCCCCGCCGCGGCGCGCGTCGAAGCGCTCGAGGGCTCCCTCGCTGCCGCCATGGAAGAGCGCGATCGCCTGATCGCCGCGCTCGAGCGCGCCGAGGCGGCCGGCGCGGAGAAGGAGGCCCGCGCGGCCGCGGCGGCGCAGGCGCAGGCGCGTACCGCGCTCGGCCAGGCCGAGCACGTCATTGCGGGGCTCGAGGAGCAGCTCGCCGCAAGCCGCGCCCACGTCGAGCAGCTCGAGGCGCGCTGCCGCGAGGCCGAGGCCGAGCGCGCGCGGCTCGAGGGGCTTCTCGCCGACGCCGAACGGCGCGCCGCCGCCCTCGAAGCCGGGCGCGCCGAGCGCGCCCCGGCACCCGAGCCTGCCAAGCCGGCTGCCGCGCCCGCGGCAAGCGCCCCTGCACCGGGCCGGGCGCGCACGGCGGCGGCGGTCGTCGTGCTCGACGTCGAGCGCGACTGGGCAGCCGACGGCGCTTCGGCGACCGTCCTCGACCCGTCCGAGACGGATCTCGTCGCCCGCGTCGCCGCGAGCGCGCCGGTCTGCGTGCTCGCGAACCTCGCCGCGCCCGGTGCGCTCGCGGCGCTCGGCGCGCTGCGCGCCGCCGATCCGACGCTCGCGCTCCGCGGCTGCATCGGATCGGCCGACGGCCGCGTGCTCATGCTCGGCTCGATCGAGGTGGCGACGCACCCGCTCGACCCCCCGCGGATCGTCGCGGCGCTGGCGCCGCACGCCGCGCGCGGCACGAAGGTCCTCACCGCCGGCACGCACGCCGACGACTTCATGGCGCTGCGCCAGGCGCTCCTCCAGGCCGGCATGGTCGTGTCCATGGTGTGGGACGCGAAGCAGGCCGACGACCTCCTCGAGATGGTGCGGCCGGCCATCGTGATCGTCGATCTCGCCATGCCGCGGCGCGACGGCTACGCGCTGCTTGCGCGCCTCGCCACGCTCGCGCCCGTCCCCACCATCTGCCTGATCGCCGACGACGCGGCCGCAGCCGACGCGTTCGCGGCCTCCCTCGCCGATCCCGCCGTGCTGCAGCAGGCTCGTCCGCGCCCGCGCGCCTTGGCCGACCTGCTCGCCCTGCCCGCGCGCGCGGCGGGCGGCACACCCAAGAGCGGTGCGTAGCTAGCCGCGCCGCGGCCGCTTACGTGGCGCGGCGGTGCGTCCGCGGGCGCGGCCGATGGCGCGAGGCCACCTGCCGGGCGGGCGTCTCGAGCCGGTGGGCGAGCGCGAGCACCGTGTCCACGTAGGCATCGGAGCGGTTGTACTCCCAGAGGACGCCGCGGCGCGCCGAGGTGCCCAGCTCGGGCCGCCAGCCGTGCTGGACGAGGAAGTTCGCACACGACGCAGCGGCGTCGAAGTCGTCGAAGAGGCTCACGCGCCCGTCGCCGTCGCCGTCGACACCGGACTCGAGGTAGTTGCGCGGCAGGAACTGCGGGTAGCCGAACGCACCCGCCTCCGAGCCGCGCAGCTCGAGCGGATCGACACCGAGTCGGTCCGCCATGGCAAAGGCCGCCCGCACCTCGGGATAGAAGGTCGCCTCGAGGTAGCGGGCGCGTGCCGCGACGCGCGCGGGATCCACCGTGCCGGCGAGCCGTGCCAAGTTCTCGGCGACGTTGCCGGGCTCGTTCGCCATCGCCAGGCGCGCGAGCCGGTAGAGCACGCGGTTCGTGCCGGTGCTCCGCCCGCAGGCGCTCTCGATGGTCATGATCGCGGCGAGCAGGCTCGCCGGCACGCCGCGGGTGGCGGCGGCCTCGAAGGCGCGCGCGTGCGCGGCGAGGCAGCGACGCGCCGCCGCGACGCCCGCGGGCCGCAGGAAGCCGCGGTAGCGCGAGAGGGGCTCCCTGGGCGGCCGACCCGAGAACTCGATGCCCGTAAACGGCGGCATGCGCGGATCGGCGAAGACCTGCTCCACGCGCTCGCGCGGCAGGCCATCGGCCACGAGCCGCTCGATGAGCGGCCCCCAGCCCTTCTCCGCCCCGGTGCCGGCGAGCGCGCCCGTCGCCGTGGCGAGGAGAACGAGGAGGACGAGCGAGCAGCGGGCGACCATGACGCTCATTCCCGTTCTCGGCAGGCCGGCGGCACCACTTGAGAGGTAGCACGCCCTTTGCCACCGGACCATCGGCGCCCGCTGCGCAGCCTGGCACACGCCCGGTACGGCGCTGGCACACCTGGCGTGCCTCGGCTGCCGATCCACGGTGCTGGCGCGGGCCTTGCTGTCCGAGCCCGCGGCGCGGGAGGGCCGGACCGACGCAAGCCACAGATGCCCCCGGCCCTTCCGTCGCCACCATGACGGCCGGCGGGCGAACATGCTACCTCAGACGGCGATGCAAGCCGTCCGCGCCGCGCTCCTCGTGGCGCTCGCTGCGCTCCTCGTCCCGACGACCACGCTCGCGGCCGACGTGCTCGATCTGCGCGTCACCGCGTCGGGTGCGCCCCCGCGCCGCCTCGGCGACATCGTGGGCCGCGGGCCGGCGCTCGTGGCGATGGCGGCGAGCTACTGTCCCCCGTGCCGCGCCGAGGTGCCGGTGCTCGGGCGGGCCCTGCGCCGGTGGCGCGGTGCGGGCCTGCGCGTGCTCGCGGTGATGGTCGACGTCGAGGACCCGGGCGACGTGCGCGCGCTCGCGCGCGCCTGGGGCATCGACTACGAGGTCTACGCGGTCGCGCCGGGCCAGGAGCACGCGCTCGAGGCCCTGCTCGACCGCGGCGTCCCGTCGGCCTTTCTCGTGCGCGACGGCACGGTGACGCGCCACGATCGCTTCCTCACCGACCGGGACCTCGACGCGCTCGTCCCGCGGCTCCTCGGACGCGAGCCTCCCCCGCCCGCCCCGGCGACTCACACGCGCAGCAAAACGCCCGAGGCCGGCTCACCCGTGGCACGGGCGATCGCCGCGACGTAGAGCGCAACCTGCCGCTGGTACTCGGCGAGGCGGGCCCCCAGCTCGACATCGGTCTTGAAGTCGACGACCGTCCAGCGCGGCTGAGGCGTCCCCTCCCGGAACGCGACGTCGACGATCCCCTCGACGCGCGTGCCGTCGGCGAGCGCGAGCGCAACCGGCACCTCGCGCCGGCAGCACCGGGCCGCGGCGGCGCGCCGAAGCAGCGGATGTGCGAGCGCGCGCGCCACGGCGTCGGCCGCCGCCCGGACCTCCTCGTCCGACGCACCGAGCACCCGGCCCTCGAGCGCGGCGAGCGAGGCCACCGCGGCCGGCTCGGCCCCGAGCGGCACGACCGCGAGGAGCGCGTGCACGAGCGTGCCGAAGCGCGGTCCGTGCGGACGGCCTGCGACCGCGGGCACCACCTCGACCACGACCTCCTCCGCGGCCACCCCGCCGGCCGCCGCACGCTCCGTCGCCGCGACGACGCGCAGGCTCGGCGCGCTCGCCCGCGCGCGCACCGCCGTCCGCTCTTCCTGCCATGCGGCCTGCGCGCGCACGCTGTCCTCCGAGCGCATCCCGCGCTCGTCGACCTCGAGCAGGCGCTGCTGGCGGAGCCCCACGGATTCCTCCACCCCGAGCCGGAGCACCGCGGGATCCCACCACACCACGCGGTGCGCGCCCGCGCGCGGGCGGTGGAGCCCCGGCACCACGGCACCGTCGCGCCGCACGCGCGGCGGGCGCACGCACACCGTGTCGTCGCCGAAGACGGGACAGCCCGGCGCCGTGCGGGAGAGCGGGCGGCGCACCTCTGCCGGGTCGGGGTAGACGGCCGGGTCGAGCGCTGCGAGCCAGCCGTCGATGCGGCCCTCGCCGACGACCGGCACGACGAGCAAGTCGCGCGCGCGCGTGGCGGCGACGTAGAGCACGCGCAGCGCCTCCTCGCGCTCGTGGGCGAGCTCCTCGGCCGCGTGCGCGCGGAGGTCGGGTGGCGTCAAGCCGGCGAGCCGCAGCGCGCAGAGCCCGCGCGCCGCGTCGACCCAGCGGGCAGGCTCCCGCGGCACCTCGCGTGCAGTCGGGTCGGCGAGGATCACCACGGGGAACTCGAGCCCCTTCGCCCGGTGCACGGTCATCAAGCGAACGCCCTCGACGCTCTCCTCGACCATCGGCGCCTCGCTCGCCTCGTTGCGCTCGGCCTCCTCGATCAGCCATTCGACGAAGGCGCGAAACGACGTCGTCCCGCGGCGCTCCGCCCGGCGCGCGAGGTCGAGGAGGCGGCTCACATTGGCGAGCGCCTGCTCGCCCGTCGGCCAGATCGCGAAACCCGCGTGCGCGCGGGTCGCATCGAGCAGCCGCGCGATCGTGTCGGCGAACGGCCGGTGGTTGCGCCCGCGGTGGAGCTCGGCGAGGAGCCCGAGCGCCTCGCCCACCGCGCGCAGCGGCGCGGGGAGGTCGTCGGGGAGCCGGCGGAAGGGGTACAGCGAGCCCACCTCCGTGCGGAAGGCGAGCAGGGTCCCGTCGTCGAAGGCGAAGAGCGGGCCGCGCAGCGTGGCGAAGACCATCAGCTCGTCCTCGGGCCGCTCGATCGCCCGCAGCACGTTGCGCAGTGCCTCGATCTCCTCGCGCGCGTGGAACGCCGCGCCGCCGACGAGCACGTGCGGGACGCGGCGGCTTTCGAGCGCGCGCAGGTAGGGACGCGTCACGTCGAGGCGTCCCGAGCGAAAGCGACGGAAGAGGAGGCAGACGTGCCGCGGCGCGATCGGCACGCGCCCCTCCGGGCGCTCGCGCTCGGTCACCGTCCAGCCGCTCGCGCCGACGAGCCACTCGACGAAGGCACCCACGGCATCGGGGAGCGACGCCTCGATCGCCCGGTCGGTGATGCGGCCGTATGGCCCGTAGGGCGCCGGGACGGGAAGCGCAACCAAGGCGGGTTGGCCTGCGGCGGCCGACCGCCACGGCCGCAGCGGCACGTAACCCGCCTGGCTCGGCGCCCCGTCCGCCATGGGCGGCCCGAAGGCGGCGTTCACCGCCTCCTGCAGCTCGGGCACCGCGCGGAAGCTCACCGTAAGCTCGACGCGTCGGGCGCCCGCGGCGAGGAGCTGGCGGCAGACCGCGCGGTAGAGGTCCACGTCCGCCCGCCTAAAGCGATAGATCGACTGCTTGGGATCGCCCACCAGGAAGAGCTTGCCCGGCACCGGGCGCACGCGACGCCAGTCGCGCTCCTCCGGATCGTCCGCCGCCAGCAGCAGGAGCAGCTCCACCTGGAGCGGGTCCGTGTCCTGGAACTCGTCGACGAAGAGGTGCGTGAAGCGGGCCCGCAGCTCGCGGCGGACGGCGGGATCGTCGCGCACGAGGTCGCGCGCGCGCAGCAGGAGGTCGAGGAAGTCGAGGCAGCCGGTGCGCGCCTTGAGCGCCTCGTAGGCTGCGACGACCTCCCACAGCGCATCGCGCAGCCGCGGGGCGAGGTCGGCCTCGGCGTCCCGCACGAAGGCCTCGAGCCGCGCCCGCAGCGCATCGCGTCGCTCGCGCAGTGCGGCCTGCGTCGGCCCGCCCTGCCGGCCGCTCCACTGCCAGTGTCGGGCACGGGCAAAACCGGCAAGCGCGGCCTCGAGGCCGTCGGGATCCTCGCCGCGCACGGCCGCGCGCCGCCGCTCCTCCTCGGCGAACCGCCCGATCTCCGCGAGCGAGCGCGTAAGCCAGTCATCCGGGTCGCCGCGGGCGGCCTCGGCGCCGAGCGCCGCCATCTCCTCCACGAGCGCCGCCATCGCGCGCGTGCGCTCGCACGGCGCGGAGGTCCAGGGCGCGGGGTAGTCCCGACGCTCGACGAGCTCGCCCACCGCGCGGCGGAGCCTCGCGCGCACCGGCTCGTCGTGCCAGCGCCGGCGGAGAAACCGTCGCAGGCCCTCGGGCGGATCGGCGAGCCGCCGCTCGAACCAGCGGTCGAAGGCGCGGTCGAGGAGATCGGCCTTCACGTCCTCGGCGGCGACCTCGAAGAGCGGGTCGACGCCGGCGGCAAGCGGCCGCTCGCGCAGGAGGTCGGCGCAGAAGGAGTGGATCGTCCCGACGCGCGCCTCCTCGAGCTGCGGCAGCGCCGCGTCCAGGCGGGCGCGCGCCGGGGGCGGCGTCGCCGGGTCACGCCGGGCCCGCTCGATCTCGGCGCGCAGCCTGAGCTTGAGCTCCCCCGCGGCCGCCTCCGTGAAGGTGACCGCGACGATCTGGTCGAGCCGCGCGCGGCCGGCCATGAGCACGGCGACGATGCGGCCGATCAGCGCGCTCGTCTTGCCCGTCCCCGCGGCCGCCTCGACGACGAGCGTCGTGTCGAGGTCGGTGCGGATGCGCTCGCGCTCCGTCTCGTCGGCGAGCGCCATCAGGGCAGCGCCCGCAGCCGCGCCAGCTCGCGCAGGCGCTCGGGCGGCTTGCGCGCCGTGCGCAGCTCCTCGTGCGGGCCGCACACGGGCCGGTAGTCGCAGCGCGCGCAGGCGCCGGGCAGCGGCGCAGCGGGAAGGAAGCCCGCGCGCAGCGCCCCGTCGATCACGCCGGCCACCTCCACAGCGAGCGCGCGGCTCGTCTCGTCGATGCGCACCACGCGCTCAGCGAACCCGCCGTCGGCCGTGCAATAGTAGAGGCGTCCCGCCCAGGCTGGGGCCCCGAGCAGCTGCTCCGCGGCGAGCGCATAGAGCAGCGGCTGGAGCGTCTGCCCCCCGCCGACGACGACGCCCGGCTTCGCCCACGGCCGTCCGGTCTTGTGGTCGGTGACGCGCAGCATGCCGTCGGCGCGCCGCTCGACCAAGTCGATGGCGCCGCGGAGCTGGAGCCCGCCGGGCAGCGCCACGGGCTCGCGCACGCTCGCCGGATCGGCGTCGGGCCGGTCACGGTCGACGATGCCGAACGACAGCTCGAAGCGCTCCGGCACCCAGCCGTCGGTCGCCTCCGCCTCGCGCCGCAGCCACTCGCGCAGATCGGCGCGCACGGCGACGATGCCGTCGTCCCAGACGCGAGGAATGGCGGGGGCGAGGGCATCGCGGTAGGCGGCCGCGATCCGATCCAGGGCTGCGTCGAGCACGTCCCAGGCGCGCGCGAGGGTCGCGGGTCGCACGGGCAGGAGCCCCGCGGCGCGCAGGCGGGTGAGCGTCGCGAACTGCACCTCATGGACGAGGGCGCCGCGGGTGAGCGGGTCGAGGGTCTCGGCCGCGGCGGCCTCCTCGCGCGGCGCGAGCCGCTGGATCGCCTGGAGGAAGAACCGATACGGGCAGGCGGCGAAGTGTTGCAGCGCGGTCGGCGAGAAGGACCGCGCGGCGAGCGTGTGCCGGGCGAGCGCCGCGCGGGCGCACGCGTCGGGATCGACGAGCCCGTCGTTCGGCGTCCAGCGCCGCAGCCAGCGCCGCGCCCGCGCGCGCAGCGCGCGCCCCAAGTGCGGGTTCGCCCCGAGCAGGTAGGAGGCGGCCCCCACCGCGGCGGCCGCGTCGCCGTCGAGCAGCGGGGTGAGCAGCGCGAGGTCGTACTCCGCCTCGTCGATCGCCTCCTCCGGCCGCTCCGGCGCCGGCCAGCCGAGTCGGCCCGCGCGCTCCGGGCTCCGCGCCGCCAGCTCCTCGAACCCGGGCAGCCGGCCCTCGGTCGCCCGCAGCACCTCGAGCGCATAGAAGGACGGCACGCGCGGCCGCGCCTGCTCGACGTCGAGACGCGGATAGGACAGGACGACGCGGGCGGTGGCGGCGCCGACGGCGAGCCGCAGCGCGAGGCGCTCTTCGGCCACGCGTGTCGCCGCGGTTGGGAGCTTCCCTTCGCCGAGGGAAGCCCGCGCGGCATCCGGGAGCAGCGGGTCCTCGATGATCTTGCGCGGAAAGATCCGCTCCGCGAGACCGGGGACGCAGACCACGTCGAAGACGAGCCCGCGTGCAGCCTCGATCGGGGCGACGAACACGGCTCCGTAGCGCCGGCCGGCGGGCGACACGGCAAGCTCGCGCAGCCGTGGATCGAGCACGAGCCGGACCTCGTCGAGCCCCACGGGACCGACGGGCGCCATCGGCTCGAGCTCCGCGAGGACTGCCAGGACCGGCGCTGGCGCGCGCAGCGCCGCCACGGCGAGCGCGCGCAGGTGGGTGAGCCACTCGCCCCACGGGGCGCGCTCGGGGAGCGCGGCGAGCCGATCGATGAGCGGGAGGGCCACCGCGCGGAGGTGCGCGAGGTCGCCGAGCGTGCGCGCAAGTTGCGCGGCGCGCGCCTCGTCGCCCTCCTCCACGAGCGCGTCGCGCCGCCTTAGGAGCTCGGCCTCGAGCCCCGCAAGCCGCTCCCGCCAGCGCGCCCGCCCGCCGATTACCGCCGCGTCGACGAGCAGCCGCTCCCAGCGCCAGGGCGCGCGGACCGTGCCGGCAACGACGGCGGCGTCGTCGGGCTCGGGGACGGGGGCATCGTCCTGCGCCGCGGGTGGGAGCGCGGCATCGGGCGGCAGGAGGTCGCTCGCCGGCGGCACGAAGCCGCCGTCGGCCGCGGGAACCGCGCCCGGGTCCGGCACCTGGCCGAGAGAGAGGTACTCCGCAAACCGACGGGCGGAAAGGCCCTCGGCGGCGCAGGCGAGCAGCGCGAGCAGCGCGCGGCCAGCCGGATGCGGTCGGCGCGTGCCGCGGACGAAGTAGGCCGGGATCGCCGCGCGGCGCAGCGCTTCCTCCACGTGGATCGCGTACTCCGCGGGCGCGTGCAGGAGCACGGCCATGCGATCGAAGGGGACGCCGCGCGCCGCCTCCGCCTGGAGGGTGCGCGCGATCTCGACGCACTCGCGCGCCTCGCCGGGTGCGGACCGCACGATCACGCTGCCGTCGAGCGCGGCGGGCGGTGGGGTCGAGCCCTCGAAGAGGTGCATCTGGAGCGCGGCGAGCGAGCCGCTGCCCTCGGGCCGAACGGGCTCCGGCGGAGCGCCGAGGAGCGCGCGCAGGCGCTCCTCGGTGCGCACATCGCCGCGCGGGACGGTGGCGAGGATGACCGGCGCACGGGCGACGAGCGCGGCCACGAGGTCGACCTCGCACGCGGCCTCGAGCGCAAGGTCGAGGAGCAAGAGCGGCACGCCGAGCGGCGCCGGCGCCGCGGCCGCCGCCGCCGTGGCCGCGGCAAAGACGACCGCCCGATCCGCAAGCTTCGCCTCCGCCAGCTCTTCCTCCAGCGCCGCGAGCAGCCCGACCAGGTCCGGCGCCGGAGCGGGCAGCGCGGCGAGCGCGGACGGCGTGACCCCGGCCTCGCGCAGCTCGGTCGCCGTGCGTGCGACGGCCGCCGCGAAGCCGGGGCGGCCGGCCACGGGGCCGAGCCGACCGAGGCGGCGTGCGGCGGCGAGGCGGTGGATCGCCCGCGCGGCCACCGCGGCGAGCGCGAGCGGGCTCGCCGGCGTGCGCCCGGCGCGCGCGAGGGCCGGTGCCGCCAGCCGCGCGGCGAGCCGGTCGAGCGTCGTGCGGTGGACGCCGAACCGCGCGCCCCCTTCGCCGAGGGCGGTCCGCACGAGATCGTCGGCGGCGGCGAGCGTGGGGGCGACGACGAGCACCTCGCTCGCGAGATCGTGGTCGACGAGCCACCGCCGCGCCACGGCGAGGCGCTCGGCTGCCGCGGCACCGACGACCAGCCGGCGGCTCGGCCCGGCCGGGCCCCGCCGTCCGTCCTGCGCTCGACCGCTCGGCACGGGAGGCGGCGGATGATCGCACGTCGGGCGCTCCGGCACCACCGCAGCCACCCGTGCTATGAGGGACGCGTGCGGATCGTCTCGCTCGTCCCCGCCGCCACCGAGATCGTGGCCGCCCTGGGCGCGGCCGACGACCTCGTCGCCGTGAGCCACGACTGCGACTTCCCACCCGCGATCCGCGACCGGCCGCGCGTCACCCGCTCGGTCATCGACCCGGCGCTCCCCTCCGCCGCCATCGACCGCGCCGTGCGCGCCGCGCTCCCCACGGGCGCGCTCTATGCCGTCGAATCGCTCGCACCCTACCGCCCCGATGTCGTGCTCACCCAGGGCCTGTGCTCGGTGTGCGCTCCCGCGGAGGACGAGGTCGCGCGCGCCGCAGCGGCGCTGCCGCGCCCCCCGCGGGTGGTGAGCCTCGATCCGCGCAGCCTTGCCGACGTGCTCCGCGACGTGCGCGCCGTCGGCACGGCGCTCGGCCTCGAGGAACGCGCCGCTGCGTTGGTCGCGAGCCTCGAAGCACGCATCGCGGCGGTCCGCGCCCGCGTCGCCGGTCTGCCGCGCCGCCGCGCAGCGCTCCTCGAGTGGATCGACCCGCCGTTCTGTGCCGGGCACTGGAACCCCGAGCTGGTGGCGCTCGCGGGTGGCGTCGAGCTCCTCGGCCGCCCCGGCGCGCATGCGGCCGAGGTCGCCTGGGACGCCGTGTGCGCCGCCGCACCCGAGGTGCTCGTGCTCGCGTGCTGTGGCTTCGACGTGTCGCGGACGCTCGAAGAGCTGCCGGCGCTCCGCGCGAGGCCGGGGTGGGACGCCTTGCCCGCGGTCCGCGCCCGCGCGGTGTGGGCGGTCGACGGAACCGCCTACTTCACGCGCCCCGGCCCGCGCCTCGTCGACGGCCTCGAGCTGCTTGCCGCGCTCCTCCACCCCACGGCCGACGCCGTGATCCCGCCCGGCGCCGTCGCGTCCGCGATGTGACCGCGAGCCGGCGGACGCGCGCGGGTCCTCACTGGAGCTGCATCGTGCCGTTGATGCTGACGGAGCCGGGCCCCGGCAGGTCCGCCGCCGGGTCGAGGGAGGCGTTGCCCGTCGCCGGCACACAGAACACCCCGGCGAGCACCCCGG